>ERZ1090869.309-NODE-309-length-26648-cov-14.437521_pt1 | contig 26648 bp, 22 predicted proteins | sample MGYA00478474_ERZ1090869 | MGnify/ENA primary metagenome ERZ1090869 (study PRJEB33644, sample SAMEA5815748) | chicken gut metagenome | biome: Chicken; feature: Gastrointestinal Tract; material: Caecum | place: Ireland | collected 2019-01-01 | study: A study of the... | reverse complement strand
TCATTACCAAACAATTTAATTAAATTTTTGTCCAAACTTTGGGGTTCACTTCATAAGCGGGTGGTTCTTCATTTTCGGGCATAGCCCTTGTTTACTAGGCCGAGCGCCACGCGCTCATATGTCGACCTGCCAGTCGCTGCGCTTATTCCTCGCTACCCGTAAACGGGTCCTCAGGATAATCAATGCTCAACTGCATATTTTCTTTGTCTTTCTTTAATTGGTTTTTTATGTACTCCTTGATTACCTGAGTATTCTTGCCTGTCGTGTCTACATAGTAGCCACGACACCAAAATTCTCGGCACCGGTATTTAAACTTTGCCGTCCCGAATTTTTGGTAAATTATTAAGCTACTCTTTCCTTTCAAGTATCCCATAAACCCAGATATATTTATCTTGGGTGGCACCATTACCAACAAATGCACGTGGTCTATTGCCATTTCTCCTTCCAGTATCTCTACTTTCTTCCATTCGCACAGCTCGCGTATTATTTGCATTATTGCTTTTCTGTGGCTCTCATAAAATATTTTACGTCTGTACTTTGGCGCAAACACTATATGATACTTGCAATTCCATTGCGTATGTGATAATATTTTCTTGTCATTAGAATTCATTTCTTTTGTCCTCCGTTTTGTTCCTATTTTTGCAACTGGCAGGTCGCACTTATATTCTAACAAAACGGAGTTTCCTTTTCAATACCACATCGGCAATAGCCTATTCCTGAACCCCCGGACTATCCGGGGGTTTTCTTTATACAATTAAAAACGCCCTTTTGAGGGGCGTTTTTTGGTATTATTTATTTAATTAAATCAAATACCTTGCAATAATAAATAGCGCAATTTACGCGCCGTACACCGCGCGGTACTCCTTCATCTTTTCAAGATATTCGCTGCCGCCGATGACGCCCTGTTCGATGGCGTCTATGATGTCCTGCATGGTGACTATGGAATATACTTTTACGCCAAATTCCTTAAAAGCTTCCTGCACGGCGGAGAGGTCGGAGTTGAGCGCCTTTTCCTGCCTGTCCACGCTTATGACCATGCCCGTCACCTCTACCTTTGCGGCGGCGGCAAGCTTGGGGAGCATTTCGCGCAGGGCCTTTCCCGACGTCATCACATCCTCTATCAGTATGACTTTTTCTCCGTCCTCAAGCTGTTTACCTACAAACAGGCCTCCCTCGCCGTGATCCTTTACCTCTTTGCGGTCGAAGCAGTAGTTGAGGTCTTTGCCGTGATTATTCCAGAGCGCAACTGCCGTGGTGACGGCGAGCGGTATGCCTTTGTACGCGGGGCCGACCAGCGTTTGCCCCTCTATTTTGTTTTCAGCGATGCACTCGGCATAATATTCGCCGAGGCGGGCAAGCTGCGCGCCCGTTTTATAGTTGCCCGTATTTATAAAGTAGGGCGCCTTGCGGCCGCTTTTGAGCGTGAATTCGCCGAAGGTAAGCACGCCGTTTTCAACCATAAATTTTATAAAGCGTTGTTTGTATGTAAGTTCTGCCATTTTACACCCTCCGTTTCAGTTTAATTTTAAAGAATCTACTATTTCGTTCACATCTTCAATTTTGTGAGAGTTCAGCCACTCATCCATTTCCCTTACAATGCGGGGGATAGCGTAGCTGTCGGTAAAGTTGGCCGTGCCCACCTGAACGGCGCGCGCGCCCGCCATCATAAAGGCTATGGCGTCCCTTCCGCAGGTTATGCCGCCCATTCCTATAACGGGTATGCTGACCGCGTGCGCGGCCTCGTACACCATGCGCAGCGCTATCGGCATTATGCCCGCGCCCGAAACGCCGCCCGTGTTGTTGGCAATGACGGGCCGCCGCCTTTCGATATCTATAACCATGCCCGTCAGCGTATTTATAAGCGAAATGCAGTCCGCACCGCCCCGTTGGGCCGCCTGCGCGTTTACGGCAATGCTCTCTACATTGGGCGAAAGCTTTACTATAAGCGGGGTGCTTTTAAGCTGCGCCTTGCACAGCCTTGTGACCTCCTCCACGTTTTCGGGCCTAATGCCCAGCGCCATGCCGCCCGCGCGCACGTTGGGGCAGGAGATGTTCAGCTCAATCATGTCCACAAGCCCGTCGAGCCGCGCGCAGATACCCTGATAATCTTCAAGCGTTCTGCCCGCAACGTTGGCAATTACTGTCGTTTTAGACTTCAGCCATTCAAGGTCGTTTTTGATAAACTCCTCCACGCCCGGGTTCTGAAGCCCTACCGCATTGAGTATGACCGATTTGCCCTCTGCTATCCTTGGCACGGGGTTGCCGGGGCGGGGCTCCAAGGTTAGCCCCTTGGTGCTGACGCCGCCTACAAGCGATATATCGTACAGCTCGTTATACTCTCTGCCGAAGCCGAATGTGCCGCTTGCAGCGATGACGGGGTTGGAAAATTGCACGCCGCATATTTTAACCGATAAATTTGCCATTTACTTTCCTCTTTTGCCGCCCGTGGACTTTTGCTTAAGCTTCCCGCCCGTAAATACGGCGCAGAATCTTTCGTAGCAGTCCTTGGCGTTTTCTATGCCGCGGCAGGTTACTTTGCCGCCCTTTTTAAGTTCTATGACTATATCGCCGAAGGCAAATTCGCCGCTGTTTACCCTGTGCATCTTCAGCTGGGCGGTGGAGATATCCGAAAGAGCGTATTTTTTGCCGTTTATGACAAATTCGGTGCCGCTCTTTACGATGATATCCTTCGGCTTGCACAGTATGAGCACGGCGGGAACACCGTACCACAGCACCACGGCGAGCGCAAGCGCCGAAAGGAGCGCCCCGACCACTATGCTGCCCGTATCTTCGCCCGTGCAGGCAAGATATACAAGGTAGGCGAGCGCCGCAAGCGCCACTGCAGAGATGACGATATTCATCACCACGGCCTTGCCGTTCCTTGCGGCTATGACTTCGCGCTCCATTACAGCTCTACCTCGTTTATATCGAACACGGGGCCGTCTTTGCATACGCGGGCGTTGTGGCCGTCGCTCTTTTTGCAGGCGCACACAAGGCAGGCGCCTATGCCGCAGCCCATGCGCTCTTCCAAAGAAACAAGGCACTTTGTGGTTATGCCGCACTCTTTGAGCGCCGACTTGAGCGCACGGAGCATTACGGGAGGCCCGCAGGAGATTATAAGGTCGGCGTCTGTATTTTTATAGTCTGCAAGAAAGGCCTGCACGGCATTGCCCTTTACGCCCATGCTGCCGTCGTCTGTGGCGACGGTGAGCCTGCCGCCCTCTGCAAACACCTCTTCAAGGCAGGCATACTGCCTGCCGCGGAAGCCTATGTATGAGTAAAAGTTGCGCTTGCCCGCATACTCCCGCACGACGGCGGCAAGCGGAAATATGCCCACGCCGCCCCCTACCACGGCAATATTTTTTGCGTCGCCGAGGTCGAAACCGTTGCCGAGCGGCAGAAGAACGGAGAGCTTTTCGCCCGCCTTGCGCTGCAACAGAAGGTGCGTACCGTCGCCCTTGAGCTGATAGCACAGCGTGATATCGTCGCCATCTGCCGAACAGATACCCAAAGGGCGCTTGAGCGGAAAGGAGCCGTCGCCCACCGACAGGTTGGCAAACTGCCCGCCCCTTATTTTGCCGACGGATTCGGGCAGGGTGAGCGTTATGGCCCATATCCCCTCCGCTATACATTTGTTTTGCTTTATGGTTGCAAGAAGTTCTTTCATAAGGTTTAAATATTAAAATTTAAATATGTCGCAAGGCGGCGAGTGCCTGTGCGATAATTTACCGCGCGCCGCTTAATATTGCGTCATTTGCCCGCCGCTGTTCAGCGACCTATTTTGCCGAGAGTTTTAAGTATGTCTTCCTTCATGTCAAGGCAGGCGGCGCGCGCGGCCTGGTAATAGCTCATTCCGCTGTAGCGGGGCTTTTTATACGCGCAGATTATGCCGCGGGAGTTGTTGACGATGCCGCCCAGACCGCGCTCGTCGAAGCAGCCTTTGATAGATTCGGCAGAGCCGCCCTGGGCGCCGTAGCCGGGTATGAGGAAGAACGTGTGGGGCAGACGTTTGCGCAGCTGAGCGCCCTGTTCGGGATAGGTGGCGCCCACAACGGCGCCGATATCCGAATAGCCGTATTTGCCGATGAGATCTTTGCCCCATTCGGCAACAAGGTCGCCCATGTGTTCGTACACCTTTTTGCCGTTTTCCAGCATGAGATCCTGAATTTCGCCGCTGGAGGGATTGGACGTCTTTACAAGCACAAACGCGCCCTTGTTGTTGGCCTTACACTCGTCTACAAAGGGCTGTATGCCGTCTGTGCCGAGGTAACCATTTACGGTGAGCATGTCGGCGGGGAAGGCGCGCAGGTTCTGTTCGTTGATCTTCGTCTTGCCGAGGAAAGCCTTTGCATAGCAGCCCGCCGTGGAGCCGATGTCGTTGCGCTTGCAGTCGGCAATTACTATCATGCCGCGGCCGAGCGCATAGTTTATGGTATAGTTGAACGCCTTAAGCCCCTCGTAGCCGTACATTTCGTAGTAAGCAACCTGCACCTTGATTGCGGGGACTATGTCGCTTATTTTGTCTACGATATTCATGTTGAATTCGGTTATCACCTCAGACACGCCCTCGAACGTTGCCATATCCTCGCGCATGTCGTCGGGGAGATATTCAAAGCTTGTATCCAGCCCCACGCAGGTGGGGTTCTGCATATCTATTATCTTTTTTATCAGTCTGTCTATCATTTTCTGATCCTCACACAAAAATTATTCTCTCTTATAAAGCAGCCCTTTTGCGGCGGCTTATTCCGCCCTGTATTTTATGTTTCCGTCAACTATGGTATAAGCCACTTTGCCGTAAACTTCCGTTCCGTTAAAGGGCGTGTTCTTGCCCTTTGAAATAAACTTTTCTCCGTCTATAACATACCTTGCCGCAAGGTCGGCTATTGTAAGGTCGGCAACGCCGCCCTCCTCTATCTTTCCGCCGTCAAGGCCGAGTATGCGCGCGGGCGCTCCGCTCATTCTTTCGGCAAGTTCGGGCAGGGTGAGGTCGCCCTCCTTTACCAGCTTTGTATAAGAAAGCGAAAAGCTTGTCTCTATTCCGCTGATGCCGAACGCCGCAAGGCTGTATTCCACCTGCTTATCCTTTTTGGAATGGGGTGCGTGGTCAGTGACTATGCAGTCGAGAGTGCCGTCCTTGAGCGCGGCGGCCACGGCCTGCCTGTCGACCTCTTCCCTGATGGGCGGGTTTACCTTGGTATAGGTATCAAAGCCCGTGATCACGTCGTCAGTCAGCCAGAAGTAGTGCGGGCAGCTTTCGGCAGTCACCTTTACGCCGCGCGCCTTAGCGCTGCGGATTAGCTCTATGCCGCTGTACGTGGAAACGTGGCAGATGTGCACGGGGATATCGAGGCTCTCCGAAAGGCAGATCTCGCGGGCGATCATTATATCTTCCGCCGCGCGTATGCTGCCCTTGAGGCCGGTGAGCGTTGAGTTGAGCCCCTCGTTCACCACTCCGCCGTCTACAAGGTTTTCGTCTTCGCAGTGGCACAGGCACTTTAAATTGAAGCCTGCGGCATACTCCATGGCAAGACGCATTATCTTGGAATCCATTACGGAGCGGCCGTCGTCGCTTATGGCAACGGCGCCCGCCTGCGCCATTTTGCCTATTTCGGCAAGCTCCTCGCCCTTTTCGCCCTTGGTTATGCTGCCTATGGGGTGCACTTTGCACAGGTTTACCTGCTGTGCGCGGTACTTTATATATGTGGTGACAACGGCGTTGTCGTTTACGGGGTTGGTGTTGGGCATGCAGCATATCTGCGTAAAGCCGCCCGCAACGGCGGCCCTGGAGCCGCTTTCGATATCTTCCTTGCCCTCAAATCCCGGTTCGCGCAGATGGACGTGCATATCTATAAGCCCGGGGAACACATGCATCCCCTCGGCGTCTATTACCTCGCCTTCGGCGGGAATATCTTCCGCCAGCCTTGCTATTTTGCCGTCCTCTACCAGTATATCGCACTTTTTTACGCCGTCGTGGAATACGACGCTGCCGTTCTTTATTACATATTTCATAAATTCTTCTCCCTGTACTCCCTGAGCAGGCTTAAAAGCGCCATGCGCGTTGCCAGGCCGTTGGTGACCTGTTCGTTTATCACGCTGCTTTCGCCGTCTATCAGCGAGGGCGTAAGCTCGATGCCGCGGTTGACGGGGCCGGGGTGCATTACTATGGCGCCCTTTGCAGCCCTGCCGAGCATGCCGTCCTTTACGCCGTAAAATTTGCTGTATTCGGAGAGAGAAGGGAAAAGCCCGCCCTTCTGACGCTCGAGTTGTATTCTCAGCCCCATTATGCAGTTGGCGCCCTCTATCGCCTCTTCCATGGAGGTACATACATGCGCGCCCAGCTTTTCGATATCTTTGGGCATCAATGTGCGGGGAGCGTACATATATACTTCGGCGCCCAGCTTTGTAAGCCCGAACAGGTTGGACTTTGCCACGCGGCTGTGTTTTATATCGCCGAGAATGGCAACTTTAAGCCCCTTTATTCCGCCGAACTTTTCGCGCATGGTGAACATATCCAAAAGCGCCTGCGTGGGGTGTTCGTTCATGCCGTCGCCCGCGTTGATGACCGAGGCGTGCACGTTTTCGGCAAGCAGCTTGGGCGCGCCCGCAAGCGGATGACGGATGGCAATGAAGTCTATCTTCATGTCGTCGAGCGTGCGGCCGGTATCTATGAGCGTTTCGCCCTTCTGCACCGAGCTTGAGGCGGCGGACACGTTTACCTCGGCAGCGCCGAGATATTTGCCGGCAAGTTCAAAAGATGTGCGCGTTCTGGTACTGTTTTCGTAGAAGAGCGTTACAAGCGCGCAGCCGCGGAGCACGCTTTCGGCCTTGCCGCCGCGCAGCAAAAGCGCCTTCATCTGCGCAGTTCTGTCAAGAATTTCGCAGATCTCCTCCGCCGAGGCGCCATACAGCCCCAGCAAGTCTTTTCCTTTAAGCATAAGATCCTCTTTAAACTTTTGTTGACTATGAATTGGTTATAAACGACAGCGCGCTTACGCCCGGCGACGGCGCGCGGAAAAATATGAGCACGCCTGCGCGCCGCACACAAAAAAGGCGGCTATTCCGCACGGCTTAAAAAGCAAAAACCGAACGGTAAGTCCGCCTGATAACGTGTGCCGATATATTTTTTTTGCACGGGCAAAGGGCCTGCGCACCAGCAAAAATCGCCGCCATAACCTTCTCTTGAACGTCGCGCCGCGGCATGTGCAGACAAGCACAAAAGGCACGGCGCAAACTGAATTTTTCTTTGTTGTAGATTATACCATACCCGAAGGGTAAAGTAAAGCAAAAAATAAAATTTGAGCAAGTAAATTTACAGCATGCCGTGCGCCGCGCGCGGAACGGGCATGAGGCAAAAGATATCACAATATTTTCTGCAGCCTAAAGCCGACTTTATCGCACGAAGTGAGCACGTACTCCACTCCGTTTTTTTGGCTGCGGAAAGGGAAAAACGCCTCGCCGTGAATGTGCCCGAACACCGCCACGTCTACCCCGTTCTCTTCAAACAGCTGCGTGAACAGCGTATCGCCGTACTTTAAGCTGTATGGCGGATAGTGGATCATGGCGACCAGCCTGTCGCCCTCTTCCCGCACCTTTGCCGCCTGGGCAAAACATAATTTGAAGCGCTCGGCCTCGCGCAGGTAGATCTTGTTGTCCTGTTCGGTATAGTCGGGACTGCCGGGGCACGTCCAGCCGCGCGAACCGCAGATGACGACGCCCCCGAACTTTACGCAGTCGTTCTGAAGGAAAAAGAAGGTATCGTCGGGCGCGCGGTCGCGGAGCTTTGTAATGCCGTTCCACCAATAGTCGTGGTTGCCCTTTATAAAGACCTTTTTACCCTTAAGGGGCTTAAGGCGCCCTAAGTCGAACAATCCCTCTTCAAGGGTGATGCCCCAGCTTATGTCGCCGCAGATGAGAACGATGTCTTCATCTGAAACTTTTTCGTTCCAATCGGCACATATTTTTTCAAAGTGCCCTTCCCAGCCTTCGCCGAATATGTTCATGGGCTTGGGGTTCACGCCGGAAAGGTGCAGATCGCTTATTGAATAAACTGTCATATATAAAAATAATAGCACAGAGCACCCTGTTTTGAAAAGCGTTTTTTAAACCAAAAAAAGACAATTTATATTCTGCTTAAGCACTGACAGCGCTCGCGCCCCAAAGCCGCACCCGACGGGAATTGAGCGGCGTTTTTTTGAATTATGCTACACATAGTACTGTGAAATAAGCCAAAAACGCCGAAAAAGTCCTTCAAAATTATTAAACGACGGGCACACAGATGTCACATTCCGCACGCAAAAAGTATTTAATGAACGCGCAGCGTAATGGCCGGAATATTATGTTCCCGGAAAAATCGCCTGAAGAAAATGAAATAAAAAAGAAGTTTTTATTATTATTTTAATTTAATGTTGTTTTTTGACTTGTAAAATGTTATTATATATACGGATTTGGTTATAAGCAATTACAATAAGGCATGACTGTACAACAGCGTATCCTCCTCCGCAGGGCGCTCATGTTGCGGCCCGCCGCAGGCAGAATATCTGCCCTGCCTTATAATTTTGCAATGAACGAAAAACAGAGGTTGAACTATGGACGACAAACTGACCATAATGCTGATCGAGGACGACCCGGAAGCATGCGGCAAAATAATCAACGAGATCGCGCAGAATGAAAGTTTTGCCATAGTGGGTGTAACAAACAATTCAGAAAGGGCGATGCAATGCATAAAAGATATGCAGCCCGACTGTGCCGTATTGGACATGGACTGCGCCGGCAGCGGCGAAAGCCTTGAATTTTTAAAAAAGCTTAAAAAGGCAGGGGCTGCTCCCCACCCCTACACGCTTGCCATATGCGACGGCGAAAACAAACCTTGCTGCGACGCAGCGAGGGAAAACGGCGCAGACTTTATACTGGATAAGAACCGCAACGGCTTTTCGGCAAAGTCGGTGGCCGACTTCCTTTGCATAACAATGACGGTGATATCTTCGCGCAGAGAGCGCACTGTCAAAACAACCGCGTCGCCGCCGGAAGAACTTGACGAAAAAAGGTTGTTAAGGCGCATAACGGGCGAGCTTGACAAGGTAGGGATAAGCTCTAAATGCGTGGGTTACAGATATCTTACAGAAGCCATTGCGATAATAATGAAACAGCCTGTTCAGCATGTGTGCAGGATAATCGGCAAAAATTACGGAAAGACGGAAAACAGCGTTGAGCGCGCCATGCAGAACGCCATAAACCGCGCCTGGGCAAGCACCGACAAAAGGGAACTTGCCGCAAATTATACGGCAAGGATAAAGTCTGCAAAGGGCGTGCCCACTATAACCGAGTTTGTTTTTCACTATGCCCAGAAGCTGAACAACGAATTCTGACCGCCACAGGCACACCCGCATGTAAAGCGAAAATAAGACAAATCAAATTATCTCTCCTGTTGCACTTGATATGATAATTCACCAAAACACAGCTTAATCGGGCGCGCCGCACGGCGCGCCCGATTATTTTTAAGGAGAATTTATTTTTAACGGCAACCCGTGGGTATATATTAGATTGCCCCGAAAAAAGCCGATGCTTAAGTGCCTGCAGCTTATTGAAAAGCCTTACAACCGCAGGTATGCAGAAGTTCAAGCAAGGCAATATTCAGCGGGAGCAGTTTTTGCCCTGAGGATAGAGGGGCAGTTCAAAAAATCCCGCGCATACCTCCTGAGAATAGTCCTGTGCAGGCGGAATGGCGCAATACCCGTAGCTGGGCAAAAGCAGCTGAACATCAGTTGACACCTTTAAAATGATGGTCACGCACGCGTTTACGGTAAAGGTATTTTCGCCCTCGTTGAACGTGCCCTCGGCACACACGGCGCTCACTTCGGCAGTAATTTTATACGGCATTATCGAAGGGGCGGGCACATGAAGGAGCACATCCTGTTTTACGCTTAAGGTGGCCTGGGCGCTGCCGTCCGTGCCGTTGGCGTCTGTATAGAGCACTTCCACGGGGATGTTGACAGTTGCCTGCACGCGGGCGCAGCCGGGCTTATCTGCAAGGCGGTCTACGCTGAGAGCTGTGAGCGTGCCCGCGGAAGTTAGCGATTTTGCGCTTATAAAAGTCAGAGGGTATGTAGGATCGGCGGGAACGAGGTCTGTGAGGGTAAGCGTGTAATTTTCAAGCTGTATCTGCTTTATGCAGGCATCGAAAATCTTTTGTGCCTGAATGCACACTTTTTCACACAGTCCGTTAAGCGGGTTTCCGCTTATTGCGCCGGGACACTTATCCGACTGAAAATTGGAAAAGAATGACATTTTGACCTCCGTTTCTGATACGGCCGCTCCCGCCGCTGTGGCGGGGCGCCCTTTATAATTACATTATATGTAGAGTACGCGATTAAATTTACTGCCCGCCTTTACGGTTTCTGCGGCGGGGAGGGTATATATACAGTGCATGTAGGGTAGATTACGCGGCCTGCGTTCACCCTTTTTAAAAGCTCCTCCTCCACTCCGAATTTTGAGGCGAGCGAGGCATAGTCGTCGCCGACGCGCGCGGAATACGCAAAAAATTCCCCCTGCGACACGGTGACTACCGCGCCCGCGTGCACTTCGCCGCAAAAGGGCGCGCATAAAAATTGTGCAAGCGCTGCTTGGGTGCAGCCTTCGGGCACCCTGCAGAACCTGTTTTTTTCAGGCTGAAGTTTATAGGAACACATGACAGGTATATTTTATGCCGCAGGGCGGCGATAAGTGCATGTACGCAAACATTTTTTCAAAGCAATATTCCCCGCCGCTCATATCCCGCGCGCGAAAACTGTAGAATATTGGTGATGAGTACAAGTATCTACAAGACGACCGCACAGGTCACAGTCTTTTCCACCATTGAAAAGACGCTTAGCTTTATATACCGCATAGTGCTTTCAAGGCTGATAGGCGCCGAGGGGCTGGGCATATACCAGATAGCGCTTTCGGTGTTTTCGGTATTCCTTACGGTATCTTCCAGCGGCGTGCCTGTCACGGTTTCGCGGCTGATAACCAAGCAGAACGCGCTTGGCAACACGGCGGGCAAAAACGCCGTGGTAACGGCAGGTATAGTGAGCACGCTGATATTCACCCTGCCCATATGCATACTGATATTCTGCCTGCGCGATTACTTCGGCTTTTTGTTTTCAGACGGAAGGTGCCTTGAAGTCTTTCTTATAATACTGCCCGGGCTGATACTCACCTCCGTATACGCGGTGATGCGCGGCGCGTTCTGGGGAGACAGGCAGTTCATGCCCTATTCGCTTATCGAGCTTGCCGAGGACGGGCTGATGGTGGTGCTGGGCAGCATACTGGTAGCGGGGGCGGCGGACGCCGCCGACGGCGCGCGGCTTGCGGGCATTGCGGTGTTCGTATCTTACGTATTCTCGTTTGCAGTGTCGCTTATATGGTACTTTAAAAAGGGCGGAAAGCTTGTAAACCCTTCAAAACAGCTCAGGCCGCTGCTTTCATCCTCGCTGCCGATAACGGCGATGCGCACCTCTTCCTCCCTTTTAAACTCGCTGGTGGCGGTGCTGATGCCCTTTTTGCTGGTAAAAATGTGCGGCATGAGCGATTCCGAGGCCGTGGCGCTGTACGGCGTGGCGGCGGGCATGGCGGTGCCCATACTGTTCATTCCCTCTTCGCTGATAGGCAGCATAGCCGTTGTACTTGCGCCAGAACTTTCGGAAAACTTTTACAAAAACCGCACCGAACTTTTACGCGCCGACGTGGAAAAATCGCTGAGGGCCGCTGTGGCAATAGCCTTTGCGCTGATACCCTTTTTGTTTGCGCTGGGCGGCACGGTGGGCGAAGTACTGTTTTCTGACGCGCTGAGCGGCGAAATAGTGCAGAACTGCTGCCTTATACTCGTGCCGATGTGTCTTTCGATGATAACCGGCACGGTGCTCAACTCCATGAACAGGGAAAAATCTACGCTTGTTTACTACTTTTTCGGCGCGGCGGCAATGCTTGCCTGCCTTGCCTCCCTGACGCCCGTAATAGGGGTGTATTCCTACGTTGCGGGGCAGGCGGCGAGCTTTGTGATAACCGCGGCGCTGAACATGCGGCTTTTGAAAAAGCTGTGCCCGCGCGTAAAGGTGTTCGGCTACTCTTTAAGGTGCGCGGCGGCGTGCGCGCTGTGCTGCGCCTTTGGAAGAGTGCTGATGGGGCTGATAAAAAATTATATGCCGCCGCTTGCCTGCCTGATAGTTGCGGCACTGGCGGTGGCCGCATTTGCGGCGGCAGCCTTTCTTGCGGCGGGCGCGTATTCGCCCGAACCGGCAATAAACTTTTTAAAGACAAAACTTTTTAAGCGGCCGAAGAAAAAGCGGGCAGGCAGCGCCGTACAGATACAGAAATAAAGTTTTACATAAAGCGCCACGGTGCGGCAGAATGAAGCGAGCCGCACCGTGGCGCTTTTTTATTTATAGACAAAAATTATTGCTTTTTGCCCTTGAGCAGCGAACGCATGTCGTATAACTGTTTCAACGCGAGAACTATTAGGAACGCGCCGAACAGCCTTTTTAAAAGCTGCGGCGGGGTGAACGAGGCGGCCAGCGCGCCCGCGACCGATAGCAGCACGGCGGGGATTATTACGGGCAATGCGCCGCGCGTGCGAACCAGTCCGTTTGCCGAATGTATTTTGAGGCTGACGGCAGCCATGGGCAGAAAAGCGAACAGATTTGCCGCCTGCGCCACGTGCTGCGGAACCCCGAGAAATATTGTAAGCGCGGGAATGAGTACGGTGCCGCCTCCCATGCCCATTCCGCCCAGAAGCCCCGCCGCGGCGGCGAGAAGCATCACCACTATAAAGCTCACGGCAGCACCATCCTTATGCCCGCGGCAAGCATTACGGCTATGAATATCAGCCGCACGGCATTCAGCGGGAGCTTGTTCAGCCCGAGCGCGCCCAGCGCCCCGCCCGCGACCATGCCCACGGCGGCGGGGAGGGCGATATTCAGCCAAAGGTAGCCGGCAAAGGCATAGGCTATTACGCCCGCAAGGCTTACCGGGGCGATGATGAGTATTGCAGTAGCGTGCGCGCACCGCTGCGGATAGCCCAGAAGCCCGCCAAGAACGGGCACGGCTATCATGCCGCCTCCCCCGCCGAACAGGCCGTTTGCCGCCCCTATCGCCGCGCCCGCGCACGCGCCGCGCGCGACAGTTTTAATTTTTTCTGCGGTATGCCTTTCCATACAGCCCGCATGTACCCCCTTACAGTATTATCAAAGCGCCGCTTTTACCCTGCGGGCGGCGCCCTATACAGCAAGTTTGAGCAAATTCACTAAATTTAACCGTTTTTTCATTCAAACGGTCGGAAAAATGCTTGCTTATAATCACCTTTTATATTAAAATATCATAGTACGGTTTTTAAAGTTTTTGCTTTACTACAAATATTTGCAGGTGTTATATGTACAAGAAAAAATATCACTCAAAATCCGGAACGAGAAAGTTTGCCATAGCCTTGCTTTCGGGCGTGATGGCTGTTTCGCTCGGCCTTGCCGCGGCGTGCACCACCACCGACGATGACGACGACAAGAACGGCGGCAGCACTTCCTCTTCCACGGACAAGCAGACCATTTTAAACGGCAACTTTGAGTTCTTTGACGACAGCGACGATAAGACGCATATCATCTACACGCCCGACAGCTGGTCGCTTTCTACCGCAGGCAGAACAAACTATGTTATGAACGGCATAGTTAATACCAGCAAAGCGGGCTGGGCGAGAATCGACAACGACCATATTGCCGACGATCTGCAGCATAACGAAGACCTCGACGAGGACGACGACAACTACGAAGAGGAATACGTTGACTACAACGGCATGCGCGTGCGCGACATACCCTATGCCAACCCGCACCTTGCGCTGCGCAGCGACGCTGCAGAAACCGATAAAACGCTGATAGAAAACCCCTATACCCACAACATGATAGTTGAGGGCGAGGGCGACAACAAGCGCTATTACTATAACAACGACGAGGGCGAGAAGGTTGAACTGACCGAGGGCGACGACAGGCTGTTCTATAAAGACGCCGACAAAAAGGACGTTTTTGAAAGCCACGTGCTGATGATACACAACTACTACAACAGCACGGTAAAAGAGAACGGCAGCGGCGACGAAGCTACGTTGGACTACGACAGCTACGGCACGGCGCAGTACTATACCTCTGCCTCCACCATCACGCTTGAGCCCAACACGGCGGCAGAACTTTCGGTATGGGTAAAGACCGAATCGCTGATGTTCGACCGCAACGGCGCTGCTGTAGACGGCGGCCTTGGCGCCTACATCTCCGTTTCGCTCACCGTGGGCGGCAACGAAGTTGACACCTTTTATATAGGCGACATAAACACCGAGGGCGTTGAAACCAACAACGGCTGGGTGCAGTACAAAATATATGTTCAGGGCTGCGACTTTGCCTCGAGCACGCTGAACGTTGAGCTCGGGCTCGGCCGCGCAGAGGACGACGAAGACTTTGCCGAGACGGTAGAGGGCTATGCCTTCTTCGACGACCTGACCTGCACGCAATACCCCGACATAGACGACAGCGAAAATTACCAGGCAGACAAAGACAGCATTGCCGCAACGTGTAACCTTTCGGTAGACGGCGTTGAAAACGAATACAGCTACGACGACTTCGGTGGCAACAGGAGCTTTTTGATAGACCTTGCCTCCGGCAGCGAAAAGGTGGCCAGCCCCTTAACCGAAAGCACCGTTAAGGCATGGCTCACCGAGGACGCCGACCACTACGTCACCTCCTCCGTCGTTCCTACCTTCTATCAGGTGGGCAGGCTGGACGTAAGCGGCACCGTTACCAACAACAACCTTGACATTAACACCACAAACGACGTTATAGCCTCGTTCGGGCTGAGCGACATAGACGCAAGCATAGACGCAGCGAGCGGCATAGCCGGCGTAGAATACTATTCGGCGCGCATAGCCGAGGCGCTTGCGGGCGCGGCAGACCTGCCCGGGGCAGAAGAGAACGGCAACGCGCTTATGATACTCTCTTCCCGCGGCGCGGCATACACCTCGCAGATAACGGGCACGGGCGACAGCTTTACCATGGAGCCCGGCGAATATAAGATAGTATCGTTCTGGATAAAGACTTCGGACATGGACGGCAACACCGCCGCCACGATAGACATTGTAGACACCGACGACGAGGACGTATACTCCACCCTTACCGTAGACACCACCGACGTTACCTTTGACGTGGGCGAACAGGAAGACATATACAACGGCTGGGTACAGTGCTTCTTCTTTGTTGAAAACACGCTTGACGAGGCAAAGACCTTCCGCCTTGACTTCAGCTTCGGCAACTCCACCATAAAGGATACCACCATTTCGGCTTACAGGCCCGGCTACGCCGTGCTTACCAACATTCAGACGTTTGATATAGAGAACGAAGATATATTCGGTCTTGCCTCCACAGGCACGTATGCCGCAAGCTTCACATTCTCTACCACCGACAACCGCTCCAATAACTTCATGGACGAAGTTTACGGCGCGCTGAGCAACAACATAAAGGACAACATCACCCGTCCCGCATCGTATAACGGCGTGAACGGCGCAAGCGCCTCGGTAGTGTTCAGGGACAGCGTTGACGCAAGCGGCTACGACAAGCGCAACGCAAACGACAATGCAGGCCTTATAAATAAGGACTACTTTGAAAACTACCTCGATGGCCTGACCGCCGATCCCGACAGGTTCCAGTGGCTGAACGCCCTTGTGGAATACAACCAGGCATCTGCCCTTTCGGCTCTGGATGCATGGAACAAGATATTCGGCAGCGTTTCAGTTCAGCCCCTGCTGATAGTAAACACAGTAAGAACGATAGGCGAGGCCGCCGCGCTCAACTACGGCTTTATAGCAGACAGCGCCACCACTGTTGCGGCTTCGGGCTACCAGGCAATAACCACAAGGGTAAAGGTAAGCAAGGGCGCAGTTGCCTATGTATACCTCACCGACCCCGATACCCGCACAGACATTTCCACATTCGAACTGCCCGCATACAGCTTCTGGTACGACAGCATGGGCAACGTGCTCGACGGCGAACCCGACTACAACGACGACACCTACGACGCGCGCGCCCACGTTGTGTACACACTGCAGAACAACGGGCTTTACACAGACAGGAACGGCAACTACTTTGCCAACCTTTATAACTACGAAAGGGAATACTTCGACGAGGCGGCAAGCTACTTTGATGCAGAGGGCACAGAAGTAAGCTTTGACGAACTTGACAGCAACGAGATATATTATATCAGTGCCGAAGAGGCCGCCAAGGGCGATGAAGGACAGCAGTCCCCCCACTACCTTGTTGCCACAAACAGCGACGGCACCACTACCAAGGTATTCGAATACAGGAACGGCGCATACTATTATATCGTCAACGAAAAAGATAGCGACGGCAATGCCGCTATCAGCTATACCGGCCCTGTAGAAAGCTTTGTTAAAGGCAAAGACAATGGCGGTGCAGACCTGCGCTACAACAATACCTCTGCCGACAGCACCAAGCAACTTTACATGGCAATAGACGGCAGGTATGACGCTGAGGGCAGATTGTTCGGCGAAACGGGCGACCCCAACACCGCAGACATAAGCCAGCTCGGCTATAACAAGGACGGCGAATTTGTTGCCGACAAGTGGCAGGAAGTCACCTTCTTTGTCCACACCGGCGACGAGAGCGCCAACTACACGCTTGAACTGTGGAGCGGCGCAAGGGAATACAGCGGCGTTGCATCCTCGGGCAGCGGCACATTCGTTGCCGACAGCACCAACGGCAGCGTGCCCGGCAGCTATGTGATATTTGACTACAACAGCATTTCTGCCGACGAAGACACCTACACCAACTTCACTCAGGCCTACACCGACGAGATAATAAGGCAGTACATTGAACTGTTCGACAGCCACGGCCTGCTCACCGAGGGCATGATAAACGAGGCAGGCAGGAACATTGCTTACTACGAAGAGCTGTTCAACGGCTTTGTGGCAAGCGGCGACCTGACAGATGACGACGAACCTGCAGGTTACGACGCAATGTACTACACCTACTCTCTGTACGACGACGAGGGTTACATCCCCTTCAACGGCGACATTGCAGAGAGCGGCGAAACCGGTTACGACTATTCGCCGGACGACTACAGCGAAACGCTTGTATACCTTGCTTACAGAGATAAGGCAAACTCCTCTTCGTATATATTTGTTGACTATTCTGCAACCAACGTTACCGTTTCTACAGGCTCGATTGACGACAGCGGCGACGACGATGAAGAGACTACCGAAAGCAACACAAACGTATGGCTGCTGGTAGCTTCGATAATACTTGCTGTAGCGCTCATCTTCACACTGATATCGCTGTTCATTAGGGATCTGCTTAAAAAGAGGCGCATCAATCCCCGCAAGCACACCGAGCGCAACGTTTATGCAGGCAAGCGTAAGCACTACATCCGCAAGCTCGGCCTTACGGAAGAAGTTCCCGCAGAAGACGCCGAAAAGGCAGAAGGCGAAACGGCCGACGAAGTGACAGCACCTGCAGAGGAGACGACCGAAGCCCCCGCTGAGGAGAGCGCACCCGAAGAGGCCGAAGCCCCCGAAAGTGCAGAGGCAGCCGAAGGTTCTGCCGACGAGGCAGCAGCTGAAGGCGCAGAGGAAACCGAGGCACCTGCAACGGAAGCCCCTGCCGAGGCCGAAGCTCCCGCAGAAAAGCCTGAAGGCGAAGACAAATAAAAAGCATGAAATAAGGCTTTTGAATTAAAAGGGCAAGGCGCCCGCGCAATGTTGCGCGGGCGCCTTTAATTATGTTTAAATTATTTTAATGGCTTCAGTCTCCTATCCACTGTGCATATAGTTTTGTTTCTTGGTAAATCACCTCCTCTTCTCCATCTTCATTTATTTCCGTGCGCTCTTCCGGCAGAACATCCGTTTCAAAATTCCATTTATTTATACATTCCGGCTCCTTATACCACCCTCCAAATGTATAACCTTTCCGTTCCGGCTCGGGCGGGATAAATTCTATTTTAGCGCCATAGCCCCAGTCATCTATCCAATAATAGCCGTCGTTCGGGGCGTTTTCGTAGTTATAACAATAAGATAAGTTTGCTCTTTTAAAATGCGTGCCGCTAGCAGAATATACGAAGTTCCCGATATTGGACTTGGTCGCATCGTCCACGGTGGCAGAAAGCAGAATAAATCCAACAAAATTTTTGCTTTCCGGCACCATTGCATAGTTCGCGTAACAGCCTATTACACGGACGTCGGGCATGACGTAAACTTTTTGCAAGGCAGCGCTTGCAAAATTTATACAGCCATAATCATCGAAATTATATGAAACCGCGGCGCCGTCGAAACCTGTATTGCATCCGAGATACAGCACCGGTTTGCCGTTTATTTCCGAAGGGATAATCAAATATTTTTTGTCGCCGCCCTTTTTTGTAAGTCCGAGTATTCTTATGCCGTCATCTTCTTCCGAGTAAATAAACAAGTCCGTCGCCTTTGCGTCGCCCTTAAGAAAGCGCATAGTGGCACAGTTTACAAACTGCACTATCACAAATATCATCCATCCAATTGTAACCAGTGCAAAAACTGCGAGTATTATTTTTCCGATTTTTTCAAAAGTTTTACGTTTTTTCATATTATGTCCCTGTTTGCGCGTCCGTATTTAAAATTTACTTATTTTTAAAGCCACGAATATACAGACAACATGCGCGCCTTGCCGCAGGTTTCAATTAAATTATACAGTCGCTTTATGGCGCTGTCAATACCCGAAAGCGGGCGCCGTCAATAGCGGTCGGCAGATTTGCGCAAAAAGCGGCAGACGGTGTTTCCGCCTGCCGCTGCATTGCCATTTTGTATAAGAAACGTAAGCGAGCGGAGAAAATTGAAAAGACAAAAAGAGATTTCTCCATGCGCTCGCCTTCGGCTCACTTAGTCGTAAGGAGTGAAGCGACGGAATAGCGTATCGTTCGCCGCAGGCGCGATCGCGTCAATGACATAAAATGCAATTACACGCCTAATGTCGTTTCGACCGAGCGCAAGCGAGCGGAGAAATCTCGTTATGTTTTAAACAAGAAATAATATTTTATTACTGCAGAATAAGGCGCAGGGCCTTGGGGTAATGGTTTTTTGCCACGCCGCCCGAAGATTTTACCCAGCCGAGCGGATAGCCCTTGTATGCCGCGACCAGCCAGCCGCTTTTATTGCAGGGCAGCGTAAGCCCGCCTATGTATGCCCTTGCAGACTTTTCGTCCAGCTCAAAAAACCCTGCCTCGCCCTGTTTTAAACACATGGCGAGCGAGTGCGACGGCGTGAACCTGCCGTTTGTAAATTCTCCCAGCCGCACGCCCGCGCGCAGCGTCTGCACAGAGAGTTCGGGCATGCCCTGCGGCAAGCTGTAGAGCGCTTCGCCCACCATGCACAGGTTGCCGAACCGCGTATTCAGATGCTGCCCTTCAAAGCCGCGCCACAACTTTTCGGCCTCGCGCTTTACCGCTGCGCGGGCGGGGCGGCAAACGCTTTGCTCCCCTGCGCCGTCCTTTTGCAGCAGTGCGGCAAAGTGACCTTCGCCGCGCACCCTGTGCGGATACAACTTTTCCTGCTTTAAAAGCGTAAATGCGCCGTGCCGCGACAAAAAGCTTTGTACCTGCCCTTCGTCCTCAGCTTCGGCAAAGGTGCAGGTGGAATACACTATTCTTCCGCCCGGCTTTAAAAGCCTTTCGGCACAGTCGAGTATCTCCGACTGACGGCGGGCGCACATTTCAACGTTCTGTTCGCTCCATTCGGGTATGGCGGTCTGCTCCTTGCGGAACATGCCCTCGCCCGAACAGGGGGCGTCCACCAGCACGCAGTCGAAAAAGCCCGCATAATTTTGCGCCAGCGCGGCGGGGCTTGTCACCGTTACCACGGCGTTTTTTATGCCCATTCTTTCAACGTTCTGCGAAAGTATTTTAGCGCGCGAAAAGTTTATTTCGTTCAAAAAAAGCAATCCCTCGCCTGCCATCTGCGCGGCCAGCTGGGTGCCCTTGCCGCCCGGGGCGGAGCACAGGTCGAGCACGGTTTTGCCGCGTATGTCTTTTAAAAGGGGCGCGGCGCACATTGCCGAAGGTTCCTGCACATAGTAGAGCCCCGCGGCGTGTTCGGGGAACAGCCCGGGCTTTTCTTCCGAGATATAAAAGCCGTCCCCGCACCAAGGCACGGCACCTTCAAGCGGGAACGGGCTTATTTTTGCAAACCCCTCCGCGCTTATTTTAAGGGTATTTACGCGGATGGCGCGCTCTGCGGGAAGGCTGTACACCCCCTCGAAGGCGGCAAATTCGCCGCCGAGCGTCACGCGCATGCGGTTTAAAAATTCTGTCGGCGGAACTATTTTCATTGCAAAAGCTCCCTCAGCTGTTCTAACGTGATAACGGGCAGCCCCTCCTTTGAAAGGGCCGTGCGGGTGCGCACCGAGCCGTCGCCTTCGGGCGCGCAGTATATGTTGCACTGCGCAAGCTTTTGCGTATATTCGCCACCCGCGGCGTAGATCTTGTCCAGAAGCCCCTCCGAAAGGGCGATATCGTCCTCTATGCAGCGCGCAAAGTTGAATATCTTGCCCTTGAGTTTGCCTTCGGGGCGGCGCTTTTTGCGGGAGAGATATACATAAAAGTCGCGGCGGGCGCGGCTGCGCTCCTCTTTAAGCGCCCTGCGCGTTTCGGTATATTCGGAATACCCCGTGGAACGCGGCCGCACTATGTTGTAATCGGCTATCCTGCCGCGGGTAATGTTGAACTTTTTTTCAAGTTCGGCAAACCCGCAACCGTGCTGGCGGCACATTGCCTCTGCCACGCGCATGGTGGCGTATGCGTCGTCGGCCGCGCGGTGGGGCGTAAACTCCACGTTCAGGTCTTTTGTGATGTATTCCAGCCCGTACTGGCGCGAAAAGCCGCCCGTCATTGTCATGTATATCAGCTGGGTATCTGAAAAGCTGAAGTTGAACGACGGAAGTTTGAAGCGGCGTGTTTCAAGGTTTAAATAATTTACGTCGTTATAGGTGGCGTGCCCTGCGGCAACGTTGTTTTCGTCCTCTAAAAGGGCCTTTATTTTGGGATAGACCGTGCGGAAATCGTCGTATTTTTTGAAGTCGGCGTATTTATACGGCAGCACCAGCCCCTTTTCGCCCTTGGCGTCGGTCAGGTGAAAGGAACCTTTGGGGTTGATGAGTATATCTTCCTTTGCGGTTATATTGAAATTTTCGTCGCATACAACATACCCGAAGGCACATATCTTTGCCATAGTCTTGTAGACGCTGGCGCACTCTATATCAAAAAATACCAGATTCATAAACTGCGGTAAAATCCTTTATAATAAGCCGTAAATCACCTACGATTATATCACAACAATATAAAAATATCAATACTTTGCGGCAATATAAAAAGGGCGGGCACGCCGCCCGCCACATTTTAAAGTGCATTTAAAGAATTTTTTCCATTGTAGTGCGCTGTGCAAGCAACCCGCACTTTTTATAGAACGTCTCTGCCGCAGGGTTGCACGCCCACACGTTGAGTGTAAGGTTATAGCAACCGCTGTCTTTTGCAAAGGCCAGCACGTGGCTGAAAATTTCAGAGCCGACGCCCCTGCCGCGCATATCTTCATCTACGCACAAATCGTCCAGATACAGTGTTTTTATGTCTGCAAGCAGATTTTCGCCCCTGTGCTCTATAAACCTGCACATAGCGTACCCCGCGATTTTTCCGTTTTGTCCGCCGACAAATACCGGAGTGTTTTTATCGGCTATTATGGCCTCCACCTCTTCCGCGTTATACTTGGTGGTAAGTTTGAATATGTCGGGGCGGGCCTTGGCGTGCACCTCGTTTACCTGCTTTAAAAGACCGAGTATGGCGGGGATATCTCTGTTTTCTGCTCTGCGGACTATCATATTTTTTACTCAATTGTCTTTATTTTACCATTAGCCATACCACTCCCGCCATTATGCTGTTCCGGCCAGGTACCGAAGGGAAAACACGAAAAATTTTGCTGCGCTGCCCGTCAGGCCCTTTGAGATTTCCCCACTCGCTATCGCTCGGTCGAAATGACAATGTAGGGCAAAAGCTCTCCGTCACGCCGCGGCGCGCCTCACTTAATAAGGGAGGCTTACATGGCGCAAAGGAGCGTACAGAGACGTACGTGACTGCGCGCACCCGTAAACGCGACAATGTATTGCGACGCAAATAATTATTTTTTAGGGCGAATATAATCTTTGCCGCCCATATACTTGCGCAGCACCTCGGGAATGAATACCGAACCATCTTCCTGCAGGTGATTTTCGAGGAAGGCGATGAGCATTCTGGGGGGAGCTACCACGGTGTTGTTGAGGGTGTGGGCAAACTGGTTTTTGCCCGTTGCCGAATTTTTGAAGCGTATGCCCAGCCTGCGCGCCTGCGCGTCGGTGAGGTTGGAGCAGCTGCCTACCTCGAAATACTTCTTCTGACGGGGGCTCCACGCCTCTACGTCTAGGCTGCGGTACTTGAGGTCGGCAAGGTCGCCCGAGCAGCATACAAGCGTGCGCACGGGTATGCCCATGGATACGAACAGCTCTACGGTGTACGACCACAACTTTTCGTACCAATAGTCGCTCTCCTCGGGCTTGCAGACGACTATCATCTCCTGCTTTTCAAACTGGTGTATGCGGTATATGCCGCGCTCCTCTATGCCGTGTGCGCCCTTTTCCTTGCGGAAGCAGGGCGAATAGGAAGTCAGCGTGAGCGGCAGCTGCTTTTCGTCTAACACGGTGTTCATAAAGCGGCCTATCATGGAGTGTTCGGAAGTGCCTATAAGGTACAGATCCTCCCCCTCTATCTTGTACATCATGCCGTCCATCTCTTCAAAGCTCATTACGCCGGAAACCACGTCGCTGCGGATCATGAACGGGGGGATCACGTAGGTAAAGCCCTTATCTATCATAAAGTCGCGCGCATAGGTGAGCACGGCGGAATGAAGGCGGGCAACATCGCCGATAAGGTAATAGAAGCCGTTGCCCGAGGTGCGCCTTGCGCTGTCGAGGTCTATGCCGCCGAGGCGTTCGAGTATGTCAACATGATAGGGGACTTCGAAGGGCTTTTCCTTTGCCTCGAGATAGGTATTCCACTGAACGTTCTGGCTGTCGTCTTTGCCGATGGGCACGTCGTCCGCTATGATGTTGGGAATGGCCATCATGTCCTTTTTAAGCTGAAGGTCTATTTCGGCGGAGCGCGCCTCTATCTGTGCGACGCGGTCGTTGTTCTCCTTTACTTCGGCCTTTACCTTTTCGGCCTCTTCCTTTTTTCCCTCCTTCATAAGGGAGCCGATCTGCTTTGAAAGGCTGTTGCGCTTTGCCCTGCGCTCGTCCCCTTCGCGCTGAAGGGCGCGCTTTTCCGAATCGAGGGCGAGCACCTCGTCCACGAGGGGCAATTTTTTATCCTGGAACTTTTTTCTGATATTCTCTTTTACCAGCTCGGGGTTTTCCCTTATAAGGTTGATATCTATCATGGTAAATAATCTCCTGCAATATCCTGCAAAATATGTTTAAATTATAAACCAAAAAAAGGGCAAAAGCAATTAAAATGAGCAAAAGACGGCTATAATGTTGAAAAAAATTGCGCGGCGTGTTATAATTTTATCAGCTTGATTTTTTGCAGACAGCGGTGGCGCGCGCGCAACAGGTTTTATTGGGCCGCGCAGCCGAATATAAAGGATATTATGAGCAAGATTTATTACAGTAAAGGCAGGGCGAGAACGGTTAACGGCAGCGAGCCCGCCGAAAATGAGCAGCCCGCGGAACTGCCCGCAGAAGCGGAGGCCGAAAGGGCCGCAGCGGCGGACGAACAGACGACCGACGGCGCGGCGCAGGCAGAGGCTGCGGCAGCCGAAGATAACCGCCCCGCAGACGACAGTGCGAATGGGCAGACGGCAGACGAGGACTTTGACAAAGACAGGCTGATGAAGATATTCCGCCGCCACCCCAAAAGGGTCAAGGCGCCCGTGCATGCCGACAGGTACACGCCCGAACTTGACAAGGGCCTTACCGCCGCGCAGGTGCAGGCGAGATTTTCGCAGTTTTTATTCAACGACACAAACAAAAAATACTCCAAGTCTTACGCAAGCATATTCATAGGCAACATATGCACGTTTTTCAACCTGCTCTGCCTGCTGGCGTTTATTGCGCTGCTGCTTGCCGAAACCAAGGGCATAACCAACTACCTTGTAATTATTATAACCACCGCCAACATTGTAATCGGCATAATACAGGAGATACGCTCCAAACGGTCGATAGATAAACTTTCTATAATGGCGGCCAACACGGCAAAGGCCGTGCGCGACGGAGAGATAGTTGAAATACCCCTTTCGGAGATAGTATTAGACGACGTTATGCTGCTTGAAACGGGCAACCAGGTGCCCGCCGACTGCATACTTGCCGAGGGCAGCGTGGAAGTTAACGAATCGCTGCTTACCGGCGAGAGCGTTTCGGTAAAAAAGAATATAGGCGACGTGCTGTATGCGGGCAGCTTTATTTCCAGCGGCAGCGGCAAGTTCCGCGTGGAAAAGGTGGGCAAGGAGACATACCTGCAAAAGCTCACTTCGAGGGCAAAGAAGTATAAGCGCCCCAATTCCGAGCTGATGAACAGCACCAAGTGGATAATAAAGGTGATAGGCGTGCTTATAATACCCATTGCCATAGGCATCTTTTTGACCACTTACGCAAACATTGACCCCGCGCAGATAACGGGCGGCGACGGTGTGATATTCCCGCCGCGCGTAAGGTATGCCATACAGCGCACATGCACGGTAGTTATAGGCATGATACCTTCGGGCATGCTGCTGCTTACCTCCATGGCGCTTGCCGTAGGCGTTATAAGGCTGGCAAAGCACAACACCCTTGTACAGGATCTGTATTCGCTGGAGATGCTGGCGCGCGTAAACGTTTTGTGCCTTGACAAGACGGGCACCATAACCGACGGCCGCATGAAGGTGAGCGACTGCATAATTTTAAACACGCTGAACGACTATTCGCTCAATGATATTATGGGGTCTATGCTGGCAGCGCTGGACGACAACAACCAGACATCCATAGCGCTTTACAACCACTTCGGCCACAGCGACAAGCTTACGCCCAAGGCAAAAATACCCTTCTCTTCAAAGAGAAAACTTTCTGCAGTTACTTTTGACGAGGCAGGCACCTTTGTTTACGGTGCGCCCGAGTTCGTGCTGAAGCCGCTGCCCGCCAAGGTTGAAAGGATAATGAAGCAGTATGCCCAGATGGGCATGCGCGTGCTTGTGCTGGCGCACTCCCCCGCCGCCATATCGGGCGACAAACTGCCCAACGTGCTGCGGCCGATAGCAATAATTTCCATTGCAGACAACATACGCGAAGACGCCATTGCAACTATAAAGTGGTTCAGGGAAAACGACGTTGCCGTAAAGGTGATATCGGGCGACAACCCCGTGACCGTTGCCGAAGTTGCGCGCAGGGCGGGCATTGAAAACGCCGACAAGTTTATATCGCTTGAGGGGCTGAACGACAAGGAAGTGGAGAACGTTGCAAACAGCTATACGGTGTTCGGCAGGGTAACGCCCGAGCAGAAGGCCATACTTGTGCGCACCATAAAGTCTGAGGGCAACACCGTTGCCATGACGGGCGACGGCGTAAACGACATACTCGCGTTAAAGGAGGCCGACTGCGCGATATCGGTAGCCTCCGGCAGCGAGGCGGCAAGGAACGTGAGCCATCTTGTGCTTATGGACAACAACTTTAACTCCATGCCCAAGATAGTTGCCGAGGGCAGGCGCGTTATAAACAACATAAAGAACTCCTCCTCCCTGTACCTTATGAAGACGCTGTTCACCGCCATACTTGCGGCGCTGTGCATATTCATGAGCGAACCCTACCTGTTCATGCCGTCGAACGTGCTGCTTCTGGAGGTGTGCGTTATAGGCGTTCCATCCTTCTTCCTTTCGCTGCAACCGAACAATGCGCGCGTGCAGGGCAAGTTTATTACGCACGTTATGAGCAGGGCGCTGGCGGGCGGACTGCTTATGATAATATGCGTTATGACGCTGTACACCGTGGGCACCGTTGCAAGCGCGGAATTCGGGCAGTACCGCCAGGCCATGTGCATGCTGGCGCTTACGTTCAGCGGGATTGTGATGCTGTACCGCGTGTGCCAGCCGTTCAACGCATACAGGCTGGTGCTGTTCCTTTCAATGCTGGCAATAGCCGTGATATGCGTGACCGTGCCGCAGCTTGCAGAATTGCTGTATGCAGGCTGGGGCGAGCTTGACTGGGACTATGCCAAGGCGCTTGTAATAGTTGTTGTGATAGAGGCGGCGTTCCCACTCTCCTCCGCGCTGATAAAGATAATGGAGATAGTAATGCCATCCTCCACTGGCAGCGGAAAAAAACCCGCGCAAAAACCCGCGCAGATAAGGTGAGCGGCAACAGTTTTTGTTCACGGCCAGTCGTTTTTACAAGCATAAATTTGTTGCAGAAAACAACATAAAAATATCATAAGTTTAAAGCGCGCCCCGGCGGTTTTGCGCGGGGCGGGTGGGTTGTTTTTTTTTGTTGTTTTGATTATTTGGGGCAAAATTGGGGGGGGGTGTGTTTTACACAAAAAAGCGCCCCCCAGACCCAGCGCGAAGGCGG
>ERZ1090869.308-NODE-308-length-26687-cov-16.108065_pt1 | contig 26687 bp, 21 predicted proteins | sample MGYA00478474_ERZ1090869 | MGnify/ENA primary metagenome ERZ1090869 (study PRJEB33644, sample SAMEA5815748) | chicken gut metagenome | biome: Chicken; feature: Gastrointestinal Tract; material: Caecum | place: Ireland | collected 2019-01-01 | study: A study of the... | reverse complement strand
CAAAATGCGCGGCGCCCGCCTTAAACTTCTGTCAGTAATTTAAATGTTATTCTTTATTGCTAAAGTCCTGCCGCGCCTCTTTCATCTTTCTTTCAAGTATTATGGCAAGTTCGGCAGCGGCCTCTTTGGGCGTTATGTGCGCCGTGTTTATGCACAGGTCGTAGTTGGTGCGCTCGCCCCATTTTCTGTCTGTATAAAAGGCATAGTATTTTGCGCGCTCCTTGTCTATCTTCAAAATGTGGCGCTTTAATGCCGAATCGGAAAGATGTTCGTGTTCGGGCGCCTTTTCGCGGCAGCGCTTAAGTCTTGCGCCTATTTCGGAATATACAAATATGCGCAGGGGGTGCAGGTCGCTCAGAATATAGTCGGCGCATCTGCCCACTATAACGCAGTCCGATTTTTCAGCCATTTCGCGTATTATGTTGTGCTGTTCGTTGTATACCGAAAGAGTCTGCTCCACAACGGGGTCGGTCAGCGGGTAAAACGATCTGCCCGTGGTTATGGGGAAGGGCATATAGGGCTTGCGCTCTATTATCTGGTGTACATATTCCTCTGAAAGCGAGGTGCGCTTTGCAATCTCGCTTATTATCTGCCTGTCGTAATAGGCGATCTTCAGGTCGTCGGAAAGTCTTCTGCCGAATTCTCTGCCGCCGCTGCCGAATTCTCTGCCCACGGTAATAATAAGGTTTCCCATATTTTCACCTCTATGGTTTTGTTTGTAATAAAAGTTTAGCACAGCGGCGCGCCGCTGTCAATACAACTTGTCGTAATAGTGCAAATTTAGCCCAATGCCGCTGTGGTCGTCGGCAGGTAACGGCAAATTCCGCAGCCGAAGGGGAGTTTCAAAAATTTTTCGGTTATTTGCATAAAATTTTTCTTACGGTCACTTAATTTTAACATTTGCGGTTTATATTATAAGTGTAAACGGGCGGGAACGGAAATTCATTGCCCGTAAGTGATAAGGAGAAAATAATGCAAAAACCCCGTGCGGCACGCACAAGCGAGGCTGCACCGCTGATAGGCGGCAGCTACAAAGTTACTTACTTCCGCAATTCGGCGGGCGCGTGCGAAAAGAGCGCCGCCACCGAAGAGATCGTCCACTTCTACGATATGCACGGCTCGCTGGTGCACTGCGAGTACCATAAACTTGCCTCAAAGGGGGCATGACCTTTTTCGGGCAACATACAAAGCTCACCGAAGCGGCCTTAAAAAGCCGTATGCAATATACATAAAATTTCCCCTCCAAAAATGCAGCCCGCGGACGCCATGTGCGCCCGCGGGCTGCATTTTTATGCAAAAAACATATAAAAATGCCGTCATATCGCCGCTGCAGGCAAAAATTTTATCAATAAACTTTACATTCGCCCTATTCAGATGTATAATGGCTGTATAATATTCTGTATTTTGCAAAGTTATAAAAGGGCGTAAAATATCTGCGTTGAAAAAGTCAAAACTTTCAAAAAAGACTGTTGCGGCAATAATTTCGGTGGCGGTCGCGGCTGTTATAATAACCGCCCTGCTCATCGTAAACATATTCTTTCCGCTCAAATATTTCACTGCATACCTCGTCGGCCGCAACCGTTCGCCGCAGGGCGCGCTTTATTTTCATGTGCTCGACGTGGGGCACGCCGACTGCGCCATAGCCGAACTTCCCGACGGCAAGACCATGCTTATAGACGGCGGCGACGGTTCTTATACAACAACGCTTAAAATACTCACGCAGCTCAACAGGCTGGACATAGATCATATCGACTACCTTGTATGCACTTCGGTAAAGGCCGAACACTGCGGCGGGCTTGCGGAAATAATTTCCAACAAGACCGTGGGCGAAATTTTTTACCCATACAGCACAAACAGGTATATCACGCGGGAATTTGCCGCGTTTATGTCTGCCGCCGCCTCAAGCGGTGCCCGCCTCACGGTGGGCGAATACGGCGCAGGCGCCGTAAACGGCGATTTTTACTTCACATATCTCTCTCCCGATGTGCACACCGCCCCGGGCGGGGAATATCAGGCAATGAATTCATCGCCCACCGCCGCCAATATAGACGCCGCCTCGGCAATTCTGTGGCTGGAATTTGCGGGCAGGGGCATGCTCTATGCAGGGGACGCGCCCTCGGCAACGCTTGAAGCGCTTGCAGACGAATACGAACAGCTCTCTCAGATAGAGGACGGATATTTTGAATACTGCGGCCACGCCATTGATTTTTCGCGCTGCGCGCTCTACAAGGCGGCAGGCCACGGCGGAGAGGGGTATGCGTCGGCAAAGCTTTCCGATCTTCTCTCGCCTGACGTGTCTGTAATCTCCGTCGGCGAAGGCAACGGCGAGGGCTGCCCTTCGCTTGAAGCCATGGCCGATCTGCTTGCGCACGGGCAACTGTACATAACCATGTACCGCGGGGATATCACCTGTACTGTATCGCAAAACGGCGAACTGTCGGTGAGCGCCGCGCGTTCATAGCGGCATATATTCATTTACATAATTTATAAAACGGGCGCGCTTGCAGCGCGCAAGGAGCGGCTTATGAAACTTACAACCGCGGGCGAATCTCACGGCAAGGCGCTGGTGGGTATAATAGAGGGGTTGCCTGCAGGCCTTGAACTGGACTTTGCAAAGATAGACGCCGACCTCGCCCTCCGCCAGAGCGGCTATGGCCGCGGGGGCAGGCAGAAGATAGAGCGCGACCGCATAGAAGTGCTCAGCGGCGTGCGCGGCGGGCTCACCCTCGGCAGCCCGCTCGCCTTTCAGATAGTAAACGCCGACTATAAAAACTGGCAAAACGTGATGGGCGCGGACAGCTGCGATTTTACTCAGCGCACGCTTACAAAGGTGCGCCCCGGTCACGCCGACCTTACGGGGCTTTTAAAGTTCGGGCAAACGGACGCGCGCAACATTTTAGAGCGCGCAAGCGCAAGGGAGACGGCCGTGCGCGTTGCCGCGGGCGGCATAGCAAAGCAGTACCTTTCCGCGCTCGGCGTTCAGGTGGGCGGATACGTAAAGTCGGTGTGCGGCATAGCCGACGGGGCAGAATACCCGTTTGAAAAACTTGCGCAGGCCAAGTCCCGCCCGCTGTTCATGCTTGACGGCGCGCTGGAAGAGCAGGCCATGCGCCTTATAGATAGTCTAAAAGAACAGGGCGACACCGCGGGCGGCGTGGTTGAAATACGCATACACGGCTTAAAGAGCGGCTTCGGCAGCTGCATGACGTACGGCGAAAAACTCGACGGCCGCCTTGCAGGCGCGTTAATGGGCGTGCAGGCCATAAAGGGGGTGGAAGTAGGCCTCGGTTTTGCCGCAGCCGACCTCCCCGGCAGCCGCGTGCACGACGAAATTTATGCTCAGGGCGGCATGTTCGTGCGCCGCACCAACAACGCGGGCGGCATAGAGGGCGGCATGTCTAACGGCGAAGATATAGTTTTGCGCGCCGCCATGAAGCCCATACCCACCCTTATGCGCGGGCTGAACACTGTAGATTTTATAACTGGCGAGCCCTGCCGTGCCGCGGGCGAACGCAGCGACGTTGCCGCAATATGCGCCTGCGAAATAATACTTGAAGGCGTTGCGGCGTTCACTGTTGCGCAGGCCGTTGCCGAAAGGTTGGGCGGCGACACTATGGCGCAGGTGATATCGCGCTATAACGGGCTGTGATATGCAGGGGTACTTGCCATGAAAGAGATTGATATAAACACCCCCTCCGTAACAAGCAAAATACATTGCGGAGAGGGGGTCTTGGATAAAGTTCTGCCAAAAGTTTTAAGCGGCAGGCACATTTTTACAATTACAGACAGCAACGTAAACAAGCTGTACGGCGAATTTATCGCACAAAAACTTGCGCCGCACGGCGAAGTTCACGTTATCCCCGCAGGCGAAAAGAGCAAAAATTATACCTGCCTTGCGCGTATTTTAAAGCACATGTTGCATAGCGGCTTAAAGCGGTGCGATACGGTAGTTGCCCTCGGCGGCGGCGTAGTCGGCGATATAGCGGGGCTTGCCGCGTCGCTGTACATGCGCGGAGTGCACCTTGTGCAGGTGCCTACCACCCTGCTTGCGCAGGTAGACAGCTCTGTCGGCGGCAAAACCGCCATAGACTTCTGCGGGGTCAAAAACATAGTCGGCACCTTCTACCAGCCTGAAACGGTGATAGTCGACCCGCTGTTTTTAAGCACGCTGCCCGCGCGCGAGATCCGTTGCGGCCTGGGCGAAATAATAAAGTACGGCGGCTTAAGCGCATCCATTCTTGAAAAGCTGGAGAAAAACACAAAAAATCTTTCTTCCGAAATATTTTTAAAGGATATCACTTACGACTGCATCTCGCACAAGGCCGACGTGGTCACGCGGGACGAAAGGGAGAGCGGGCTCAGAAAGACGCTCAACTTAGGTCACACCACGGGGCACGCCTTTGAGCTGTACTATAAGCGCAAGTCGCACGGCGAATATGTGCTCATCGGCATGTATTACGAGATGTTTATTGCCGTTGAACGCGGCATATGCCCGCCCGAATATGCAAAAAGGCTGCTTTCGCTCATCAAAAAAGTGGTGCGCGTGCCCGCCTATGCCGATGCTGACAGGGCGTGCGCCGCGGCGGCTTACGATAAAAAGAATGTGGGCGGGGGAGAAATTTCCCTCATCGTTCCCGTCTGCCCTGGCAAGGCTGCAGAACTTCGCCTCGGGGCGGACGAATATTCCGCACTCATAATGCAGTGCGCACGGTCTTTGGCGGAGGAAAAACAGTGAACGCTATCAAACTTGCAGTAATAGGCAAGGACGTATCGCAGTCGTCAAGCCCCGCAATGCATACATTCATTGCAAAAAAGCTTGGTTACGACGTATCGTACGACAATATATCCGTCCCTCCCGAAGAATTTGCCTCCCGCGCGGAGGAGTTTTTCGCAGAGTACTACGGGTTCAACGTAACAATACCTTTCAAACTGGATATAATACCCTTTTTAAACGCGCTTGAAGGCGATGCCGCGGCGTTCGGCGCGGTGAATACCGTGGTAAGCTCAACGCGCAGGGGCTACAATACCGACGGGCTGGGCTTTATGCTCATGCTTGAAAACGCAGGCGTGCAGGCGGCTGGCAAAAGCGTGCTCATTCTCGGCGCGGGCGGGGCGGGCCGCAGCGCGGCCAAAAAGCTTAAGGATGCGGGCGCTTCCGTCACCGTGTTCGATAAAAACGCCCAGTCGGCGCAAAGAGTGGCCGCCGAATTTTCCGTTCAGGCGGCGGAGGAGCTCACCTGCGCTCCGTACGATATCATCATAAATGCAACGGGCGTGGGCATGCACAAAACGGTGGGCGTCTCCCCCGTCGGCGAAGATCTCATTTCGCTGTGCAATACGGCAATAGATCTAATATATGTGCCGCGCAAAAGCAGGTTTTTGGAAATTGCCGAAGGCCTCGGAAAAAAAATAATCAACGGTATGCCCATGCTCTTCTATCAGGCATACTATGCCGAATGTATATATCACGGCATACAGCCGCACGCCGCGCAGGCAAAGCAGCTGTTCGAAGAGTTCGGGCGCAGCGGCGCCGACATATAACGGAGCCATTCATTCGTATATTTTACAAGGGGAACATAAAATGAAGATATTATTTATAAACGGCGTAAACCTCAACATGACGGGCAGGCGCGAAAAGGGCGTATACGGCACGCAGACGCTCGACGAGATAAACGCCGACATTGCGGCTGCGCTCAAGGGTGTGGACTGCGAATTTTACCAGAGCAACTGCGAGGGCGATATCTGCACAAAACTGCACACCGCCGAATGCGACGGCATAGTGCTCAACGCTGGCGCGTTCACTCACTACAGCTACGCCATACGCGATGCCATAGCCGCCATATCTGTTCCCGTGGTGGAGGTGCACATGTCAAACGTGTTCGCCCGCGAACAGTTCCGCCACACCTCGGTAATTTCCGAAGTCTGCGCGGGCAGCGTTGTCGGGTTCGGCAAAAACAGCTATATACTCGCCGCGCAGAGCTTTCTGCTCAAGTGAATGTCTGCGGCATATATGCGGGGTAATTTATGAATATTGTGCTTTGCGGCATGATGGGCTGCGGCAAAACCACGGTCGCGGCCGCCCTTTCGCGGCTTGCGGGGCTTGAGTGCGTGGACACCGATGAAGAGGTGGTCAATAGGTACGGGCACATTGCCGACATATTCCAAAAGTACGGCGAAGGGCGCTTCCGCGAGATAGAAGCGCTCACCGTTGAACAGGTTTCCGCGCGTAACGGGCTTATAATCGCCACGGGCGGCGGGTGCGTTCTCAGCGAACAGAACGTGCGCCTTTTAAAGCGCAACGGTAAAATATTTTTCCTGCGCACTTCCGAAGGCGAACTTATAAGGCGCCTTGAAGGCGACACCGAAAGGCCGCTGCTTGCAGGCGGCGCCGCGCGGCGTGTGAAGGAGCTGCTCCCCGCGCGTACGCCCAAATACATTGCCGCCGCCGATTTTGTGGTGGATACAGACGGGCTTTCGCCCGAAGAGATTGCAAAAAATATACTTTCGCTCTGCAATGCATAGGGCTTGAATTAATTTTATTTTTAAAGGTGTTTATATGAAGACGGTGCTTGTTACCGGCGGAACAAAGGGGATAGGAAAGGCCATTGCCTTTGAATTTTTGCAGCAGGGGTACGAGGTAGTTATAAACTACTCTTCCGATGAAAGCGCGGCCACTGCCACCCAGGCAGAATTCAATATGCTGGGCTATTGCCCTGTGCTCATGCGCGCCGACGTTTCAGATGAAGATCAGGTTGCCGAAATGTTTGCAGACTTCTTCCGCCTGTTCGATAAAATAGACGTGCTCGTCAATAATGCGGGTATATCGCGCGTAAACGTGATACAGGATACCACTGCCGACGAGTGGGACAGGGTGTTCGCCGTAAACGCAAAGGGCGCCTTTCTGTGCAGCCGTGCCGTTACCGACAGAATGATAGGTGCGGGCGGCGGCGCCATAATCAACGTGTCCTCCGTCTGGGGCGAAGTGGGCGCCAGTTGCGAGGTCGCCTATTCTGCCTCCAAGGCGGCGGTGATAGGCTTTACCAAGGCGCTCGCCAAAGAGCTTGCCCCCTCAGGCATACGCGTCAACTGCGTAAGCCCCGGCGTGATAGATACCGAAATGAACGCCCACCTCACCGAAGAGGAGATGGAAGACTTGACCGAACAGATCCCCGTCGGCAGATTGGGCAGCGGGGAAGACGTGGCAAAGGCCTGCCTGTACCTTGCCGAAGCCCCCTATGTTACAGGCGTAGTGCTGCCCGTAGGCGGCGGTTTCGGCAAATAAACGTGCTTGAAAAATGTATTTAAGTATGATGGTATGCGCGGCGCCGCGTGCAGAAAAATTCTGCGCTCGGCGCCGCGATATGTTTTCTTTGTGTCGTATACGGTTACATTATATATGCGCGCAATGCGTAAATACCGTTACAAAAATAAAAATTTTTAAAAATTTGTGCATAAAATAAAGGAAATGTAAAAATTTTTTCGTATATAATGGCGTGAAAGAAAAAATGCCGTTATTAAAAGAGCGTACTTACGCCATAGAGGAGCAATTTTTCTCGCAGTACGCTACAAAATCAAAGGACACCAAGGGGCGCAAACGGGAAGAGGTTGCCTGTTCCATGCGCACCGACTTTCAGCGCGACCGCGACAGAATAATCTACTGCAAGGCGTTCAGAAGGCTGAAAAACAAAACGCAGGTTTTCTTTTCGCCTGAAGGCGATCACTACATAACGCGCCTCACCCACACGCTTGACGTGGCGCAGATAGCGCGCAGCCTTGCCCGCGCCCTTGCCCTCAACGAAGACCTTGCCGAGGCCATAGCGCTCGGCCACGACCTCGGGCACACCCCATTCGGGCACAGCGGCGAGCGCATTTTAAACAAGCTTGCCCCCGGCGGCTTCAGGCACAACGAACAATCCGTGCGCGTCGTCGACGTGCTCGAAAAAGACGGCCTCGGCCTCAACCTCACTTACGAGGTGCTCGACGGCATCTTAAACCACCAGCGCACAGGGCACCCGTCCACGCCGGAGGGGATGTGCGTGCGCATAGCAGATAAGGTGGCGTACATAAACCACGACTTAGACGACGCCGTGCGTGCGGGCGTTTTAAAACTTTCAGACGTGCCCTCCGAAATTACGGCCGTGCTCGGCTCCAGCTCAAAGGAGCGTATAAATACGGCCATCACGTCGGTATGGCAGAACAGCTACGGCAAGCCGGTCGTTTCCATGAGCGAAGAGGTGGTTCAGGCCTCCGAAGCGCTCCGCGTGTTCATGTTCAAAAGGGTGTACCTTACTGAATTTGCCCGCGGAGAGGAGGTAAAGGCAGAGCGCATGCTCTCCTGCATGTACGAATATTTTCTTTCAAACGTGGACAAGCTGCCCGAAATGTTTATAAAACTGCTTGAAAGGTTCCCCAAAGAGCAGGTAGTGTGCGACTATATTTCCTCCATGACGGACAGGTACGCCATATACGTTTTTAACAGAATATTTGTTCCGCGCGGCTGGTCGTTCGGCGACGAACTCAATTAAAATTTTGTATTCATCGCAGCATATATGCGTGGCAATTGTATATATGTCCTGTTTGTGCAGCTTCAAAAAGGAATAATTTTTAAATAATTGACGTTGCAAGGCGGGTTTCCCGCCGCCGCAAGACACAATTTGCTGCGGTCAGCAGGCTCACCGGAAGTGAATGGCGGCATTTCTATAATCGTGGGCACTAAAAAAATGCCGCCAGAGAAACTTGGTTTCTCAAGGTCACGAAGTTTTTCGTTCTCGGCCAGAACGAAAAACTTGTGAACAAATTAGTTTTATGCCTACTTACGACAGAGATTTTTTGCGGCTTCTCACCGATAAACTTAATATTGTAGACGTCGCCTCGTCGTATATGCACCTTGAAAAGAAGGGAGGCACGTTCTGGGCGTGCTGTCCTTTCCACCACGAAAAGACGGCGTCTTTTCACATAGACGAAAACAGGCAGTTCTATCACTGTTTCGGCTGCGGCGCCTCGGGTAACGTTATAAAGCTTGTGCAGGAGATGGAGAGCCTGGACTTTGTAGACGCGGTCAAGCTCCTTGCCGAAAAGGCCAACCTACCGTTGCCGCAGGCCTCGCAGGACGGCGAACGCACTGCCGAACTCAAGCGCAAGCGCGATACTCTTTTAAAAATAATGAACGACTGCGCCCACTTTTACCTTGACAACCTCAATTCGGGCAAGGCGGACGCGCACATACAGTACATACTATCCCGCAACATTCCGGCGGGCGCCGTGCGCGCCTTCGGGCTGGGCGCCAGCTTAAACTACTACGACCTGCCCAAATACCTGCTTTCAAAGGGCTATTCAAAGCAGGACATTTTAGACAGCGGCGCCGTGAACGAGGTCGAGGGCAAGCTGCTCGATTCGCAGGGCGGCAGGCTGATATTTCCCATAATAAACGCCCTGGACGAGGTCGTTGCCTTCGGTGGCAGGGCGCTTAAAAAAACAGATTTTGCAAAGTATAAAAACACAAAGGAAACGCTAATATTCAACAAGAGCAGAATGCTCTATAACATAAACAGGCTTAAAAAGCTGCGCCGCGCGGGCGGCCTTACCGAGGTGATAATGGTGGAAGGGTATATGGACGCCATTTCACTTCACATCGGCGGCTTCAAAAACGTGGTGGCAAGCATGGGCACTTCGCTCACGCTTGAGCAGGCGCGGCTGATAAAGCGCTACTGCGGCAAGGTGCTTATAAGCTACGACGGCGACGGCGCGGGGCAGAAGGCCAACATGCGCGGGCTGGAAATACTCAAAAACGAGGGGCTGGACGTGCGCGTTGTTCCCCTGCCCGAAGGGCTCGACCCCGACGACGTTATCAAACAGCTCGGCCCCGAAGCCTACAGGCAGTGTTTAAATAACGCGCTCCCGCTCATCGACTACAAGATGTCTGTAACGCGCAAGGCGTTCGATATTTCCAAGCCGGAAGATAAAATAAAATACGTAGGCGAGGCGCTCAAAATAGTCCGCTCGGCCGAGACCAGCGCCGAGCGCGAGCTGATGCTTAAAAACCTGCGCGACGAAACGGGGATAAGTTTTGAAGCTCTCAGCCGCGACCTTTCGCAGGTGCCTGCGGAAAAGAACGAACAGGCGGACGAAAAGACAGGCCTGCCCGCCGACACCGCCGATTTAAAGGTAAAGGCGTCGCGCTTTGTTGCGGCTGCATATCTGTTCGGCGCGCGCTACACGCAGGACTTCGACATAGACGAGGTGCCGTTTGCAAACGACGTGCACTCGCTTATCGCAAGCTATGTAAAGAGCAAGGCGCTCCTCGGCGAAAAGATAACGCTGAGCGAAATTTTCGACTTCTTTGAAGAGGGCACGCCCGAATATGAAGAGTTGTGCCGCGTGCTCGATTTAAACGACGGCGAAAACCTTGAAGGCGAAGTTCCGCAGCGGTATTTTTCAGACTGCCTCCGCCTTTTAAAAACCGAGAGCATTGCCGATGCTATAGAAGAGGTAAAAAAGCAATTTTCGGCCACCGACGACGTGGAAGAAAAACGGCAGACGGCCGAGTTGTTGCAAAAACTTATAAAGCAAAAGGAAAAACTTAAAAACGGAGATATACGATGAGCTTATCCGATCAGAAATTAAACGACATTTTAAAAAAGATAATAGACGAATACAGTGCAAAGGGTGCCATAACCACCAACAGCCTGTGCGACATAATGGAAAAGTACGACACCACTCCCAACCAGATGGACTATGTGTATAAATCGGTGGCGGACGCGGGCATACAGATAATAGACGAGGCCGAGCGCGACAAGGAGCTGTATGAACAGGCCCTTTCGGATATCGGGCTGGACGACCCCGTAAAGATGTATCTGAAGGACATAGGCCGCGTTCCCCTTCTCTCTGCCGACGACGAAATAGAACTTGCCCGCAAAATGCAGGACGGCGACGAGGAGGCCAAGAAAAAGCTTTCAGAGGCAAACTTAAGGCTGGTGGTATCCATTGCAAAGAGGTATGTGGGCAGGGGAATGCTCTTTCTTGACCTCATACAGGAGGGCAACCTGGGCCTTATGAAGGCGGTGGAAAAGTTCGACTACCAGAAGGGTTTCAAGTTCTCCACCTATGCAACTTGGTGGATAAGGCAGGCCATTACCCGCGCCATTGCCGACCAGGCGCGCACCATCCGCATACCCGTGCACATGGTGGAAACAATAAACAAGCTCACGCGCGTGTCCCGCCTGCTCACCCAAAAGCTCGGGCGCGAGCCTTCTCCCGCAGAGATCGCAAAGGAGATGAATATCTCGGAAGAGCGCGTGCGCGAAATACAGAAGATAGCGCAGGACCCCGTTTCGCTTGAAACGCCCATAGGCGAGGAGGAAGATTCTCACCTCGGCGACTTTATAGAGGACGAAACCACGACAACCCCTTCAGACAGCGTGTCCACCACAATGCTCAAGGAAACGCTTCTCTCCGTGCTCAACTCGCTCACCCCGCGCGAAGAAAAGGTGCTCCGCCTGCGCTACGGCGTAGACGACGGCAGGCCCCGCACCCTAGAGGAGGTGGGCAAGGAATTCAACGTCACGCGTGAGCGTATCCGCCAGATAGAGGCAAAGGCGCTGCGCAAGCTCCGCCATCCCTCGCGCTCCAAGCACCTCAAAGATTTTTTGGATACCTGACATGACCGAACGCCTTAAAAAGCTGTGCGCGCTGCTTAGCCCATGCAAAATCTTTGCAGACGTAGGCTGCGACCACGGTTACTGCACCCGCTACATGCTTTCGCGCGGGCTGTGCAAAAGCGCGGTGATAACAGATATAAGCGCAGGCAGCCTTTCAAAGGCCGAACGCCTGCTTGAAAACTATATCAAAAGCGGCGTATGCCGCTCCGTATGCTGCGACGGGCTTTCGGGCGTGCCCGAAGGCACCGCCGACCAGGTGCTTATAGCCGGCATGGGCGGGGAGGAGATACTTAAGATTCTGCGCGAGGCGTATATCCCGCAGTCCTTCGTCTTTCAGCCCATGAAAAACGCCCCGCAGCTGAGGCAGTACCTTTTGGAGCGCGGCTGCGCCATAGAGTACGACGGCCTGTTCACCGAAACGCGCGGCGGGCTTGTAAAAAATTATTTTGTAATAAAGGGCAAAAACAGCGGCGGTACGCGCGCATATACGCGGGCGCAGCTCGCCTTCGGTCGCGACAGTCTGGGCACTCCCCAGCTTGCCGCCCTTATAGAATACGAACTCAAAAAAAACACCGCCTATGCCTCGGGCGAACTTTCGCCCTCTTCGCGCGCGGAGGTAGAGGCAAGGATAGCCTTTTTAAAGGAGGTCTTGTCAGGTGAAGCCGGTTGAAGCGCTTGCATTTCTCGAACAAAACATCGCCCCCGTCGCCCTTTCTGATGAATTTTGCAAAAAATACGGCGGCTACGACAACAGCGGCCTTATAGTAGATTGCGGCACCGAGGTTGCCGGCGCGCTGTTCTGTCTCGATCTCACGCCCTCCGCCCTTGAAGAAGCCGTGCGCAGGGGCTGCAACCTTATAATAACCCACCACCCCGCAATATTTGCAGGGGTAAAGCACTTATCGCTTGCCGCGGGCAGCGCCACGGCTTGCGTGGCAGAGTGCGTTCGGCGAGGCATATCGGTCATTTCCATGCACCTCAACTTCGACGCGGCGCCTTGCGGCATAGACCATCACCTGATGCTCGGCCTCGGCGGCAAAAAAGAACTTGCCCTCATGTGCCCCTTGAGCACAGGCGGATACGGCAGGCTGTTCAATGTGCGGCCGCGGTCGTTCGAAGATTTCTGCAAACATGTGCAAACGGAATTCCAAAGCACACGCTGCAGGTTCTACGCCGCGCGCGAACATGCGCGCGTGAATACCGTGGTCAGCTGCTGCGGCGCGGGGTGCGACGATGAAAGCATAAACTTTGCAACAGGCGCCGGTGCCGACACGTTTGTTTCGGCAGACATAAAACACCACCACATAACCGCCCTTCTCGCCGCGGGCATAAACGTTGTGGAACTTACCCACTACAGCTCTGAAATTTATGGATTGGGCCGCATATATGCCGCAATCAACGCAGATATGCCCTTCCCCGTTTCATTCTATAAACAAGTAAATTTACTTTAAATGCATAAGGAGAGAAACTATGTCACAGATCGACCAGCTTCTTAAATATCAGCAGGAAGACGAAAAGCTTATAAAGCTCGAGCAGGAGGCGGCCTCTTCCGAAGAGCGCAAGGCCTATGTTCAGGCAAAGAATTTTATGACCAAGGCGCCCGAAAAGCTCGACCAGATAGACGCAAAGGCCGCCGAGCTTGAAAGAATGGCAGGCAGGCTGAACAAGGCCTATGAAGAGCTTGCCGAAGCCCTCAAAGACTTCGATTCGCTCGACGAGATGGTCAAGGACGAGGGCGCGGACGTTTCCTTCTACAAAAAATCTGCGCTCGCCCTGCAGGAAAAGATAAGGTCGCTCAAAAACGAAATTAATTCGCTCACCGCAAACGTAAAGGCGGTGGACGAGGAATACAAGGCGCTCAAAAAAAAGGTCATCGCCATGCAGAGGCAGTACAAGGAGAGCCATGCCGTATATGCCGCCTACAAGGAGCAGAAAAAGAAGGAGATGGCCGTTATAGAGGACGAGCTTAAACAGCTTGCAAAGGGCATTGACCCCGCAATATTCGCAAAATACCAGACAAAGCGGTCTGAAAGGATATTTCCCATAATCTGCGAAGTGCGCGCCGACAGGTGCTCTAAATGCGGCATAGAACTTTCGCTTGCCGGCAAAGAGGCGCTCTCTTCGGGCACGGTGGTGGAGTGCGAAAACTGCCACAGGTTCCTGTATAAAAAGTAAGCTTTCCGGCGGCCTTTTTAAAAGGCTGCCCGTCATAAGGCGGACTTTTTGAAAAGGGGCACGCAGGCATAAAGTGGAAATAATTACCATTTTATGTACTTAAAGCACAAAATTTTAAAAAATGCTTGACAAATGCGTCTGCCCGTGTTATTATTAAAGAACCCTAACGGGCAATACTGTTATATTTGGCGGCGGAAAAGCTGCAATTTAATGGCAATGAAAAGGAACGGCATGCAAGGGCGGTTAACGCTTACGCTTCCGTTCTTTTTTACTGCAAAAACGGCGCATACCGCAATAGTTTGTGTTTTGCGGCAATTTGCGCCGTAGCTGATTAAAAGGCGGCAAACTATATTATATATAAAGCGTGGAGGGACTGCATAATATGGCAGATTTAAAGGGCAAAAAGGTGCTCGTTTTCGGCGACAGTATAATGTACGGTTCGGGCAACGGCGGTTTCGGCGTGGGCGAATATCTTCAGCGCGACCTGGGCATGGTGTGCAAAAAGTACGCCGTGGGCGGCGCGCGCGTCGGCTATAAACAGGGCAAAAGCTGGCTGCCCGAACAGATAATGAGCGCAATAGATGCGGGGGAGACCGCCGACTACATAATCTTCGACGGCTTCACCAACGACTGCAACATTTCCGAAGGCGCTACCGAACCCGATGTGCCCCTCGGCGCCGTGACGTCCGGGTCGGCTCACAGCCCGTATGCGTGCCCCACCGTGTACGAGCTCAAAAAAGAGGGCAGCACCTTTGCCGAATGTTTTCAATCGGTGATATATACGCTCCTTTTGCGCTTTCCCAAGGCGAAAATACTGTTTATACGCCCGCACAACATGGGCAGGCGTGACCACGACCTTCAGAGTCAGTACGGCGAATATGCGCTGTATATCTGCGAAAAGTGGGGCATTCCGTATGTCGACCTGTATAAAAACAGCGGGCTCAACACGTTCATACCGCTTCACCGCGACATGTTCACCTGCGACAGCTACGGCTGGGGCCGCGGCGACTGCACCCACCCCAACGCCCTCGGGTACGAACTCAAATACATGCCGCTTATAGAGTCGGCCATAAAGGCGCTGTAAACGGCTGAGGTCGATTTTGATTTTCAATATGTAAATTTTATCTGACAGGAGTTTTTGATATGAAAGTTTTGATGCTCAACGGCAGCCCTCATAAAAACGGCTGCACTAATGCCGCGCTGGAGGTAATAGCTTCCGAGCTTAAGTCCCAGGGCGTGGAAAGCGAAATAGTGTGGCTGGGCAACGGCCCGGTGCGCGGCTGCATAGGCTGCTGCGGCTGCCGCAGAAACGGCAAAGACAGGTGCGTGTTCGGCGACGACGGTGTTGCCGATATAGCCGAAAAATTCAAGGAGGCCGATGGCTACATTTTCGGCGCGCCCGTTCACTATGCTTCGCCCAACGGCGCAACCGTTTCGGCGTTAGACCGCATATTCTATTCCGCGGGCAAGTACATGCAGTTCAAGCCCGCCGCCGCAATAGTTTCCGCCCGCCGCGCCGGCACAACGGCCTCTTACGACGTGCTCAACAAGTACATAGGCATAAATAATATGCTCATGGTGCCCGCAACCTATTGGAACATGGTTCACGGCAACACTCCCGAAGAGGTCATGCAGGATAAAGAGGGCGTTTCGGTAATGCGCGCCATAGGTTCAAACATGGCGTGGATGTTAAAACTGCTCGCCTCCGCCAAGGGCACCGACCTTGAAAAGCCGGTCATCATCCCCAAAGAAAAAACTAACTTCATCCGCTGAAATTTTTTCGGCTCTGGCAATTTCGGGTAATATAGTTTTAAAATGTATGTAAAGCGTATATCTGTGGCGCCTGCGCGGTATTTCCCCGCGCAGGCGCCTTTTTGCGTGGCAAAAAACCAATGTGTCATTGACGCAATCATGCCCTGCGGGCGAACGATGCACTATTCCGTCGCCTGCGGCTTCTCACGAGCGAGCGGAATTATCCTTATATTGTCATTGACGCTATTGGCGCTAACGCGCAACAATAGCTATTCCGTCGCCTGCGGCTCCTTACGACCAAGCCCGCCAAAGGTGGGCGCGTGGAGAAATCTCTTTTCGCGTATATTTAGTTGTTTTGAGATTTCTCCGCTCGCAGTCGCTCGGTCGAAATGACAAGGGTGAAACATGCCTCTAACCCGTGCCTCCCTTGCCAAAGGGGTGGGGTACTCAGATCTGCCGGCACCCTTTATGCAATGGCGCCAAGAATTTGTCACATCAAAATTTAAAATTTTAATCAATGTTTAGTAAAGTATTTACAAATGTACCTAAAAAATGTGACAAATATACACGATATTAGTTATAAAAATTTTCTTTACGTGATAAAAACTTACAAATAGTTGTTGACAGAGCTGTTGTATTGTGATAGAATTAAAACAGTAAAACTGTGCGGAGTTTATTGCGGTACCCTGCAATAAATAAGGGAAGGCGGGTTTTTGCCCGCCTTCCCCCAAACATCGCTCTTTCAAATTGCGGTGTAAAACTTATTTTTCGCGGCGGCAAATTGCGCCCGTCGCGCTAAAAAGTGTGCGGTATTGCCATGCCGCACTGTTTACAATTTAATGGAATGGAGGAAAAGATGAAAAAACTCAAGGGCTTTTTACTTTGTCTTTTGGGTTGCTTTATGGTTGTCGCGCTTTCCGCAGGGCTGTTTGCATGCTCTGAAACGGGTAACCAGGGCAACGACGGAAAAGACGACGGTAAAACAGACAAGTCTACCTATCGCCTTTCAAGCATCTCGCTGGATACAGGCGACGCCAAGACCGAATACACCATAGGCGACGAATTTTCTGCCGCAGGGTTAAAGGTCACCGCGGGCTTTGTCTACGATGGCGGTACTGCCTCTGAAGACGTAACAGAGGACGCCGTTATAGACGCGGCCAATTTCAACAACAAAAAGACGGGCACCTATGCAATAAACATAGGCTATACCTTCAGGGGAGTTACGCTTTACAACAATTACAGGGTAAACGTAACTTCAGATATTCTCGGTACTATTGCAGGGCTTGAACTTACATACGACGGCGAAAGGCAGTTTGCCGTTCCCGCAAAGGACGCCCAAACCGTGCCTTCGATAGACCTTTCCAAGCTCACCGTAAATAAAATAACGGGCACCGACGCTTCCGATACCAAGTCTGAGGCGCTTGCAAGCGGCGATTATGCCCTGAGTTATTCAATAAACGGCGGGCAGCGTGCCGAAGTAAGTAGCACTTCTATCCCCGTTACCGAGGCGGGCACATACAGCGTGTTTGCCCGGGCCGAAACTTCCGTCGGCACCGAAAATTTCACAATGGAGGGCTTTATAACCTTCTATGCCGTAGACGAAGTAAAGTCTTTGGCAGTTAGCGGCGGCAAAACCGAATTTGAATATAATACGGAAGAGACTATCGGCGAAGATATGACCTATACCGTAACTTATGCTTCAGGCGCAACAAAGGTTGTGCCTTTTGGTGATGCATCTTTAACGGTAGAGGGCATAGATAACAAGGCCACGGGCACCAACACGGCAAACGTTACCTATACCGAAACTTACCTTTCGTTCGACTCTGAACTTGGCGCCGCAGTCAGCAACACCGTCACGGCAACCGCCACATTTGAATATAAAATAGGCGAAAACCCCGATGCAGGGCAGGTGGTTGAAGAAGAGATAAAAGTCAACATATCAGAGGTTGATAAATCGCAGTTTGCAGACAGTAATAATATTGTAGAAGATATAGACCTCAGCGGTGACGGGGCAATAGTGGCTACGGCAGCAGCAGACAGCGCTATAAAGATAACTGACAACAGTAAAAAGATAGACGGTTTCGAATTTACACAAAGATTGCAGTTAAACGGCAAGGGTAGTACAGAATCAAAGAGTATAAAGATAACGACAAAAGGTGCGGCAACAATAACCGTGTACGGCATGAGCGGCAGCTCTAACACTGTAAGGCCGTTAGCTTTGTATGATTCGAATTACAGCCCCATGGGTCAGTCTTTTGACAATGACGGCAATGCTATAGCAAAATTTGTATATGAAGTAGAGGAAGCTGGAACATATTATCTTGGTTCTACAAGCGGTTTTAATATCTACTATATAAGTTTTGTTCAGACATATAGAGCACCTGCTACTTCGACGACTGAGGAAATAAAGGTAAATATATCTGATATTGATAAATCGCAGTTTGCAGACAGCAATAATATTGTGGAAGATATAGACCTCAGCGGTGACGGGGCAATAGTGGCTACGGCAGCAGCAGACAGCGCTATAAAGATAACTGACAACAGTAAAAAGATAGACGGTTTCGAATTTACACAAAGATTGCAGTTAAACGGCAAGGGTAGTACAGAATCAAAGAGTATAAAGATAACGACAAAAGGTGCGGCAACAATAACCGTGTACGGCATGAGCGGCAGCTCTAACACTGTAAGGCCGTTAGCTTTGTATGATTCGAATTACAGCCCCATGGGTCAGTCTTTTGACAATGACGGCAATGCTATAGCAAAATTTGTATATGAAGTAGAAGAAGCCGGAACTTATTATCTTGGTTCTACAAGCGGTTTCAATATCTATTATGTAGGTTTTGTTCAAACTATTGCAGCTACAGTTCCTCAATTGGAAGATGTAAAGGTTAATATATCTGAAATTGATAAATCGCAGTTTGCAGACAGTAATAATATTGTAGAAGATATAGACCTTAGCGGTGACGGGGCAATAGTGGCTACGGCAGCAGCAGACGGCGCTATAAAGATAACTGACAACAGTAAAAAGATAGACGGTTTCGAATTTACACAAAGATTGCAGTTAAACGGCAAGGGTAGTACAGAATCAAAGAGTATAAAGATAACGACAAAAGGTGCGGCAACAATAACCGTGTACGGCATGAGCGGCAGCTCTAACACTGTAAGGCCGTTAGCTTTGTATGATTCGAATTACAGCCCCATGGGTCAGTCTTTTGACAATGACGGCAATGCTATAGCAAAATTTGTATATGAAGTAGAAGAAGCCGGAACTTATTATCTTGGTTCTACAAGCGGTTTCAATATCTACTACATCTCCATTGAGTATTGAGGATAAGGGGTGAAATAAATTTATGAAAAAATATAACAACAATAAACAGAAAAGCCCGCTCGGTTATAAAATAACAACGGCTATTCTGACTGTTATAATAGTACTTATGACGGCGTTCATGGCCGTCACCCTGCCCACAAACTGGTTCGGCAAGGGTGTACCCGAAGGGTGGGGCGGCGGCAACACTCCTTCGACGCCTACGCCCGACCCCGATCCCGACGGGGGCGAGGACGGCAACGACGTTACCTTTGAAGATTCTATGGGTTACGAAGTGGAAAACAGCGGCATCGACCTTAAAGGTTCAACTGCAGTCAGCGGCACTACCACCACGGTAGACAGCGCCGCAAACCTTGCAAGCACGCTGCAGAACGCCAAGGCGGGCGACGCCATAATATTAAAGGAGGGTACCTATAAGCTCAGCCAGCGCGTTCAGCTTATCAACAGCGGTGAATACAACGGATACATAACCGTTAAGGCCGAAGACGGCAAAAAGGTCGTTATCGACTTCAGCGAAATGGAATTCGACGACCAGAACCGTGGTATTCAGATAGAGGGCGACTACTGGTATTGGTACGGCATTGAAATCATGGGCGCCGGCGACAACGGCATGTTCATAGGCGGCAACTACAACATTGTGGAAAACTGTGTGTTCCACCACAACCGCGATACAGGCCTTCAGCTGGGCAGAAGCATTTCAGACTTCACCAGCATAACCCAGTGGCCCAGCTACAACTACATTAAAAACTGCACGTCGTACAACAACTACGATAACGAAACGGGCGGCGAAAATGCCGACGGCTTTGCCGCAAAGCTCACCGTGGGCTACGGCAACGTGTTCGACGGCTGCATTTCCTACCGCAACTCAGACGACGGCTGGGACTTGTACGCATATAATTCAAACGGCGATATAGGCGCGGTAATACTGTATAACTGCGTGGCTTTTGAAAACGGTTTCCTGTACGAAACGGTTGCCGAATTTAACGATAAGGTGAATACAAGGTCAAGTGCCGCAGAAGATACCACCCGCTATACTTACGATACCTCGTCGGGCGACGGCAACGGCTTCAAGCTGGGCGGCTCGTCCATGCGCGGCAACGTAAAGATGTACAACTGCGTGGCTTTCAACAACAAGCTGAACGGCGTGACAGATAACTCCAACCCCGGCGTGCTCACCATTGAAAACGTGACGTCTTATAACAACGGCGCCACAGTAGACCACCAAACCGGCCTTGTAAACGGCGGCGCAACAGGCGACGCTCAGGCCAACAATATAGATACCGCCCGCACGGAGGCCAGCTACAACAACTATAAAAACGTTCTATCTGTAGCCGATAGTTACGGCAACCCCGGCAACGACAGGTACAGGGGTTCGGCCACAAACAGCATATTCTTTGCAGGCAGCGGCAAGGCCGACCAAATTGAGGCCTATGAAGACGTTTACAGCGAAGAGAGCGGCAGGGCGGGCACTTCGATCACCGCGCCCGACTCCGCGACCGTATTCGAGCAACTGCCCTTCACCTCGGCTGTAGGGTCAGACGGCACTGTGACCGTCACCCCCAACATAACGGGTAAGGGCAACACCACCGCCCACACAGACTACCGCAACGATGACCAGTCCATAAACATGGGCGACATTCTTGCCATAAAGGACGCCGACGCGGTCAGCGGCACGGGCGCATCGCTCAACAAGACGGGCTGGGACGAATATGAACATTTCTACGAAACGGAAATAGATAAGGCCGCCACCGAAGAAGATTCAGTTCTGCTCGCTGTGTACAACACGCTCTATCTGTATGCTGATACGGCGGCGGTATATCAGGACTTCACCCTCACCACAAGGATGATGGACGCCACCATTTCGTGGACTTCCTCCAACGAAGATATTCTTCACATAAACAAGCAGTACAACTCCTCCAACTCCGGCTCGCAGGACGTAGACCTCGTTGTCTACCGTGCGGCGGAAGATGAAAAGGTAACGCTCACCGCAACCATAGTTTACAACGGCAAGGCTGCGGTAAAGCGCTTTGACCTCACCGTAAAGGCAGACGCCCCCGCAATAGGCGACATCTATGCCGACGGCCTGGAGGGCGCATCGGACACCACCCGCAGGTTTATAATAGACCAGTACGAGGTGTTCGAAGAACCCGAACTCATCGTTGAAAACGCAGCCGACTACAACGGCAAAACGCTCAGCGAAGGTTCGTATAATGTTGAAACTATCTACGAATACGCCCCTGCAGACGGCATGGCGCGCTCGCGCGTGGGCAACTTCTCGCCCTCGGTGGCAGGCGTGTACACAATAACCAAAAACATAAGCCTTGTGGGCACCCCTGCAGACGTGCACACCTACAGCTATACAATTTACGTTGCAAGCAACACGGCAAGCGTTGACTTCACCACCGACGAGCAGGGCGAAAGCACGGGCAGCCTTAACGTGTTCAGGGACGGCTATATAATAAGCGGCGACGTTACCAACGTAAAGGGCTCTATCAATTCTTACTCTACGTCGGACGCGGCCGAAATAGCACAGCTCGGCGCAATGACAAACGAGCAGAAGCTTGCCGCGCTGCAGGCAAAGGAGGGCGTTGCCAGCCACAGCTTTGAAGATAACACCATAAGCGCCAAGTTTGAAAACGAAAATACCGAAGCTTACACCGTTTACTACTGGTTCACCAACGGCCTTGGCGATGTCACCTCGCAGGTATACGACGTAGCCGTGGACGTGGTTGAAATTTCCACCCCCGAACAGTTCAATACAGAACTCGAAGACAACGCCTCCAACGTCATCTATCTGCTCACGGCAGACCTCGACTTCTCGCAGACGGCGTTTGAACCGGTCGGCAATCTGTACGGCCTCATAAACGGTAACTACCATACTATAAGCAATGTTACCGTAAGCGGCAGCTCAAGGGTAGGCCTGTTTGAATATCTCGATGGCGGCACGATAATGAACATCCGCTTCAACGAGATAGACATAAGCGCCACTGGCAGCCGTGCGGGTCTTATAGGCCAGAGCCGCGGCGGCTATATAAGCGAAGTGTATATAACCAACATAAACGTTGAAAACACCAGCGAAAGGACGGCTGCGCTCATAGGCAACCACACGGAAGGCGATCTCAGCATAACCTATGTCTCCGTTGAAAACGACTCCGAGCACGTCATCCACTCGGGTACACAGTACACCGGCGGCATAATTGCAAAGGTGCAGGCGGGCTCTGTAGGCGAAACCTACGGCATAATTGAAATAAAGGATGTGTTTGTAAACAGCTCAATTACCAGTACAAATAATTATGCCGGCGGCATAATCGGTGACCTTCAGGACAGGAGCACCGACGACAAGATAATCATCGAGCGCTGCTTCGTGCTCGGCACGGTCAGCGCCCAGCAGTACCTTGCAGGTATAGTTGGCGCACACAGGCCTGAAGTTGACTCGGTCAACATTCTCAACATCACCGAGTGCATATTCTTCGGCACGCTTGTAGACAAGGACGGCAGGCTCACCGAATCCATAAAGAACGCCTCAGGCATAGTGGGCAGGTATTCCGAGGCAGCTATCGTAAACATCGTGAACTGCCAGTCGCGCATTACCGAATACTATTACACCGAATTTGTATCGCAGATAACCGAACAGGGCATAGGCGACAACAGGTTCTGGACTACCACCTATGTCAGGACATACGACATGGAGAACGTATGGGAGTATGTAGGTAATAAGGCGCCTTACGCAAGGCTGAGGTTTACCCAAAAGTTTGAATCGGCCTCCTCGCCCGAAGCCCCCGAACAGGGCGGCGAAAGCGCAGGCACCGAGGCGTGAATTGCAGGCGCCCGCCACATATAGGCAGGAGCAGGCAGAACAGAATAAAGTTTACAGTGCGGCATTGCCGCATGGCAGTTAATCATTTTTTCCTCTGACGTGGGCGGGTGCGGCATTGCCGCACCTGCCTTCGTTTTACGCCATATAAAAAGCGCGCCCCGCGCGGCAAGTTGCCGCGCGGGGCGCGTACTTAAAAATATTTGCGTATATGTTACGGGGTAACGCGGTTGATATCTCTGGGGAACATTGCCGCATAGCGCACGTTCTTGAAGCCCAAAAGGTGCATGGTCAGCCTTTCAAGGCCCAGGCCTAAACCGCCGTGAGGGGGTGCGCCGTACTTGTGCAGCATAAGGTAGGTTTCAAACTCCTCGGGGTTCATGCCAAGGCGCTTCATCTTTTCAACCTGCATATTGTAGTCGTGTATACGCTGTCCGCCGCTGGTTATCTCTATGCCGCGGAACAACAGGTCAAACGATAAGGTGACTTCGGGGTCTTCGGGGTCGTCCATGGTATAGAAGGGGCGCTTTTTTGAAAGGTAGTGCGTTACAAACAAAAAGTCGCTGCCGTACTGCTGCTTTGCCCACTTGCCCAAAAATGCCTCTTCCTCGGGCTCGAAGTCCTTCATGTCGGTTATGTTCTTCAGCTTTTTAACGCAAAGCTGCTTCGCGTCTTTAAAGCGTATGCAGGGTATCTTGTCTATTGCGGGAATGTCAACCTTCAAAAGCTCAACTTCGGGCGCGTACTCCGTCTTTAAAAGTTCCATAATGTACTTCAAAACGCCCGTCTCCATCTCCATAATGTCGGTAAAGCTGTCAATAAAGCCCATTTCAAAGTCCATGGAGATGTATTCGTTCAGGTGTCTGCTCGTGTCGTGGTGCTCGGCGCGGAATACGGGGCCTATTTCAAACACCCTTTCGTATACGGGCACAAGCGCCTGCTTGTAAAGCTGGGGGCTCTGCGCAAGGAAGACCGTTTTGCCGAAGTAGTCCAGCTTGAACACGTTGGTGCCGCCCTCGGCGCCGGCAAAGTTTATCTTGGGGGTGTGTATTTCGGTGAACCCGTTTTTTGAAAGGTATTCGCGGAAGCCGCGCTGTATGCCCTCCTGTATCTTGAATACCGCGCGCTCCGCGGGGTTGCGCAGGGTCACGGGGCGGTAGTCAAGGTCTACGTTCAGGTCGCAGTTGACCTTCTTTTTCGATATAACTACGGGCGGAATGGCGGCGGGCACGGAGAGTATCTCTATGTTGTGTATCTGAATTTCAAAGCGCTCGCTGCCGTCGCGCGTCTGGCTTTTTACCACCTTGCCCGTTATCTTTGCCGAAGCCTGTTCGACTACGTTTTCCGTCATGCGGTAGTCTGAAAATTCGGGCGAATATACGCACTGAATAAGCTCGCGCGCGGTGCGCAGTATTATAAAGGCAAAGTCGCTCATGTCCCTTATGTTGTGAATGGCGCCCTTTATGCTTATCACCTTGCCCTCGTTCTCTTTGAATTTGCAGTAGGGGGTGGTGCCGTCGCACAGCTCGCCTGTCATGTATTCCGTAGCTTCCATAGCATACCTCGTAAAAAATTTGCGTTAAAATTTGTTTGTGATAATTTTAAGGCTTTTTCGCCCAAAAAGCAAGTAAAATGCGCCGCCGCGCATAAATATTAAGCAGTGCGGCGCACATATGCCTTACAGCATAAAATAAAAACCCCGCGCTGCTATTTAGCGCGGGGCGTAAAGCCTTAAAAAATCCGCCTGTGCCGTGGCATGAAAAAGTATTAACCCGGTTCTCCCAGGTGGGTGCGGCGAAGCCGGACATCGGACTTTCCGTTGCAATAACAGACCTTGCCTATTCCGGCGAACGAACCGCTCCCGATAAAAAAATCAGTGGATTACGCATTTCCCATACCACGAACACCGCAGAAAGGTTTTGTAAAAATATTATAGCATTGCCAAACGCCAAAATCAACAGTATTGTGCCTGAAAATTCTGGCAAATAACGCACAGCGCAAAAATTTTGCGCAAGGCGGGGCGCGTTACCAGCTGCGTCCGCCGCCTCCGCCAAAGCCGCCGCCTCCGCCAAAGCTTCCGCCGCCAAAGTGTCCGCCGCTTCTGCCCGACTTGGAGGGAGGGGGAACAAACGCTTTGGCCATGCTCCTTGTGGCGCTGCGCATGACCGAATAGAATACCATGTAGTCGAACACGTCGTAGCGGTAGCCGCGCGCCCAGGCGGGAGGGGTGAGGTCGATGCCCTTGAACTTGTCGCTCCATACGTCCGAAACGCCCATCACCTGCGCATAGGGCAGCACGTTATAGTAGTATTCGGGGTCGTCCTCAATCATCTTTTCAAGCCTGTCTTTTTCGGCAAGTTCTATAAAGTTCTTAAAGCCGAGCAGCGGGCCAAGTTTTTCGCTGTACGCCTTTGTATACCTCAAAAGGTAGGGCGCCGCAATGGCAATGCCGCAGCACGCCAGCGCCAGCAGCAGCGACATGTAGTTGAACAAAAACGTCTGCGGTATCATAAAGAATGCCAGCAGCGCCGCGGCTATGGCAACGGCTATCTGCGCAATAAACAGCAGCGTGCTCTTTTTCTTTGAATACTTAAGCCTGTTGCGCGAGGCAAAGTTGCCTATAAGGTAAATTATCACGGGCGGTATCACCGTTATTATCGCCGTAAGCACGGGCACCGCGCCCACGGTGACAATTCCGCGCACTATAAACGTTACAAGGAATATAACCGCCGCAACAACTGTGGCTGCTATTGAAAGATTGCGCGAAGTTTTTGTGTAGGCGGAGGGCACGCTCTTTTTAACCAGCGCCTTTGCCTTTGTGGCAGCGCCCGCAAGTTTGTTGGCTATGGATGAAACGTTTACCTCTTCCCTGCCTTCAAAAATTTTATCGAACAGCACGCGTTGGTGTTCGGGTGCGTCTGAAGGCAGCGTTCCGTTCATTATCAGCTTAGGGTCGTCCTCGTCTGAAAAGTCTATGTTTATTATGCCCTTGTTTGCCCAGTAATACAGTATGGCGGTTACGTCTTCATTGTCGGCCGAACTGTCTATAAGCGTGCCCGCCTGCAGCGGATCCATGTCTTCGGGCGGGTAAAAGTTCACCACGGGCACGGGCGAATTTTTGGGCAGCACAACGCACAGCGCTATCACCGCAGCAAGCACCACAAAGGCAACTATCACGGCTATTATCTCGCCTGCGTCGGGTGCGGGCGCGGGCAGCGTGCCTTCGGGGTACAGCACATATACCGTTATCGGAGTAAATGGCGAAATGTCGCCCGCCGTAACAACGCAGGTGTTGCCGTCTGTGCTCTCTTCGGCGCTGCCGCCTATTTTTATCTCGCTCAGCCCTTCGGGCAGAACTACCGTTGCGGTAAAGCTTTGTATGCTCGTAGCCCATCCGCTGCCCAGCACGTTTATTGCAAATTCATCGTTGCTTTGGCGTGCGGGTATCTTGAACAGGTAACTTATTGTGTAAGTTATCGGCGTTCCCGTGGGCACGGTTCTGTCCTCGTCGCCTATCTGTATGCTCACAAAGTCTGAAACGTCAAAGCCCACGCTGTACGGCGCGCCTTCAACTTTAATGTCGTAATAAGTTTCGCCGCTGTTTATGGGCAGGTCGCGTATTATGCCGTGCTTATCCGATGAATTGAATACGGCGGTTATGCTCTCTTCAACCGCAAAAGTGCGGCCCTCGTCGTAAGTAAAGGTGGCGGAGTAGTCGGATATCCTGTAGCTGTAATCCGTTTGGTTATTCTCGCCGGCATTTGAAAATTCCAATGTAAAAACGCTCACCAGCAAAAATACTATTGCCACAATAATAAAGCTGGTTGCAATCTGTGACTGAGCTTTTTTCATAATTTCTTGATTTTAAATCCGGGGGGGGGCCCCCCCCCCGGGGGGCCCCCCGATAGTTTCGGCCGGTTTTTTTTTTTAAAAAAGGGCGGGGGGGGGGGCTAAAAAAATATTT
>ERZ1090869.289-NODE-289-length-27432-cov-6.084450_pt1 | contig 27432 bp, 23 predicted proteins | sample MGYA00478474_ERZ1090869 | MGnify/ENA primary metagenome ERZ1090869 (study PRJEB33644, sample SAMEA5815748) | chicken gut metagenome | biome: Chicken; feature: Gastrointestinal Tract; material: Caecum | place: Ireland | collected 2019-01-01 | study: A study of the... | reverse complement strand
AGATTGTAATATCGGTCTTCATCGTAAGAACCTTCGAGATCGCCAAAATGTTCTTTAAAGTATTCATCCTCGTTGATTTTAGAGAACAAATTATCAAGCCATTCCGTGATGTGTTCGATATTTTCAAACGTATCAACGCCAAGCTCACGCAATATCTCCATAACTTCAGCAATGGAAGTAGCACTTTCTCGCAAATAAACTTCCATTTCATATTCAATATTATCAATAAACTTTTGGATATCTTCAATTTGATCATCATAAAATTTTTCACGCTCTTCAATTTGTTGGTCGAGCTTGCTGGAATCATAATCAAATTGTGCATCATTGAGATTTTCTTTTGCTTCTCGCAAAGCATTTTCGTCAGCTTGATAAACCCAACCGACTCCTTTTTGATATACAAGGGTCGTCTTTTGTAATTTGGCTAAATTTTCTTTTGCTCTCATCAATGCCAACTCGGTTTGGCGTTCCTCGTTGACTTTTTCAAGCGCATCTCTTTGATCATATAATGACTGCAATACAGGATCATTATCTTTTTGATGCTGAAGATCGCTAATTGCGTTGTTAAATATATCAAGATAAGATTGTTGAAAATCAGAAAGAGTATCTTTGTAATTGCTTTCTTGCAGGTCAGCTAAGTCTTCTAGTTCTTCTCTGTATTGGCGAATCGCGTTATATGCTTCCCACCAATCATCGATACATTCCTGAATATAATCAGCGTCTTCCGATGCTCCCGTCATTCTTATACGATCTGCTTCTTCCGAAGCCTTTTGCATGATTTCCTGATACAATTTAATGCGTTCTTGATAATTCCTTACCATAGCATTAAAGTTATTACGATATGAAGCGTCTTCATACTGATTATTTAAAAGTTTAAGTTGATTTTCTAAATGCTCCGTAGCGTAAAGATATAATGAATGGGCAGCTTCCCGCAATGTCTCATCGATATCATATAAGTTTTCTTGGATTTCAGATAAACCTTCGATATATTCTTGTAGCACATCAACATCGGCCGTATCTTTAATCTTATCAAATTCAGCCAATAAATCTTGATAATTCTGTTTTAATTTATCAGCCGCATTGGTATACATATCAACTTTCATTTCATAAGATTTTTGAATATCAGCTTCCCGTTGAGCGTCCAAAATATCACGCGCTCTATCAGGATCTATTTTCAGCATATCTTCAATGCCTTCAAGATTGTTAGCTCGTTTTTCAGCATAATCCCTATAATCAAGCAAGAATTCTTTTGAATAAACCTGTGGAATTTCAGTATACTTTTCAACCAATTCACGCGCTTTTTCTGCTGCTGTTTTCGTTTCTTCCGCTGCTTCTACAGTAGTTGTGACCGCTGACGTTACCATCTGATCATACTGTGTTAAATTATATGACGCTGCTAACTGTTTAACTTTTGCAGCATAATTCTGATTGGGAGCATACGTTTCAGCAATACGATCAATCCAACCATTAAAATCGGTAGAACTAAGCCCTGAAACATTATAATATTTACCACTCGTTAAATTTTTAGCATATGCTTCAAAACTTTCTGCCATCGAGTTGTAACGTTGCCATCCATTATAACTACCGGCTGTACCTGTACCTTTCATGCCGAAATAGTTGTTTGCATTACGAGCTAAATTAGAGGTTCCCCATGCAGATTCCAAAATTAACTGCGCTAAAGTCAAAGACGAAGGAATGCCATACTTTGCCTGAATCTGATTTGCCAATGCAATCCATTGTGGGTCTACTATGCCACTTGCAAATTTAGGGACATCGGTGCCACGGTTATGTGTGCTTGTAGCTGATTTATTGCCATTGCCATACTTAGAAACCTTTTTGCCAATAATACGATTCCCTGTGTATTTTAAAATTTCCTCGGTATTTTTATTGTCAATGATTTGTGTGGCAGGAGGAAGATCACAAAGTTCTGCTCCATGAGCACCAAGTAAAATAATCCTGCCATCTGGCAATTTCGCTAATTCTCGTCCCTTTTCCCCAACAAGAGTTTGCTCATTAGGACGCACAATGCCACCAGTTGCCATGCCAGTTGTATCAATATAAGTTCCCCATGCATTAGAAACATGAACATGCGGTCCTGTAGACTTGCCCGTGCTCCCAACGTAACCGATGATTTGACCTTTCTCTACTCGTTGCCCGACGATTGCGTTTTGTCGGATCATATGAGCATAGACATGGTTTTTACCGTCATCACTGGCAATAGTCACATATTTACCATAACTCTTATTTCCGAGATTAGCGACTTTAATAACCCTACCGCCCCACGCGGCAGGGATAGGAGTTCCTGCTGGATGAGCATAGTCAATCCCTTTATCTTTACTGTGTGTACCTCCGTATTTATTATGGCCGTTCGCGTAGAATTCCATCGGAGCAGTATCGGACATTTGACCGCTTTTCGATACGTCGTTAGCCGCCAATCCACCACTAGCGGAGAGTCCTGTTGAGATAGCCGCCTGAATAGCAGCACCAATTACATTACCACTTTGTAACCCAGTGGCAAAACTGGTAGCGAATGTCATAGCGAGTTCTTTGCCAGACTCTACGATTGATGTTATTGTTGTGTTAAAATTGTTTACAAATGATTGACCGGCACTATTGCCAGCTTGACTGAAGGAGCTAACCGTATAGTTTGAGGTTGTAGTTACGGCATTCTGTATTGTTGCGGAATCTTCAGCTACCGCTGTTTGGAGTTCTGCCCGTTGTTCTGCTAAATTTTGCCGTTCTTTCTCTCTAGTTTCAGCAAGTTTGGCATATTGCATATCCAGTGCTTGCTGTTTAATCTCGTTGATTACTTCTTGGTGACGCTGCTCTTCTTTTTCATATTCTTGGTTTTCCCGACGTTGACGAGACAAAGCGTCTTCTGGAATTTCCGGCAAAAGAAAATCTATGCTAAAAGGCTCTAAACCGTCGATCATAGAACCGTTAATTAAGCCATCAATATCGTGCTCAATCGTTTGCGATTGTCTATCAAGCTGTTCCATCATTGTTTCCACTGCTTTGGAAACGGCATCTAAATTCAAACGGTTTAATTCGTTGCGATACTCTACTATGTCTTTAATATTGCTTTGAATTTCTGAACCGAGTGCATCCAGACGGTTAGCAAGTTCTTGAGCTTCATCGGCGGTTTGTGGTGCAGTGTTGGCTAAACGATTAAACTCATCCCGCAATACCTTCCCTTTTTCAACGGCTATATCAAACTTTCTGGAATATAAGTCAAACCGTGCGGAAAAATCAGTCTCGCTTGTTAGTTCCAGCGACAAATCAAGGGTATCCATCGTGCGACTTAGTTGGTCAATTAGAAGTTGGACTTCTTCGATACTTTTCTTTAACTTATCAAGATGCTCTTCTTCGTCCAATTCTCTGAGTTTGTCTGCGATATCCTGTACTTTTTTCGTAGTCTCACTATCATCAATATCGGCAACTTCTTTGTTTTTAGAATTTGCTTGTTGAATGATATCTCCAACACTATCTGATTTTTCTTTAATCTGACTGGCAAGATCAAGAGAACCAGCCATCATATTCAAACTATCAACTAATTCCGAACTGCCTTCTCCAGAAATTGTTATCGCTTCTGGAATCTTAATGCCACCAAACAATCCGTCTGTGAGACTTTGACTACCTTCCACCTTAATATTTAATTTTACTGAAAAATTGGCAATAATATCAGCAATGCTTCTTAACACATTGCTGGCACCGGTCAGTAAGCCACTCATCACATTGCTGACTTCTTGTGACGCTGCTTTTGTAGAAGCGTTCAAAGCATCTGTGCTCGTGCTCCATACAGAATGAAGCTGATCGACTGTTTTGATGCTACCTTCAGTTTGACCAGTAGCTTCTTCTGCCGCACGCGCCATGGCAGTGAACAAAACAGAACCTTGTCCCGCCTGATTTAATATATTGGTAAGACCTGTAGAGAACTCTTGATAACCTTCAACGTCAGGAGAAGGGAATACAAGGTCGCCGGATTCATTGATATATTTTTCTATTACATCGGCCTGTTCGTTAAGAAAGTCAACAAAATAATCTAAATCCTCTGCCTTCTGGATAACTTCTTCATATTCAGAAACATTTTCATTTAATTTTTCATATTCTTCTGATGTTTCTTTGACAGACGTGGCGAAATGGGTTTGGGCTTTTGTACCATCTTCTAAACGCGATACAAGATTGTCACTTAAACCTTTAAGATCAACGCCGCCAGAAATTCGATAATTTGATGGTTGTATTGCGGATGTATCTTCTATTGTTGGCGCGGCTTCGGATACATCACGACCATAAGAAGATAAAGATTGTGCGCCGGTCAAGATGCTGTCGTAATAGTCTTCAAAAGACATCACGCCACTATTAAATTGTCTCGCCACATACTGCATTCCTTGTGTAATGGATACAAACATTTCTGATAAAACAGTTTGAACACCTTGGCTCATCGCTTCGGTTTTATTTTCAAACGCAGAAAAGTCAATGCTATTACTGTATTCGTTTAAACTGGAAAAATATTCTTCTGCTGTAATAGCGCCATCTACAAATGCTTGATTTACTTGTTGTAATTGATCTAAGCCAAGAGAGTTCCATATATCGGGCGAGATATCTTGAGATCGTCTAATTTCATTAAAAGATTCTACGATTCCTGATGCAAATTCTTTGGTTCCATATACACTTTCTTCGGTTTTTTGAACCAATTCGTCTAACAGGGTATCACGCGCTGCCGTCGCTTCTTGATAATCATTTAAAGCATCGGTATTTAACTTATATAAACTACCTTCTTTAGCAAGGTATTTTACATATTCGGGATGTTCTGTTAACATGGACTGTACAGTTTCAGGCGACAAAGACCCATTAGAATTATACTCTTCGATATATCCATCTAACGTATCCAAACTACTTTGCAGTTCATCAAGACCTAGTGATTCGGAAATAGATGACGTCTCTTCCGACAACTGCGAAAATTGTTCGACCAAGTTTGGTACAGTGATACCCAACCGGTTAAGTTCATCTTCTAAGCCGCTGTAATTATTAATAAGTTCTTCAACAGTCGATGACGTTAGCTGATTTTGTTTACCAAGCTCTTCCGCTTGAGCAAAGAATTCTTGATATTCTGGGTGGATCGTAAGAAGGTTAAATTTCTCTTCTGCTGTTTCCGCCACAATCATCATGTCTTCGATATATTGTTGCAGGAGTTGCTTCCCTGCTTCGGTATCTTGAAATTCTAGAAGCTGATCAAGAGTAAATATATCATTAATTTCTGAATATAGCTCTTGCAATTCTGCTATCAGTGCCGCTTCTTCTTCATCAATACCTTTCAACATTTTATCTTCAACTGTTGCATCATAACCGGCTTGCCGTATAGTTTCGATTTCAGCTTCAAGATCGCTTCTTTTTTTTGCGATTTTAGAAAATTCTTCGTCGAATTCGCCAGCTTGATAAGCTTTAAGCGCATCTTCTGACGCTGTTTTTTGGGTGATCTTCTGAATTTGCTCTTCGAGTGCAATCCTTTGTTGTAATTCTTGGTTTTTTGCCTTGAGTTCTTCGAGCTCACTCTTCTCTGTAACCGATAAAGTACCTAATGATTGCAATTCTTTAATGCGTTCTTGAGTGGTACTTAATTCATCGTTCATGCTTTCAAGTTGAGATTTTGATTCCTCATAAGCAGACATTGACTCTGTAGCTTTTTCTTTAAGGTTCTCGAACGTCGGAATTGATTCAGCGACTTTCGTGATCAAAGATGATATTGCGCTCGTAATCAATGTCACAGCAGCGAAGACACCAACTTGCGACAATCCCACAAGTGCTGCTTTCCCTATTTTAGCCGCTTTACTTAAATTATGGAATCTATGGGCTAAGTTATCGACCGTTTGCGCTCCGCTTTGCAAGTCTGGTATCCAGGACTGGGCTACATCCGACATAGAAGCCATAACCTGATCAGACGTTTTCCCATCTGCTGAGGCTATGTTTTTCTGTTCTTTCCTATATAAATCTATATATTCTTGTAACTGTTCTATATCATTTCTATTTAGACCAGTATCAGGGTCGGTGCGGATACTAAAAAAGCTTGTCCACAACCCTTGACCTTCACGAAGATCGGCTGCAATATCGCTAATTGATTTACCTAAAAGCTGAAAACTCAATGTGGTTTTGCCATTCTGATCAGTAATTTCTTGTAGCCCGGTTTTAAATCCTAACAAAGAAGGTACTCCAGATATAAGTAGACTAAACAATAGTCCCCACGAATCTACTAGACTAAACATCTTATTAGCACCAGACAATAGTGCATCACCAAAATCAAGCAAATCTTTTAACATTTCGCTATTCATGATTTTGGTAGCTAATGATTCATAGTTTGCAGATATTTTATCTAATTTACCTGATACAGAATCAAGATATCGTTCATTTTCAGCTAATGCCGAACCACTAGAATTTGCAGCATAACCAACGGCATCAATGCCGTCGCTCATGTTTTCCATCATACTAGCTACGATGTTGCCTTGCCGCTTACCAGCGATTTTCTCAATGATGTTGGCCTGTGTAATATCGGATAAATTATCCCATACTTGACTTAGTTCAACCATAATATCATACGTAGATTTAAATGTTGTGTCATCAATCATTATATCTACGCCAGATAACGCAATAAGTTCTTCGCGGAGCTTAGATACAGATTCTGCCATTCCGTCTGTATCTAATCCTTCTGCTTCCATCTCCTCCGTAGACGCTCCCCGAATTCTCATACTCATTGTCTTTAATCCTGTACCAACAACATCAGGATCTTGTACTACCGAGTTTGCGGCTACAATTAAGCCAATGCTTTTATTCAAATCGTTACCCGCTGCCGCCAACGCCGAAGCGGATCTTTTTAGAGCTTCACCGATGCCTTGAGAAGAAATTGCTGTTCTATTACCGACTTCGTTGAATTTGTCAACAATCTCCATCGGTTCTTGCAACTCGTCACCAAAGGCTTTAGTCGTAGAAATGATGCTTTCACTGGCTTCATTGATATCTTCAATGCCATCACCTACGTTTTTGTAGACAGTCGCGGCGTCGGCGTATGCAGAAGCCGTTTCAATATCATAGCCGACACGACTAAAATCGGCCGTTGCGTTTACTAAATCAGAAACACGAGAACCGAGATCTCTGGCACGAACAATAGCATCATCTAAAAATGCTTGATAAGAAGAATCCGTTTCATCCGTTACTTTCTTCAGTTCGGTCATTGCCGTGTCAACATCTTTAACTGCCTCATACATACGGCGAATTTGTGTGACGATCCCCATAACCATTTGGCTGACAGAAAACCATTGGGTGAATTTTTTAATTTGACCCGTAAACATATCAGCCCCGGTTTGACCGGCAAGTCCTAATCGGTATGCTTCATTTCTCAAATTTTGTTCAGCAGACCGTAATTCCGCAATCGACTTGCTGCGATTTGTAGCGTCCTGACGAATCTCGGTATAGCTTTGCATAAGAGATTCATTATCTCTAATTTTAGTATTAGTATTGACATAACGATCCATGCGATTGATAATTGCTTTATAAGCCCTATCAGCTTGAGCCGTTGTGTTTGACAGATCTACAGACTGAACACGCTTTTGCAATTCAGCCGCTTGTTGATTCAACCGTTCCAAGTTGATGTTATCTCTATCGAACATATCAACTTTAGCAATCTGTTGTGCGTTAATCTCATTCAACTCATTGTTCATATTGATCAATCGCATGTTATAGGCATCGTCAGAACCGCCAGATTGCATACGACCTGACAATGAAGCTCGCATACTCTCAATTCGAGATTGTGTATCGTTTAAAGTCTGACTTTGATCTTTATAGTAAGACTTTACTCCTTGTTCTGCCTGTCTAGATTTGGCGATACCATCAAGCAGTGAATTAGCTAGTTTTTCTTTTTCTTGCTCGCTATTCGAAAAATATTGTGAAATAAGTTCATTAACTCTTTGATCAGCTTGTATAAATTTATAAATCCGTTTATATGATTCTTTTTGTTGATCCGTTTCTAGTTGACTATTAGCTTGAGCCGCTGCTTCATAATTATATAACTGATACCGCTTAGTAAAATTTTTGGCTTCTCTTTGATAAGTTTCAATAAATTTAACTATATCATTCGCGGGCCGTTGTTGTTGAAAAGAGAATGTGCTTCCACTAGATGATTTTCTTTGTTGTATCTGCTGTTGAGTGGAATTATCTTCTTTATATTTAACATTGACGGTAATCGTTTGATTTTCCGCGTTCTGTATTGCTTTCTTGAACTGTTCTGTAAAAGATGAAAAGTCAAATTGAGGCACAACAGTGAATGTGGATTGTTTTGAGACGTTATTACAAGCTGTTTGTATTTCTTGCTGAAGAGATCTCGTTAAATCTTTTTCTTGACCAGTTGTAGCTTTGATAGTGATTTGCGCTTTCGGATTTTTCTTAATAGTATTGGATATCTTGTTTATATCACGAAGTAGTTGCTCAATATCCGCTGCCTCTTGTGAAGCTCGTATAACAACATATAGTTCATCACCCATTAAATTCACCTTCCTTTATGGTTTATAAACTTTTTTAATGTCATCACCATTGCGAATTTCAATGGTGACTGACGAATTAAAAGTAGACATATAGGCATGAATAGCATCTTCTAAAAAGTGATCCCCTTCATAGTAGGTGAATCTATATATGGGCTTTGATGGCTGCCGTCTCCAACGCCAGCCATAATTGATTAAAGAAGGTACATATCCATAACCTCCACCAAAAAGCGATTTATGCCGAGCCATTTTGCTGTCAAATCTAATTACAGCCTCTTCATTAACAATCTCAGGCATTTCTAATGAATTGCGAAAAACATACGTCCTTTGGTAAACCGCTGGGGAATAATTGTCATAATAAATGGCAATGAATCTATTGATCCACGAACGCAGTTGCTGAGCTTCACGCATCAATTTTGTAGCGCGTATTTTTTGTAATTTTTCATTGTTATTGCGATTTTTAAGTATTTGTTCAACTTGCTGTTTCAATGGCTTCGCCATCAACGTACCTCCTTTCTCATAAAAAAATAAAAAAGCACAGCAATATTGCTGTGCTTTTTTTACTCTAGACTTGATAAAAAAATCCTGTCAAACAGGGTTTTATCATATAAAATATTTAAAACTTTGGAATGCTATCTGCCGTTGTGGATAGCCATCCACGATGGTTAGTTGATAATGAACATATTTTAACTCTTTCGTCATTCATCTGCTGATAATAATCAATGTAATGGTTAAAACCGCTATCTTTTTTATTATCAAGATCAATTTGGCCTTTATGGCCTATTACGATCACTTTGCAATTATCATGTATTCTAGTCAATACTTTCTTCAATGATTCTGTAGTAAAATTTTGTGTCTCATCTAAAATAACAACTTTATTTTGAAAATTAACACCACGCAAAAATGTGTGAGTGTAACATTCGATATTGTAACAGCTCGAAGATCTAGGCCATCTAATTTCTTCTAGCGCCTGGTAAAATGGTTGAAAATATGGTTCTGATTTCTCAACCAACCCACCTGGCAAATATCCTTGTTCTTTTTCAGCGTAAGGAGATACTATGTAAATAATTCCATCATATCTGCCGTATTCAACAAGAAGGTGAGCGGTTGCTGTCGCAATTGTAGTTTTGCCCGTGCCACTTTTCGCATTGCAAAATATAATTAAAGTATTTTCATCCCAGATACAATCTCTAAAAAAAGTCTGTTCAGGGTCAAGTTTAAACTTATAAAAAGAATGTTCTTTTAAAGAAGAAGGATAAGTAATGGAATGATTGTCTATTTTTTTCTTCGCCATTGCACACCTCTTTAAATAACATCGTTAATCATAATATCTTGACCAATAATATAATCGATAACCGCTTTTTCTTTTGCTATTTTTGCAAACATGTACCATTCCTTCCGTTGATGGTGGTCATACTCCGTCTCAGATATTTTTGTATTTGCAATCACGTATTCTTTAATCATTTTATCTCTTTGTAAGTTGAATTCAAATTCATCGATGGCCTTTCCGTCAGAATTATATATGCCAAAGTCTCCTTCGTGCAGCAGGTAGGTAGAATACTTCGAACCATATCTCACATCGCCGGCAATTAACAACAAAAATGCCATACTATAACAATAACCGTTATTAATCGTATAAACTGGAGTGCGGCTTGATTCAATTGCGCTAATAATCCGAAAACCGTCATCAACTGATCCTCCTGGGGAACAAATGAATAATTTAATCGGCTTACGTTTTTTGGCGGGAATATCTTTATCTTCCGAATTATAACGTGTTATGCGGTAAACAACATCTTCCGCTACGATTCTATCTATTATTCCATTACAATAGATATGCCTGTCATTAATATCGTCTAAAAAGAATTGATCATCGATACTAAGATTGCATACATAATCTAATAAGACAGACGATTCTTCTTCATTGTGTTTAATATCTTGTTTGAATTCTTCGTTCATATTAAAGCCCTCGTGTTATTTTCTTTTTTTTGTAGGTTTTGGGGTAATGATATGTTCTCTTATGTTAGATGATATTTGTCCACTAGGCATCCCGAATTGCGATAAGGATTTAATTAAATTCTCAACAGGTTCATTTGCAATCTTATCGACAATATTTTCTACTCCATCGAGCACAGTCCCTAATAACATGTTACCAGTTTCAACAAGGTTATCAATTGCTCCACACGTTCTCCCTAGTGAAGACTCATTGATTTTTCTTTGCTCTAATATTTGCTCGATTCTGGTGTTTAAACCAAAGGTTAATTGCGATAATTGAGTTTGATTTACAATAGACGTTACTGTTTCTACAATGTCGGTGACAATCAAAGCATCGTAGAGTTTATCAACAGAAGGGATCTCCAAGTCTGTGTAATATATAATTAAACAAGCATTTATAGAAAAATTCTGATATTCGGGAAGATACTCTCCTGTTTCGGCATTAAAACAAAGTTTTAAAGCAGATTCTATGAACTGATGCATTTCTTCAAAACCAATTCTTTGTTTTACTTGATATTCATAAGTTTCTTTCCCAAACTCACTTCTGGCAACCTTATTCTCATCTTCATAATGTTTTAAAATATTTGTAATAATATTATCGTCTTTACTCATAGTTAATCTCCTTGTTTTCTTGTAAATATTCTTTTATATACGCCATCCCAATACATATAGCATCACTTTCGTCATCGGTAATACATTGCTGACCATAAATTGTTTCTACAAATTCCTTAGCGATTGATTTTAGTTCTACTCGCTTCATACCTCGTTTTACTGGCAAATCAATAACTTTGCGCCAATGACTGGGATACATCGTTGTAACTTCAATTTTTTTTAAAAAACAGTACCAGATCAAAGCTCCTTGCAATCTAGTCAATTCTTTTAATGTATTGGTTGACTTTTGCATTATTGTATCTTCGATAATCACAATATTAGGACAATATGCATCAATCAAATTGCAGATATCATTCATCATCATAATCCATTTAGGGAGTGCTTTATTTTTAGAATTTATATGAATCACGCCATGCTGAACAAGAGAATTCGATGAAAAATAAGCCCATCCAGTTGCGACGGTAGATTGGTCTAAAGATAGTATCTTCATCAATATCCCCCCACAAAAAAGAAGGGGCAGACCAAAACTTGGTCTGCTTTGGTTGCCCCTATCAATAAATAATATTGGGAAATACATCAAGCGAAGGGTGTCATCTCAGCGAGCTTTTTATTAATCACTCGCCGCTCGATGTATTATTCTTTCATTTTATTCTTTCTATAGATTGTTTTGCCTTTCACAGATTCATCTGTCGCCAAAATTGATTCAATAACCGCTTTCACTTCAGGCAATACCTTTGCGATATCCGCTTCTTGAATTTCCATTTCCTCAAGCAATTCTTTTGCTTTTTCTTTCGTGATAATCCTGCTATTTACCATAGCAATAATATTAAAAATACGATAATGAGCTTCAGTGTCGCAAATGGTACGCCAAGGCGTTACGCTTTTCACTTCGGGGCATTGGTCGCAAGAATAATATTGTGCTCCGCAAATAGCGCAGGTATGATTCGGTGCTTTACTCATAATCTATATTCACCTCTCATTAAGCAGCGTCGGGAATCACCATGCGGAACAATTCTCTGTTGGGGTTGCAATAGTCTTGCATACATTCAATAGTAAAGTTTTGTTCTGCTTCATTGGAGAATGTAATAGTTACCCCATCCTGCATTTTGGCATTGCTAAAAATAACATGGCCATAAATCTTTTCATTGGTATTGCAAGGATCAACAAACAATACTTCCAGATCAAAGATACCGCCTTTGGCAAACACATCAACTTTATCGGAAATTTCTACAGCTTCATTGCCAGTTGATCCGTCAGCTGCATAGTTGTACCATACAGCAAACTGAGTGTCTGCGGCAATTTCGCCGTCAGTAGGTAAAGTAATCGTTTTAGAAGCGGCGTCAACAGTGTATTGGGTGGCAGAAACAGCAGCACCAACAGAGTATTTTTTAGCGATACTGTGACCATTGCGCAGTGCGTAAATGTGTTGAATTTCAGAACCGGTTGTGCCAACAGGAACTTTGGACAAAGATAGTTTATAATTACCTGATTCGCCGGTTGGTTTCAGTATTTCCATTTTAGGAACTTCGATTTTGGCTTCAGCGGTGGCGAACACTTTGTCGCTCCCGAGCTGCGCAGCCAACATTCCAAAGTTAAAAACAGCGTTTGTGCCACTCAAAGTCGCATCTTTACTACGGTTAAACGCGGCAATTTTGGAGCCGACGGCATCAGTAGAGTAAACAGTTTCGCCGGAACATTCCAAACTAGCTTCACGCAATTGGTCAACGGTAAAAATTACTTCACCGTTAGCTTTATCAAACAACGTACCACGAAGAGGGCGGTCGATCAAAAGATCTTCAATAATCATTCAAATTCCTCCTTAAATAATAAAAAGACGAGTTAATCTAGCTCGCCTAACCAATTTAAATCTTTTTTATTAAATTTGCTCCCGTCAACCCATCCATTATAAGCACCTTGCAGCATATAGCCGCTTGTCCTAATTTTATTGATGCGTTTAACGGAATCAATCAGAGTATAAATAGGTAATTTCCAAATAGAAAAAATATCGTAGCTACTTTCGGCAGAGTTCGTTACCGCCGACACATAAGGAGCAAGCAATGATTTGAAGCCTTCCTTTTCATACTTTCTGGCTTGCAATTCCTGGAAACGCCGAGCTTCCTCAATCATTGCTATCCTTGTTATTTCGTTTTTAGCATGTTCTTGATTTTTTCGTAATCCGTGTATTTTGCGGACAAACTCAGTCATTAACGTATAAATAACTTTATCGATTATCAGACCTGTTTTATAATTGATCAGTGCTGGTTCTTGAGTATCCCGTTGAACAACTAACGTCATTTCACTAAAATTGATTTTATCACCAAATAGAATTCTCGACTGGTCAATTGTTATGTTTTGAGCCATTAGTGCAAAGAAATCCATTTCTGATATTTTGGAATAGTCAATTCCCATATCATAAAGTTGAACTTGGTAATCAATGGGAACGGCGCACAATGATTGAACAAACGACCAATACTGTTCTTCATCGTATTTGCTGATTTCATCAAGGGTAGGGTGGTGTATTGTTATCTGACTATTGATAACATAGTCTTCTCCCTTTAACAGAAATAGTTCAGGAAATTGATATAGGGTCACAAAGGCTCCGATTTAGATCTTTGACGCTGAACTGGATACGCCGAAATCGATGTTTAAAATCAAGACTGTCTTCTGTATTCGAGAGAAGAGTAACTTTACCAATCCCCATTGTTTCGTTATCGTTGAACAACTTTTCTATTTCCCATCCCAATAAATCAATACGTGTGCCGCGAGGTGTCGTGAGGATATCTTGGTGGGAAATAGCCCAAATGTTGATAACAACTTCTCTTAGTGTGTCATTTTTAAAATTTAAATTCGGTACATTGATTTCACAGCAAATATAAGTTTTAGTTTCTTCTTCTGTATCAGGAACACGAAAAAACTGAAAAAAATTCTGGTTGATCAATTCGTCGCCTTTACCTACAAAACGATCATCTACAAGGCGGATAATGCTATCTTGTTGTACAATATCAGAAAATACTCGCTGTTTTAACGTAATTATTTCTAAACCATTAGCCAAACAAAGACACCACCTTTACTATGACATAATCCACTTCATTGCCATTATTCATCAATGACAGCTTTATTTCACTGTCTAATAATAAATTATTATTGACAGCTTTCAATGAAATCGACATCGTGTCTTCAACCACAGCAATTAAATTCCGCAAATGGTCAGCTACATATACTTTCCAAGAAAAAGTGGATGTATCACTGTCATCTTGCCATATAGTAAAGGTTTTAGCGTTGCCTCCTATTTTTATCACAGGTTCTCCTGAATATAAAATGCGAGCAGAAGAATCGTCTGGATCATTTTCTGAATCGTGCGATTCAGGTTCAATATAATCACAAATACCAAGTTTCACATTGTCAACATCTTTGTTGTACTGATCTTGAGTCAGATTAATTACAAGAAAACCACGAAGTCCTTCTTCGTGGTCATATCTTTCTGTAATACTATCAACACTTGTACAACGATATGTTTTTGGCTCTCCGGCAATGATTTCTAGCATAAACCTTTTATCAACATCGATTAGTGCAGATTCTTCATCATATGGCATCTGAACTTTAAATTCCCTGCTTGATGTGGAAATTACTTCATTTTCATCAATGTTGGAATAATATGGCTTTTGGACTGTTGCCCAGCGAGAGTGAATTTCTTTTGTCTCTGTGTTTTGCCATGTTAATTGCCGATTACACATTTCAATAGCTCCCTGCGCCGAAATGTCATAATCTTTATCAACCTCTGTGATAATCCAATGAGAATCATTCCATAACACAATTGAGCCAAGAGAAATATTCTCATCGGGTAAGGCATATATCTTTTTCTTGGTGGTAAGGGCAGTAGCAAGCACTAAAAGCTTTCTAGGCTTATCGTCGATCATCACTTTTTTACACATGGGATTTTTTAGCATTTTTCGCAATATCATTCGCTTTGTTCTGCTAATACTTGTCTCTCTTTGATCTTCTCCATATAATCTCATTTTAGTTTCATATAATTCCCAATTGGTCATTGATGTTTACTCCATGGCTTTCCCGCATAATCTTCATATAAAAGCTTCACTATACCAATACATTTCATTACTTCTCGATGGCATGTATCGTTGTCAAAATCATGTTCTAAGAAAAATTGCAGTACGTCAATAAGTTGCAAAAATAAATCGTTATATCCCGTAGCCTTCATAACACTATTGCAGCCCATAAGATCAATTTTAAAACTTTGCAAATAAAGGTTTAAAGTGGGAGAATTAGACTCTTTCAAAGGCATGATTTTAAAAAAACGCCCAACAAGACGATGTAAAAAGTTTTCAAACAGTTTATCTGGAATCGTTGGATCTTGAGTTGTCATATCCGCAACCCCTCAACATCTCCGTGGATAAATGAGTACTTATTGATAGCGTGTTTGAAACTTTCTTCAAGATACTCTCGATTGGTGTAAAGTTGGCTTAAAAGATTTGCTGGGGAATATTGAGGAAGATCTTTGAGGTTGAAGTTGTTTTCAAATTTTTCAGCATCCAAAACCTTTGGACAATACCAAAAATACAGCATCCCTTTGACAAGGATGTCGATAACCGATTTATCTAAGTCGTGAATAAATACCTCTTCGGCATCGTCAACTTCAAGCAAATCGGCAGTTGTCGAACCAAGCGATGCGATACGACTAAATTCAGCAACAGCACTAAAAAGATAGTCTTTCAACATATACTCACGATTAAAAACGTCAAGATCAATTATTTCATAATCACGGACACGAATTAAAAATACATTATAGATATCATCAAATGGAGTCATTCACCTACTCCTTTCAAGCATCTCGTTCAATTAACTCAAGTCCAAGAACCTTTTCCAAAGAATGAATAGTTTTTACTGAATCTAAAGAACCGTCTTCAATTTTTGCAACAGCTCGTTGGGCAACTATTTTTTTAGTGGAATCAGTGAAAGACTGAATTTTTTCCATAAGCTCGTCCAAAGGCAAATCGAAAATATCATCAAAATTACAATCTCTGGGAATATTTTTATAATATTGATCGACACGCAAATATTGCAAAACATCGTCGTCATAAATCATAATCCAAGGTTCGGTGAAAAAACTTCGTGCAGAATTACGCATTTGAATCAAATCTTGTATTTCGAGAATGTTCATATCGCCATATTCGTGCCATAGTGTAGTCTCACCGGTTTTTGGATTTCCGAAAACAAGAACCCCGGGTGTCATATTATAACATTCCACTTCATCATGGACATCAATGTCCGCGAATTGTAATGTTTTGTTTGCTCTGATCTTTGTTTTTTTACTGCGAGCAGTCGCAGTCTTTTTTTTCGTCGGAGACTTTTTGTCTACTTGCTCTTGAACCAGATCTGTATCATTTAATTCTGTGTTGGTAGTATCTTTTGTCATTTTCTATTTCCTTTCTTTCGTGGCAGTTTGGCGAGCAATTTGCTCCGTAAAAACAAGCCGTGCTCGCCTCGCTGTCTTCTGTTTTTATTCTTAAATTTTATTGACTAATTTCATAGATCCCCATCTTAGAAGCAGACACCCAAGAAATGCCGTCTTCATAAATGCAGAGATATTCTTGAGTTAAATCAGCGTTATCAAGGAAGGAGCTTTCTTTGATAATCATATCTCCGCGAGTCACATATTTAATAGGACGATCTTCAGTGCCAACAACATAAATTTTATTGGTGGGGAAGATAAAAGTGTCGGTGCCGACTTGATGTCTCTGATCAACTTTGATCGTAGGAGTACCATTGAATCTACCAACGTAGCCGAAGTTATACATATCTTCTCTGGCAGAATCAGGAACCAAAGCGGTGCCAAGTTTGCGGAGTGCTTGAATAGATCCGATTAACATCGCACTTCCACCGGTTGCCGCTTCGACATGGGCAATTAAGTCAACAAGAGCTTCTTCGCTGTAAGTACCGGCAGTAGGATAGTAGGTAGAACCCAGAGTAGTTTGTGTTAATCCGCTCCAAAGAGTATAAATTCGATCCAGTTTGTCTTTTTCAATGCTTCTGGAAACGGTATTGATCATGTCGCTCATGTCAGTACGACCAGATAATACTCTATCCATTTCTTCAAAGATTCTAACGCCCCTATAAGCCATCGGAACGGTAAAAGTTTCACCGGGATTTAATCTCTGACGACGAAGACCTTGAGTACCAGGAGCAATTTCAGCGATCTTGAAATATTGATTTTTCTTTACAACGAACAAATTTTCGTCGCCTTTACCAATATTCTTTTCTTCAACGAAAGTGGTAAAGAACTCATTGCCCTGCATACCACTTTCTACTACTTCTTCAATAACTTCTTCAATTAAAGTAAACAGTCCGCTACATTTACCATCGCGAATGTCTCTATAGTCAATGCTTGTTTTACCATTGTTCAAATCAATCAATGCTTCACGGATTGTCCGAACATTCTGCGCTTTAGAATATTTCTGTGCCTCCCCGGTTCCATGATAGGAATCGAGAATCAACTGAGTAAGTTCTTGCATTATTTTTCCCCCTAATTAAAGTTTTAATTTAGTTTAGTCAATACGAACGACATAGTAAGTATCAGCACCAACAACCTCTGTATCAATAATTTTACCGATTGCGGTAGAATCTTCGGTAGCAGAAGCTACGACTTTCAGTTTAGTGCCTGCTTGCGCTTCGACAATACTACCCTTAGAAGGAGTGCCATCCAGTGCTTCAGCGGTAACGGAAAAGATATTACCATGTCTCAAACGATAACCGCGTGCATCTGCGCCCGCTTCGTTAACAAATTCATTTAAATTTCTCTTGCGTTCATCGGTCATATTTTCGGGAGTCGCCACTAACACAAGTTTATTAAAATCAGATCCGGCAGCAGGCGTTACTCCTTTATACAATTCTCTCTCTCCATCAATCAATTCTTCTACTACTACAATATTACCATTATCAATTGCAGTTGCAGTGGAACCACTGCCCATATATCTCAAAGAAACAAGAGAAGAGCCGTCAACGGTTCCTTGCATTAAATCAGTTCTCACGATTGCATGTACTGTTTGCGCCATTTTTATCCTCCTAAAATAATTGTTTAATTCGCACGGCCATATTTTTTATACAGACCGCCATAAGGTTCTTCCTCATTATTACTGTGTAACAAACTAAAGCTCACAAGACTTTCAGGTTTCTTTTGGGAATTAGCCTTTTTATTAAAAGAGGCTAATTCTTTTTCCCCAAGAAGAATGAAGCATTTCTTTTGAATTTCATCGGGAGTATCAGCAATTTGTTCTGCTTGAGATTTTAATGCTTCATATTCTTCAACGCCTTCCAAACTCTGGTCGAAAGTCTCAAAGACTTTGCGGATTTTTTCTTTACGTTCTTGACTAGCGATTTTTTCCATATCGCCTTTGATAACATTGTATTTTTCTGTTATTTCATCCAAGGACTTCTGTACTTGCTTTAAATCTTTGGAAGCCAAGTCATATTTTTCTTGAGCGAATTTATTCAATTTAGACACATAATCCATCACCCAATCAGATTGACTGTTTTCTTCGCCTTCAAAATCCACATACTTAGTCTTTTTTCTCTTTTTATTCTCGAAATCAAGAAAGATTGCGTCACCGTTTATAATCATTGGGACGCCAAATAACTTCCAATTATCTTTAGAATCACAAACAATTACTTCTTGTTCTTCTCCTTGAATTTCAATTAATTGGTATCGAGGGTGCTCGTATTCCCAGAATGGATCTACTAATTTTTCCTCAGATACGAGAAGAGTAATCTCATCCACCATTTCAAGAACATTAAGAGAGAATTGTTTATCATCTTTCTGAGATTTCATTTCTATAAGTTTCGCTTGCAGTTCATCAAATTCTAAAGAATTGATATCAAAATCAAGTTCTTTTTGAGAGAATCCGAACTGCTCTAAAAGAGCCAACTTGTCCATCATCTCATCCTCCTTATCATTTTTTGCAGTATAAATTTGCTGTACTTCCTCCATCATTTGCATATACTCTTGTTGAACATTATCTAAAGCAAAAACCTGTAAAGACGAATCTTCAAAGCAAGGTTCTTCGTTATCGCCCAACAAACATAAAGCTGTAAAAACAAAGTCGGAAATGGTATAGATTCCGTCAATAATTTGCCCTTGTTTGACGCCAATTTCCATAGAATGTTTTGTAATTCCATGTTCTTTTATATATTCATAAGCAGGCTGTCTTTTCCACAGCAAAACATCAGTCACCAAATATTCTTTATCTCCGACTTGCTCCCAGTAAATATTTGCAGATTCTGGAACACATCCGATAGGGTGGGTTACATTGATCATTTTTAAAGTTCCATCATCATTACGCAAAAACTCTGTATCATGACCACCAATCATTTTTGTGTCCGGATCATAATTGGCTACAATCGGGCAGTTATATAAAGTGTTTTTACATTTTTCAAAAACATCTTTGGTGATACAGGTCTTATTCCTATTGGTTTCTGGATACGCGATTCGCAAGAGCCCTATATCGAATGTTTCATTTACCTTTGTTAAATGATGTATTGACGAGGAAAACTGCATTTTCATCATTAATTGAATAGTTTTCACCCCCCTCCAAGAATGCGAATTAAAATTAATGCTAAAAACTTAATATTTCAGAAACAACAAATTCATCAGAATCCATTGCGTCATAATACTGAAAATTTGGATCATATAAAAAAACAGCGGTTCCATTGCTCTCTGTTTTCAAAAGCTTGAAACCGTGTTCAACTAAATATTTTTTTATAGTCACATTTTGAGTGTAAAGAAATTTACTGATTATTCCTCACCCCTATCCGATGTTTCTTCGCCTTTTTCTGTTACTTCTTTCCCTTGCGATTCATTTGTTGGTCGCCCAGCGTCGCCGCTCATCGTATAAGAAGTTTGGAGTGGGATTAATTTATCTGGAAGTTCAAATAAATCATTTTCAACATAATTCATAGACAACATTTCAAGCGGATCTAAACCTAACGTTGCTCCGTATAACATTTTGGTTGGCAAACCATTCTGCGCGGCTTTAAGATACTGATCTGCTTTATCGGCCTCGTTGTATACTGTGATCTGCGGCATTACTACATGAAATTTTTGGCTGCCTGTTTGGAATTTTAAATATCGGTTAATCCAACGTTCAATCTGTGATAGAAGTCCCCATATAATTGCTTGGTCACAAATAATCGATTGCTTTAATGCGCTCGCGGTCGCTTTCTCGTTATTGAACAGTTGATTTGAAACACCGGCAGAACTAAAAAAATTCTGTTCAGCAGATCGAACTAAATCAGCATCTGTGTTGGTACCACTCTTTTCAAACTCAAAAGAATCTATATCCATCGGTGACATCGCCAAACCAATATTGTCAGGCAGGTTTGCTCCCATCTGGTTATAAAAATTTTGTGCAATGTCAAAATCAATTTCAAAGTCTCCCTTTTCATTTATTGGAATTTTCATTACCAACACTTTATAATTGCCAGTTTCAGTTTTGGCTAGTTGCAACGATTTATAATCTATAATATCAAATATTGCCTCAAAAGCTCCTGCAAACGGTGGGATAGGGTAATCTATATCAAAATTAGCTTTTAATACCATTGTATTGCGTGGTTCAAGTTTTTGCCAACGCATTCCAGTTCCTTGAGCTTTATATATATTATATTTTTCAGTAAACTCCGGCGGATATAGTTCGAGCATGGTTTGATTGGTATCAAAATACTGAAAATCAAAGGCAAGGTCATATACATTATCAGTCTTTGAACTTAATTGACAATATCTAGGGTCAAGAGCACGAAACATAAAAGAATCTTTTGATTCCAAAACATAGTTGTAAGATACATCTTCCCTCATCGCGACCGTGATCGGCGCTCTAAAGCTATCACGAATCGCCATATTTTCAAGAATGACAGACTTCTTCTGATATTCAGATTTTAATTTTTCTGGATTTACCTTGCTTTGATCAAATTTTGACGGAACTAACGCATATGCGTAAGTCAGCATCTTAGCAAAATGATCAATAACACGATGATAATAACTACAAGCATTATATAAATAAATTGAAGCCTCTCGAAGCTGCAATTCATTTCTATCAGGAGCTTGAAGATAGCTGATGATTTCGCTCTTTGTATATTTGTAAAATGTATGATATTGTTTGCGAGCATTTAAATGATTGAATTGTTGCGACGTTAGTGTTGTATATTTTAAATACCGCATGAAGTTCTGTGGCAAATGTACTGTTGTGTTTTTTTCTTCATCAAGCATCACTACTTCTTTGGTATTGCTCAAAAAGTCTCACCGCCTTTCTTTATGCTCTAATTTTAGGAACCCGTATCGGAAACTTAATCACTTTGCCGACATCAACATGTTTTTTCGGTGCATTCACAATAGATTCGCGTCTTAAATTAGAAAGAGCAAAACAAGCCATCGCCAATGTATAAGCTCTATCGTCATGCATCCGTCCTCGTTTTTCCTTTGTTAAATCATAACTTACGATACCGTTCGCGGACTTGGAACGAACCACATACAGAGTTTCATTGACCATCAACTTGCATTGAGTCAGCGCCAATCTTTCTTGCCAAGACAATGAGTATTCTATAAGTTCATCTTCATTTTTAGGATGTGGAATCAATATATACTCTTTACCATCATAAAGTGGGGTGGGGAAGTCAACTAGACCAAATTTTGTCATTTTTTCTAAAGCATCAAACATATGAACTTTATGAGTGCGCGGTTCAACTAAATGAACTATAGGAACCGCTTGTTTGTAATGTGCCCTTGAAGTTTCGTATTGTTTGTGCTCTGGGTCGATGATACCACGATGTTTTTTACCTTTATCGTCTGTCCAATCACTCATAAGATTATCCGCAACAGCGGAAACACCACCGCCACCAGATCCAGCGTCAATATAAAATTCGATATTTTCCCATTCGGCTGCTTGTTCCCCGTTGTATCTAATCATTAAATCTTTAATAATTTCTAACTGTTTTGGCATTGGAAGAGGGGTTTTTTTGTCGCTCTCAATATCTACCATACTAACTACATTTTCCAGTCTTAGTTTATATCCCACATCTTTATCTTTGATTAATTGAAAAATCGAAAGGATGCTATTGTCATAAGCCCGAGCGGGGTCATAGCAAAATATAAATTTCTTTTTCCCGGTATCATTGTAGAGCAATGGTGGTCGAGTTGTACCATTCTTGATAACTGTATCCATGCATAGCACGGCATCTTCGCCGCCGCCTTTGCCAAACTTATTATACAATTCCCTTCTAGCTCGTTCCGGATCTTCTTTAACAGCTTGTTCAATCACCTCTTTAGTCAGGTGCGATTTAATAGGTTGACCGTTAATAGTGCTGTGATACATGATCGCATTAGCGTCAAGATCACACACGAAGTAATCTTTATTGCCAGCAAGCATCTTTTTAGAATATTCTTTATACTTATCATAAAAAGGAAAATCAACATCTCCGGCACTAGAAGCGAAAAGAATCTGTAATGGCATGTTGATTGGGGGATGAAGCTCAAATTGTTTGGTGCTGGTACCAAATGAAGAGTCTACGTTAATTAGATTTTCAACGACAGCAAACTGATCGGCAGTTTGCCAAGCAGTCTCATCAAAAAATACTGCCCCACGCTTACCGCGCAGAGTGTTAATATTTGATGATAATGTCCGATACTCCGAATTGTTGAATAATCGAAAATGATAACCGGTTCCTAAGTTGTGAGTAAATCCTGTATCTAAAGCAGAGTCTCGTTCAAGTTCATAAGAAAATATATCGGTAAGACTTCTAAAATGCGAGTCTCTGCGTAATGCGATATCTTCAAGCTTTTTAAATACTTCGGCCGATTGCGCCGCCGATAATGTACTAACATAAACATGATATCCAGGAATTAACATCAATAATGTCATATAATAAATTGCAGCCATTGTTGTTTTAGAAGCACCACGACAACATAGCCACAACGAACGTAATGTTCCCCATGTACTGTCTATGATCCATCTCTGAAAGTCCATCAATTGTGTGCCAAACATATGTTCTGCAAAACGAGAAGGGTTTTTGCGTCCCCATTGAACTACTTTTGAAAATTCAGCATAATCTTCTAATTTACGTTGCGATAGTTCGCGATCAGTTAAAGGTATGTAGTAGTCAAAATTATACGGAGTTGTCGTCATTGTCGTCATTAACATCATCTCCGTATCCAGAGTAGGGTTTTCCACTCATCGTCGCTCTTAACGCTATAATAGTGTTTTGTGCCAATCGAAGTTCTTCATTTGCTCCATCAAGTTCTTCTCGCATAGACCTAATCATCTCGCGCTGTTCTGAAATGATATCCGCATAATCATTGTCATCAAGGTTGTGAATAATACTTTGATGACTGAGATCCATCATTTGTCTCATTGACTCTGAAGTGTTGATATCATACATGTTTACCTTAATACCTTCATAATTGTTGTCCAATAACTCCTTGACTTTGCTTGTAAAATTGCTTTTCGCTTTATCATCATTGCGTGACGAAAAGTTATTCTCTTTCGCCATACTATTCAGAACCATTACTGCATTTTTTCTTGTTGTCATTAAATCTTTAATATTCATGATATTGGTCGAATTGATCATATCGCCAGACGTGATTTCATTGATAGATTCATCAATATGTTTAATCTGTAATTGTGTTTGAACCAGGTTAATGGCTGCATTAAGACGATGAGCATCGGATGCAACACCTTCCATATCTAAATATCCTGCTAGAACATTAAAGCCCTCTTTACGATCTTTCTGGGTCATGCCTTCAAAGGGATCATAGCCGACTCTTGATAACACACTTTTTTTATTGATACTGTCAGCCTTTGACCATCGTTCTTCAAATTCTTGTCGGACAACATCTGGTGATTTGGTTAAAACATTGCCACCGACGATTGAATCCACAAAAGTAGCTCGTCCCCACGGATTCAAACGAGAATTCATAGCCCTAGAATAATGCCCGAGAGTCGCTGAATGCCTGATCTTTTCATAAACTGCTTCATACGTCGTAGGAACATAAGGCCAATCAAGAAGCGCACACATGGCGATCATCGCCGATGTTTTTCCGTGAGCCGCCAATATTTCACTGTACAATGCTCGGCAACAATTGATACAAATAGGGATTTTATGATTATTCATTTTCCATATCTTTGAATTAGGAGACGAATAGAATTCTCGTTCATGTTTTATATCATCACAGCAACAACATCTAATCTTAGCATCTGGGTCTTGATTGACTTTGCTTGTTTTTGTGCTCTTGGTGCTTTTTGTAGCTTTTGTGGATTTGGTAGTTTTAGCGGTCGTGGTTTTATTCTTTGATCCCGGAGGTCTGCCAGGTTTTCCATTAGCCATACTGCGCAAACCTCCTTATGATAACTCAACAGGATGAATCGAGATAACGCCATTTTCGGTGCAAACTAAAATCATTTGGCTCGGATTTGAGCGTGGAAAGCGTTTTTTTATCGTGTATTCATTGCCAAAACCAGATAAACATCCGCATTGATAAACCCTTGTGCTTGTATAGTTTGTCAAAAAATGATGATTATGTCCGCAAAGAATACCATACGGACGATAACCGATCAATTCTTGTAAACGATACAAGCCTTGTTGCGACGATAAGTCATCGTAATCACCATGAACGGCGACAAATATTTTTCCTCTTACATAAAAAGAAGAAACTGTATCATTGTCTTTGCAATCACCATCGAAGTCAAACAAAACATTATCAACAAAAGGATAATTCCATCTTAAACGACTATCAGCAATATGAGGAATTAAAGCATCAAGCCGTTCGGCGGTCAAACTGTCTTCAGCCTTCTGAGTGATACGTGAGTGGTTACCGGAAACATCAATAACCTTTACAGAAACGAAAAGATAGGATATTTCCGCCAAAAACCATGCGAGCAATTGACTACAAGTCTGGATCTGCTCAATGATGTTCTCGCGATTGGTAATAGCGATGCTCACGTGGTTATTACCTGATATCATGTCGCCAAGAATAACTACATAAGCATTTTCTGCTTTGTGGATGCATTGCAGTTTCTTAATTTCATCAACATATTGTTCTAATCTTTTTTTTGCAATCTCGGCATCAAACATTCCACAAGCATTATAAAAACATTCTCCAATATGCCAATCTGAAAGCGCAATAATAAAATCTTTGTCTGAAATTTCACTATTACATTGAATATTGGAACACGGAATAGGGGAGTGAGAACGAATTGATTTTTCGAGAATCTTCATATTTTCTTCGGCTCGTGCCATTTGACGATTGACTTTATTTAATTCGTTTCGTTCATCTCTATACTTTTGCTTTGCACGATCCAATTCTAATTCCAACTTCCGTATTTCAGATGAATATTCTGTATCGTTCATTTCAGAAAAAACATTTTCCCACATGAGTTTACTTAAAGCATATAATTTACGATGAGTTGATTCATCAAAATTTGTTCCAAGTTGTTCATTGATAATTGGAGTCGCGTTTTCCCAATCTTTGCGAGTCGAGAGGTATTGACCAATACGCCATGTGTAACTATATCGATTCTCTCCTGGCACTTTCTGTAAAATTTTAGGATCAATCATACAACCACCTCTTCTTGTGTAGTAATATGTAAGGTGATCATATTTTCTTCGAATTGCTGCAATAGTTTTTGCAATGGCACCTCAACGCCGCCATCCATTTCAAGATATAAAACGCCCTTATCATTTGCATAAATACCAGAAACTTTTAAGGATTTTGTGCAGTCGATACCGTGAATGAGACGATTCAGATTTGTTTTCTTCATTCGCACATCACCCACCTCGAATGAAGACGGTTGTTAACGTCATCGCCATCATTAAAACAGCGCCCAGCATAAAAATTTCGCAACATTTTTTTCACCTGCCGGGTTTCTTCCACATATCTTTTCCCTCGGCGAGCATTACCCTTAGCGCGACAAGTCCTAACGATATTGATATCTCTAAATCTTGTTCTTAAATAATCGGCTTCTTCTTTGCTAATTTCAATCATTTCTTCCTTCTCCTTGCTTTCGTTATATTTTCATCATATGAAATTTATTTATAAAGGAGCTACCCTTGCTCCTAATCATCATTCGGGACATTTTTATAAAGGAGCTACCCTCACTCCTAATCGTCATAACAAAAAAGGTTCTGCTTATCACAGAACCTTTGTCGCTATAGAACTATCATTCAAATGCCATATTATCAAACACTCACTATTCTTGATGCGGTTCATTGTATTGCATAGCGCGATCACTGTCGGATACTCCCGTAGTGGTCGGATCGGTTACAATACCAAGCATTACCAACAAGTTAATGGCAACACCCGCAATCTCGGTGATCTCCGACTCCGAGACCGATGGTACGACACCAATCACACCCAAAACCTGATACACTAAGGCAATGATCGCAACGACAAGCGCAGTTAGAGTAGTTTTGTTTTTAAATCTCAACAGCCAGTTGATTTTCATTTCAGCGTCCCCTTTCTTTCATTATCCCGATACATGAACACAAGAGTTTTCACCTGGGTCTCCGTAAGGTCTAAGTCATCGGCGGCAGCGCCTTTGCAAATTCCGTGATCCAACGCCCATTGCACCGCGGGCCGCGCCCAATCAGGCAGTTCCATCGTCCAATGATATACTTTTTCCATCTCTTCTTCCTCCGTTTCTGGTGTGTTACCATGATTCTGATTCGGTAAACTGAATAAATAATAGCTCGGCGTTCTCGTCTTGGTATCGGCGTTCAGGTTTGTCGCGTTCACATAAACGTGAGTCCCTTCCCCCTGAATCGCGTGTTGTTTGCGCCATTTGGATAAGCTATTGCCGGCATTGGTAAATTTGTTTTGCGTCCAGTTTGGGTCTAATACGATGAAATAATGATCGTCGGTAATACCGATGATGGTAAAGAAATGCCCCGCCGTAGAGAATAACCCCCTCCATCCGCTATAACTTCCGCCGCAATTTCCGATGGCCATACCGCCTTGTTTCAGGTGATTCTTCAGAACATTTTCATCGGAGGTAGTAGACACGGTAAACCCAAATTTCTTCGCCATAGCTTTGGACAGTGTTGCCATACTGGTGCCGCCGTTGACTCTGGCTCCGGTGCCGATGACCCAGTTGATCCAGTCCCGCATACCGTATCTTTGATCTGTCATGTTTTCAAGAATCATCAAAGCGGAGCAGGGGCCGCAGCCGCTTGTGGATACCGTCGCTTTGGGATTGGAGCCGCTGGGGTATTTGATATGACCGAATTTCCATTGAAATGTGTGTAGATAACTCAT
>ERZ1090869.288-NODE-288-length-27454-cov-56.151757_pt1 | contig 27454 bp, 29 predicted proteins | sample MGYA00478474_ERZ1090869 | MGnify/ENA primary metagenome ERZ1090869 (study PRJEB33644, sample SAMEA5815748) | chicken gut metagenome | biome: Chicken; feature: Gastrointestinal Tract; material: Caecum | place: Ireland | collected 2019-01-01 | study: A study of the... | reverse complement strand
TTGACACCGATGGAAAAGCATGATCGTTATTTGAAGGCAGATTGAGATATTTTTTGTTGATTTATTTCGTTGTCCTCTTGACGGGGTGCACACCAAAATGACCACTTGATCGAAAAAGAAAAAACTCGGCAGCGGATCGCCAATGAAAACCATGTAAGCGAGAGCTTTGTGCGACGGTCGGAATATTTTGCTCAAGGTGTAGACGCTGCAGAAGAAGTTGCGCCAGGCATCAAACAGGAAATCCTGACCGGCAACATCAAGCCCACAGAGAAGGCCGTTGCGGCCATCGCCAAAGCCCCACCGGAGGAGCGGCCCGCTCTGGTCCAGCAACTCCGGCAGGCAAAAGAAACCGAAAAGCAAGAAGAAAAGCCGAAGCCCAGGCGCAGCGCCGCCGAGACCTTGCAAGCCATCCGGGATATCTCAGCCAACATGTTGCAGTCCAACGGGGAAATCGACGCAGACGATATCTGCGCAGAACTGGAAGACGCCCTGGACACCATGATTTTCCGCTGGGATACCTGCCTGGAAAACTACAGGGAGCACCGCAGCGCCTGCCGGGACGGCATCCAACAGCTTACAGAAAAGGGAATCCACTACCTGCAAAAAATGAGGAGGACTACATGAGAACAAGCCGTACCAGCGCCTATCAGGAAATGATGATCAACAGCAAGTTTCTGGAAGTCCCCCGTGGCAGCTACCAGCGGGAGCTGAACATCCACCGGGTGCGCAAGATCGCAGCAGCGTTTGACCCCCGGCTGCTCAACCCGCCCAAGGTCAGCTACCGCAGCGGCCGCTACTATGTGTTTGACGGCCAGCATACTATCGCAGTCCTCAAGCTGCTCAATGGAGGCAAAGACCTGATGGTCCGCTGCATCGTGTACACAGGCATGACCGAGAGCGAAGAAGCCCTGCTCTTTGCCCAGCAGACCGGCGAATCTGCCAGGCTGACACCCGGCGATAAAATGCGCGCCATGATCTACGGCGGCGACCCGGAATGTATGGCCTTCCTGAAGGCCACGGAATCGGTGGGGTTGAAGCTGGACTATGCTCAGCGCCGCGGAAAGTATCGTCTTGGCTGCATCGGCACTGCATTCGAGGAGTTCAAGCGGGTGGGAGCCGACCTTTATAAAGAGGCCCTGTCTATGATCGTGGCCGCCTGGCATGGCGACCCTGAGTCCCTGCGGGCCGAAACGGTTCAGAGCGTGATCCGCTTTATCGAGCTGTACCACGACGAGTACGACTCCCGCCGTCTTATCACTCGCCTGCACAAGACCGACCCGTTGACCATCTACCGGGAAGGGCGGGCCATGGGTGTCAACATGGCCGGGTACAAGAAGTATCTCTATCAGGTCTACTGCATCTACAACGGGAGCAGCAAAAAGAAAGTGCTGCCCATGAAGTTCTAAATTCTTGCTTTTACCCTTTGAGCGGACGCTGCCCGCAGGCTGTAGGCGGCGTCTTACATAAAAATATACAAAGGGGGTATATTGCATGATTCCTAAAAACTGGCGATACAGCCGGGGTGACATCTACTATGCCAACATGGAACCCCATGTTGGCTCTGAGCAGGGTGGGGAACGGCCAGTGGTGGTTCTGCAGAATGATACAGGCAACAAGCATTCACCCACACTTATCATTGCTACCCTTACATCCAGAGTGGACAAGAAGCTAAGTCTGCCGACCCACGTTTTGCTTGACCAAAATCCGGGGCTGAGAGTCCCATCTATCGTACAATTAGAACAGATTTTCACTCTCGACAAACAACGTATGCAGCGATTTGTTGGTCAGGCCAGCAGCGAGGAAATGGACCGAATTGAAGCGGCGCTGAAAATCAGCCTGGCGATGAATTGAGAGGAGGAATGCAGAGAAAATGTCTGGAAGGACTCTTTCTTTTCGTGTGGATGGTTACGAAGTATTGGCTTCCTTTGCCGGAACGCCTAATAGAACAATCACCCATCAGCTGAAGCAGATTCTGATGGCATCATTTGTGAACAATACATCCGGTTCTGCCTCGGGCGACATCCTTGCAGCGGTCTCAAAACGGCGATACAATCAAGACGGTGATCATCACTGTGCACCTTGAAAACTGCATAGAGTTCGTATGGATGCATCTTCCTTTTGACTGTATAAACCAATGAAAGGGAGAAAGATCATGAAAAACAGGGTTTGCACATTGTATCGCGTTTCCACCGACAAACAGGTGGACCACAACGACAAAAACCAGGCCGACATCCCCATGCAGCGGAAAGCCTGCCGCGCCTTCTGTGACAAAATGGGCTGGACCATTGTCCATGAGGAACAGGAGGAAGGTGTTTCCGGCCACAAAGTCCGAGCAGAGAATCGTGACAAGCTGCAAATCATCAAGAATCTGGCCAGGCAGAAAAAGTTCGACATCCTGCTGGTGTTCATGTTTGACCGCATCGGGCGCATTGCAGATGAAACGCCCTTTGTGGTGGAATGGTTCGTCAAGCAGGGGATCGAGGTATGGAGCACCCAGGAAGGGCAGCAGCGTTTTGACAGTCACACCGACAAGCTCACTAACTACATCCGTTTCTGGCAGGCCGATGGGGAGAGTGAAAAGACTTCCATCCGCACCAAGACCGCTTTGGGGCAGCTCGTCGAGGCGGGCGGCTTCAAGGGCGGGCTTGCTCCATATGGTTATGATCTGGTCAAAAGCGGGCGCTTCAACAAGCGCAAACATGAGCTTTACGATCTGGTGGTTAATGAGAGCGAGGCCACCGTGGTACGAACTATTTTTGAAAAGTACGTCCACGAGGGCTACGGCGCGCAGCGGATCGCCACTTACCTGAACCGGCAGGGCTACCGAGCCAGAACAGGGAAGATGTGGCACCACGCCACCATCCGCGGCATCGTCTGCAATCTGACCTATACGGGCGTCCTGCGGTGCGGCGAGAGCCGCTCCCAGGAACTGCCCCATCTGCAGATCATTGAACCGGAGCTGTTCGAGGCGGCCCAGCGCATCCGCGCCGCCCGTGCTGGCAGCGCCGTGCAGGAACGCCATGTCCCCATGAACACAAGGGGAAAGTCCCTTCTGTCTGGGAACGTGTACTGTGGCCACTGCGGCGCACGGCTGGCCCTGACCACCAACGGGAAGTCGTATCCCTGCAAGGAAGACCCACACCGGGTGGTCAAGCGGGTGCGGTACATCTGCTATGGCAAGACCCGCAAGCAGACCGACTGCAACGGCCAGACCGGTTATACCGCTCACATTCTGGACGGCATCATCGACAAGTTGGTGCACCGCATCTTTGAGCGGATGAAGGCCATCCCTAAGAGCGACATCGTCAATCTCCGCTATCAGGAAAAGATGGAGGAACGGAAATGCCTGCTCCAGAGCGTCCGGGCCGACTATACAAAAGCAGCCAATGAATTGGATATGCTGAAAGTAGAGGTGATCAAAGCCCTGCGCGGAGAGAGTTCCTTTCCCAAAGACCTGCTGGGTGAGATGATAACAGAAGCTGAAACCAAGTGCCGGGAACTGCAGGAGAGCATGGAGGCGGCGCAGGCAGCCTACGACGAAGGGAAAACCGTGCTGGCCAGCCTGAACGCTCAATACGACGAGATCATCTCGTGGTCGGAGCTGTACGACACTGCCAGCATCGAGGCGAAAAAGATGATCGTCAGCTCTCTCATCCGCAGGGTAGACGTTTACCGCGGCTACAAGCTGCACATCGAATTTACCATCGACTTTGAGCAGTTCTGCCGGGGCCTGGATTTTGAAGCGGTTGCAGAGCAAACAAAAAGACCTGCCTTGCAATAAGGCAGGTCGTATATCTAAGAATACCCAGGGCACCTGATTTTGGTGGAGATAAGCGGGATCGAACCGCTGACCTCTTGAATGCCATTCAAGCGCTCTCCCAGCTGAGCTATACCCCCATGTAGAGGTGCTCTGGGTATTTCTTATTCGATTGTAAAGCGTGTTGCTCACCCGAGCAACATTTTGGAAAGTGAAGAACCTGAGGGGTGCGTAACCGGTTGAACCAGGCTCCCAGCTGAGCTATACCCCCATATTTGGTTTTGCTTTTGTGTCGTGGCCGGTGGTCTTGACCGGCGACGTCAGTTATTATAGCAGAGGCGGGGGGAAATGTCAACAGGTTTTTTCAAAAAATCTGGCAGATCGTGCGGGGCCGGCGGGGAGGGCGCCCGCCGATTGACGCCGCGCGGCGGGGATGCTATACTGATGCCATAAGGTGGCCAAAGGCAGGCCGCCGGAAGGAAAGGCGGGTATACGCATGAAAGAAAAGAACCGAAACATTCTGATCGGGGCCATCCTGATGATCTCGGGGGCGGGGCTGTCCATCCTTCTGACGCTGGTTTACGGCAGCGTTTTGGGCGGCAGCCTGGCGGGCCAGGTGGAGGCGATGGCGCAGGATGCGGCGTTTGCCGCCCAGCTGGCCGACACCGGCATGACCATGGATGCGTTTGTCGAGGCCATGCAGGGGACCCTCAACATCCTGCTGGGGCTGGTGGTGGTGTTCCATGTGGCCAAGATCGTGGTGGGGGTGCTGGGCATACGCAAGGCCGCGCAGCCTGCTGCCTTCTTCGTGGTCTCGGGTGCGGTGTTCCTTTTGCTGGGCGTGCTGGGGATGATGTTCAGCGGCGTGACGTCTGTGTTCGGCCTGTGCGATCTGGCGGGCGGCGTGTTCGGCCCGGCGCTTTTCCTCTGGGGCGGGGTGCAGAACAAGCGGGCTTACCAGCGGATGCTGAAGGAAGAGCAGGCGGCCGAAGAACAGGCGGCGGAGACCGCCTGGCCGCCGGTGCGCAAAGAGTGAACCACCAAAGCAAAGGCCGGGAGCGGCAAAGCTCCCGGCCCCAGCGTGTCGCAAAAGCGACACGCTCCAGGGGGGACCCATTTCTGCCTGCTGCGCAGGACAGAAATTCCTTCCCCCTGGTATCCCCCTGGGGACAAAATTTGGCGCTGAACCGCGCACTCGCCGCAAGGCGGCTCGCACACTCTCAGCGCCAAATTTCCCTGTATGTGTCCCGTCCATCCGCACATGTCGGCTGGACGGGACTTTTTTGACAGTCTGTTCGTCTGCTTATGTCTGCTTAAATGTTGGGCATTTTGGCGGTGGGCATCATCAGCACCTTGCCGGTGCCGCGGTAGACGTTGACCAGGCCCTCTCCGGAGGCGGCCGAGCCGATCAGGCTCTTGCCCGAGCGCTCCACCGTGAAGCTGAGGCTTTTGCTCCAGGCGATGGCGTAGTTGCCGTCGATCTTGAGCACGTCGTCCTGCAGGGTGATCTCGATCAGCTCCTCCTGGGGGCAGTCCGATTCCACGCAGAATACGCCCCGGCCGTTCAGGCTCAGGTTGAACAGCCCCTCGCCGCCGGCCACCGCCGACGAAAGGTTGGAGCGCATCACGGCTTTGTGCTGCAGGCTGGATTCGCAGGCCAGGAACAGCCCGTCGTCCAGCACCACGCCGCCGCCCCATTCCGCTGCGTCCAGCAGGATCAGATATTTATAGGTGGGCTCCAGCACCAAAAGGCCGCTGCCGGTGTATTCGGGCTTGATGGCGGACTCGCCGGTGGCCTTGCCCCGGACGGCTTTGCCCAGAAAGTCGCCGACCCCCTTGATGCCGGTGGTGGCGTTGACGTCGCCCAGCATCCACTGCATACTGCCGGCCTGGATGGTCACAGGCGAGCGGTCGAGACGGCAGACCAGCTGGCGCTTTTTGACGTTCATCTGGGCGCTGTAGTAGGCGGTGATGGCGGAATCCGGGGTGACGCTGAGGTCCCGCTGGTACTCGATGACCTGGAATGCACCCAGCTGTGCGATGACCTTGACGTCGTCGTTGTCGGTGAAATTGGCGATCTGATACATAACTTACCTCCTTGCGGCCGGTGGTGGGGCGGGGAACTGCTTCCATTGTAGCAGACCGCAGCCCCAAATACAAGCAGAACCGCCCGGGAGCGGCCAGGCTCCCGGGCGGTTCCGGCACGGTCAGGCGTCCTTTTCGAGGGAAAGGGCGATCTGCTCGGGTGTGATGGGGATCTCCCGGTGCCACACGCCGGTGGCCCGGTAGATGGCGTGGGTCAGGGCGGGGGCGGGGGTGTTGATGACGATCTCGCCGATGGACTTGGCCCCGAAGGGTCCGGTGGGCTCGTAGCTGTGCTCAAACTCCACCCGCAGGCGGCCCATGTCCAGCCGGGTGGGCAGCCGGTACTGGAAGAAGGAGGACTCGATGGGGCGGCCGTTGTGGTCGTACTGGACGTTCTCGGTCAGGGTGTGGCCGATGCCCTGGACGATGCCCCCTTCGGTCTGGATGCGGGCCAGGGCCGGGTTGATGGGGATGCCGCAGTCCACCACCGCCATGTAGTCCAGCACGGTGACCTGGCCGGTCTCCTTGTCCAGCTCGATCTCCACCATGCCCACCATGTAGGGCGGGGGAGACACCGGCGAAGAATGGCTGGCCGTCGCCTCGGCGGCGATGTTGTTGGATACCTGGCTCTTGTAGCCGATCTGCTCCAGGGTGACCGTCTCCCCGGTGGAGGCCCGGCGGACCTGCCGCCCCTCAAAAACGATCTCCTCCGGGGCGCAGCCCAGCATCCCGGCGGCAATGGCGCAGATCTTCTGCTTCAGCTCGGCGCAGGCCTGCTCCACCGCTTTGCCGGTGATGTAGGTGGTGGAGGAAGCGTAGGAGCCCGAGTCGTAGGGGGAGGCGTCGGTGTCCGCCCCAAAGACGGCCACATCCTCCACCCCGCAGTCCATGCACTCGGCGGCCATCTGGGCCAGGATGGTGTCGCAGCCGGTGCCCATGTCGGCGGCGCCGATGATCAGGTTGTAGGTGCCGTCCTCGCTCAGCTTGATGGTGGCGGAGCCCACGTCCACGTTGGAGATGCAGGACCCCTGCATGGCCATGGCCACGCCGGCAGCCCGGACCTTGCCGTTGCCCATATCCCGCACGGGGTACTTCTCGTCCCAGTGGAAGATCTGCCGGCAGTGTTCCATGCAGCGGTCCAGGGCGCAGGCGTTGGCCATCTCATTATAATAGGAGGTCATCTGCATCCCTTCCCGCACCATGTTGAGGTCCCGCAGGCGGGTGGGGTCCATGTGCAGTCGCTCGGCCAGCTCATTGACGATGGTCTCCAGCGCATAGATGCCCTGGGTCGCACCGTAGCCCCGGTAGGCCCCGGCGGACTGGTGGTTGGTGTAGACTACGTCGTAGCCAAAGCGGTAGGCCTCCAGGTTGCCGGTGTAGAGGGGGATGGCCTTGTGGCCCGACAGGCCCACCGTGGTGGGGCCGTGCTCGCTGTAGGCGCCGGTGTTGGACAGGGTGTACAGGTCGATGGCCCGGATGCGGCCGTCGCTGCCGGCGCCCAGCCGGATGCGGACCTCCATCTCATGGCGGGGGCTGCCCGCGGTCTGGGCCTCTTCCCGGGTGTAGATCAGTTTGGCGGGGCGGCCGGTCTGCAGGGTGACAAAGGCGGGGTAGACCTCGCAGACGGCGGTCTGTTTGGCCCCGAAGCCGCCGCCGATGCGGGGCTTTTCCACCCGGATGCGGCTCTTGGGGATGCCCAGCGCCCGGGACAGGATGCGCCGGACGTGGAACACGATCTGCGTGGAGGAAATGACATGGAGCCGCCCGTAGCGGTCCAGCTCGGTGTAGGTGCGGAAGGTCTCCATCATGGCCTGGTTGAAGGCCTTGGTGTGGTAGGTGCGGTCCAGCACGATGTCGCAGCGGGCCAGGACGGCGTCCACGTCGCCGTCCCCGCTGGCGCCGCTGGCCACCAGGTTGCGGCGGTTGTCGCCCCCCACCGGGCAGGAGGAATACCAGTCTTCCTCCGGGTGGACCAGGACGGGGTTGTCCTTGGCGGTGTGCATATCCAGCACCGCCTCCAGCACCCGGTATCGGACTTTGACGGCCTTCATGGCCCGCAGGGCGGCTTTTTCGTCCTCGGCAGCGATGATGGCCACCGCGTCCCCGGCAAACCGGACGTGCCGGTCCAGGATCAGGCGGTCATAGGGGGAGGGCTCGGGGTAGGTCTGGCCCGCAATGGTAAAGCGGGTCTGGGGCACGTCCTGCCAGGTGTAGACGGCCACTACGCCGGGGATCTTCCGGGCGATGGTGGCGTCGATCTCCTCCACGATGGCGTTGGCGTGGGGGCTGCGCAGGATCTTGACCACCAGGGCGTCCCGGGGGGTGATGTCGTCGGTATAGACCGGCTTGCCCAGCAAAAGCTGCATGGCGTCCTTTTTGGGGACGGCCTGGTTGACGGTGCGCAGGCCGGCCCGCTCTTGTCTCTGCTTCTCAGTCATGGGCCGGCCCTCCTTTGCGGCTGTCCAAATAGGCGCGGATGCCCCGCAGCTGCCCGTCGTAGCCCGAGCAGCGGCAGAGGTTGCCGGCGAGGTACGCGCGGATCTCGTCGTCGGTGGGGTCGGGGTTTTCCCGCAGCAGGGCGATGGTGTTCATCACAAAGCCGGGGTTGCAGAAGCCGCACTGATCGGCCCCCTGGCTGGCGATGAAGCGGACGAAACCGGCGGCTTCGTCCTGCAGGCCCTCCAGGGTCTGGACGCTGTGGCCCGCCGCCCGGGCCGCCAGCATGGAGCAGGAGAGGACGGGCCGGCCGTCCACCAGGACGGTGCACAGGCCGCAGCCCGAAGTCTCGCACCCGCGCTTGACGCTCAGGCACCCATGGGCCCGCAGGAAGTCGATCAGCAGGCAGTCAGGCTCGACGGAGGCGGCCAGAGGCTTGCCGTTCAGGGTCAGTTTCAGTTCCATCATAAGGCGTTTCCTCCCGCTTCTTCCGCCGCGCGGCGGACCAGGACTTTGACCAGGTGGGTCCGGTAGGCGGCGCTGCCCCGGCTGTTGCTGCCGGTGGGGGTCCGCTCCGCCGCCCATTGGGCAAAGGCGCGGGCGCGCTCCGGGGTGATGCCGCCGGCCAGCAGGCCGGCCTCGTCCCGCAGGACGATGGCCTTGCCGGGGCGGGCCCCCACCACCGCCCGGCAGACGCCCTCCATCTGGGAAAAGGCGCAGTTCAGCACCGGGATGTCGGTGCGCTGGCTGCGCATGGCCTGGTAGGCAAAGCGCCCCGGCCGCTTGTAGACGATCACCCGGACCAGCAGGTCCCGGTCGTAGGGCATGGCGGCGAACTGCTCCAGCGGGACCAACCCGCCCCGGTACAGCTGGACCCAGGTGTCCATGGAGAGCATCCAGGTCAGCAGGTCGGAAAAGCCGAACCGGCTCCACAGGCTGCCCCCCAGCGTGGCCATGTTGCGGAACTGCACCCCCACGATGTCCTGCACCGCGCGGGCCGCGGCGCCCTGGGTGTATGCGTTGAGGCCGGCGTGCTGCTCGATCTGGCGCAGGGTGACCATCGCCCCCAGGGTGAACTGCTCCTCCGTCTCCTCGATGGCGTCGAGGCCGAGGCGGCACAGGTCGATGGCAGTGGAGACGGGGAGGCTCTCCATCTTGAGCCAGAGCATCCCGCCCAGGATGCGGGCGCTGCGCTTCTGGTTCAGCTGCCAGGCTTCCTCCAGGGTCTGGGCCTGGACGTAGGTTTGGATTTGGATCATAGGCGTTCCTTTTCTTCTCTCTTTTCCGTGGGTGCGCGGCGGCAGGCCTGCGCCGCCGGGCCGCACGCGGACGGGTCAAAGGCTCCTGCCGGCGTCCCGCCCGCGCGGGATTTTTGACGATGCGTGTCGGCTCTATTATAACAGCGCCCCTTGCATTTGGAAAGGGAAATTGCTATAATTGCGTTGTTGTTTCAAAACTACAACGAGCAAGAAGGAGAGAATCATGAAACAGAACCGAATCCTTTCTCTGGTGCTGGCGGGGGCGCTGGCCCTGAACCTGGCCGCCTGCGGCGCGCCTTCCGGCAGCACCGCCGCTTCCGGCGCCGTGTCCAGCGAAGCCGCCGCCTCCAGCGCTGCGTCCAGCGCGGCTGCGGCGTCCAGCGAAGCCGCCGCCTCCAGCGCTGCGTCCAGCGCGGCTGCGGCGTCCAGCGAAGCGGCCGAGGCCGCCTACCCCCTCACCCTGACCGACCAGGCGGGGCGGGAAGTGGCCCTCGAGGCCGAGCCCGAGACGCTGGTCAGCGGCTATTACATTTCCACCAGCCTGCTCATCGCCCTGGGGCTGGAGGACCAGCTGGTGGGCATCGAGGCCAAGGCGGACAGCCGGCCCATCTACGCCCGCAGCGCCCCCCAGCTGCTGGACCTGCCCAGCGTGGGCACCGCCAAGGAGTTCGACCTGGAGGGCTGCCTGGCGCTGGAGCCGGATCTGGTCATCCTGCCCCTCAAGCTGCAGGACAGCGCCGACACCCTGGCTGAAATGGGCGTCCCGGCCCTGGTGGTCAACCCGGAGGACCAGGACCTGCTGAACGAGGCCGTCACCCTGATCGGTGAGGCGACCAACACTTCGGACCGCGCCGCCGCCCTGCTGGACTTTGCCGCCGGGCAGGAGGAGCGCCTGGCCCAGGCGCTGGAAGGCGCTGAGACCCCCAGCGTCTACCTGGCGGGCAACTCGGACTTTTTGTCCACCGCGGGGGACGCCATGTACCAGGCCGACATGATCCGGATGGCGGGGGGCGTCAACGCCGCCGCCGGGATCACCGACACCTACTGGGCCACGGTCAGCTACGAGCAGGTCCTCGCCTGGGACCCTGACTACATCGTCCTGGCGTCGGACGCCTCCTATACGGTGGACGACGTCCTGAATGACCCCAGCCTGGCGGGCTGCAAGGCGGTGGAAAACGGCAGCGTGGTCCAGATCCCCGGGGACGCCGAGGCCTGGGACAGCCCGGTGCCCAGCGGCATCCTGGGCTCGGTGTGGCTGGCGTCGGTCCTCCACCCGGAGGAATGCCCGGCCGAAGAGGCCCAGGCCGTCATCAACGAGTTCTATGAGACGTTCTATGGTTTCACCTACAGCGAGAACTAAGGCCTTTTGTGCAGCCGGGGCGGTTTTGCTTGCCGCCCTGGCTGCTGCCAGTTTATTTGCCGGGAAATACCCCCTCACCCTGGCCGGCCTGCTGGCGGGGGACGGGATGCAGCTGCGGGTGTTCTGGACCCTGCGGGTCAGCCGGACGGCGGTGGGGGCGGCCGGCGGGTTTGCCCTCGGGGTCGCGGGCTTCGTCTACCAGACGGTGTTCCGCAACCCGCTGGCCTCCCCGGACGTGATCGGCGTGTCCTCGGGGGCCAGCGCCGGGGCCGCGGCGGGCATCCTGTTCTGCTCCGGAGCGGCGGCGGTGACGGCGGCTTCCTTTGCGGGGGCGCTGGCGGCGGTGGGGCTGTCCCTGGCCCTCTCCGCCCTGGACCGGTCGGGCCGGCACAGCACCATCGTCCTGGCGGGCATCGCGGTCCATTCGCTGGCCCAGACCGCCCTCATGTGCCTCAAGCTCACCGCCGACCCCGAGCGGGAGCTGGCCAGCATCGAATACTGGATCATGGGCAGCCTGAACGGCATCACCGGCTACGGCATCGGGGGCAACCTGGCCCTGTGCGCCCTCTGCGTGGGGGGGCTCTTCCTGCTGCACCGGCAGATCATCCTGCTGTCGGCCGAGGAAGGGGAGGCCCGGATGCTGGGGGTGGAGGTGGGCCGGCTGCGGCTGGCCGTCCTGCTGGCGGCCACCCTGGCGGTGGCCTGTGTGGTCAGCCTGTCGGGGCTCATCAGCTTTGTGGGGCTGCTGGCCCCCCACGGGGCGCGGCTGCTCACCCGGCGCAGCGGCCCCGGCACCATGCTGCTGGGCGGGCTGCTGGGCGGCATCCTGCTGACCGGCGCGGATCTGCTGGCCCGCAGCGTGGCCGCAGCCGAGCTGCCGGTGAGCATCTTCACCAGCCTGCTGGGCGCGCCCTTCCTGATTTTCCTGATCGTGAAGGGGAGGCGTGACCCATGAGTTTTCTGTCGGTGCAGGCCCTGGCGGCGGGCTACGGCGGCCGGCAGGTCCTGAAGGGCGTTTCCCTGGAGGCCGAGGCCGGGCAGCTGGTGGGGGTGCTGGGGGCCAACGGCAGCGGCAAGACCACCCTGCTGAAGGCGGTCTGCGGCATTCTGCCCCACACCGGGGCCTGCACCCTGGACGGCCTGAAGCTGGAGGGCCTGCCGCCCCGGCAGCTGGCCCGGCGGTGCAGCTACATCCCCCAGCGCAGCGGCATCGCCATCGACCTTTCGGCGCTGGAAGTGGTGCTGATGGGCTTCAACCCCCGGCTGGGCCTGCTGGAACGGCCCACCCCCGCCATGCGGGCGGAGGCCCGGGCGGCCCTGGCCCGGGTGGGGCTGGCAGGCCGGGAGGAAGAAAATTACCTCCACCTCAGCGAGGGGCAGAAACAACTGTGCATCCTGGCCCGGACCCTTGTGTCCGGCGGGGGCCTGCTGCTGCTGGACGAGCCCGAGAGCGCCCTGGACCTGCGATACCGCAGCCGGATGCTGGGGCTGCTGCAAAGCTGGGTGCGGCAGGGGCGGCGGGCGGCGCTGGTGGCGCTGCACGACCCGGCCCTGGCCCTCAACGGCTGCGACCGCCTGGTGATCCTGGCGGAAGGGCGGGTCCGGGGCGTGCTGGACCCGGCCTCGGACCCGCTGGACGAGATGGAGCGGCAGCTTGCGGCGGTGTACGGGGCGGTCAGCCTCTGCCGCTGCCGGGGCCGCACCGGGCGCAGCCAGCTGGTGCTGCTGAAAGAACCGGACGAGCCCGCCGGATGACCGGAGGAGAGAGCGCGGGCCTGGTTGTGCCGGGGCCGCGCGAGGTGAACAAGATGAAAGCAGTGACAAAAGTGATCTTTCTGGATGAGATGGGGGAAAAGTTTTTTGGGGAAGGCCCCTGCCGTCTGCTGCACGGGGTGGAGGAGACCGGCTCTCTGCGGGCGGCGGCCCTGTCCATGGGGATGGCCTACACCAAAGCCCTCAAGCTGGTGCGCCGCGCCGAGGGGGTGCTGGGCTTTGCCCTGACCACCCGCACCGCCGGCGGCCGGGACGGCGGGGGCAGCAGCCTGACCCCGGAAGGAAAGGAGTGGCTCCAGCGCTATGAAGCTTACCGCGACGCCTGTGCCGAGGCCGGACGCCGGCTGTATCTGGACTTCTTTCCAGAGCAGCGGTAGACGCCATCTGATCCTGACAGGGGGCCGGGGCAGCGGCAAGAGCACCCGGCTGGAGGCGTTGGCGGCCCGCCTGTCGGACCGGGCGCTGCCCGGCGTTTCCACCTGGGCCCAGCCGGGACAGGCGGTCTGGCTCCGGGACAACCTCACGGGCGAGCAGGCCGCGGTGGGGAGGTTCGACCCCAGCCTGCCCGGCCCGGAAAACCGGATGCGCCCGGTGGAAGAAGCCTTCCGCACGCTGGGGGCCGGGGCGCTGGCCCGGGCCGCCGCGGCGGCGGGGGAGTGGGCCTCGGTGGACGAGGTGGGCTATCTGGAAACGTCCTGCCCGGCCTACTGCCAGGCCTTGCTGGCCCTGATGGAGCGCAAGCGGGTGCTGCTGGCGGTCCGCAAGCAGGAGCTGCCCTTCCTGCAGGAGCTGTGCCGGCGGCCGGACGTTTTCTGCGTGGACCTGGACGCCCCCTTCGGGCGGCTGGGATGCGTGGTCATGGCCTCGGGCATGGGGCGGCGGTTCGGGGGCGGCAAGCTCCTGGCCGGGCTGTGGGGCAGGCCGCTGCTCCAGTATGCCCTGGACGCCACCGGCGGCGTTTTCCTCCGCCGGGTGGTGGTCACGCGGGACCCCGCCGCCGCGGCCCTTTGCCGGGAGCAGGGGATCGAAACGGTCCTCCACAGCCAACCTTACCGCAGCGACACCGTCCACCTGGGCCTCGAAGCCCTGGCCGGGCCGGAGGCGCCGCCTCTGGCGGGGTGCCTGTTCTGCCCCGCCGACCAGCCCCTGCTCCGCCGGGAGACGGTGGCTTCCCTGGCTCTGTGCGCAGCCTGCGCGCCGGGCCCCATCTGGCGGCCCGCATGGCAGGGCAGGCCGGGGGCGCCGGTCCTCTTCCCGGCGTGGGCCTTTGCGGAGCTGGCCGCCCTGCCCCAGGGCAGGGGAGGCGGCGAAGTGGTCCGGCGTCACCCGGAGCGGGTCCGCTGCGTCCCGGTGGAGGACCCCGCCGAGCTGCTGGACATCGACCGCCGGCAAGATCTGGAACGGCTGGAACGACTGGAACGGCTGGAACGGCTGGAGCACCGGAACGATGCCCGCCTTTTGTAAAGGCCGCGCCTTCCCGCCGCCCGGGAATGGTGGGATACATCACATAAGTATGACTTATTTTGTCCTTGCTTTCTGTCGGTTTTTAGGATATACTGTCCACTGTTGGTATTTTGGGGCAGAGCGGAACGGTTTCGGCTCCGCCCCTGGGAGCAACCTTGGAAAGTGAGGCTAATTCATGAGCAACCTGACCCAAAACAACGCCGAATTGCTGAAATTCGACGGCAAGCCCTCCTGGGGGGCGGCGTTCCCCCAGGCGATGCAGCACGTGCTGGCCATGCTGATCGGCAACATCACCCCGCCCATGCTGATCGCCGGCACCTGCGGCCTGTCGGCGGAGGAAAAGATCATGCTGACCCAGGCCGCCATGATCATCGGCGGCATCACCACCCTGCTGCAGCTGTTCCCAGTGTTTGGCTTTGGCATGAAGATGCCCAACGTCATGGGCGTTGCCTTTGCCTATATGCCCATCCTGACCATCATCGGCCAGCAGTACGGCATCGCGGCGATCTTCGGCTCGCAGCTGGTGGCGGGCTTTGTGTCCATCTTTGTGGGCATGTTCATCGGCAAGATCCGCAAATTCTTCCCGCCCATCGTCAGCGGCACGGTGGTCATGAGCATTGGCCTGTCCCTGTACAAGACGGCCATCAGCTACATCGGCGGCGGCTCGGCGGCCCAGGCCAACGGCACCTTCGGCTCGGGCAAGTTCTGGTTCCTGGCCATCCTGACCCTGGTCGTCACCCTGGCCTGCAACTTTTTCGGCAAGGGGCTGGTCAAGGCGTCCGGCATGCTCATTGGCATCGTGGTGGGCTACGCGGCCTCCCTGCTGGTGGGCGGCGTGGTTAGCTTTGCCGACTTTGAGGCGGCGTCCTGGTTCGCCCTGCCCCGGCCCTTCTACTTTGGGATGGAGTTCCATCTGGACGCCATCGTCATGATGATCCTGATGTACATGGTTCAGGCGGTGCAGACCATCGGCGACGTTTCGTCCACCGCCATCGGCGGCTTTGGCCGCCAGTGCACCGACCAGGAGCTGGGCGGCGCCATCAAGGGCCAGGGCATCTGCGGCATGATTGGCGCCGTGATCGGCGGCCTGCCCACCGACCCCTACAGCCAGAACGTGGGCCTGATCTGCACCACCAAGGTGGTGGCCCGGCGGGTCTTTACCATGGTGGGCGTCATCATGCTGCTGGCCGGCATCTTCCCCAAGTTCAGCGGCCTGATGGCCACCATCCCCCAGCCGGTGCTGGGCGGCGCCACGGTCACCGTCTTTGCGGCCATCACCATGTCCGGCATCCAGCTGCTGAACGAACAGCCTCTGAACTACCGCAACCGGATGATCGTGGGCATCGCCCTGGCCATCGGCCTGGGCATCGACGCGGCCCCCGACATCCTCCAGTTTGTGCCCCAGCTGCTGCGCAACATCTTCGGCAGCAGCCTGGTGGTCTCCTTCCTCATCGTCTTTGTCCTGAACCTCATCATCCCCAAAGACGACACCCCTGAAAACTGAGCCCTTTCACAGACTGTCCCAAAAGTCCCAGCCGTGCGCGTGGCCGCCCGGCCGGGACTTTTTTGCGGCCTTTTTTCGCAGGGGACTGCAATCCATGACATCCTCTATGCAAAATCTTACATCCATGATGCAATGAAGGTCGGAAATTGTTATAATTTGATTCTGGAACATGGAAGGATCGGCATCCGGGCTTCCTGGCCGGGGATTTGCATCTCCTGCCGGGCACCGTTCTGCCCGTCCCGCCATGCTATGCCCCTGGGTGTTTTCGCCTTTCAGGGGCTGTCCTATGCCATCGACGTCCAACTGGATCAGCGAGCCCGCATCTTGTTTGACATGCTGTGCATGGGCTGATCCCCGCGGCCGGTGGCCGGCCCCGTCCTGAAATACCGGGATGGGAAAGGGATAACTGCCTGGGAAGCTGGCTCCGGGCCGGGGAGGACCCGGCGGCCGGCTGGCAGGCGGCACAAAAAAGCGGCAGACCGATGCGGTTCGGTCTGCCGCTCCTTTTTGGCTTTTTACAGGATGTCGATGTGCTCGCCGCTGAGGGCTTTGTTCATGCTGCGGACGGCGCAGAACTTGCCGCACATGGAGCAGGTGTCGTCGTGCTCGGGGGAGCGGCTGGCCCGGACGGCCTTGGCGGTCTCGGGGTCGAGGGCGCAGGCCCACTGGGCTTCCCAGTCCAGGGCGCGGCGGGCGTCGCCCATCCGGTCGTCGATCTCCCGGGCGCCCCGCACCCCTTTGGCAATGTCGGCGGCGTGGGCGGCGATGCGGCTGGCGATGATGCCCTGACGGACGTCCTCCAGGTTGGGCAGGGCCAGATGCTCGGCGGGGGTGACGTAGCACAGGAAGGCGGCGCCGTTCATGGCGGCGATGGCCCCGCCGATGGCGGCGGTGATGTGGTCGTAGCCGGGGGCGATGTCGGTGACCAGGGGGCCCAGCACATAGAAGGGCGCGCCCTTGCAGATGGTCTGCTGCACCTGCATGTTGGCGGCGATCTGGTCCATGGGGACGTGGCCGGGGCCCTCCACCAGGACCTGGACGTCCTTTTCCCAGGCGCGGCGGGTCAGCTCGCCCAGCCGGACCAGCTCGTTGATCTGGCAGACGTCGGTGGCGTCGGCCAGGCAGCCCGGGCGGCAGGCGTCCCCCAGGGAGATGGTGACGTCGTATTCCCGGCAGATGTCCAGGATCTCGTCGTAGTATTCGTAAAAGGGGTTCTCCTGGCCGGTCATGCACATCCAGGCAAACACCAGCGACCCGCCCCGGGAGACGATGTTCATCTTCCGCTTGTGGCTGCGGATCTGGTCGATGGTCTCCCGGGTGATGCCGCAGTGGAGGGTGACGAAATCCACGCCGTCCTCCGCGTGGAGCCGCACCACGTCGATAAAGTCCCGGGCGGTGAGGGTATCCAGGTCCCGCTGGTAATGGATGACGCTGTCGTACACCGGCACGGTGCCGATCATCACCGGGCACTCATGGGTCAGCTTCTGGCGGAAAGGCTGGGTGTTGCCGTGGCTGGACAGGTCCATGATGGCGTCGCCGCCCATCTCCACCGCCGAGAGCACCTTCTGCATCTCCACGTCGTAATCTTTGCAGTCCCGGGAGACGCCCAGGTTGACGTTGATCTTGGTGCGCAGCATCGAGCCGATGCCCTCGGGGTCCAGGCAGGTGTGCAGCCGGTTGGCCGGGATGACCACCTTGCCGCTGGCCACCAGGGGCAGCAGTTCTTCCACCGTCATCCGCTCCTTGCGGGCCACCGTCTCCAGCTCGGGGGTCACGATGCCCCGGCGGGCGGCGTCCATCTGGGTCGCGTAGTTCCATTCGCTCATCTTGTTTCTCCTTTTTTGGGGGGGTCATTCTGCTTCCTGGGCAAAGACGCCCTGCAGCGTCCAGGCATGGTCCATGGGGCCGCTGCCCTGGCCCAGGTCCAGCATGGCGGCCAGGGCCCCGGTCAGGTAGGCTTTGGCCCGCTCCACCGCCTGGGGCAGGTCAAAGCCCTTGGCGAGGTTGGCCGCGATGGCGCTGGACAGGGTGCAGCCGGTGCCATGGTTGTTGGGGTTGGGGACCCGCCTGCCCTCAAACCAGCGCAGGCTGCCCCCGGCGTACAGCAGGTCGTTGGCGTCCTGGACGCTGTGGCCGCCCTTGAGCAGCACCGCGCAGCCGTACTGCTCCCCGATCCGGCGGGCGGCCTGCTCCATGGCGGGGCGGCCGTCGATCTCCATCCCGGCCAGAAGGGCGGCCTCGGGGATGTTGGGGGTAGCCACCAGGGCCATGGGCAGCAGGACCCGCCGGAGGGTCTCCACCGCCTCGGGCTGGATCAGCCGGGCCCCGCTGGTGGCCACCATCACCGGGTCCAGCACGATGTTCCGGGCGCCGTAAAAGCGCAGCCGTTCCCCGATGGTCTCGATCAGGGCGGGGGAGGAGACCATCCCGATCTTGACTGCGTCGGGGCGGATGTCGGTGAACACCGCGTCCAGCTGCTGGGCCAGGAAGGCGGGGGGCACTTCCAGGATGCCCTGGACGCCGGTGGTGTTCTGGGCGGTCAGGGCGGTGACGGCGGTCATGGCAAAAACGCCGTTCATGGTCATGGTTTTGAGGTCGGCCTGGATCCCGGCGCCGCCGCTGGAATCGCTGCCGGCAATGGACAATGCTGTTTTCATGGGATGCTCCTTTCTGTCTGGGCGGGGGTCAGCCGTCCTGCGCCATGGCGTCGGCCAGAGCCCGGAGCTCCCGGGCGGCGGCGGTGATGTCCGGCGCACCGAACAGGGCCGAGACCACCGCCGCGCCCGCTGCGCCCGAACCCTGCAGCTGCAGGATGTTGCGGGGCCCCACCCCGCCGATGGCCACCACCGGGATGCGCACGGCCCGGCAGACGGCCTGCAGCCCGGCATAGGAAAGCGGGGTGGCGTCGGTCTTGGTGGCGGAGCCAAAGACGGCCCCGGCCCCCAGATAGTCCGCCCCGCCGGCCTCGGCCAGGCGGGCCTGCTCCGGGTCGTGGGCCGAGACCCCGACGATCAGCCGGCGGCCCGCCCGGCGGCGGACTTCGGCCACCGGCAGGTCGTCCTGGCCCACATGGACGCCGTCCGCGCCGCTGGCCAGGGCTACGTCCAGATCGTCGTTGACGATGAAGGGCACCCCGTACCGGTGGCAGAGAGCGCAGATCTGGCGGGCTTCGTCCAGGAAGGCGGCTTTGTCCAGCTGCTTTTCCCGCAGCTGGACGCAGGTGACGCCTCCCTGCAGGGCGGCTTCCACCTGCTGGTACAGGGTCAGGGGGCCGGTCCAGGCCCGGTCGGTGACGGCGTAAAGCCGCAGGCTGGTCTTATCGAAGTTCATAGCGTGCTCCTTCCTCCAGCTGGGCGGGGGTCAGGCGGTAGACCGCGTCCAGGATCTTGTCCCGGTAGGCGGCGTTGCCCTCCTGGGGGGCCAGCCGGGCGTAGGCGGTCTCGCCGCACAGGCCCATGGCGCAGACGGCAGCCGCGGCGGCCTGCAGGGTCTGGCCGGGGCTGGCGGCGGCAAAAGCCGCCGTCAGGCAGGAGAGCTGGCACCCGGCGCCGGTGACATGGCGCATCATGGGGTGGCCGTTGTGGATGCAGAAGGCAGCCCGGCCGTCGGTGACAAGGTCGGTCTCGCCGGTGACGGCCACCACCGCGCCGGTGCGGCGGGCCAGCTGCCGGGCCAGCTCCAGAGCGGCATCCAGGGTCTGGGGGGTGATCCGGTCCCCGGCGTCCACCCCGCAGGGATGGCCTGCGCCGGCGGCCAGGGCCTGGATCTCGGACAGGTTGCCCCGGATGACGGCGAACCGCACCTCCTCCAAAAGCTGGCGGGCAGTCCGGGTGCGGAAGGCGGAGGCCCCTGCCCCCACCGGGTCCAGCACCACCGGGATGCTACTCCGGTTGGCCTGCCGGCCCGAGGCCAGCATGACCGGGATCCGCCCGGCCTGCAGGGTGCCCAGATTGAGGGTCAGGCCCTGGCTGCGGGCGGTGATCTCGGCGGCTTCCTCAGGGGCGTCGGCCATGATGGGGGAGGCCCCCGCCGCCAGCAGGAGGTTGGCGCAGTCGTTGACTGTGACGTAATTGGTGATGCAGTGGATCAGGGGGTGGGCCTGCCGCACGGCCTGCAAAAAAGCTCCCAGCATAGGCCCGCCCTTACTGCGACAGCTTGTGCTGCATCCGGCCCAGGGCGCCGGTGTTCTGCAGCGCGCAGACCAGCACGCCCGAGATCACCGACCCCGCCGCAGTGGAGACCAGGAAGGGGACGATGTAGGCGTAGAAGGCGATCTCGCCGGCGCTGTTGCCCATCAGCAGGATGGAGACGGGGTAGGCGCACAGCCCGCCCAGCACCGCGGTGCCGAACACCTCGGCCAGAAGGGTCAGGGGCAGGCTGCGGGTCTTGTGGTAGGCGAGGCCGCACAGCAGGGCCCCCACCATGCTGCCGGGGAAAGCCATCAGGCTGCCCAGGCCGGTCAGGTTGCGGATCAGGCTGGCGGCAAAGGCCACCCCGATGCCGTAGTAGGGCCCCAGCAAAACGGCGCACAGCACGTTGATCATGTGCTGGATGGGGGCGCACTTGCTGCCAAACATGGGGAAGGAAAACATGCTGCCCACCACGGCGATGGCGCAGAACAGGCCGGCGAGGGTCAATTTTTGGATGCGGGTGTGTTTCATGGCGATAGCTCCTTTGACGGATGACAAGACGGATTCGGCCCGGCAAAGCGGCGGGCCCGGCGCAAAAAAACGGGAGACGCCCTGAAACGGCGTCTCCCGGTCAAAAGTGCATGGTACCACAACTTCCTACGGCGGCATTATCCGCATCAGGTTATGGGTCGAAGGTGAATCCTTCCTCTCAGCCTGTCCACACAAGCTCCCCAGGTGTCTTTTGTTTTTCCGGCTCTATTATAATCCCGCAGCCCGGCGGCGTCAAGAGCCGATCGCATCCTGATCCATCCGGCGGAAGAACCCGGCCGACAGCGCCCCCACGGCGCACAGGAGCAGCCCGCTGGGCAGCAGGACCCACTGGGGCGCCAGACGGTCGAACAGAAAACCGTAGACGAGCTGCCCCAGGGGCTGGGCGCACATGGACAGGGTAAAGACGCAGGACATCACCTTGCCCATCAGGGCGGCGGGGGTGCGGCTCTGGATCAGGGTGGCGGCGCAGATGGAAAAGACGCTGCACCCCAGCTGGCAGCCGCAGAACAGGACCAGCAGGGCCAGGTAATGCCCCAACGCCCCCAGCGGCAGCAGAAAGACGCCGCCCGCCGCCAGCAGGCAGAGCCCCACCAGAGAAAACACGGCGCTCAGGTGCCGGGGGCGCATCCGTCCGGCCAGCAGGGAGACCAGCGCCCCGCCCAGGATGGCGGCCGCCCCCATGGCGCTCTCGGCGGCGCCGTAGTGGCGGGCGGACAGGCCCAGCACCGTCCGCACCAGGTAGGGGAACCCCACCACCAGCGCCCCGGCGATGAACATGCTGGCCAGGGCGGCCAGGCCCAGCAGCCCCAGGATGGCCGGCTGCTCCCGGCGGAGGAAACGGAGGGTGAGGGCAAAGTCCTGCCGGATGAGGGCGGCCAGGCCAGACTTGGGCCCGGGCGTAGGGCGGGGCAGCCGGAGGAAGCACTCGAGCAGGGCGGTGAGGAAAAAGCAGGCCACCGCTCCCCATAAGACGGGGCGTATCCCGAAGGCTGTGTAAAAGAGGCTGCCCAGGAAAGGGGTGGCCAGGGAGGCCAGGGCCTGCACCTGGTTGACCATGGCGTTGCCCCGCAGGACGTTGTCGCCGGACAGCATCTGGGGCACACAGGCCTGCACGGTGGGGAACTCGAAGGCGGCCAGCACCGACAGGAGGATCAGCAGGGCGGCGATGACCGCCAGGTCCGGCCCGTGGGGCAGGGCCAGGGCCGCCAGCAGGACCGAGAGGCCCGACAGGGCGTCCAGCCCCGCCATGACCGCCCGGCGGTCGGCCCGGTCGGCCAGGATGCCGCCGAAGGGGGAGAGCAGGATGGTGGGGACCATGGACGCCGCCAGCAGCCCCGCAAAAAGGGAGGCGGAGCCGGTCTGCTCCAATACGTACATGGAGAGGGCGAATTTGAGGGTGAGGTTGCCCGTCAGGGAGCTGACCTGCCCCAAAATCAGCAGGGTGAAGTTGCGGTTGAACAGTTTTTCCTTCATGGTCAGTTCCTCCGGAAGAGCAGGATGCGCAGCAGGGCGGACGCAAGGGCGGCCGCGCCCAGCCCGGCGCACCAGAAACAGGGGACGCGGCGCCCGCCGCTGGCAAAGTGCCGGGCTGCCATCAGCAGCCCCACGCCGGCCAGCAGCTCCGCGCTGCATACGATCCAGCGGAACAGGGCGCTGCCGTCCCAGACGTCGGTCAGGCGGCCGGCCCCGGCCTCCATCGCCCGTTCAAAGCGTCCGGCGGCGCGCTCGACAGCTTGCGCAAAGCGGTCGGCAGCCTGGTCGACCATGCGGTCAAATTCGTGCTCGGTCATGGTAGATACCTCCATTTTCACGGTATGTATTTGCATACATTCAGAAGGTATGTATAACGCCAAAAGAAAAACGGCGACAGCCGGACGTTATCATACATTCCGAATGAATGTATCATGGTCTGAAAAAATGCCTCGCGGGGAGGCATGGGAAAACAAAGCGCAGCGCTCATGGGCCGGTGGGAGCGTCCTGATAGACGCCATCGGGGATGCGGTCGAAAAATGCGTCGATGATCCGGCGGGTGGCGTCGTCCACCAGGGGCACCCCCATCCGGTCCAGCATGGCGGCCAGGAAGTCGAACTTGCGCCGGGCCTGGGCTTTGGTGGAAGGGAACACCGACGGCAGGAGCCACAGGCTGGTCAGCAGGGGGAGCAGCTCGGCCAGTTCCCGGGGATAATCGGTGTGGAGCGAACCGTCCCGGTTGCCCTCCTCCAGCAGCATCTGATAGTAGGGAGTCAGGGTGCGCCGGTTGGACTCGATCATTTCCGCCAGGATGCGGGGGTTGCGGGTGATGGGGATGGACTGCACCGTCATGCTGGAAGCGGCGGAGTCGGTCTGGTTGAGGCGGATGGCTTCCCGCAGCTTTTGCAGGCCGTTCAGGTCGGTGCGGCCGCGCACTGCTTCAAAGGGGTTGTTCTGCTGGAACATCCGGTCCCCCACGGCGTTCAGGATCTCTTCCTTGGATTTGAAGTGGTGGTAGACCGCCCCCTTGGTCAGGCCGCCCAGCTGGTCCACGATGTCCTGGATGGTGGTCTGGTCATAGCCTTTTTCGAGAAAAAGGCGCTGGGCCGCATCCAGGATGCGCTCCACCGTCTCTTCCGGGTATTTGTTGCGGGCCATGGGCGGGGTCTCCTTTCAAACATTCACACGGTATGTATCTGCTGTCAGTATACCAGAACGCCCCTCTGTCTGTCAAGGGGCATCCGCCGGGGCGGCGTTTTGGGCCTGGTAGTTCTGGCCCCAGTTCCACATGGCGTCCAGGATGGGCTTGAGGCTTTTCCCCAGGTCGGTCAAGCTGTATTCCACCCGCGGGGGCACCTCGGCATACACCTGCCGGTGGACCAGGGCGCTGGCCTCCATATCCCGCAGCTGGGCGGTGAGCACCTTTTGAGAGACATGGCCGATGGACTTTTTCAGCTCTCCAAAGCGCTTGGTGCCGGGCATCAGGTCCCGGAGGATCAGCACCTTCCACTTGTCTCCGATCAGCATCAGGGTGGTTTCCACCGGGCAGGCCGGCAGCTCTTTGATCTCCTGCATGGGTTTGCTCCTTCCAATGGTTTCTATTTGGTGCCTATAGCACAAAAATGTGCTTACTTTACAGAACGGCTGTACGGGTATATTATAGAACCACCGGGAGGAAAAAACAAGAGCTTCCCCACAACGAACCATGGAGGTCAATGAAAATGAACGAAGTCGTAGCCCGCAAGCCGGTGGTGATCGAACAGGAGCACTGCCTGCGCTGCGGCAACTGCTTCGAGGTCTGCCCTGCAAGGGCGGTGGAAAGGAGATGACCCCTGCATGACCCAGGAAGAACGGCTGGACTGCCTGCTCCGCTATCTGCTGGCCGAGCGGGAAGAATACAAGGCCCTTGCCGTGCCCGCCGGCCCGGCGGAACGGCGCCGGCTGCTGCGCGCGCTGCTGAACGTCCGGCCCCCCGAGCCGCTGGACCGCGGCTTTTACCAGGTGCAGGACGCCTACCTGCAGGAAGAGCTGCGCCGCAAAGGGGTGACCCGTCTGGACGACCTTTGCCCGGTGCGGCCGGGGCTCTACCTGTGGCAGGGGGACATCACCACCCTGGCGGTGGACGCCATCGTCAACGCGGCCAACAGCGCCATGCTGGGCTGTTTCATCCCCTGCCACGGCTGTGTGGACAATGCCATCCACACGGCGGCGGGGTTCCAGCTGCGGCGGGAATGCGCCCGGATGATGGCGCTCCAGCCCGGCGAGGAGCCCCCCCGGCCGGGCCAAAATCACCAACGCCTACAACCTGCCCTGCCGGTATGTGCTGCACACGGTGGGGCCCATCGTCCGCGGGGCGGTGACGGCGGAGGACCGGGCCCTGCTGGCCTCCTGCTACCAGTCCTGCCTGGAGCTGGCTGCGCCCCACGGATGCCGCAGCGTGGCCTTCTGCTGCATCTCCACCGGGGAGTTCCGCTTCCCCAACGAGGAGGCGGCCCGGATCGCTGTGGAGACGGTGGAGGCATACCAGACCCAACATCCCCATACCATCGAGGTGATCTTCAATGTTTTCAAGGATACGGACCGGGAAATCTACCAGCGCCTTCTCGGGTGAGCCGGCCCTGCTGCGCCGGAAGCTGGAGGAGGCGGACGCCGTCCTGATCGGGGCGGGAGCGGGGCTGTCGGCCGCCGCCGGGTTCGAATACGAGGGGGAACGGTTCCGGAGGTACTTCAGCGATTTTGCCGCCCGATACCACTTTGCGGATATGTATTCCGGGGGCTTTTACCCCTACGACACCCTGGAAGAACACTGGGCCTACTGGAGCCGGTACATCTGGATCAACCGCTACATGGACGCGCCCCGCCCGGTCTACGACAGGCTGTACCAGCTGGTAAAGGATAAGGACTATTTTGTCCTGACCACCAACGTGGACCACTGCTTCCAGAAAGCGGGCTTTGCCAAAGAGCGGCTGTTTTACACCCAGGGGGACTACGGGCTGTTCCAGTGCTCGGGCCCCTGCCATCCGGACACCTACGATGGCCGGGAGGCGGTGCAGGCCATGCTGGAGGCCCAGGGCTGCCGCATCGGGGCGGACGGCGCCCTGCAAATGCCGGAGAGCGCCGCCCTGAAAAGGGCCATCCCCGGCGGGCTGGTGCCCCGGTGCCCCCGGTGCGGGCGTCCCATGAGCATGAACCTGCGGGCCGACGGCACCTTTGTGGAGGATGCGGGCTGGCACGCCGCCGCCCGACGCTACCAGGACTTTGTCCGCCGGGTCCAGGGCGGCAGGGTGCTGTACTGGGAGCTGGGGGTGGGGATGAACACCCCCGGCATCATCAAATACAATTTCTGGCGGCAGACCTGCCAGTCACCCCGGGCCTGGTATGCCTGCGTCAATCTGCAGGCAGCCTACTGTCCGCCCGAGATCCAGGCCCGTGCGGTCTGCCTCCAGGGGGACATCGGCGCCATCCTGAACGCGCTCTGAACCTCTATGGCCCTTACAAACGAAGCCCCGGCCGGACGACACGTCCGGCCGGGGCTTTTTTACGGTCTGCGGGGGTTGTCAGGCTGTGTAGACCGGGCGGCCGCCCAGATAAGCGGCCTGTACCGGGATGGCGTGGAGCTGGCTGGGATCGGCGGCAAAGGGGTCCTGCCCCAGGATGACAAAGTCGGCCAGGAAGCCGGGTGCGATGCGGCCTTTGCAGTGTTCCTCAAAGCTGGCGCGGGCCCCGGCGATGGTGTAGCTGTCCAGGGCCTGCTGAACTGTGAAGGCCTGCTCCGGCAGGTAGGGCCCCTGGCCGCGGAGGGTCCTGCGGGTGACCGCGCACTGGAGCCCCGACAGGACGCGGGGAGTCTCCACCGGGCAGTCCGAGCCGTTGCTGACGGTGACGCCCCGGTCCAGCAGGGTCTTCCAGCTGTAGCTGGAGGCGGCCAGCCGGGGGCCCACCCGGGCCTCGACGATCTGGATGTCGTAATCCAAAAAGATGCTCTGGGCGTAGACGTGGAGGCCCAGCCGGGCGATGCGGTCCAGCTGGTCGGGGCGGGTGATCTGGCAGTGGACCACGCCGTGGCGGCAGTCGGGCCGGGGATGGGCGGTTTGGGCGGCCTCCAGGGCGTCCAGCAGCCAGTCCAGACAGGCGTCCCCGATGGCGTGGGTGGCGGTCTGCAGCCCGTGGGCATGGGCGTAAGCGATCCGTTTGGTCAGGTCCTCCCTGCTGCACAGGGGCAGGCCGGCGGCGGTGGGGTCGTCGGCGTAGGGGCGGCTGAGCAGGGCGGTGCGGGGCCCCAGAGCCCCGTCCCCGATGATCTTGACCGGTCCGGTCCGGAACAGGGCGTCCCCCTTGCCGGTCCGCCCGCCGGCCTCCACAAAGGCCTGCAGATCGGCAAGGGAGGCAAAGTTGCACTGCTCGTAGACGCGGACGGTCAGCTGCCCCTCGGCCGCCAGTTCCCGGTAGGCCTGGTCCACCTCCGCCCAGGGGATGGAGCGAAAGATGCTGTAGTCGTCGGTCTGGCTGCTGGTGATGCCCTGGGCGTTCAGGGCCCGGCAGGCGGTGCGGATCATCTCTTTCAGGGCATCTTTGCCGGGGGCGGGGATGGCGGCGTAGACCGGGTCCATGGCGTTGTCGAAGAAGCGGCCGTCCGGCTCGCCGCCGGCCATCCCGATCCGGCCGCCTGCCGGCTGGGGCGTGCCGGCGGTGACCCCCAGCAGCTGCAGGGCCCGGCTGTTCACCACCAGACAGTGGCCGCAGGCCCGCACCGCGCAGGCCGGGACCTCGGTGGAGACGGTGTCCAGGTCGTACCGGTCGGGCATCCGGCGGGTGTCCGAAAACAGGTCCTGGTTCCAGCCGCGGCCGATCAGCCAGGCGTCCCCCTGGCGGGGGTGCCCGGCCAGGAAGGCGCGCATGCACTCCAGCATCTCCGCCAGGCTGCCGGTGTGCTCCGCCAGCTGGGGCATCTGAAGCAGATAGCCGTATTCCACCAGGTGCATATGGCTGTCGTTGAAGCCGCTGCAGACAAACTGGCCGCCCAGGTCCACCAGTTCGTCCCCGGGGCGGCGCTGGGCCAGGGTTCTGGCGTCCGTGCCCGCAAAAGTGAAGCAACCGTCCTCGACGATAAAAGCCTGGGCCAGGGGCAGCGCACCGGTGTAGACCGTGCCGTGGTAATAGATTGTTTTCATGGTTTTTCTCCTGCATTGTGGATGGGATCTTTTGGTGTGATTATAGCGGCCCCGGGGCCGAAAGTCAACGCCTTGAGGGCGGAGCGGGAAAAGATGTTTCAAGATGTTGACACAATGTCAGGATTGTGGTATAGTGTAGACGCTGACGCGATGTCAGAACAAACAAAAAGGAGAAACGACCATGAAAAGAACCAAAGGCATCCTCGGCTTTGTGATGGCGGCCTGCCTGCTGGGGGGCCTGGCCGGATGCGGGGGACAGGCCGCGTCGGGCAGCAGCGGCATCGGCTCCAGTGCCGACAGCCTGGCGGAACAGGCGGGCGGCGGCGCTTGGCTGGAAGGCCGGCGGTTCGACAGCGGCGTACCGGACAGCGAGCTGCAGGCCTGGATCGACGGCCTGGCGTGAGAGGCTGAAAAACCGCGGCAGACGCTTTAGACTGTCGAAAAAGTCCCGTCCAGCCGACATGTGCGGATGGACGGGACACATACAGGGAAA
>ERZ1090869.287-NODE-287-length-27475-cov-5.443946_pt1 | contig 27475 bp, 22 predicted proteins | sample MGYA00478474_ERZ1090869 | MGnify/ENA primary metagenome ERZ1090869 (study PRJEB33644, sample SAMEA5815748) | chicken gut metagenome | biome: Chicken; feature: Gastrointestinal Tract; material: Caecum | place: Ireland | collected 2019-01-01 | study: A study of the... | reverse complement strand
GCGCTTGCCTCAGCAATTGTGCGGTGCTGCCTTAATAAAATTTGTTTTTTATAGTCTAAATAAAAGCAAAAAATCAAAAATATCACACAGAGGAACCAGATTATAGAGATAAATCAAGCGAAAATTCTCTTCTTTTTCTCTTTTTTCGGCATGTGCATCTCTTTTTTCCTATGTTATAATAGTCGGAGATTGCCGCGAGAAGGAATTGCCCCTCTCCCGTTGCGAATCTGTTTTGCATGTCTGCCTGGTGCCAGGGTGCGCAGGCATCAATGGTGCGTGCAGGCGCTTGGCGCGGCCCCGCATGTGCCGTGGAGCGGAAATCTAACGGACGGCTTTGCAGTTTGCCGGATCGTCTTATCATTCAGGATGGAGGTTTTTATCTATGGGCGGTATGTTTGGAGTCGTGTCGGAGTCCAGCTGTGTGCTGGACCTGTTCTTCGGAACAGACTATCATTCCCATCTGGGGACGAAGCGCGGTGGAATGGCTGTTTATGGACCGGATGGGTTCAGTCGTGCCATCCACAACATTGAGAATTCCCCTTTCCGCACGAAGTTTGAACGCGACGTCGAAGAACTGGAAGGAACCATGGGCATCGGCTGCATTTCAGACAGCGATCCCCAGCCTCTTCTCGTGCAGTCTCACCTGGGCAGCTTTGCCATCACTACCGTGGGCAAGGTGAATAATGAGAAGGACTTGATTCGTTCCGTGTATGAGAACGGCTGTACCCACTTCCTTGAGATGAGCGGCAGCCGCATCAACACCTCGGAGCTGATGGCGGCGCTCATCAGCCAGAAGGATTCCATTGTGGAAGGGCTGCAGTACATGCAGGAGTGCGTGGACGGCTCCATGACCGTCATGCTCCTCACGGAAGACGGAATCTATGCGGCCCGTGACAAATGGGGCCGCACGCCGCTCACCATCGGCAAAAAAGAGGGCGCATACTGCGTCTCCTTCGAAAACTTTGCCTATGGGAATCTTGGCTATACGCAGGCAGGGGAGCTTGGCCCCGGCGAGATTGTGCGCATCACGACAAAGGGCGTGGAGCAGCTTGTGAAGCCGCGCGACAGAATGAAGATCTGCACGTTCCTCTGGGTGTACTACGGCTATCCTACTTCCTCCTATGAGGGTGTGAACGTGGAGGAGATGCGTTACCACTGCGGCGAAAAGCTTGCCGATCGCGACAATATCTCCTGCGATCTGGTGGCCGGTGTGCCGGATTCCGGCACGGCGCATGCCATCGGTTATGCCAACCGTTCCGGCATTCCGTTTGCCCGCCCGTTCATCAAATACACGCCCACCTGGCCTCGCTCGTTCATGCCGCCGCGTCAGGCGCAGCGCGATCTCATCGCCCGCATGAAGCTGATCCCGGTTCAGGCCCTGATCCGCGACAAGAGCCTGCTCCTCATCGATGACTCCATCGTGCGCGGCACCCAGCTGCGCGAGACGACGGAATTCCTGTATCAGAGCGGTGCAAAGGCCGTGCACGTTCGCCCGGCCTGCCCGCCGATTCTCTACGGCTGCAAATATCTCAATTTCTCCCGCTCCAATTCGGACATGGAGCTCTTTGGCCGCCGCGTAATCAATGAACTGGAAGGCCGTCCGACGGCGGGCAAGGACATTGCGCGATACACAGACCCGGATTCTCCCTGCTACCGGAAGATGGTGGAGAAAATCCGCGAGCATCAGAATTTCACTACGCTGCAGTTCCAGCGCCTCGACGATCTCATCGCTTCCGTGGGCATTGAGCCGTGCAAGCTTTGCACCTACTGCTGGAACGGAAAAGAAAACGAGGAAGACTGATCGTACGAGTCCCGCTTTTCCAAGTGAAAGGCGGGGCTTTTTGTTTTCGCTGTTTTTGATATTTTGCAATTGTCATACTTTCCTCGTTATGGTATAATAACAAAAATGGCCGTGTTCTGCACAGCCTTCCGCGTTTCCTGCGTCGCAGCAGATGCAGGCATCACGTGTTTGGCGGGGGCCGTCCGGCCGCAATTTCATTAACACGGAGGAGTTTCGTTATCATGCAGCAGGATGTTTTTGTGGAGCAAATTATCAAGCGCCGTCACAATGCCATGGATTACCTGATTTATGTTGGTTTGATTGTGGCGTTTTTCATTGTCTGTTTCGCCGGCCTTTTTATCATCCCGTCGTTCGGCATCCTGCTGATTGCAGCGGCCGGTTACGGCGCCTATTGGCTGATCACGTCCCGCAACCTGGAGTTTGAATACAGCGTGACGAACGGGGATCTCACTATCGATCGCATCATCAACCGCCAGCGCCGCAAGCGCGTGATATCCTTCGACTGTAAGAACGTCGAGGCTATGGGCAAATACAAGGCCGCCGATCATCAGGGCAAGACGTATGACAAGAGATTTTTCACGTCCACCACGGTGGACGGAAGCGCGGAGGGGGATTGGTACATTGCCGTCCGTTCCGCGAAATACGGTGGATATTGCCTCGTCGTGTTCAGCCCGGAGGAGCGCGTAATCGAAGCGATCCGTCCCTTCCTGCCGCGTCAGCTGGCATTTGAGGTCTTTGGCCCAAACTTTAACCGGAAGCCGAATCTCGGATGATTGCGCTCGGCATCGATCTCATCGAGGTGGACCGCATCCGCCGATCCATTCAGAGTGCACATTTTTGCGAGCGCGTCTTTGGCGCGCAGGAACGGCAGCAGCTTGCAGCCCGTAGCATGGCGGCTGAGAGCGCGGCGGCCTGCTTTGCGGCGAAGGAAGCGTTCGGCAAGGCGCTTGGGTGCGGCGTGCGCGGCTTTTCCCTTGCGGAGGTTCAGCTCCTGCGCGAGCCTTCGGGGCGTCCGTATCTCTCGCTTTGCGGCAGGGCTCTGCTTCTGGCGGAAGAGCGGGGCCTGGAATTTGCCGTGAGCGTGACGCACACAAAACAGTATGCCGCCGTCGTTGTGGCGGCGGAAAAGAAAGCATAACGGCGCCGGCTGCCCCAAAGGGAAGCCGGCGTTTTCCCTGCACGGGAACAGAAAGGATGGATACCGCATGATGAAACTTTTGGGCTCTGCACAGTCCCGCCGCCTGGAGGAGCGTGCCGTGCAGGCCGGCGCTAGCCTGTTGAATCTCATGGAGAACGCCGGCACGGCTGTGGTGCGTTTTCTGCGCAAAAAATATTCGCTTGAGCAAAAACACTGCACGGTGCTTTGCGGCAAGGGCAACAATGGGGGAGACGGCCTTGTGGCGGCGCGCAGGCTTGCGGAATGCGGTGCGCAGGTTGCTGCCGTTTTGCTGGAGGGCGAGCCCGCCACAGACAATGCGCGCGTCATGCTTGCAGAGCTTGACGGCACGTCTGTGAAAGTGCTCCGCATGGAGGAGGCCTCCGGCTATCTTCTTCCTATGCTCCAGGCCTCCGATTTTGTCATCGATGCCGTCTACGGCGTCGGCTTCCGAGGCAGTGCGCCGCAGCGTTTGGCGGAGATTTTCCGCGCTGCCTCGTCGTGTCCCGGTGTGACGGTGTCCATCGATATGCCGAGCGGCGCGGACTGCGACACGGGCGCTGTGGAAGGCCCCTGCGTGATAGCTGACTACACGGTGACCTTTTCTACGCTGAAAAACGGTCATTTGCTGCAGCCTGCAAAAGGCTGCTGCGGCCAGGTTGTTGTGGTGCCCATCGGAATAGACGCTTCCCTCATCCGCTCCCAGGAGGCCACGCTTGAGGTGACGGATCAGGAGCTTGTGCAGCGTGTGCTGAGGCCCCGCAGTCCCGAGACGAACAAGGGCGATTACGGCCGGCTGCTCTGCCTTGTCGGCAGTGAGGGCATGGCCGGGGCGGCAGCTATGAGCGTGCGCGCCGCCCTTCGCAGCGGAACCGGCCTGGTGAACGCCGCCGTGCCGCGCAGCATTTATCCTCTGGTGGCTTCCCGGGCGGAGGAAGCCGTTTACACGCTGTTGGACGAGGGGATTTCCGCGCCGCTGACGGAGGCTGCGCAGGAAGAGCTCGACGCATCTCTCCACCGTGCCGACGCTGTCCTGATTGGCTGCGGCATCGGCACGGGCCGTTTGGCCGGCGCTCTGCTGCAGCGCTGCCTGCTGGGGGTGGAAAAACCGGTTGTCATCGATGCGGACGGCATAAATCTGCTTGCCCGCCATATAGATATTCTGAAAACGATCCACGCACCTCTTGTGCTCACGCCGCATCCGGGCGAAATGGCCCGATTGACAGGTCGGACCGTGGAGGATGTCCAGCGCCACCGGCTGGCCGCCGCCTGTTCTTTCGCCCGGGAAAACGGCGTGACACTCGTCCTCAAGGGGGCGGGTACGATTGTTGCCGCGCCGGACGGCCGCGCCTGGATTAACCTGACGGGCAATGCAGGCATGGCTAAGGGAGGCTCGGGCGATGTGCTTGCCGGCATGATTGGTTCGCTGCTGGCCCAGGGCTGTGCTCCAGAGGAGGCCGCTGCGGCGGCCGTCTGGCTCCACGGCACAGCAGGGGATCGCTGTGCCGCGCGCTTTTCGCAGGCGGCCATGCTTCCCACGGATCTCATTGAAGAGCTGCCGTCCGTCTTTTTGGAGCTTGGGCGCTGATTGCCCGCTGAATGACTGCTGGGAGGGGTTGCCTTGCGCCGACTGCTTTGCCTGCTCTGTGTTATTGCCTGTTTCTGTTTGGCGGGCTGCCGTTCGCAGGAACTCTCGCAGCAGGAGCTGCAGTTTGTGTTCCGGTGCAGGGCTGCCGTGACCAGCGGGGAACTCTCTTTTTTCTGCACCGTGGATCGGCAGGGATCCGGCGTGATCTCCTATGAAACGGAGCAGATTGGTTACCACTGGACGGGAAACGGCTTTTCTCAAACGTGTGCGGGGCTGGAAGCCAGAAGTGATGATTGCCCCCTGCCGCAGGATTGCTTCGCCGTGCGTCTCAACGCTTTTCTCGAGGACGCATCGCGTCCCGGCTCTCTGACGCCTGCCGAGGAGGGTTCCTTTACCGGCAGCGTGAAAGGGGAAGCATACACGGTGCAGGCCGATCCGCTTACAGGCCGGTTGCGCGGGCTGAGCGTGCCGGGCCTTTCTCTTTCTGTCATATTTTACGCGGCGGGAACCGAATAGCGTCCCCGCGAGACCGCGGACCGGCATACCGGTCCGCGGTCTCGTTTTCTGTCATGCGGGAAAATTGTCATTTTCGCTTTCCGTGTAATAGTATGGGGCGGCGGGAAAAGGCAAAGAGATGCCGTTGCCCCGGCCGCTTCTGTATAAACGAATGCGAAACCGTCCAAACTAAGAGTACGTTCGAACGAATTTCCCCTTTTGGGACAGCGGAGCGTGAAAAAAGTGACCATTCGAAGAGGCGATATCTATTATGCGGATCTTAGTCCTGTGGTGGGCTCGGAACAGGGAGGCGTGCGGCCGGTCCTAATCGTGCAGAACGATGTGGGAAACCGCTTCAGTCCCACGGTCATCGCGGCTGCCATTACCAGCCAGAAAGGGAAGGCGAAGCTCCCCACGCATATTCTTCTGGAGTCCAGCACCACAGGCCTTTCCAAGGATTCGATTGTCCTGCTCGAGCAGGTGCGCACCATCGATAAACACCGCCTGAAAGAGCGGATGGGCCGGGTGGACTCCGGCAACATGCACAGGGTGGATGAAGCCCTGTCCATCAGTTTTGGTCTCGGCGGCCGCCACGCTACATAAGCGGCGGCTGCCTTTGGAGAGCGGCCGCCTGCGGACGGAAAGTTTGCGGGCGGCCGTTTTTGCGACAAAAACCGGTCATGCCCGGTCCTATAATAAAAAGACAGGAGGGGATGGCATTGCCGGTTGTCTATATTGATGTCCTTCTGGGCGTTAACCTGTTCGTGAATTATTTTCTGCTGCTCGCGGTGGGCCGCTTTCTGCACCTGGCGGTGCGCCGGCTTCGGTTGCTGGCGGGCGCAGCCGTGGGGGCAGTGTTTTCGCTCAGTATTCTGCTTCCGCCGCTGCCTGCTGTTCTGCCGCTGCTGTTCCGGCTTGCGCTTTCCCTTCTGCTCATCCTGATCTCCTTCCCAATCCCCACGGGCAAGCGGCTTGTGCAGGCGGTGCTCGCCTTTTATCTTGTCAGTTTTGCTTTTGCGGGTTTTTTCCTGGCCTTGTGGCTGTTCACGTCTGCCGAAGGCATTTTCGTCCGCAATTCCATTGTCTATTTTGATCTTTCTCCGCTTGTCTTTTTGCTCAGCAGCGTGCTGGCCTATGCGGTGGTGCGTTTGCTGCAGCGCGTCACCGGGCGGGAGGAGCCGGCCGCCCTCACCTGCCGCGTGGAGGCACGGCGCGGGTCTGCGCGGGTTGTTTTCACCGCGCGTGTGGACACGGGCAACAGCCTCACGGAGCCGTTTTCCGGTGCACCCGTCATTGTGGCGGAAAAGAGCGCGGTTGCAGGGCTGCGTCCCTTCACAGAGGAGGGCTGCCGCCTGGTGCCCTTTCACACCGTTTCCGGCGGCGGCCTTCTGCGCGCCTTCCGGCCTGATTCCCTTGTGATTTCCTGCGGAGGCCGGGCATTTCAGCCTGCCGAAGCATACATAGCGGTGAGCGAACAGCCCCTTTCCGCCGGTGAATTCAGCGCGCTGCTGAACCCGGCGCTGTTGGAGTGAACACGTTGCTGTCCCGGGCCTGATTCTGGCCGGAGGCCCTGAGGGACGCCGCACAACCGGCAGCGGCATGGAGGAAGCATGAAATTCCTATATTGGACGCAGGCGGCCAGGCGTCTGGCCGTGCGGCTTCTGCAAAAATTCGGTCTGCGCGGCGCCGTGCATTACATCAACGGTCCCGAAACCCTTCCGCCTCCCCTCACACCGGAGGAGGAGGCCCGCGTCATGGAGCGTGTCCGCGCGGGGGAGGAGAATGCACGCGAGCCGCTCATCACACACAATCTGCGGCTTGTCGTCTACATAGCCAGGAAATATGAATCGAGCAACGCGGGCATGGAGGATCTCATCTCCATCGGCGCCATCGGCCTCATCAAGGCTGTGAACACATTCTGCCCGGAGCGCAACATCAAGCTGGCCACCTATGCTTCGCGCTGCATCGAAAATGAGATCCTCATGTTTCTGCGCAAGCATTCCCAGCTGCGCAACGAGGTTTCCATCGACGATCCCCTCAACGTGGATTGGGACGGCAACGAGCTGCTGCTCTCCGATGTGCTGGGCAGCGATCAGGATGCCGTGAACGTGGGGGTGGAGCAGGAATCGGAGCGCAGGCTTCTGCTGCGCGCCGTGTCCCGCCTGCCGCCGCGCGACCGGAAAATCATGGAGCTGCGCTTCGGGCTGGGGCGCAGGCGTGAACATACGCAAAAAGAGGTGGCCGACCGGCTGGGCATCTCGCAATCTTACATTTCCCGTCTTGAAAAGCGAATTCTGGAACGCCTGCGTCAGGATCTGGAACATGCGGGCTGAAAGGGATATGCGTTTACAAAAGAAGGAAAATACTGCAAAATATCTTACAAATAAGAGAAAAATACATTAATTTCATGTAAATTGATAAATTATCTGGAAAAATTAACGGATCGGCAAAAGTATTACCTTCTGAAATACTCAGGGGAATATGGACGTTATTATATCCGCGCTTCCTATTCGGGGGAAACCATTCCGCAGGTTGTGCTCGATTCCAGCAAAGCGGCGTCGTCGGAATAAAAAGAGACTGGCTGCAGGATAAAAAATTTTTTTTGCAAAAAGGCTTGCAGTGGGGCGGGCAATCGAGTATAATAAACAGGAACTTGATTGGGGACAACGGCGTCCGCGAGGTGTGTTTCGCATCCTCGCGGACGCTTTTTTGCTGTCCAGAGGAAGGAGAAACCCCTTATGCGGTGGAACACGAAAAAGCACAAGGAAGATTCCTCCTTTTTCCCCGTTTTATCCGGTAATTGACGGACGGAAGCCGGCCGCCGGCAGGTTGCGCGGCATGCGGTTCGTCAACGGAAAAACGGAAAAAGGAGTTTTGAACCATGTGTACCGTATTGGCTTATTTCGGCACGGATCTTTCCCGGGAAAGTTTTGAATCTTATTTGAACAGAACGACGGAGCGCGGCCCGGACGATGCAAAAATTGTCCCGCTGCCGTGCGGCGGCTTCTTTGGCTTCCAGCGCCTGGCCATCATGGGCCTCACGGAGGAGGGCATGCAGCCCTTCTCGTTTTGGGGAAGTCTGGCCATCTGCAACGGCGAGCTGTATGGCTTCCGCAAGACGAAGCGTGAGCTGGAGGAAAAGGGGTATTCCTTCCGCAGTGATTCGGATTGCGAACTGCTTCTCCCGCTCTATCGTGAATATGGCACGAAAATGTTCGCGAAGCTGGATGCGGGATTTGCCTGTGTCATCTATGACGCGGAGTGCAACAAGGTAATCGCTGCGCGCGATCCCATCGGCATCCGCCCGCTCTTTTACGGCTACAGCGAGTCCGGTGCGCTGGCGTTCGCCAGTGAGGCGCGCAGCCTGATGGGCCTTGTGAAGGAAGTTTTCCCGTTCCCGCCCGGCTGCTGGTATGAGGACGGCGTGTTCCACCGGTATCGCGATCCGGCTGCTGCGGATGAGATTTGCCCGGATAAGGGTGAGGATTTGCTGCGCGGTATTCGTGAACGGCTGATTGAGGGTGTGGACAAACGGCTGGATTCGGATGCCCCGCTCGGCTTCCTGCTCTCCGGCGGCCTCGATAGTTCTCTTGTCTGCGCCATTGCTGCGCGCAAGCTGAACAAACCCATCCGCACCTTTGCCGTCGGCATGGAAAAGGATGCCATCGATCTGAAGTATGCCCGCCAGGTTGCCGATTCCCTCGGCGCCGAGCATACGGAATTCTATATGACGCCGGAAATGGTCAAGGAAGCGCTGCCGGAGGTCATTTCCCGTCTCGGCACATATGATATCACGACGATCCGTGCCAGTATGGGCATGTATCTGCTCTGCCGTGAGATTCATCGCCGCACCGATGTGCGCGTGCTGCTCACCGGCGAGGTTTCCGACGAGCTCTTCGGCTATAAATACACCGATTTCGCTCCTTCCGCTCAGGCCTTCCAGGAGGAAAGCCAGAAGCGTGTGCGCGAGCTTTATGCTTACGATGTGCTCCGCGCCGATCGCTGCATTGCGGACAACAGCATCGAAGCCCGTGTGCCTTTCGGTGATCTCGAATTTGTGCGCTACGTCATGAGCATCGATCCGGAAACGAAGCGCAACCACACCGGCAAGGGAAAATACCTGCTGCGCAAGGCGTTCGAAGGCGACTGGCTGCCGCCGGAGATCCTGTGGCGTGAAAAGGCTGCGTTCAGCGATGCCGTGGGTCACAGCATGGTGGATGATCTCAAGGAATATGCGGAGGAAATATTCCCCGGCGATGATTGGAAGAAAGAGTGCGCGGCATATCAGCCTACGTCTCCGTTCACGAAGGAGTCTCTGCTTTACCGCAAAATTTTTGAAAAATATTATCCCGGCCAGGGCGGCATGATCCCCGGCTTCTGGATGCCGAACCGCGAGTGGGAAGGCTGCGACGTGGACGATCCTTCCGCCCGTGTGCTGAAAAACTACGGCGATAGCGGAAAGTAATCCGATATTTGCCTATCGAAAAATTTCTCATTTCGTTTAATTTGTATCTAATTAAGAGAAGCAAGGGAAAGGGTTTCCCGTCAACAGACACACTCCTGAATGGGTCTGCACGGCGAAGCCTTGTTCCTTTTGCGGCAGGAAAAGCCGGAAGATGTGCAGGAAAACAATGGAGGAAACAGACAGATGACGAAGTATATCTTTGTGACAGGCGGCGTGGTTTCCGGTCTGGGCAAGGGAATTTCGGCGGCCTCTCTGGGCCGTCTGCTCAAAGCGCGCGGCCTGCGCGTGGCAGCACAGAAGCTCGACCCATATATGAACGTGGATCCTGGCACCATGAGCCCCTATCAGCACGGCGAGGTGTTTGTGACGGAGGACGGCGCGGAGACCGATTTGGATCTTGGCCACTATGAGCGCTTTATCGACGAGAACCTGAACAAGCTCTCGAATCTCACGTCCGGCCGCGTGTACTGGAACGTGCTCAACAAGGAACGCAAGGGCGAGTATCTCGGCAGCACGGTGCAGGTGATCCCGCATATCACGAACGAGATCAAGGAGTTCATTTACAGCCTGGGCAAGGTTACCGATGCCGACGTGGTCATCACGGAGATCGGCGGCACGATCGGCGATATCGAAAGCCAGCCGTTTTTGGAGGCTATCCGCCAGATTTCCCGGGAAATCGGACGCCATAACTGCATGTTCCTTCATGTGGTCCTTGTGCCGTACCTCAAGTGCTCCGGTGAACACAAGACAAAGCCTGCCCAGCACTCCGTGCGTGAGCTGCAGGGCATGGGCATCATGCCGGATGTGATCATCGCCCGAAGCGATGAACCGCTGGAGGACGGCATCCGCCAGAAGATTGCATTGTTCTGCGATGTGGAGCCGGAATGCGTCATTGAAAACCAGACACTCGGAAGCCTGTATGACGTGCCGCTTATGCTTCATGAGGCAGATTTGGACGGCATCGTGTGCCGCCGCTTCGGTTTCGACACGCCGGAGCCGGATCTCAGCGACTGGCTTGCCATGTGCGGCCGAATTGGCGCCTCTGAAAACAGCGTTACCATTGCATTGGTAGGCAAATATACGCAGCTGCACGACGCTTATCTGTCCGTTGCGGAAGCGCTCCGCCACGGCGGATATGACCATGGCATTCGTGTCAACATCCTGTGGGTGGAGTCTGAGGAGCTCGAGACGAAAGATCCGCATGAGGTGCTGTCTGGGGCGGACGGCATTCTGGTGCCGGGCGGCTTCGGGGAGCGCGGCGTGGAGGGCATGGTTGCAGCCGCCCGTTATGCACGGGAAAACAATGTCCCCTATTTTGGCATTTGCCTGGGTATGCAGGTGGCTGTTATTGAATTTGCGCGCGATTGCGCCGGTTTGACGGATGCACATTCCCGCGAGTTTGCCCCTGCCTGTGAGAATGCTGTCATCGACCTGATGCCGGACCAGCGCGGCGTGGTGCCCAAGGGCGGCACCATGCGCCTTGGCGGCTATCCCTGCGAGCTGCAGGAGGGCACCCGCCTGCGCGGGATCTATGGCGTGCCTTCCATCACGGAGCGTCACCGCCACCGCTATGAAGTCAACAACGAGTACCGTGAAGCGCTGGCGGCTGCCGGCCTCACGTTCAGCGGCCTGTCGCCGGATCACCGTCTGGTGGAGGCGGTGGAACTGGAGAATCATCCTTTCTTTGTCGGTGTGCAGTACCATCCGGAGTTCAAGTCCCGCCCGAACCGCGCGCATCCTATCTTCCGCGCATTTGTGGAAGCCAGCTGGCAGCGCAAAAAATAAACAGCAAGATTTGTGAGCAAAACCCACGAAAAGCAGGAGTTCTGTCTTGCTTTTTCGTGGGTTTTGTTATAGGATAAAGAGGGAAATGTTCCTTAAATTTCTTTCTTCTTCCTGAAAGTCAGGAAACAGAGAGAGGGAAAAGAGTTTTTTCGTTTGAACGTGACGGAAGAGAGGAGGAAAAAATGAAAAAACGTTGGGCTTTTTGGCTCATTCTGTTTTGCTGCATTCTTGTGCTGCTCATCATTGCCGCACAATTTGCCTGGTCCTGGGATCCGCGTGCCAACAGCATTCCCGCGGTGAGCGAGCCTGCGCCGTCTGCGGATCCCTCTTCGTCTTCCGAAGCGGCGGCGTCCGGCGCTTCCTCCCGTTCCGGCTCGGCTTCCGGCGTGCCCGAGGAAGCGGAGGGGCAGGAGGAGACGGACGAGATTTTAGAGGAATACGATGAGAGGCAGCGGATGCGGGAACTGGCGCAGCAGGCGATTGACGAGATCAACCGGGCGGTTGCGGAAGGGCGGGAACCGGATCTCACAAAAGAGGAGGGCTATGCCCTGATGATGGACAACAGCAAAGAGGCGCTGGAGGCCATCGACAAGATCGCGAAGCCTGTCCCCTGGCCGTCTTATACGCCGGAAGAGCCGGAGCAGTTCCAGGAGGGCGAAGGGGAAACGAACTCTCACTATGCAGTCGGATATGACCCCGATACCGGAGAGGAGTTTATTGTAGGGTAGAGGGGCTCCGGTTGTCCGCAGGAAAAAGTAAAATTGAAAAAGCGGACCGCCGGGAGATTTCTCTCTCAGGCGGTCCGCTTTTTCTCAGCCCTTACGCTTTTTCCAGCGCTTTTTTATAGGAATACAGCGGCGTCACATAGTTGCCGCTGAAACAGGCCTGACAGAAATGTGCGCCGCCGCAGGCGGTGCGCAGCTGCTCCTCCGTGAGGAAGCGCAGGGAGTCGGCCCCCAGCTTGCGGCACAGCTCTTCCGTGGGATAATTGGCGCTGGCCAGTTCCCTGCGGGTGGAGGTGTCCACACCGTAGAAGCAGGGATATTTCATTTCCGGCGCCGCAATGCGCACATGGATCTCCTTTGCACCCGCCGTGCGCAGCAGGCTGATAATCCGGCGTGAAGTGGTGCCGCGCACAATGGAGTCGTCAATGAGCACGATTCGTTTGCCTTTCACAACAGGCTGGTTCGCAGAAAGCTTCATCTGCACACCCAGATCGCGCAGCTTTTGCGTGGGCTGAATGAATGTGCGGCCCGTATATTTGTTCTTGATGAGCCCCATCTCCTGCGGCAAACCGCTTTCCTCACTGTATCCCATGGCGGCGGAGAGGGAGGAGTCAGGCACGCCAACCACAATGTCTGCAAACTCATGGGCGTTTTCCTGGCGTGCCAGCATGCGTCCCGATTCCTTGCGCACGGCGTGAACGCTGCGCCCTTCCAGCGTGCTGTCCGGGCGTGAAAAATAAATGTATTCCATTGAGCAAAGGCGGTGGTCGCAGTCTTCCGTGTAGAAATGAGATTCCGCGCCGCTTTGTGTAAATTTCACAATCTCACCGGGCTCCACATCGCGCACAAAACTGGCGTTGATCACGCTGAACGCGCATGTTTCGCTGCTCACACACCAGTTGCCGGACGATGTGCGGCCGATGGAGAGCGGGCGAATGCCGTATTTATCGCGGATGGCATACAGGTTTTTCTCTGTGAGGATGAGGAAGCTGAATGCACCCTCCAGGCAGCGGCAGGCGGCCGTAATCTTCTCCAGGAGGGAACCGCTTCCGCCCTGAATCAGATGAAGAATAATCTCACTGTCACTCGTGCCGCGGAAGATGCTTCCGCGCTCTTCCAGCTCACGGCGCAGCTCAGGGGCATTCACAATCTGCCCGTTGTGCACCACGGCCACACTGCCCAGAAATGAGCGCGCCACCAGTGGCTGCACATTTTCCAGCTCACTGCCCCCGGCGGTGGCGTAACGCACGTGACCAATGCAGCTGTGCCCCTGCAGATCCTCCAGATTGCCGGAGTGGAACACTTCCGTGAGCAGACCGCAGCCCTTGCGGCACACAATGTCCCGGTCATCAGCGCAAGCGATGCCTGCGCCTTCCTGGCCGCGGTGCTGCAGGGCGTGCAGCCCGAAATATGTGAGCATAGCGGCTTCCTCCTGGCGATAAACACCGAATACACCGCATTCTTCGTGAATTTCGCGTTCCAACATGTTCCAGTTCCTTTCCCGTGTGGATTCCCGCGCCGCCGTTCAGCGAACGCAAACGGAAAGGCCCGGCACGTTTTCGAGCCGGGCCTTTCCGTAGAATATGATTTCAATCGGTTTTGCCTGTTTGCCGCCGCCTCGTTTGCCATGCGGCCGGAAACCTGTACGGGAAGATTTCGCACCGGCATGATGCTTCGGAGAAGGGGAAACACGCAAAAAGGGCGCCATGAGCCAAAGCCCATGGCGCCCTTGCCATTGCTCTTTTATTATAGCCACAATCCGCGGCTTTGTCAAGCAAATTAACTGATTTTTCAGCCCAAAAGCTCTTTCAGGCGGCGCATGGCTTCCTTTGTCCCTTCCGGGGATCCGAAAGCAGTCAGGCGGAAAAAGCCTTCGCCGTTTTTGCCAAATCCACTGCCGGGCGTACCCACAATGTGGGCCTTCTCAAGCAGGAAATCAAAGAATTCCCAGGAAGTCATGCCGTTGGGGCACTGCATCCAGATGTAGGGGGAATTAATGCCGCCCACATACCAGATACCGAGTTCGTCAAGCGTGCCGGCAATCATTCTGGCGTTCTCGCGGTAAACCTCCAGATTGGCGCGGCAGCCAGCCATTCCCTCGGGCGTAAAGACAGCGGCAGCCGCTTTTTGAATGGGATAGGACGCGCCGTTGAATTTTGTTGTTTGGCGGCGCAGCCACAGCGCGCGCAGGGAAGCCCCGCCGCGCGTCAGCTCAGAGGGCACCACGGTGTAGCCGCAGCGCATGCCGGTGAAACCGGCCGTTTTTGAGAGGGAGCAGAACTCAATCGCGCACGTGCGTGCGCCCTCAATCTCGTAAATGCTGCGGGGAAGCTCCGGGTCGCGCACAAAGGCTTCATATGCCGCGTCAAACAGCAGTACGGCATCTTGTTCATTCGCGTACTTTACCCATTCTGCCAGCTGCGGACGGCTGTAAACGGCGCCCGTGGGATTGTTCGGCGAGCAGAGATAGATAATGTCCGCCTTCACGGCCGGGTCAGGCATCGGCAGGAAACCGTTCTCACGGTTTGCGTCGGCATACACAATCCGGCGGCCTGCCATTACGTTCGTGTCACGGTAAACCGGGTAAACCGGATCGGGGATGAGCACCGTGTTGTCCTTGTCAAACAGATCGAGGATATTGCCCACGTCGCTCTTCGCACCGTCACCGATGAAGATGTCGTCCACGTCCACGGTGACGCCCATTTTTGCATAATAGCGGCATACGGCGTCGCGCAGGAAATCGTAGCCCTGCTCCGGTCCATAACCATGAAAGCTCTCTTTTTTGGACTGATCGTCCGCAGCGCTGTGCAGTGCCTGCACAGCGGCTTCACACAGCGGCAGCGTCACATCGCCGATGCCCATGCGGATCACGTCCGCTTCCGGGTGTTCCTCGGTGTAACGCGCCACACGATGCGCGATTTCAGAAAAAAGATAGCTTTCTTCCAGATCAAGATAATGCGTATTGATCTTCATGAAGAGGGTCCTCCTTTGCAGATCCAAATCTTTGCAGATCGAAATATAGCATCATTATAGCATATCATTTTCGGAATGGATCATTTTTTTTGCGATTCCGGGCGCGAAAGGGACGCCAAATCAACAGGCGTCAAATCCTCCTCGCGGAAGTGGCGCTTCAGGATGGAGGCAAGCGCCGCAGCCGTATCAAGCGAGGTGAGGCAGGGCACACCGAGTTCGACTGCCTTCCGGCGCAGCTTCACGCTGTCGCGGGCCGGTATACGGCCTTTGGCCGAGGTGGAAAGAATGCAGCCGACCTTTCCACTTTCCAGCAGCGTCATGGTGTTCTCTCTCGATTCGTGGATCTTCTTCACGGTTTCCACCGTGAGGCCGGCCTTGCGCAGCGTGGCAGCCGTGCCTTCCGTCGCATAGAGAGGGCAGCCGAGGCTTGCGTAGGCGGCAGCAATGGGTGCAATCTCAGACTTGTCCGAATCGCGCACGCAGATCAGCATGCCCTTGTCGGAGCGCATATGATAGCCCGCAGCCAGGAGCCCCTTGTAAAGCGCTTCCTCCATGGTGGGAGCCACGCCCAGCACTTCGCCCGTGGATTTCATTTCCGGCCCGAGCTGCGTATCCACACCGCTGAGCTTTTCAAAGGAGAACACAGGCACCTTCACCGCGTGGTAAGGCCCCGGAGCCGCAAGCCCCGTGCCGTACCCCATGTCGCGCAGTTTTTCGCCCAGCATGGAGCGAACGGCCAGTTCCACCAGAGGAATGCCCGTGACTTTGCTGATGTACGGGATGGTGCGTGAAGAACGCGGATTGGCTTCGATGACATAAATCTTGTTTTCATGGATGACATACTGGATGTTGACGAGGCCCTGCACGCCGAGCGCAAGAGCCAGACGGCGCGTGTCTTCCACCAGTTCCTCTGTCTTTTCCTTGCTGAGATTCCATGCGGGGTAGACGGCAATCGAATCGCCGGAATGCACGCCGGCGCGTTCGATGTGTTCCATAATTCCCGGAATCAGCACGTCTTCGCCGTCGCACACGGCGTCAACCTCAAGCTCCGTACCCATCAGGTATTTGTCGACCAGCACGTCCGCTTCCGGATTGGCGGTGAGAATGGCGCCCATCGTCTCGTGCACATCGTCATCGGTGAAGGCGAGCATCATATTCTGTCCGCCCAGCACATAGCTCGGCCGGATCAGCACCGGGTAGCCCAGTGTGTTGGCAGCCTCCAGTGCTTCCTGTTCCGTGCGGACGGTGCGCCCGGCTGCGCGGCTGATGCCGAGAGATTCAAGCAGAGCGTCAAACCGGCCGCGGTCTTCGGCCAGGTCAATGCCGTCTGGGGAAGTGCCGAACACGTGGACGCCCGCATCGCCGAGCGGCTTGGCAAGCTTGATGGCCGTCTGGCCGCCGAACGCCACCACGACGCCGGCCGGTTTTTCCATCTCAATCACGCGCATCGCATCTTCCGGCGTAAGCGGATCAAAATACAGCCTGTCGCCTGTGTTGAAATCGGTGGAAACGGTTTCGGGGTTGTTGTTGACAATGGCCACCTCATAGCCCGCGCGCTTGAGCGCCATCACGCAGTGCACGGAGGCATAGTCGAATTCGATGCCCTGCCCGATGCGGATCGGGCCGGAACCAAATACCACCGCCGTCGGCTTGCCGGAGCTGTGGCGAGCCAGGAAAGGAGCGGCTTCATCCGATTCCCCGGGGGAGGAGTAGAAATAGGGCGTCTCCGCCTCAAACTCGGCGCCGCACGTGTCAACCATCTTATAGGCGGCCGGCAGGGCGGGCGGCAGCTTTTCCTGTCCGCTCAAGCGGCGGATTGCCTTGTCCGGATAGCCCATTTTTTTCGCCTCATAGTAGAGCTCCGGCGTCAGCTTGTCCTCACGCAGGCGGCGCTCCATGGAGGCCAGGTTCCACAGCTTTGCCAGGAACCATTCATCGATCTTGGTCAGGCGGTGCAGCTCGCCGATTGTCACACCGCGGCTCAGTGCCTCATACACGGCGAACACGCGCTCATCGTCCTGCGCCAGGATCTTCGCCTTCAGCTCATCCGCCGTCATGCGCTCCAGCTTGGCAAGGTGCGGCGTATCCAGGGAAATTTCAGCACCGCGCACAGCTTTCATGAAAGCCTGTTCAAAGCTGCGGCCGATGGCCATCACTTCGCCGGTGGCCTTCATCTGTGTGCCGAGCTTTCTGTTGGCATACAGAAATTTGTCGAACGGCCATTTCGGGAATTTCACCACAACATAGTCGAGCGCCGGTTCAAAACAGGCGCTTGTCTTGCCTGTGATCTCGTTTCTGATTTCATCAAGCCGCAGGCCGACGGCAATTTTTGCAGCTGCGCGCGCAATCGGATACCCGGTTGCCTTGGAAGCCAGGGCAGAGGAACGCGACACACGCGGATTCACTTCAATTACGGCATAGCGGAAACTTTCCGGGTCAAGGGCAAACTGGCAGTTGCAGCCGCCCTCCACGCCCAGCGCGGAGATGATGCGAAGTGCGGCGGAACGCAGCGTTTGATATTCCTTATCCGCGAGTGTCAGCGCAGGGGCGGCCACAATGGAGTCGCCGGTGTGCACGCCAACCGGGTCCAGATTTTCCATGGAACACACGGTGATGACGTTGCCTGCGCCGTCTCGCATCACTTCAAATTCGATTTCCTTCCAGCCGGATACGCTTTTCTCCACGAGGATTTGGTGAATGGGGGAGAGGCGCAGGCCGTTGGAAGCAATCTCTGTGAGTTCCTTCTCGTCGGCCGCAATGCCGCCGCCCGTTCCGCCGAGCGTAAAGGCGGGGCGCACTACAACGGGATAGCGGATCGTCTGCGCATATGCAAGCGCGCTCTCCACATCCGTGACAACGCGGGAGGGAATCACCGGCTCGCCGATGGATTCCATCGTCTCCTTGAACCGCTCGCGATCCTCGGCTTTCTCAATGGTATTCAGACTGGCGCCGAGAAGCTCCACGCCGCGCTCTTTCAGGAAGCCTTCACGGGCAAGCTGCATGGAAAGCGTGAGGCCCATCTGGCCGCCAATGGTGGAAAGGAGGCCGTCCGGCTTTTCCTTTATAATAATCTTGCGCAGCATGGAAAGCGTAAGAGGTTCCACATACACTTCGTCCGCAATGGCTCCGTCCGTCATGATGGTGGCGGGGTTGGAGTTCACGAGCACAACGTTCAAGCCCTCCTCGCGCAGCGCGCGGCAGGCTTGCGTGCCGGCGTAATCAAACTCGGCGGCCTGGCCGATCACAATAGGGCCGGAGCCGATGAGGAGGATTTTTTTCAGATTAGGCTTCAAAGGCATGGCGATCCCTCCTGTTGAGATTCCTTGATGCAGGCGGCAAAACGGTCAAACAGATAGCCCGTGTCGCGAGGGCCGCCGCATGCCTCCGGGTGGAACTGCACCGAAAAGGCCGGTGCATCCGTGTACTCCACGCCTTCACAGGTGCCGTCGTTGCAGTTGACAAAGCGGAGCGCCACGCCATCCGGCAGACTTTCCGTTTTCACGGCATAGCCATGGTTCTGACTCGTCACGGAAACGCGTCCCGTTTCCAGATCTTTCACCGGTTGGTTGGCGCCGCGGTGACCGAAGGGAAGTTTCACTGTCTGTGCGCCCCTGGCAAGCGCCATGAGCTGGTGCCCCAGGCAAACGCCCATCATGGGAACTTTGGCGTCAAACAGTTTGCGGATTTCGGGCAGCAACTCGCTGTTGTCCACCGGGTCGCCCGGTCCGTTGGAGAGCAGCACACCGGTGGGCTTTTGGGCCAGAATTTCCTCTGCCTTTGTGAAGGAGGGGACCGCCAGCACGGAAAAGCCGCGGGCCAGGAGTTCCCGGATCAGGTTTTGCTTAGCGCCAAAATCCCACACGACAACAAGCGGGCCGTCGTTCGGGAAGTGCTCTGCTTTCTGGCGGGTTACGAGCGGGACAGGGCGGGGAGAACGATGTCCTCTCAATTTTGCAAGCAGTTTTTCATCATAAGGCGGAGCCTGTGTCGTGAGCAGGCCGTTCATCACGCCGTAATCGCGAAGCAGCCGTGTCAGGGCTCTTGTGTCAATGTCATACAGACCGGGAATTCCCTGTTCTCTCAGGTAGCGATCCAAATCGCCCGCACTGCGGAAATTGGAAGGAGTGTGGCTCCACTCCTTCACAATATAAGCAGTCAGTCTTGGCCTGGTGCTTTCGAAATCCTCCGGGATCACACCATAGTTTCCGATCAGCGGAAAGGTCTGCACAACAAGCTGACCACAGTAGCTCGGATCGGTCAGCGTTTCCAGATAGCCCGTCATGGCCGTGGTAAACACGACCTCGCCCACCGTACCATCATCCGGTGGTGCGCCGAATCCTTTTCCCGTAAACCAGCTCCCGTTTTCCAGAAGAAGGGTTGTCGGCTGTTCCATGCTGGTTCCTCCTGTCCTGGGCAAGCGCCCTTTTCTCAATAAACCTTGTCAATTCGCATAAATTTTGGCAAAAAGAAAAAGGCGACCACACCTCCGCCCGTTCCGGCGGCCGTGAACGCCTTTGTCCATTGCGAATGATTATACCACTCTGCAGGAAAAAGGTCAAGTTCCTGCATATGACACAATTCTGCCTTTTTATAAAATTCAGGAAAAAGCTACGATTCCGCTTTGCTTTGCCCGGCAATTTTACAACAAATGATAAAATCTGCCGCCGCAGTGAGAATCGGCTTGACAGCCGGAAAGGAACGAGTTAAAATATCGTTGTACAAACAGCAAGGGCGCTGCGGGGTTATCTTTCCGTAGTGCCCTTTCGTGGTTCCATTACGGAAAAACACCGCAGGAAGAGAGGATTTGGAAGCATGGAAAAACGGGAACTGCTTTATGAAGGAAAAGCAAAGAAGGTATTCAAAACCGACGACCCCAACCTTTACCTTGTCCAGTATAAGGATGACGCCACCGCCGGAAACGGCGCGAAGCGCGGCACGATTCGCGGCAAAGGCGTTGTAAACAACCTGGTCACCAATCATCTCATGCGCATGCTTGAGCAGAAGGGCATTCCCACCCATTATGTAAAGGAACTCTCTGATACCGAAACCCTTGTGAAGAAAGTGCAGATCATTCCGCTCGAAGTGATCATCCGCAATGTGGCAGCCGGCAGCCTTGCCAAGCGCCTTGGCATGGAAGAGGGCACGAAGCTGAACAAAACGGTGCTTGAATATTGCTATAAGGATGACGCACTCGGGGATCCGATGGTCAATGAATATCATATTGCGGCCCTGGGCGTTGCCACGCCCGAGGAACTTGCCCAGATCGCTGAGTACAGCATGAAGATCAACCATGAACTTGGCGAATACCTCGAATCAGCCGGCATTGAGCTGGTGGATTTCAAGCTGGAATTTGGCCGCGACAGCGAAGGCAAGGTTATCCTGGCGGACGAAATTAGCCCCGATACCTGCCGCTTCTGGGATGTGAAGACACACGCCCATCTTGATAAAGATCTGTTCCGCCGTGATCTTGGCGGCGAAGAGGAAGCATACCGTGAGGTGCTGCATCGCCTGCTCGGCAAATAATTCTGTTCTGTTCCGGCGCGTCCGGCGCGCAAAAGGGAGGAAGCCCCATGACGAGAGCGATTTCCGACATCCTGCAGTTTGTCGAGGAAAATGACATCAAATTTATCCGTCTGGCGTTCTGTGATATGTTTGGCGTGCAGAAAAACATTGCGATTCTGTCGTCTTATCTTGAGCACGCCTTTGCGCACGGCGTTTCCTTTGATGCCTCTGCTATCCGCGGATTCGGCAATGTAACCGAGTCGGATCTGTTTCTGTTTCCGGATCCGGATACGCTTGCACTGTTTCCGTGGAGACCTTCCCAGGGCTGTGTCGCACGCTTTTACTGCACCATTCGGTATCCGGATGGCCGTCCCTTTGAGGGGGACGGCCGCCGGCTGCTGATGAATGCGGAGCGCCGTGCTGGGCAGGCAGGTTATTCCTTCCAGCTCGGGCCGGAATGTGAGTTTTACCTGTTTGCTACGGATGAGCGCGGTGAACCGGTTCTCAAGCCGCATGACAAGGCCGGTTATTTTGATATTGTGCCCATGGATCACGGTGAAAACGTACGTCGTGAAATCTGCCTGACACTCGAGGAGATGGGGTTGCGCCCGGAGCGTTCTCATCACGAGCAGGGGCCGGGGCAAAATGAGATCGATTTCCATTTCGGCCCGCCGCTGCAGGCGGCCGATAATCTCGTCACCCTGCGCACCGCCGTGAAGGCAATTGCGGCGCAGAATGGGTTGTTTGCTTCTTTCCTGCCCAAACCGCTTCCAGATGAAAGCGGCAACGGCCTGCATTTCAATCTTTCCGTGTGGAAGGACGGCAGAAACCTGTTCCGGCAATTTTTATCGAATCCGGAAGAGGAAGCTGCTTCCCTCCTGGCAGGCGTCCTTCGTTATGCACCGGAGATTGCGGTGTTCACGAATCCTCTGCCCGGTTCTTATCGTCGGCTTGGCTGCTATGAGGCTCCCGCCTCTGTGGGTTGGTCGGCACAGAATCGTTCCCAGCTGGTTCGTCTGCCTGCGGCAGCAGATGAGGAGGCCCGCATTGAACTTCGTTCGCCGGATCCTTCCTGCAATCCGTACGTGGTGGCCGCCCTCCTTCTGGAGGCGGGCCTCCGCGGCATAGAGCAGGGGCTTCCGCTTCCGCTGCCTTCCGCTTCTGAATCTGCCGGTTTGCCTGCTTCCCTTGGTGAAGCGGTGGAACGCGCGGAAAAAAGTGAATTGCTTCATGCCGTATTGCCGGAGCGCTTCCTGCACCGGTATCTGGATCAAAAACGGCAGGAGTTTTCCGATTATCAGGCTGCGGCCGATCCCTATAACTATGAAATCAAGGAGTATTTTGACCGTGTGTAAACACGGACGCCCGTTCTGTTTCGGAGGGATGAGCAGTGGAGAACGTCCTGATTGTCAGCGGGGAGAAAGCTTTGGCTGCGTTGACCTCGCTATTGAGACAATGCGGCTATCAGAACGTGATCGCTGTCTCAAGTGCGGGGGAGGCAAGGCGCAAGCTGCTTGAGCTTTCCCTCAGTTTGATTATCATCAACATGCCGTTACCGGATGAATCTGGCGTTCATTTTGCTGTTTCCTGTGCGGAAACAACGAGTGCCGGCGTGCTTGCCACCGCCCCTGCCGTGCAGGCAGGGGAGCTTTCAGACCGGTTGGAACGCTGTGGTGTGTTTGTGCTGGAAAAGCCTCTTTCCCGTTCTTCGTTCATGCAGGCGGTTCGGCTGCTTTCCCTTTCGCAAAGGCGTGTATCTGCTCTGCAGAAAAAGAATGCGGAGCTTTTGCAAAAGCTGGATGACACGCGGCTGGCCTGCCGTGCAAAATGTTTGTTGGTGGAACGATTGAAACTGACGGAAGATGAAGCGCACCATGTACTGGAGCGGCGCGCCATGGATCTTCGCATTTCCAGGCGTGAGGCGGCATTGGCCGTCATCCGTCAATATGATTCGGCGGGTGCTGAAACTCATTGAATATTATTTTGGCAGCAAAGGCGCTGCGGAAAGGGTTTTTCCCTGGCCGCAGTGCCTTTTTTTATAAAGCAGGCGGTTGGCATTTCGCCCTCGCGATAGCGTGTTGATGTGCCGGCGCCGTAAAAATTGCTGAAACATGCCGCGTCAGCGGCGGACAGGAGAGTGTTTTACATGAGCAAAGTCCCTGAACTCTTTGGAAGCCTTTCGTTCAACGAGACCGTTATGCGCGATCGCCTGCCGAAGGACGTCTTTAAAGCCCTGAAACAGACCATGGAAGAGGGTACCCCTCTTGCTCCGGGCGTGGCGAATGTCGTCGCCTCCGTGATGAAAGATTGGGCCATTGAACGCGGGGCCACGCATTTCACGCATTGGTTCCAGCCGATGACGGGCGTCACCGCTGAAAAGCATGATTCCTTCCTTTCACCGCAGGGCGATGGTTCTGTTATCATGGAATTCTCCGGCAAGGAGCTCACCAAGGGCGAGCCGGACGCTTCGTCCTTCCCCTCCGGCGGTCTGCGTGCCACCTTTGAGGCACGCGGCTACACGGCTTGGGACCCGACCTCCTATGCTTTCATTAAGGACCACACACTGTGCATCCCCACGGCGTTCTGCTCCTACACGGGTGAGGTTCTTGATAAGAAGACCCCGCTGCTGCGCTCCATGGATGCCATCAGCCGGGAAGCCTGCCGTGTGCTGAAGCTGTTTGGCAAGGACGTCAAGCGCGTGACCACCACCGTTGGCGCAGAACAGGAATATTTCCTCATCCGCAAGGAAGATTATGCCAAGCGTCTGGATCTGATTCTCTCCGGCCGCACGCTGTTCGGCGCACATTCGCCTAAGGGCCAGGAAATGGAGGATCATTACTTTGGTTCCATCCGTCCCCGCGTGAAGGCGTTCATGGAGGAGCTGGACGAGGAGCTGTGGAAGCTCGGCGTCGCCGCCAAAACGGAACACAACGAGGTGGCCCCCGCCCAGCACGAGATGGCGCCCGTGTTCTCTACCACGAACATCGCCACCGACCACAACGAGATTGCCATGGAACTGATGAAAGAGGTTGCGGAGCGCCATGGCTTTGTCTGCCTGCTGAATGAAAAACCTTTTGAGGGCATCAACGGCTCCGGTAAGCACAACAACTGGTCCATTTCCACCGATACGGGTGAAAACCTGCTGGATCCCGGCAAGACGCCGATCTCGAATGCCCAGTTCCTGCTCTTCCTCACCGCTGTCATCAAGGCCGTGGATGAGTATCAGGATTTGCTGCGCATCTCCGTCGCCAGCGCCGGCAACGATCACCGCCTGGGCGCCAACGAAGCGCCTCCGGCCATCGTTTCCATGTATGTCGGCGATGACCTCGAGGATGTCATCGAATGTATCATCTCCGGCAAGGACTGGAACAAGGAGTGCAAGACGGCTGTCGCCATCGGGGCTTCCGTACTGCCGCCTATTCCGCTCGATCAGTCCGACCGCAACCGCACCTCTCCATTTGCCTTCACCGGCAACAAGTTTGAGTTCCGCATGCCCGGTTCCTCGTTCAACATTGCCTGCACGAACATCATGCTGAACACTGCCGTGGCGGAAGCGCTCTCGCAATTTGCCGACGAGCTGGAGAACGCATCCGACTTGGAAGAGGCCATGACGACGCTCATTCGCCGCGAGCTGAAAGCGCATCGCCGCATCATCTTCAACGGCAACGGCTACAGCAAGGAGTGGGAGGAAGAGGCTGCCCGCCGCGGCCTGCAGAACCTGCGCTCCACGCCGGAAGCACTTGCGCATTATACCGATGAAAAGAATGTCCGCCTGTTCACGAAGCACGGCGTTTACACCGTGGAGGAGATGCGCTCCCGTGAGGAAATCGGCCTGGAAGAGTACAGCAAGACGCTGCACATCGAGGCGGAAACCATGCTGCGCATGATTGGCCGCCAGATTCTGCCGGCCTGCATGGCTTTCTCCGGCAAGACAGCTGAGTCTGTCTCTGCAAAGGCTGCCATTGGCGTGGAAGCTCCTGCCGAAAAGGCGCTTGTCAGCAAGGTTGCAGAGAAGACGGGCGAGCTCTTTGCTGCTGCTGAAACGCTGCAGGAAAAGGAAAAGGCTGTTCCGGAGGCTGCGCTCGACTCCGCCCGTTACTATCGTCAGGAAGTGCTTCCTGTCATGGAGCAGGCCCGCGCTGTCGCGGATGAGCTCGAGGTTATGGTGGGCAAAGAGAACTGGCCCTTCCCGGTGTATGAGGATATTCTGTTCTACGTATAAGGAATTGCAGGTTTGTTATTATCACATGATAATAATTCCTTTACATTATAAAATTTCCAGAATAACACATTTTTTGCTTGCGTTTTCACTTTACTTCCCGTATACTTATAGTAGCGAGATCAGATCTCTTTATTTTCAAACAGTAAGGAGCTGAGAAGAGTGAAAAACTGGAAGAATCCGGAGATGCAGATGCTGGGCGTTTCTCTCAACGAAAACATTGCCGCGAGCGGTGGAGAAAGCACATATCTCGATATTTATCTGGAAGGCAATCCGACGCCTTATACGCACTACAATCTTGATGTGGCCAACGGTGTGATCGTTGACACGCAGTATACCTATTTTCCGAAAGAGTATCCGGATTATCCGAATGTCCATTATGGAAGCAGTGCAAGCTACGATCAGGTGTCTTCCTGCAAGACAAACAACTATTGAGAAACCAGCATTTTCTGTGATGCCTTGAAAACCCGCCCGGTGCGTGTGAAAGCGCGCCGGGCGGGTTTTCGCTCTTGCTCTTTTTCTCGTTGTGAAGTAAAAGAAATTCAGGAAATGGAGAGGATGCGCATGAAACAGTGTATGGATGCCGATAATCTGCATCGCAGGCTCCGGAAAATCATCGGGCAGGTGCAGGCCATCGATCGCATGGTCGATGAGGACATTCCCTGCGAGGATATCCTTTCCCAGATCAACGCGGCGAAATCGGCCCTGCATAAATGCGGGCAGGTGGTGCTGGAAGGCCATATCAAGCACTGTGTGCGCGACGGCATCGAACACGGAGATGCAGACAAAACCATCGAGAGCTTTACAAAAGCGGTGGAGCGGTTTTCCAATATAGGTGGCTGAAGCGTTGCCTTTTAGCGCGAAGCGGGAGCGCTTCGCGCTCTTTTCTTTTCTTGACAAACCCATACCCCCTAGGGCATAATGAGCGTAAAAACAGGGGGTGGTTTGCTTGCGAAAGCGCGGAATGGAACGGTTGGAACATCTGTTGTCGCTGGGGGAACAAAGAAAGACATTGTGCTGCTTGTCATTTCAGGTGCTGCTCTGCTGCTGAGCCTGTTTCGGGTCCCTCTGCCGTTTGACCCGGCGTGGATCGCCATCGTCTGCTGCGGTATCCCCATCGTTCTGGAAGCCATCATCGGTCTTGTGACCTCCTTTGACATCAAGGCGGACGTGCTCGTTTCGCTTGCCCTGATTGCTTCCATTTGGATCGGAGAAATATTTGCCGCGGGGGAAGTCTCGTTTATCATGCAGCTTGGGGCCCTTCTGGAGCAGTTGACCGTTGCCAGAGCCAGGGCGGGCATTGAAAAGCTGGTGCGGCTCACACCGCGCACGGCCCGTGTGCTGCGCGGCGGGCGGGAAGTCATTCTTCCGGCGGAACAGGTGCAGGTTGGCGATCTGCTTCGCGTGCTTCCAGGGGAAAGCATTCCTGTGGACGGGGTGATCACGGCCGGCCAAACATCCGTCAATCAGGCTGTCATGACGGGTGAACCGCTGCCTGCCGACAAAGGGGTGGGCGATCCGGTTTCCAGCGGTACCGTGAATCAGTTCGGCGTGTTTGATATGCGGGCCGAGAAGGTGGGGGAGGACAGCTCCATCCAGCGCATGATTCGTTTGGTGCGGTCGGCCGATGCGAGCCGTGCGAAGATTGTGGGTATCGCGGATCGCTGGGCTACTTGGGTTGTTGTGATCGCCCTCACGGCTGCCGTTGTGACGGGCCTTGTCACACGGGATATCATCCGTGCCGTCACCATCCTGGTTGTTTTCTGCCCGTGCGCACTGGTGCTTGCCACGCCCACGGCTGTGATGGCCGCCATCGGAAACGCGGCTCATCACAGTTTCCTTGTGCGGGAAGGGGATGCGCTCGAACGGCTCGCGCGCGTGACGAAGATTGCGTTTGACAAGACGGGTACGCTCACACGCGGCGAACCAAAGGTGATCGATGTAAAAAGCTTTTCTCCGCACTATTCGGAGGAGAGAATCTATGAACTTGCGGCTGCCGCTGAATCTCTTTCGGAGCATCCGCTTGGCCGCGCTGTTGTGACAAGTTATCGGAATGTTTTCGGGAAAACGCCGCCGTCTGCCGGGGCTTTCCGCATGACGCTCGGGCGCGGTGTCTCTGCCGAAGCGGAAGGTCTTTCCCTGCTGGCCGGCAATGAAGAGTTTCTGCGGGAGAACGGAATTGCGCTCCCGGAGGAGGATGACACACAGCGCTATCGGGATGAAGGCTGCACCGTGATTTATCTGGCGGCCGGAGGGGAAGCAGTCGGATTCCTGATCCTTTCCGATACGCTGCGCGAAAAAAGCGCCGCCATGGTGAAACAGCTGCGCGCCATTCCGGTGGAGCCGGTGCTGCTGACCGGCGATCACGAAAATGCGGCGCATGCCATCGCATCGCGTCTGGGCATTGAAGAGGTGCATGCGGCCTGTCTGCCGGAGGACAAGATGCAGTACATGGAGGAAAGCTGCCGGAACGGCTGTTCTGTCTGCATGATCGGAGACGGCGTCAACGATGCGCCTGCCCTGAAGAGTGCTGCTGTCGGCATTGCCATGGGCGGTGTGGGGAGCGATATCGCCGTGGAGGCGGCCGATATCGCACTCGTGGACGATAACATCAGCGAGCTGCCGCACCTTCTCCGTCTTTCGCGCCGCATGATGACAACGATCAAGCTGAACATGAGCTTTTCCATGGGGTTGAATTTTGCCGCTATTGTGCTGGCCCTGTCTCTTATACACATCTCCGAGCCCACGAGACACTGAGCGATGTCG
>ERZ1090869.285-NODE-285-length-27596-cov-5.469046_pt1 | contig 27596 bp, 21 predicted proteins | sample MGYA00478474_ERZ1090869 | MGnify/ENA primary metagenome ERZ1090869 (study PRJEB33644, sample SAMEA5815748) | chicken gut metagenome | biome: Chicken; feature: Gastrointestinal Tract; material: Caecum | place: Ireland | collected 2019-01-01 | study: A study of the... | reverse complement strand
CGGATTTTTCAGTGCCTCTTGAGAGGCTTGCCGGTACGATGCCCTTCTAGGGCTTACACAAGCCCCCGGCTTTGCCGGGGGTCATGACTCCCTTGCGCTCCGCCGCAGGATTCGGTATCATAAAACAGAGAAGGAAGCGTGCTGCCCCGTTTCAGCCCGCGCCTTGTGAAAAGTGCGGGAAAGCCCGCGCGGGGAGAAGCAGACGGGAGAAGGAAGGAACCAAAATGGATCTGTATGGAAATTCTGCGTGGCCGCCGGAAAAACGGGCCAGCGCCCTGCTGGCCGAACTGTCGTTGGAAGAAAAACTGGCACAGGTGCAGGGAATTTTCCCGCTGGGGGAATCCGCCTATCGGTGGGAGAGCATCCGCGCCTCCGTTCCGAACGGGATCGGCCATGTGAGCACGCTGGAAATGCGCTGCATGGAAACGCTCGAGGAGGCTGCCGAATGGCAGCGCACCGTGCAGCGCATCGTGATGTCAAACAGCCCGCATCACATCCCGGCTATCTTTCACATGGAGGGGCTCTGCGGCCCGTTTCTCCAGGATTCCACAAGCTATCCCTCCGGCATGGCGCGCGGCGCCGGCTGGGACCCGGAGCTGGAGGAGGAGATTGCGCGCGACGTGAGCCGGCAGGAAGCGGCGTGCGGCGTCACACAGGTGCTGGCTCCCGTGCTCGATATCGCGCGCGACCCGCGCCTCGGCCGGTACGGGGAGAGCTATGGCGAGGACCCCACGCTCGTCGCCGCGCTTGGCACGGCCTATGCAAAGGGCCTTCACAGCGGGGAGACGGCCGGCCGCCGCACCGAAGGGGCTGCCAAGCATTTTCTTGGGTTTCACGCCTCACAGGGCGGCATTCACGGCGCACACAGCGAGCTGACACCGCGCACACTGCGTGAGGTGTTTGCCAAGCCGTTCCAGGCGGCCATCACGGAGGCGGGGCTGAAGGGCATTATGCCCTGCTACTGCTCCATCAACGGCGAACCGGCCACAGCGTCGCGCGCCGTTCTCCGCGGCCTGCTGCGCGGGGAGATGGGCTTTTCCGGCGTGTGCGTGAGCGATTACAGCGCCGTTTCAAATGTGTTCCGTGTGCAGCACGTGTGCGAATCCCTGCCGCAGGCCGGGCTCCGCTGCCTGCGGGCCGGGCTCGACGTGGAGCTGCCAAGCGCCGCCGCATTCGGCGCGGAATTGCTGGAACTGTTCCGCTCGGGAGAGGCCGATGTTTCCGCACTCGACGAAGCCGTCCTGCGCGTGCTCACGGCAAAATTCCGCATGGGCCTGTTTGAAGAGCCCTTTGCGCTGCAGGGAGAAGAGCTCCGCCGCACCGTGTGCGGCGGACCGGGCCGCGCTCTCTCCCTCCGATCGGCCCGGGAGTCGATTGTGCTCCTGAAAAACGAGGGGGCGCTCCCGCTCTCTCCCAAAATCAGGTGCCTGGCCGTGATCGGCCCGCATGCTGCGGATGCGTCCGCCTTCTTCGGCGGATACACCGATGTGAGCATGGCGCAGGCTGCGTTTGCCGCTCCCGCCGGTGCGGAGCGGACGGAACAGGGGGACCCCGTGCAGCGCATCCCCGGTACGAAGGTCCAGTCTGCGGAAGGGGAGGCCTTCCGCCGCGTGCTGGATCGTCAGCAGCCCGGCTGCCCGACGCTCCTGGATGCGCTGCGCGAAGCGCTGCCCGGCGTGGAGATCCAGGTTGTGCGCGGCTATGAGGCGGCGGGGGAAGCTACGCCTCAGCTGGAAGAGGCGCTGCAGGCTGTGTCCGGGGCCGATGCCGCCATTCTCACGCTCGGCGGCCGGTACAGCTTTGGCCCCATCGCCACCATGGGCGAGGGAGTGGACGGAGCCGACATCAATCTGCCGCCCTGCCAGGAGCGCTTCCTGCGCCTGGCCTCCCAGACCGACACACCGCTCATCGGCGTTCATTTCGACGGCCGGCCGATCTCCAGCGATGCGGCGGATGAGTCCCTCTCCGCCCTCCTGGAGGCCTGGGCGCCGGCTGCATGCGGGGCGCAGGCCCTTGCGGATGTCCTGCTCGGCAAGGTGAATCCGGGCGGCAAGCTTCCCGTCACAGTGGCACGCAGCGCCGGTCAGCTCCCGATCCAGTATAACCATCCCTACGGTTCCGCCTGGCACCAGGGGGAGAGTGTGGGTTTCCCGGACTATGTGGATCTGCCCCACAGGCCGCGCTATTGTTTCGGCCACGGCCTTTCCTACACCCAGTTTGTTTATTCTGGACTGACCCTTTCCGCAGACAGCGTACAGCCGCATGAGGGGCTGGAACTGCGTGTGACGGTGCAGAACGCCGGTTACCGAAGCGGCGACGAGGTGGTGCAGCTCTATCTGAGCGACCCTTATGCCAGCATGACGCGCCCGGTGAAGGAATTGGCCGGTTTCCATCGCGTGACTTTGCTGCCGGGGGAGCGGAAAACGATCTTGTTCCGTGTGCTTCCCAGCCAGTTGGCCTTCCTTGACGAGGAAATGCGCTGGAAGATTGAGCGGGGCGAGGTGAAGGTGCAGGTCGGCTCCTCCTCCGAGGACATCCGGCTCACGTCCAGCTTCCGCATTCTGGCAGACAGCTGGATCGACGGTAAAACCCGCGCGTTCTGCGCCGCTTCCGAAATTCTGCCGGAGTAATTCGCCGCTGTTCCCGAAGCGGAACCCGTTCCCCAACTGAAAAAGAAGAGCCGCCCCGCGCACAGGACAGCATGATTGCTGCGCGGGGACGGCTCTTTTTTGTTTGTGTTTCTACGAAAACAGGATGGTGAAACGTGTTACGCCCGGTTGTTGGTCGCGCCCTGGCCCGCCATGCAGCATGCGTCGCGCAGCTGGCCGATGAGCTCATAGACCCATGCGCGGATTTCTTCCACGTTCGGATTCTCCTGGGCGCGGTAGGCTTCGACGCGGGCCGTCGGCGGAATGTGCATGGGCACATACTGGCCCGCCTCCAGCAGGTTGCAGATGTATTCGGCGGCCTCCAGAAGCTGTTCAGCCTTCTTTTTGTTGTCGCGGTTCCAGCGGTCCGCCGTGTCGGAAAGCGCCTTCGTGGCCAGACGGATGGCGAGGTCTGCGGAGCCCTCTTCGTTCACGTTCTCCGGGAGCGCGGAGGAGGTGCGGTTGCGAAAGAAACCCTGCACGGCCGCCACGATGGAGGGATCGCGCACCGTGCCGTCCGGGTAGCAGATGCCGTGCACGCGCCGCCACATGTCGTTGCCGATCATGAGCTCGAACACGTAGAAGCCGAAGTGATATTCCTGCAGAATTTCAAGCGCCATGTCATAGGGGTTGGAGCGGCACAGGCAGCACGTCTCGTTGTTGATGACGGGCTTGTGATACTGCTCGCTGAGGCGCTTCATGATTTCGCACACGTTGCGCACACGGCTGCGCGTTTCGAAATAATCATGGTAGACAAGGATGTCCACGAGCGGGGCCGTCTTGCTCGGCTCAATCTCATAGGCGTAGGTGTTGCCCACGCCCAGTGCGTTGACCGGATCCTTTTCGCGCACATGGGCAATCGCATGGCGGATGAACTGCCACACAAGCTCCTGCTTGGCGCGGAACGACTCCATGTCCTCCGGCATCGGGGAGAGCTCCTGGCGGAAAGCGGGCTCCTCCGGATAGAAGGTGACGAAGTTCGGCGTGTGGTAGCCCGGCTCATTCGCAATGTCCCAGAACAGCAGGCCGGGCTCGCTGCCGATGGCGTCGCACAGGTCGTCGAAGTATTCGTCCGCCAGGTGATAGTTTTCCGGCTTCAGCATGCTCACAAGGCGCGGCTCGCCCTCGGCAGGTTCCTTCTCCTCGAAATCCGGGTAGAACGGGCGGCCGAAATAGACGATGGGGGAGGTGGAAATGCCGTGTGCCCACGCTGTCTGCACAAAATCCTTCACCCCGGCCAGGAAGCCGGAGGGATCGCGCAGGTAGGAAACGTAGGGAAGGAAAATGCGCGCGCTGTTCAGGTTCATGCGCTGCGCGTATCCCATTTCCCGGTCCACCACGTCGTGGCGGTAATGCTCCCAGAAATCGCGGTCATCCTTTGCATAGCTGGCGGTATAGTTGAAGCCTCTGATATGGCTGTAATCGGCAAGCGGTTTCATGATGGGATCCTTCCTCTCTTACGTTTCCTGATTTACACATATTTCAAAGGGAAATATGTGGTGTAGGCATCATAGCCAATCTGATACATGGGCAGGAACCGGAACCCCTGAGCCTGCCCCGTGACCTTGAATGTGTCGCGCCATGCGCCCCATTCGCGCTCCCCGTCGTGCACCAGCAGGGCGGCAGGATCCGTGCCGGCGGGCACCTCCAGGCGGCGCTCCTCGCCGCACAGCCCGGCCAGCAGCACGGGGCCGTAAAGGAACGCAACGGTGTTTTTGTCCTCCGGCAGGCTCCATGTGTGGATGTTCTGCGGCATCAGGATGCGGATGGTGTCGCCGTCCTTCCATTCGCGGCGCAGGGAGGCAAAGCCGGTTCCGGCAGCGTAACGCCCTTCCTCCGTGCCGTTCACGGAAACCACTGCTTCGCCGTTCACCCACCACGGGATGCGCAGGTTCAGCGTAAACGTGGCGGGCGCTTCGGCCTTCACGCACAGGACTTCGGCACGGCAATCCGGGTGATGCGGATACTTCGCCGTGTTTTCATGGATGTTCTGGCGCGCGCTTGAGGTGCTGGAGAGGTGGAAGCTGCCGGTGAGCGTGTCGCGCACCATTGAGAGGGACACGGGGCGGCCGTTGATCTCCACGGAAGCGTCAAAATTGAAGTACTGCGTGACGAAGAGCTCGTCCTCCTCCTGATAGAGGATTGCGCGCTCCCAGGCCGCGTTGGCCTGCACCAGCGTGCCGTGGCAGCAGAAAAAGTCATTTGTCTCGCTTGCCCAGCCCTTTTTGGAGCCGGGGGCCAATGGAAGGAAATAGGTCAGCAGGCCCTCGTCAGGGCTGTCATAGTGCTGGCCGTTCGTTTTGAAGCGCTGCCAGTAGGCCTGCGCCATAAGGCCGTTGTAAATGCCGAGCTCGAAGTAATCGGCGTATTTCGGATCCTTCGTCCAGCGGAAGAGATATTCCGCCAGGCGCAGCATGTTATAGACGGTGCAGTACTCCTGGTTTTTGTCGCCGAGGCGCGCGCCGAGCGACTGAATGGCGGACCAAACCTCGCCGCTCGTCTGCCCGCCGGTGGCATAGGCGCCGCGCTTGTCCACAGCAAGCTTCCAGTAAGCCTCCACAATGTCGCGCCAGTGCTGCTCGCCCGTGACCTCATAGGCACGCGCGCAGCCCAGCACCTCAGGGATCGTCGTGTTTGCGTGCATGTTGGTGAGCACATCCTTGCCTTCCAGCAGAGGGGTGAAGAGGCGCCCGCGGTAGTAGCGCTCGAGCAGGACGCGGTATTTTTTGTCTCCCGTGAGCGCCAGAAGCTGCGCCCAGATCTCGAGCATGCCGCCCGTCTCAAAGTCGAGGATATCGTCCATCTGTTCGCGCGTGAACTGGGCCGTCCAGTCATAGAACCAGTCGGCAAAGCGATCCGCCACATCCAGCGCCTCACGGCTGCCTGTGAGCTCAGCCATGTCCACCAGGCCCATCAGTGTCTTGTGCAGGTTGTAATGCGGCGCCCACACCTGCTTGCCGCGGGCAATCCAGTCCAGATATTTTTCCGGAATGGACCCCACCCAGCGGCCGCCGTTTTCCTGCTGGCACAGCGCCAGCTCATGCACAATGGCGTCCGCCTTGGCCTTTATCTCGATGTCGCCCGTGGCGTAGACGTGCATGGCCGCCGCGGAAAGCCAGTGGCCCAGAAAATGCCCGCGAAGCTGGCAGGTCTGCGCTTCCCAGCCGCCGTGAATGCCATCCGGGTGGAAGGGCGCCGTGTATCTTCCCGCCTCCAGGTTGAAGTTCAGGAGCAGGTTTTCCGATTTCAAATCCATCATGTACTTGCGGTTCCGTGCCTGGCGGCGCAGGAGTTCTTCCTCCCGCAGCTCCATGCCGGAGCCCCAAATGTTCTGCAGCATTGCAAACTCCTCCTTTGTGTTGCAGCTTTTTTCCCATTTTACACAAAAAAGGAGGTGGATGACAAGTAGCGTTTTAGGATAATGATTGATCTTTTTCGCTTTTTTGCAGCAAAAAGGCGGGCACAGAACCATCTGCGCCCGCCTGCGGCGGAAGGTGTCATGTTCTCCGCCGTTATTTCAGCACGTTTTGCCACTCGTCGTCCTGCTCCCAGCCGAACTGTTCGCTCAGCGTGGGGGTGCCGTAAAGGTGCAGCGTCTGCAGCATGCCCTCGGCCAGCGCCATCTGCGGCAGCTCGCAGAACGGAACCCAGCGCACTTTCCCCTCCTCGGAGGACTGCAGTTCCCCGCGGAAGGTATGAGTGCGGTAGAGAAATACAAGATAGCGCGTGCCGTCTTCCAGCGTCCAGTCCTTCACGCCGCACAGTTCCAGGTTCGAAACCTCCAGCCCTGTTTCCTCCCGCATCTCGCGCACGGCTGCATCCACAAACGATTCCCCCGGTTCCACATGGCCGCCCGGAAAGCAGATCCCCGGCCAGCCCGGATCGATTCTGTCCAGCACCAGCACGTTTTCCGCCTCATCCAGCACCATGCACATGTTCGTAAAAATCGCCGTTTCTCTCGCTCGCTCCATTGCTGTACCGCCTTTTTCACAGTTTCCTTCATTATACAATAGATGCAAAGAGCAGACAACCCCGGACAGCCGGCCCGGGATTGTCTGCTCTTTGCAGTGCATGGTGTCAAAGCGCCGCCTTGCCGGAAAAATCCTGCTCCGTTCCTTTCAGCAGCACATACTGTCCGCGTCCCTTGTGTTTGGCCTGATAGAGAGCCTGGTCTGCCTCCCGGTAAAAATGCTCGATCCCTTTGCCGCTCTGTATGGCGACAGCACCTGCGCTGCAGGAAACAGTGTGGGTTCCCGCATGGATGGTTGTGATATCCTGAAGAAATTGTTCCAGGCAATCCTGCAGATGCGCCTGGGAAATGGGTGTGAATACAAGCACGGCAAACTCATCCCCGCCCATGCGTCCGATGCTTCCCAGGTCATCAAAGGTATCCCGAAGCTTGCCGGCAATGGCACGAAGGATGCGATCCCCTTCCGGGTGGCCGTATTCGTCATTCAGCTCCTTGAAGAGATCCACGTCGACCATCACAAAATAGCCCCATTTCCCATCCGTATCCCGGTGGGCCTCCAGCGATTTCAAACACACATGAAGAAATGTTTTTCGCGTCATCAGGCCTGTCAAAGCGTCCACCCTTGCTTCGTTTGTCAAATATGTCGCATAGCGGCGGTTGAAGATGAGGAAGATGGCCACCAACGCCATCAGGGAAAGAATGCCGATCACAAACTGAATCTGCAAATGCACCAGATTGCCGTAATCAACGGGGGATAAGGGAACGCCGCGTTCCTTGAGCACATACTCCATGCGCTGCACAAAATAAACGGCTACCGCGATTGCCATGCAGAGGACCAGGGCAAGCAGTATGACAAGGGAAAGGCGGTGGTATCGATCTTCCAGATGCCGGCTCTGTACTTTTTCCATTCTAATCCAATATTTCTTCCAAAAACGGGATTGCTCCAGTTTCCATCCGAGAAATACAATCGCGCCAATGACCAGCCCGGAAACAGTGTCGCTCAAAAAGGAAAAAGAGGTGAACGTCTGGGAAATGCTGTAACCCGATTCCGGGAAAAAGAGACCGAGAGCGCCATACACCAGAAGGGAATGAATTCCTTTTCCCAGAAAACCCACTGCGAATATGCCGATCCCGGCGTGAGGGAGGCGTTTGACTGCGGCAAAGAGCAGGCCGGTGAGCACACCGAACAGGATGCGTGTCCCAACGCTCAGCAAAATGCTTTTCAGCGGATGACCGCTCAGCACAGGGGAGAAGAGCTGGTCAAAGGAGGCCACATAGCTGGCGCTGGCCTTCCACATGCTTGCAAGTCCGAACAGAGCGCCGATTGCCGCTGCCTCCGGCACACCGGCCATGGTGCCGGCCAGCAGGACAGGAATATAGGCAAAGGTGATGGAGAGGGGTTCTATATGAAGATATCCCAAAAAGGAAAAAGACATCAACAGTTCGACGGCGGCCAATGTTCCCAAAATGGTAAGTCGAATATTTTTTTGACAGGGTTCTGTCCGATGCTGCATGCTCAGCATCCCTTCCTTTCCCGTTCTTTCTAAATAACAATATTGTATCATGACAGGGGATGAGGTGAAACAGAAAAAGTGGACAAAAGAGGGGGACAAGTTCTGTAAAAAACAGGAAAACAGGGCCTGAACCATCCGTTCAGACCCTGCAAAGCGGACGTTGTGAAGATGTGGAAAAAGTGAAGCGTTAGACATCCTGCTTGGGGACGCTCTGGTTGAACTTGTCCAGTGCGAGCGCTGCCGCAAAGCCCGCCACCAGGCAAACCAGGTTTGCTGCGGCGCTTCCTGCGGAAGCGGCAAAGCTGCCGAAGGGGATGATCATCACCGTGGCTGCTATGACAATGCCAATGATGGCATGGAACATATAGGCATAGAAGCGGTCGAACAGTGCATTGACCGCTTTGGCCAGGCAAACCACGGTAACTACCGCGCCGATGGCGGCGGGAGCCAGCACCTCCGGCTTCAGGCTTCCGAGCCCGTCCACAAACGGCGTGTAAAGGCCGAGCGGCATCAACAGCGTGGAAAAGCTCATGCCGGGCGCAATCACGCTCAGGGCAAGGCAGAACCCACAGAAGAGGTACCACGGGAAACTGGGTGTGATTGTCACGGAGAACAGGTTCAGCGAAATGAGCAGCGCCAGAATCAAAGCGAACGCAAGGGCGAGGGAAACCCAGCTTCCCTTCGGGCGGCCTTTTTCCCCTGCTTCCCGGAAGAGAGAGGGCAGCATGCCGGCAATGAGGCCGACAAAGAGACACACGGAGGGATCAGGGTATTTTTCCAGAAGAAACGCCAGCAGCTTTGCCACACCGAGAAACCCGGCGGCCGCGCCGATAATCACCGGCAGGAGCTTCGGCACGTGTGTCCGAAAGCGGCGGAAGGGATTGCTCAGCAGCTCCATCACAGGCTTGTAAATGCCGAACACCACGCAGAGCACACCGCCGGAAATACCGGGCAGCACAGCTCCCACACCGATCAGAACGCCCTGCAGTACCTGCAGGATCAGGCGCAGCACGCCCGAGCGATTCGCTTTCATACGCAAAAGTCCTTTCCTTCAGTTTCTTTCCCTGAAACAACATGATGCGAAGCAACTTCCTCAGTATACAATATTCCGCACGGAAAGGGAAGGGGAAAGCGCGCTCTTTTTACCGGGCGTACAACATTTGCTCAGAACAGGCAGTTTTTACGCACCAGCTGCGCCATCTCATAGGCGAAGCGCTTGATCGCCTGCACATCGCGTTCTCCCTCCGGCTGGCGGCGCCAGCAGGCAATGCGGGCGGAGGGGGCATCCCACATGGGCACCATCTCGGCGGCTTCCAGCAGGTTCACGCAGTATTCCGCCGCTTCCAGAATGTCGTCGGTCGTCTTTTTTCTGGAAAGGAAGAGCGTTGTCGGCTCCACGCGCAGCGCGTCCTCCACGGCCTGCACGGCGCGGTAGGCATGGCATTCCTTGTTGGGGTTGGCCAGGATGCGGCTTTCCGAGCGGTTGCGGAAGAAGCCGAACAGCGCAGCGATCGTTGCCGGATCGCGGATGGTGCCGTCCGGGTACACAAGGCCGTGAATGTCGCCCCAGAAGCCCTCCGACACGAGGTTGAACAGATACCAGCCCACATGGTGCTTCGCCGCCAGCTCAATCTCCGCATCATATGGATTTGCACGGCCTACACATCCCGTTTCCGTGTTGAGGATCGGTTTGCCGCCGTGTTCCATGGCGAGCTTCTCTGCCGCCACAATGGCCCCCTCCATAGCGGCGCGGGTGGTCAGGTAATCATGGTAGGAGATCACGTCCACAAGGTCCGCGGTGGAGGCGCAGTGGGCCACGCTCTCATGGCCCACAGTGAGGCAGCCTTCCGGGTCAAGGCCGCGCACAATGGCGCACAGGCGGCGCACATGCTTCTCAAGCTTGGCAAAGCGCGCCGGCTTTTCCTCTTCCGCGCACAGATGCATGTAATCGTTGCACATCGGCTCATTGATGACGTCCCACATCAGCAGGAACGGTTCATCGCGGAACGCGTCGACGAAGGCTTTTGCATAGGCCTCCGCCCGCACATATTCCTCCTCCGTCGGTTCCTCAAAGGCTGTGATAAAATTGCCGTTCCAGAAAATCGGCATGCTGCTCACACCATGCTTCCAGCACAGGCGCATAAAAGTGCCGATCGTTTCCAGGTAGCCCTGCGGATCCTTCTCGTATTCCTCCTGGCTCATCCAGAAGCGAACGGAATTCAGGCGCAGGCGTTCGCAGAAACCGAGCTCGCGTTCCAGCTTCTCCCAATCCTTGTCACGGGGCGGGTTGTGGCACACACCGCGCACAAAGCTGTAATCGTTCATGGGTTTCATAAGACTCCTCCTTGTCCGGCCTGGAGCACTGTTTTGCTTGCTCCGGCATTCCTTTGCTCTTACGGGAACAGTATAGCAGACACAGAGGAGGAACTCAATCCTGTTTTTCGGCTCTATGCGCGCGCTTCCATCTGGCGAAAAGCACGACGCCCAGCACAGATGTGATAGCTTCCGCCGCGGGATAGGAGAGCCACACGCCCGTCACCTGGAACACGGCGGAAAGAAGAAATGCGGCGGGAAGAATCACCACAAGGCCGCGGGCAAGGGAGATCGCCTGCGCCGGCGGACCCTGTTCGGTGGAGGTGAAAAAGGTGGAGAGAATGATGTTGAACCCGGAGAAGAGAATGCCCAGGAAATAAAGCCGCATCCCTTCCACGGCGAGGCGCTGCAGTTCTGAGTCTCCTTCCCGGTTGAACACGGAAGCGATCGGCCCGGCGCCGGCGGTTATCCCAATGTAAAGAAGAACAGAGAGAATAAAAGTGACGGCGAGCGCCCAGCGCACGAGGTGTTCCGTGTCGCTGCGCCGGCCCGCACCGTACTGCCTGCTCGCCAGCGGCTGCATGCCCTGAGCAATGCCGGTGTATACGGCGGTGATCACGAGCGAAAGGTTGGCCACCACGCCGTAGGCTGCCACGGCGGTATTTCCCTGCAGGCCGAGCAGAATGAAGTTGAACACGAGGATAACCAGGCCGGAAGCAATCTCCGTCACAAGCGAGGGCACGCCCAGCGCGGCGATCCCGCAGCATGCGCGCAGCGAGGGGGTACCGTTCCGGTAACGGAAACGGCAGCGCTTTGACAGGACGTGGATCGAGAGAACGCCGATGCTGATCACAGGGGCGAGGCCGGTGGCGAGCACGGCGCCGAAAATGCCCAGCTGCAGCGGAAAGATGAACACATAATCGAGCAGGACGTTGGCAAGGCTGCCAGTGATCATGGCTATCATGGAAAGGCGGGGGTTCCCATCGTTTCGCACAAAGCAGATCAGGCAGTCGTTCAGCAGAAAGGCGGGGGAGAAGAGGAGGATCACGCGCAAATAAGTTTCCGTCATGGCGAACACAGCTTCATCCGCCTGCAAAAGCGAGGTGATGGCGCGGGAGAGCGTGAGCCCCGCCAGCACAAACACGGCGGCAAAGAGGGCCGCCAGCCGAAGCGTGCGGGAAAAGGCCTCATTCGCCCGCTCCTTGTCCTCCTGGCCGAGCGAAATGGAATATCGTGTGGCGCCGCCCATTCCCAGCATTAGCCCGCAGCCGTGCACCAGGCTGTACACGGGTATAGCCAGATTCAGCGCCGTCAATCCGTTTGTACCCAGTCCCTGTGAGATGAAAAAGGTATCTGCCAGAATGTAGCAGGAAAGCGCGATCATGCCGCACACGTTCAATACGGTATACCGGGTGAATTCCGCCGCCAACAGGCGCCTGTTTTCATCCCTTGTTGCTTTGCCCATTGTCGCCTCCCCTTCCCGCGCAGCTTGCCTGCCGCGCAAAAAAAGCGCCGGCGTTTTTTATCCGCCCATGGCGCACAATAGAAGAACCCGACGCTTGCTTTCTCTTCCTCAGGTTTCCCCACGGTGAAAAAACAGTGGTTTGATTATAGCGCACACACAGGGAAAAAGCAAGAAGAACGTCCGCGGCCAGTCGAAAACGCGGCATGGTGTGTTTCCGAAGGGAATCCGGAACGAACTCCGAAGCGCAGGCTCTTCCGCCGTTCTTGCATTTTGCGGGGTGCACGATCTATAATAGGGGGCGAAGACGTGCCGCAGGCATGTGCCGGCCCGCCTGGAAAGGAGTCTGCCCGATGGAACCCGAAATTATGCTGCCGGTGGGTCGGCCGCTTTGCTGTCACCTGGCCGGAAAGCTGGAATCCGTTCCAGATGACTGGAAACACCCGGCCCGCACACTGGCGGATTTTGAGCTCATGGTCGTCACTAAAGGGACGCTCTATATGACGACGCTCGGCAGGGATTACGCCGTTTCCTCCGGGGAATATCTGCTTGTTCCGCCTGGGGAACGGCAGAACGGATATGCCGCTTCCTCTCCTGAATTTTACTGGCTGCATTTTGTCTGCCGTGAAACAGGGGCGGAGGAAGCGGAAAAAAACTGTTTGCGCTTGCCTGCCTACGGAACGCTGCCGAAGCCGGGCCGGCTTGTGGTGCAGATGAAGCAGATGCAGGACTGCATGCGGTCCTATGCGGACCCGGTGCAGAATGATTACCTGTGCACCGGCGTGCTCTGCGAGCTGAACAGCCAGCTCCGCGCGGCGCAGTCCCCTCTCAAGCAGAACGCGGCGCGTCAGATTTATCTCGACATCGTCGATTATGTAAAATACAGCGTCGATTCCAATCTGCTCGTGCGCGACATCGCCGCGTATTTCGGCTATAATGAAAAATACATTTCCCATGTGTTCAGCCGTGTTGCCGGCATGCCGCTCAAACAGTACCTCCTGGAGCGGAAGCTGGAGCACGCAAAGGCCCTTTTGGCAGACGGAAACGCCACCGTGGCGGAGATAGCCGCACAGTGCGGCTTTCACGACAGCTGCACCTTTCTGCGGGCATTCAAGAAAGCGGCCGGCTGCACGCCGAGCGAATATAGAAACGCCTATGCTTCCCGCCTGACCAACCGGTATTATGATATGCGGGAAAAAGAAGAAAAAACAGGCGGGCGCGCCTGATCCGGTGTTTGGATCGGGTGCGCCCGCTTTTTTGTGCAGGGGACTCTATGGCAATCAATCGAATTCTGATTTGGGGAGATGCGTTCATCGTCAAACGTTGACGGTGCGCTTCTCTTTTTCTTTTTTCTCCAGGCTGTCGGTGATCGTGTGGTACATAAAATACCACTTGTCCTCCGGGTAGGAAAGATAAGGGCGGAAGGTGCGGCACACAAAGCTGCGAATGCCCGTGTGGCCGGGCAGTGTGCGGAACGTGAGTTCCTCCCCTTCCACCGGCAGGATCCATTCTTCCGGGTGCTCTCTGTCGCCCACGAGAATCGTCATCTCGTCGCTCACCATGACGAACGGGCCATAGAGCAGCGCGGCAAGGTTCGGATGCTGTGCGTCCACGGCCTGGAAGCGCAGGCGGTAGGGGAAGTCGAGCTCCACCAGATCGTCTCCCGTCCAGTCCCGCTCCACCGTGAGCCAGGTGTTCGGCAGCGCGTCCCATGGCTCCGCACGTCCGTTCACCTTCACGGCGTTTGCGCCGTCTGCCCAGGCGGGCACGCGGAAGCGGAGCGCAAAATGCGAGCCGGCCGGCGCGTTCACGCGGAAGCGCACTGTGCTGTGCTTCGGAAAATCGGAAAAGTTTTCGACCGTCACGGCTCCGTCCGCGCGCTCCCACGTTACCTTGGAGGGCATGTATTGGGAGACATAGAGCGTGTCGCTGTCATGGTAGTAAGCCAGGCGGGCGTATTCCGCCACATCCTGAGGGAACGTGCCGCTGCAGCACTGCCACGTGAAGTTCTCGCCTCCGGCACGCAGGCGGCGATCCACTGTGGACTTCATGGCGCCGTCCGCAAAGTAGCTCGAATAATAGAGCAGCTCCCCGTTTGGCTTGATGTCGGGCTGGCCGCCGGTGCAGTTGTAGAGCATTTGTTCCGCCCACATTCCGTATTTTGCCTCGCCGGTGTGGCGCATGAGGTACTGTGTCAGCTTGAAAACAGCCCATGCGCAGCAGGAGACCTCGCAGCTTCCCCATGCGTCGCTGCGCGCCACGCGCTGGCCCGCAAAGTTGGTGTAGCATGGGTCCTCGCCGCCCAGATCCCAGGGGGAAAGCAGCATGAAACCCAGATATCCCTCGCGATCCACAAACAGGTTTTCGGCAGGCCCGTATCCGCCGGTGGCGTAGGTGTGATGCGCGGTGATCTCGTCATATGCGATTTTCATCACGTTCAGGTATTTCTCGTCCCCCGTCACCTCGTACGCCCTCGCGGCGCTGGAAAGGCAGTTCACGTGGCTGTAAGCGTGGCGCGGGCCAATCTTGAAATCGTGGTTCAGCACTTTGTCCCACATGTAATCATAGTGCCACACGGCGGCGTACGTCTTGTATTTCTCATCGCCGAGCAGCTGATAGGCGCGATAGAGATTTTCCGGCAGCGTGTACCATTCGATCTGGCCCTTCATGCGCGCATCCTGCAGGCCATCGCGGTCGATGGTGCGGTCCAGATCGATCATGGACTGATCTACAAGGCGGGAGATGGCGTCCGTCACGCGCGTGCAGCCCATGAATTCATAGAGATCCAGCAGGCCGCCGAGCGTCTTGTCGAAGTAATAGGTTCCCTGGTGCAGCAGCTCCGGGTGTTCCAGCGTCAGCGCGTCGTAGTCTTCAAAGAGCGAGATGGCCTTGGCTTTCAGACGGTAATCTCCCGTTGCGCAGTAAAGCTTTGCATAGGAGCCCAAGATCTGGCCCATGGTGCCGCCCCATCCCGGCAGGCCCTGATAGGGGGAGGGGATGCCCCTTTCCTGCAGGGGGGATTTCAGGATATCACCGTTTGACAGGCTCAGATACAGTTCGATCACCGCGTCACGCTGGTGTTTCCACAGGCTGTTTTCGAGCGAAATGTCCTCATAGCGAAACAGCTCCAGTTTGCCCTTTGCCTTGGTGCGCGCTTCGCTCTGTGCGTCATATGGCTGCATCATTTGATTTGTCTCCTTCCTTTTTTGTCCATTTCAACGGAACCGGTCTTTTTCTTCATTGTACGACAGAGGTCCCGCCATCGTCTACGGGAAAAAAGATAGAAAGACTGCAAAAAGGTGTGAAGAATGCACCTCTTCCGCATAGAAGATTTTTTGAAAAGATCTTGGTTTTGGATTGACAAAACAAACTTTATGCTTTATAGTTAGTTACAGAAGTAATCAACTACATAACAAAGCAACCTGAAACGGAAAGGGGGCAGCCGTATGAATTTTGACGGAGAAAAGCCGATCTATCTGCAAATCGCGGAACAGATAGAGGATGCGATTCTGACGGAGGCTTTTCCCGAGGAAACGCAGATCCCCTCCACAACCGAGATTTCCGCGACGTACCGGATCAACCCCGCCACAGCGCTCAAGGGGATCAACAGGCTGGTGGAGGAAGGGATGGTGTACAAGAAGAGAGGCCTCGGTATGTTTGTGTCACGGGGAGCGAAAGAGAAGATTATGGAAAAGAGAAAGCGCGATTTTTACGCCAATTTTGTTGTGTCTCTGCTGGAGGAGGCCGAAAAACTCGGCATCACGCGCAGGGAACTGGCCGCCATGATAGAGGAGGAGGAAACGGGCCATGAGTCAACTGACCTATGAACATGTCACGATGCAGTTTCAGGATGTGACGGCGCTCGAAAACGTGTCGTTCACCCTGGAGTCGGGCCACATTTACGGCCTGCTGGGGCGCAACGGAGCCGGCAAAAGCACACTGCTCAGCCTTTCGGCGGGGTGGCGCAGGCAGACGTCCGGGCGCGTGCTGCTGGACGGCGACCCTGTTTGGGAAAACGCCGCAGCTCTCAGGCAGATTGTCTGCACGAGCGACGGGAATCTGTTCCCCTCCATGACAGTGGAGAAGGGGATGCGCTGGTATGCGCGGTACCGGCCGGGCTTTTCTATGGACGAAGCGTTGGATATGGCCGGCCGGTTTGAACTGCCGCTGCGTTCCAAAATCCAGTCGCTTTCCACAGGCTACGGTACGATTTTCAAAATGATCGTCGCCCTGGCCTCCAATGCGCCGTTCACGTTTCTGGATGAGCCGATCCTCGGACTGGATGCGAATCATCGGGACCTGTTTTATCGTCTGGTGGTGGAGCATTTTGCGCATAACCCGCGCTGCATCGTGATCTCCACCCATCTGATTGAGGAGTGCGCCGCCCTGCTGGACCATGTGGTGGTGCTTCACCGCGGACGCCTGCTGTTGGACGAGGACACAGAGCGGACGCTGTCCCGTGGCTATTCCGTCACAGGGCCGGCAGCGGCGGTGGCGGCCTATGCCGCCGGACGTTCCGTTTACGGTGAACAGAATTTGGGCGGGATGACGACCGCCTATCTGGAGGGGAGGCCGGAAGGCCCTGCCCCGTCGAATCTGGAATTCGGCCGTTTGGATTTGCAGCAGCTTTTCATCCAGTTAACCAACGATTCCGAAAGAAGGGGGAATATAAAATGAAACGTTCGGTTTGGAAAGCACCTCTGGCCTATCAGTTTCGCAATCTTCTGTTTTCCGGGCTCATCGTTTGGGGGATCCTAATCCTGCTCCCGGTTCTGTTTTTCCTGGGGCTCTCTCTGTTTGAGCCGGGAGAGGAATTCAGTTACGGCGGAACGGAGACTGCCTCAATGATCTTCTGCTTTGTGTGGGGATGCACGTCCTGGCGGGATGCTTTCCACCTGGGACTTGCGGGGGGTGTCCCGCGCCGGGTGCTGTATGGCAGCGCCCTGGCCTGCGTGGCGGCGATGAGCATTCTTTTTGCTCCCATCAGCCTGCTGGTGACGTTTTTGACCGGTCAGCTTCCCACGAGCGACATCGTGCCGATGTTTGCCTACATTTACGGCGGGAAAGCGCAGATTGCCGCGCCGTATGCCGACATCAACTTCCTGTTGCAGGGGATGGTGTGGCAGGCTGGCATTTCCCTGTTTTTGAGCTGCGCGGGTCTGTTCCTGAGCTGTCTCTATTACCGGATTTCCCGGTGGCTGCGCATCCTGCTAACCATTGCCATCCCGGTTATGCTGTTTGTTGGCGTTCCGACGCTGTTGTCCTTCCTTCCGCGGGACGGCGTGCAGAAACTGATCCGGGCTGCTCTTTCTATTCTGGGGAATTCCTGGATGACCGCAGGCCTCTGTGCTGTGCTGGGCGCCCTTTTTGCCGCCTTTGGCTGGATTTCCGCCCGTAACGCTGCCCTTATGCGCAATCCCCAGCCTTCTGCCTCTGCAGGCTGACGCTGCGCGCAGTTTGGAATTTGCGTTGCCTGCCGGGCAGGGAAAGGCCGCCCGGTTCCAAAACGCCGGGCGGCCTTTGCTATGAGAGAGTTTTTCGGATTAGTTGGTTGGATGGGGCTCGTCTTTCATATTCGTTTCTGTGCGGCCCGGCGCGGACGGCGGGGTGGAAACGTCTCGAAACAGCGGGAAAGAGACGGAGGCAGTGAACAGATCGCCATCCCCTTTGACGCGGAGCGTGCCGCCGCAGGCTTCGGTGAAGCTCTTGGCAATCGCCAGTCCCAGGCCGCTGCCGCCATCCGTGCGGCTGGCGTCGCCGCGGGTAAAGCGCTCCGTCAGGTCCACCCCTTCCGGCAGCTCGTCGCGGGAGATGTTCTTGATGGTGACCGTCGTCCGGGCTGAGTCGGTTTCCTGCGTCACATAGACGCGCGTCCCTTCCAGGGAGTAACGCAGCGCATTGCCGATCAGGTTCTGAAACACGCGGGAAAGCCGTTCGCCGTCGGCGAAGATATAGGTGGGCTCTTCGCTGAGCGACACGCGGAACAGAAGGCCGGAATTTGCAATTTCTTCCTGCTGCTCTGCCAGCGCCTGGCGCGTCAGCTTGGCCAGGTCAAGCGTTTCCGGCCGCAGCGGCAGGTTACCGCTCGCCGCCTTGCTCACGTCGAATACATCCTGCACGATGGAACGCAGGCGCTCCGCCTTCTGTGCAAGGATTTGGATATAGTCCCGCACAGGATCCGGCAGGCCTTCCTCTTGCTGTAACAGTTCTATATAGCTCACAATGGAGGTCAGCGGCGTTTTCAGGTCATGTGAAACGTTTGCGATCAGTTCCACTTTCATACGCTCGCTTTTGATCTGTTCCTCTACGGCGGTGCGCACACCCTCCTGCACGGCGTTCAAATCGGCGGCGGCTCCTGCCAGATCGGAAGCTGCGCCGAATTGCAGGGGGGGAGGATTCTTTCCTGCGCGGAGCGCATGAAGATGCTCCACCAGCTTGCCCGCTTCTTCCACAGTGCGGCGGTACTGCCTGCAGAATTTCCACCAAAAAGCGCCCCACAAAAGAAGCAGCAGGATGGCGGCAACAGGAATCGCCTCCCAGGCGCAGGAGACTAAAATGATTGCCGCTGCGGCCAGTGTGAGCAGGAATCCCGTGCCCGCTGCAGCCGGGCCGCAGAGCAGAAGCTGTTTTTGGAAGGGAAGGAGGCTGCGCTGCCGGAGCACCAGTCCCCACAGCCGGGAAATCCCGCTGTGCCGCCAGATCTTCCGGTTATGCCGCAAATCGTTGCAAAAGAATATCAACGCCCAAAAAGCGGCAATCAGTATAGGATATGTGCCGCAATAGAAGCCGAAATAGAAGAGCAGGGCGAGGATCAGCAGCTTCCACTCAAACCAGAGATGCCCTGTGACGGCGGCCGCCTTCTGCCAGAACAGCTTCCGGCTTTTGCGGCAGAAAAGAGAAGACAGGCAAAGCAGCAGGCCAAGCCCCAGCAGTCCGCACAGGAGGAGAAGCTGATTTCTCTCCGCAGCGAGCGTGTATTGGACAGAACAAACAAGGTCACTCCCGTCCAGCGGAAGGGGGGCGGCGCGAACCGCCAGCCAAACCCGGCACTCCCGCACCCGATCCTGGGGGAGGCCCCCCAGCAGCACCTGAGCGTTTTGGACGCCGTCCTCCGTGAACCCGTAAAGCGCAAAGGGACTTCCGTCTTTTTCCGCCGTGAGGGCTTCGCCGTCAAAATGCAGGAGGAAATTGTAATCCGACGAAACCTTTGGCGCCCCATTTTTCACGGAAAAGGGGACGCTTTCGCTTTGATGAAGAACCCTTCCCCGGTATGTTACATTGTACAGCAGATTTGCCGTGTCCTGGTAAGGATTTGGCCTTCCCTGCACATACCGGTAATGCTCCGGATCCCAGCTTTCGGAGTACCAATCGGGAAAGGTTTGCGATCCGGACTGCCAGAGCTCCTGCCATTCTGCGTCCTCGCGCGCTTCCTTTTCAATTTCTTCCGCATAGACCGTGCGGTACACCATATCGTAAAGGGTATTCAAAACGGCGTCCCGGAAGGTTTTTGTGTTTTGATAATCCGACTGCAAAGCGTCCGTCACAGCATTCATATTGAGAGAACAAAGCTGTGGAAGTTGGAGCAGCAATACATTCAGCCCTAAAAACAAGCAGAGAAATGCGGCGGCCTGCCTACCTTTTTTCCATTTTGTATCCAATTCCCCACACCACCTTTAAATATTCAGGTTCCTTTGGGTTGAGTTCAATCTTTTCACGAATACGGCGGATGTGTACCATGACCGTGTTTTCCGCGGCGTAAGGCTCTTCGCCCCATACACGGCGGTAAATTTCCTCCGCTGGAAAAACGCGGCCCAGGTTGCGCATCAACAGATCGACGATCTTGGTCTCCGTGGCGGTCAGGCGCACCGGTTCGCCGTCCGCCAGAAGAGTGTGGTCCTCCGGGCGGTATGTTAGGCGGCCGCTGCGGAAAACGGAGCGGTTTGCGTCAGCATTTACGCCGCCCAAGATGTTATACCGCCGCAGGTGCGAGCGCACACGCGCCAGCAGTTCCTGCGGATGGAAGGGCTTTGCCACATAATCGTCGGCCCCCATGGACAAGCCAAGGATTTTGTCAGATTCCTCGCTTTTGGCGGAGAGCACAATGATAGGGATATTCCGTTTTTCCCGCAGGTGAAGCACGGCGGAAAGGCCGTCCAGCTTCGGCATCATCACATCCAGAATCAGGAGCTGCACCTGCCGGTCCATCGCCATATCCAGCGCCTGCATGCCGTCATAGGCCCGCAGAACCGTGTACCCCTCTTTCTCCAGCAATAGGGCGATCGCCCTGACAATCTCTCGGTCGTCGTCCACTACCAACACACATTCGTTCATATGCTCAACCTCTTTTCCTGTCTGCTTTTATGATAAAAGAAGTTCCTTACAATTCGCCCGATCCTTTTCTTACAAGATTCTTACACTTATTATAAAGTGGCAACCTGTCTTTGAACAGAAGAAATAGAGAGCTCCCAAAATTACCCTTGAAATTTTAAAAAAACAATTGACATTTCAGCGTGAACCCTGTATAATAACATACGTCGCACTGAGGAGCTGTGGAGAGGTGTCCGAGTGGTTTATGGAGCTGGTCTTGAAAACCAGTGATCTCGCAAGGGACCAAGAGTTCGAATCTCTTCCTCTCCGCCATATTTTCAAAACATGGCCTGCCGTGTTTTGAATCGACGGTTCTGTTTTACAACTTTATCAAATAGAGAAAACTTTACCTTTGGAGAAATACCCAAGTGGTGAAGGGGCTCCCCTGCTAAGGGAGTAGGTCGGGTAACCGGCGCGAGGGTTCAAATCCCTCTTTCTCCGCCAAACAAAGAAAGCCACACGGAAGTGTGGCTTTCTTTGTTTGGCAAAGGGGTTGTTTGTGCGAGCGCCGGTTCCGGAGCGGTCGGCGATTGGCAAGGCGGCGAAAACTTCCGCAGACAAATTTTTATCAATCACTACTTGTATAACAAATTAGGCATTGATGAAAGGAGAGCAAATATGTCAAAACAAATACGCACCTCTGCTAAAGCTGTCATCATTCAAGGAGAAAAATTGTTGGCTATAAAAGTTAGCGACAACGCTGAAACATGGTACATTTTACCGGGAGGCGGTCAGGAAAATGAAGAAATTCTTCCTCAAACTGTCGAACGTGAAGTAAGAGAAGAAACTGGAATAGAAGTAAAATGCAGAGATCTGCTTTTTGTCATTGAAGGCGTACATGGAGAAAGCTTTCACAGAGTGGATCTGGTCTTTCTTTGTGATTATATTGGGAAAGCCCAAAATGCGTCACTCCATTGTGATACCAATCAAGTCGGATTTGATTGGTTAAATTTATCAGAACTCAATCAATTACCATTGTATCCATCCAAATTGCGTAGACCGATCATGAATTATTACGCTGGAAAAGATTATATAAAATACTTGGGCAATGAAGAAATAGGTGATCCGGAATGTTTAGAATAGACGAATACATGGACTCCCTGATAAGTGTATGAAAAGAATCTTTTGAAAAAAGATTGCTATACATAGGGCTGCAAGGAAGCTATCTTCGGCATGAAGAAAAACAAAATAGCGATATTGATATTATGGCGGTCGTTGATGGACTATCAGTGACAGACCTAGGGATCTATCGGGAAGCGCTAATTTCTGTAGGTAACTATAATAAGTCTTGTGGATTTATTTGCGGAAAAACGGAGCTTGAAAATTGGAACCCTTTAGAAATATGCCATTTGCTGAATACGACAAAGGACTATTACGGACAACTAAAAAAACTTGTTCCGGCATATTCCTTGGATGACGAGAGGAATTATATAAAATTAAGTCTGAATAGTTTATTTCATGAAATTTGTCATCGTTATATACATGCTGACAGGCAATACAATATTTCAAAACTAGCGGAAATGTATAAATCTGTATTTTATATCTTGCAAAATCTGTAATATTTGGATAGTGGTAATTTTGTCTTAACAAAACATGATTTACTTGAATGTGTACAAGGAGAAGATAAATCAGTTTTGGAATGGAGTGTATCGCTACAAGAAAAAAATTATGACTACGACTTTGATGCTGCTTTTTCCGTATTGTTTCATTGGTGCCAAAGCAGAATGAATACAGTATAATCTTTTTTGATTATACTGGCGCCGCCGGGGCTTGCCAATTTGATTTCTCTCTTATATAATGCAGGGAGAAAAGGAGAGAAGCGTCATGATTTTATCGGACCGCACCATTCAAACGCTGCTGGAAAACGGTACCCTGCGCATTTCGCCGCTTGGCCCGGGGCAGATTCAGCCGGCCAGTGTGGACATTCGCCTTGGTGACACGTTCAGCGTAGTGGAGGATACTTCCTCCGGCATTGTCACGCTGGAAAAGGAGATTTCATACAAAACCATCCGCAGTGAATCCTATCTTCTGCTGCCGAACCAGTTTGTGCTGGCCACCACAATGGAATATGTGGAACTGCCCGATTACCTGACAGCCTTTGTGGAGGGCAGAAGCTCTCTGGGCAGGATGGGCCTGTTTATCCAGAATGCGGGCTGGGTCGATCCCGGCTTCCGCGGGGAAATCACGCTGGAACTCTACAATGCGAACCGCTGCGCCATCGAGCTGAAAGCGGGCCGCCGTGTGGGCCAGCTCGTGTTTGCCCAGATGGATCAGGCTGCCCTGCACCCTTACCGGGGGAAGTACCAGGGCCAGACAGGCGCCACCGGTTCCCGTGTGTTCCTGGACACGGAAGCGGGCGCATGCTGAGCATTTTCCATATTCGCTGTGCGCCTTTGCAGAAAAACAGGATCCAAAGACAAGGGGAGTGGTTTTATGGTTCCGGGAATTTGACAAAGCCGTCACTTTCAGCTGCGACGACGGGGGGGAGACGGACCGCCGCCTGGTGGAGCTCTTCAACCGTTACCATCTGACCCCGCCTGTTTGAGCTGGCGGAAGCATTCCTGCGTGCGGAGCCCGAAACGGTGCGGATTTTTGCCGTGCGGGGCAACAGCTATGAATTTGAGGTGGAGAACACCTGGCAGCGCATGGAGGAGTTCTGCCGCCTGATCAGCGGCCGCGTGGATGTATTTTACGGTACAAACAGCGAGATCCTGCTTGCGGATCGGCCCTGAATGGCCTGCCGCCCTTTTCTATTTCAAAAATCAGGAGGCACACATGTATCAGCACCACATGGAATCCGTGGAACGGATGAAAGACTATTTTGCAGGCATGGAGGGCATGATTGCACTCGTGCTCGGCGGCTCCGTTGCAAAGGGAAACGAGCGGCCGGACTCCGATCTCGACGCGCTGGTGATTCTCACGCCCGAGGCGTATGAGAAGAAAGCGGAAGCGGGAAAAACGGCAGAATGTGTGTTTGGCCATTGCACATACCCGGGCGGCTACTTTGACGTGAAGTACATGACGAAGGACTACATCCGGGCCGCTGCGGAGCGCGGCAGCGAACCGACGCGCAATTCCTTTGTCGGTGCGCGCGTGCTGTGGAGCAGCGATCCGGAAATCGACGCTCTTATTCCCCGCATCGGCGTGTTTCCGGAATGGGAGCGCGCAGACAAGATGCTCTCTTTTTACGGGGATTATCTGCTCAATCATGATTATTTTCTCAAGGCATGCAAGCCTGAGGGATATATGCGCCTTCACGCCGTGGGGGAAGTGGTGTACAGCATTTACCGCATGATTTTGCAGGAAAACGGGATTTTGTTCCCCTGCAACCGTCGCCTCGAGGAAACGGTGGCTGCCGCGCCGCGTAAGCCGGAACGCATCGTGGAGCTTGGCCGCGCCGCCGTGCAGACGCAGGGAGACGCGGAGACGGATGCGTTTGCCAAAGCATATTTTGAATGGACAAGCTGGGAATTCCCGCAGGATTACAGCATCCCGCAAGCGCGTTACGTAGCTGATTTCGAGCAGTGGTGGTATCGTCCGCGCCCGCTTGTCAATGAGTGGTGAGGCAGAGATGAAGTGGTATATTACCGGCCCGGTGGGCAGCGGAAAGTCCACGCTGGCGCGCCGGATGTCCCAGATCCTGCAAATCCCCTGCCACCATCTGGACGAGGTGATGTATGAGCGCGATCCCACCGACTCCTGGGGCGATAAAAAGCGTCCCGTTGAAGAACGGGACGCCCTGTTTTCGGAGATTCTGGAAGAGCCGGATTCCATCATGGAGGATGCCGGCCGTCTCTGTTTTTTTGAAGGGATGCGCCGCGCCGATGCCATTGTGCTGCTCGAGCCGCCGCCGCGCGTGAGACGATGGCGCATCGTGCGCCGCCTGATCCGGCAAAAGCTTCATTGGGAGCCGTGCCATTACACGCCGTCTCTCACCGTGCTGCGTGCCATGCTCCGGTGGACGCGGGAATATACGCAGGACGGTCCGGAACTGCATGCGCGGGCGGAGAGCTGTCCCGGGCGTGTGGTCTGCATCCGCACTTCCCGCGAGCTGCGCGCGTTTCTGGAAAATCTGCCCGTTAATTCGCCTCCTGCGTCTGGCGAATGACATCTTCCATCATGTCCTTCGACATCATGCCGGTCAGATAGCCGTACACGTTGCCGTCTTTGTCGAGCATGAATGTGGTGGGGAAGGAGCGGATGGCAAAGAAGGAGAAGAGCTCGCCCGTTTCATCCATCAGCACGGGGTATGTCCAGCCGTTTTCCTCAAGGAACGCAGCGATCTGTTCCGCCGTCTGGCTGTCCTGGCTGTAAGAAGACTTGTCGGAGACGGGATTCGCCACGCCCAGAATGACCACATCCTCCTGGTTCAGGCCGTATTCCTGGTAGATGGCTTCAATGTCCGGCATTTCCTGCTTGCAGTAGCCGCACCACGTCGTCCAGAAGTTGAGGAACACCACCTTGCCGTCATATTCCTGCAGATTGTGGGCATTGCCGTATTGATCGTAGAAAACGCTGTCCGGCGCGGGGATCTTTTCGCGATCTTCTTCCTCTGCCGTGGTGGAAGAGGCGCCGGTTTCCTCGTTTGCCGACGGGTTTTCTGCCGAGGAAGCAGCCGCAGAGGGGGCGGGTTCCGACACAGACGAGGAAGTGGCGGCGCCGCCGCCCGATGCCCCGCCGAAGTTTGAGAGATAGCCGGTGAGGCTGTTCATCCAGCCCGTGATCATCATGATCCCCATGAGGATCATGAGCACGCCGCCGATTTTGGCGGTGTAGGCAACCACCTTGCGGTGGCGGCGGAAGAAATCGAGCACGGCGCCGGTAAACAGGCCCACCGCAAGGAAGGGAATCACGAAGCCGAGCGTGTAGACGCCGATCAGCAGGAAACCGGCGGCTGCCGAGGAAGCCGAAGACGCCATCAGCAACACGGAGGCAAGCGCAGGGCCCACGCAGGGCGTCCAAGCAAAGCTGAACGTGAAGCCGAGCAGAAGCGCCGTGAGTGGGTTCATCGCCAGCTTATTGAGGTTGAACGGGAGCCTTTGCTCGCGGCCGAGTGCTTTGAACTGAAAAACGCCGAGCTGGAGCAGGCCGAAGAGGATCACAATCACACCGCCGATGATGGCGAACAGGCGCTGGTTGCCGCTGAAAAAGCGGCCCACGGCCGTGAATCCCAGCCCAAGCAGGAAGAATGTGAAGCTGATGCCCAGCACGAAAAAGAGCGTATTGAGAAAGATGGTGCGGCGCTTGTAGCGCACGGTGCCTTCCTCATCCACGGTGCGCGTGCCGCCTGCGAGATAACTCACATAAAGCGGCACAAGCGGGAGAACGCAGGGGGAAAAGAAGCTGAGAATGCCCTGCAAAAAGACGGTAAAGGCGGGGACGCTGACACTGAAATCAAACGGCATGGTCGTTCGTTCCTTTCTTTCTCCGCTCAGGCGGCTTGTATTTACGTTTATTCTACCGGAATTCTGCGCTTCTGTAAAGTGACAATGATACAGACAAAGCCCTGCCCGGGGGCCTGGTTTGCTTCAGGCCGTTCCCCGGCGGGGCTTTGCTTTATTTTGTCAGACTGGTTGAGAAACAGTTATGCGTTCTGCACTTCCGCAGGAAGGACCGTGTGCAGCTTGAGCTCGCCGTCCTCCGCGTCCACCACAATGTGGGTGCGCGGCAGCGGGTCGTCGCGGATGATGAGCTTTGCAATCATCGTTTCCACATGGCTCTGCAGGTAACGCTTGAGCGGGCGCGCGCCGTAGATCGGGTCGAAGCCCTGATCCACAATGAGATCCTTTGCCTTCTCCGTAAGCTCCACAGTGAGCTGCTTTTCTTCGAGACGGTGTTCCAGATCCGCCACAAGCAGATCCACAATCTTGAAGATCTCTGTGCGCTGCAGCGGCTTGTAGAACACAATCTCGTCGAGGCGGTTCAGGAATTCGGGGCGGAACTGCTGCCGCAGCAGCGCCTGTACATGTGCCTTCGCCTCGTCGCTGATCGTGCCCTCCGGCGTGATACCTTCCAGAATGGACTGCGAACCGAGGTTCGAGGTGAGGATGATGATCGTATTCTTGAAGTCTACCGTGCGTCCCTGGCTGTCGGTGATGCGGCCGTCATCCAGGACCTGGAGCAGCACGTTGAACACATCCGGGTGAGCCTTTTCCACTTCATCGAACAGCACGACGCAGTAGGGGTGACGGCGCACTGCTTCGGTGAGCTGGCCGCCTTCCTCATAGCCGACGTATCCGGGAGGCGCTCCGATCAGGCGGGATACGGAGTATTTCTCCATGTACTCCGTCATATCGATACGCACCATATTCTTTTCATCGTCGAAGAGCGCTTCGGCCAGTGCCTTTGCCAGCTCCGTCTTGCCGACGCCGGTCGGGCCAAGGAACAGGAACGAGCCGATCGGACGGTTCGGGTCCTGAATGCCGGCACGCGAACGGAGAATGGCGTCGGACACGCGGTCCACAGCTTCGTCCTGGCCGATCACGCGCTTGTGCAGGATTTCCGGCAGGCGGAGCAGCTTTTCGCGCTCTCCCTCCATCAGGCGGCTCACAGGGATGCCCGTCCAGCGGCCCACAATGCGGGCGATCTCTTCCTCTGTTACGCGGTCGCGCAGCAGGGAGTCGGACTTCTGTCCTTCCTCCGCAATTTGTTCCTCCTCCTGCAGTTCCTTTGTCAGGGAGGGCAGCTTGCCGTATTTCAGTTCGGCAGCCTTGTTCAGGTCATATTCGCGCTCTGCCTTTTCGATCTCGGCGTTTGTGGCCTCGATCTCACTGCGCAGCTTCTGCACCTTGCCGATGGCGTCCTTTTCATTCTGCCACTTGGCCTTCATCTCCTGGAAGGAGGCGCGCTTTTCAGCCAGCTCTTTCTGGATCTCTGCCAGGTGTTCCTGCGAAAGGTGGTCTGTCTCCTTCTTCAGAGCGGCTTCCTCAATCTCGAGCTGCATGATGTGGCGCGAAATCTCATCGAGTTCGGCAGGCATGGAGTCAATCTCCGTGCGGACCATGGCGCACGCTTCATCCACCAGGTCGATGGCCTTGTCCGGCAGGAAACGATCGGTGATGTAGCGGTTCGAAAGCGTGGCTGCAGCGATCAGAGCCTGATCCTGAATCTTGACGCCGTGGAATACTTCATAGCGCTCCTTCAGACCGCGCAGGATGGAGATTGTGTCGGCCACCGTCGGCTCTTCCACCATCACAGGCTGGAAACGGCGTTCCAGAGCGGCGTCCTTTTCAATATACTTGTGGTATTCGTCAAGCGTCGTCGCGCCGATGCAGTGCAGCTCGCCGCGCGCCAGCATCGGTTTGAGCAGGTTGCCTGCGTCC
>ERZ1090869.283-NODE-283-length-27629-cov-4.519584_pt1 | contig 27629 bp, 41 predicted proteins | sample MGYA00478474_ERZ1090869 | MGnify/ENA primary metagenome ERZ1090869 (study PRJEB33644, sample SAMEA5815748) | chicken gut metagenome | biome: Chicken; feature: Gastrointestinal Tract; material: Caecum | place: Ireland | collected 2019-01-01 | study: A study of the... | reverse complement strand
ACGGCGCCCCGCATTGGAATATTCTGTCAGGTAGTACCTTGGCGAAAATTTCGCGAGGCATCAAAAAAGCGGAGGCCCATGCCTTTTCAAGCATGTCCTCCGCTAACGCGAGCGATGTATTCGGGTCATCGGCCGCCGTGCTGGCCTCGCCTCTTCTGCTATGAGGAGATCATAGCATATTAAAATGTGCTTTTGTGTGCTCATTTTTCTTTTCTTCTTTGTTGCCGCTCTCTTCGTATTCCTTTAATATCTTTCGGACCCTCTTGTTCTGAAGGATGGTGTCCAGGCCGTCTCTGTAGTAGCGGCAGCATGGCGTCCTGGACATGTGCTGCCGTCTGCATATCTCCCTCCAGCTCAGACAGTCTATGTGCCTCATCTCAAGGATGCTGCGCTCCAGGGATTCGCTGGGCAGGTAGTCCATGATGTCCATGGTCTCAAGGATGAACTTCGCCATAGTGTCCTTCTGTCTGTCTATCCTGGCCTCTATTTCTGATATCCTTGCCTTCAGCGAGGTCTCGTCCTCCATGGACCTTCCGTCACTGAATCTGATATCAGCCCTGATCATTTTGACCCTGGCTTCCAGCTCCTCCTTTTTATCCTTGGCCCTTTTATACCTCCCGAGGTAGTCCTTCAGGAGGCCTCTTTCCGTCGACTCCATACCTGCCCTGATCTCTCCTTAATACATATTTTTCATAGCTTCGTCGAGCGCGTCTCCTATGGCGTGTATGACGCCCAGCTCAGGCACCTGTCCTCGCTCTATGATCTTGAGTGCCTCCTCTGGCCAGCATACCACGGCAGCAGTTCCCCCTGCGTGCTGGATGGCCTTGATCGTAGCTTCCTGCAGCTTCGAGGGCTTGCCTATGATCGGCCGCTTGACCTCGAATCCGAAGTAGTGGCCTCCGACGATGGCCATGATGTCGGGAAGACCTCCCTCCGAATATGCGCCGAGGCTTATCTTCCTGACGAAGGACTCGGGATACTGCTTCTTTATGGCCTCGATTATGGCCTTTTGGAAGTACGACTCCTTCGGCATGTTGGATCTGAGCCAGGCTTCGGTGTCCTTTTTTGTGAGGACCTTGCCGAGCCTCTCTCCGTTTGCGAGGTAGACCCTCACTTGATCAACAGTCTTCATTTTTTTGAGGTCATCTATCCCCATATACATCATCTTTTCCACATCTCCTTTTCTTTCCTGATGAGTTCCTCCGTCGGAGGCAGCATGATCGTGACCGCATTCTCGTCTTTGTCTGCCCAGGAGCCCCAGGCTTCCATCCAGTGCCATCCGTCTCCCAGGAGGCTGCATCTGAAGGAAGCTCCGTCCCTTGTGACGTGCCTGAGCCAATATGGCCCATATCCGTCAAACCATATCCTCGGGAAGATCTCCGATCCGATGTGCTCGAGGATCCGCTCGAAGCTCTGCTCCTCGTGGGCGATGTCGTGAAGCCTGCGGAATGATCCGCGAGCTCTTTCTGCTTCGACGATACCCTCGATCCTGGCCTGCATCTCCGCGACGCCTTCCTGGTCTGAATAGTCGATGTGCATGGAACCGTAGCAGACGGCCCGCCAGCATTTCTCCGTATCCTCATCGATCTCGCGACATAGCTCCCCGTAAGGCTTCGCGTATCTCGTCCTTAAAACCTCCAGGGGGACGTTGTCGCGGTTACGCTTCAGCCTCCCGAGATTTGTGACAAATTTTTCGACGTCAAAGCTGTGCCAATCTGTGCCCATTTTGCCTCCTTTCGGCCCTGGTTACACATTTTTGAATGAATTTGTGTAACCGAGAAAAGCCTTTATTTTAAGCCGTTTCGAGGCCCTTTTCCCTGTGGTTACACAAATTTGAAAATATATAGCTATTTTTTAAGATATGTGTGACAGATTTTGTCACAAATTTTTCACTTTTCATAAATAGGTTTATTTTTTGTGTAACTTGTGTAACCAGTATATAAAGAGGGCCTTAAAAGCCTTATTTTATGCGGATTTCAGACGGTTACACAAATGGTTACACATTGCCGTTTTTTTGTGTAACCTGTGTAACCGCATTTTTGCCGTTCCTGCCTGCTCTCGGCTTATAGTGTCGCTCTCCGTTCAGGTAGTCCTCCTCTTTCCGCTGGCTCCCGAGGAGCTTCCTGAGTTCGTTCAGAAATTTCCGCTTTTGCGGATCCTCGAAAAAATGAGCCAGCTGCTCATCTCTCTTTAAGAGGTCCTTATATTCCCTGCGCCGCTTCCTGCAGTGCTGCAGCTTCGTTGCCACCTTGTTGCGCTCCTGCTTGTCCTTTGCGAACTCCAGCTCATGAAGCAGGTCGAGGCTCACTTTTTCCTCCTCGCCTACCCCGTCATAAGCGTATTTGTACTCGGCCATGATCAGATCCACCGCATTCAGGAATTCCTCGATCACCTTTGCTGGGCTTTTTGCGATATTCTCCATGGCCCGCCTCCTATAAGGCCCTCAGCATGAGCCATGACCCGAGCACGATTCCTGCTCCCATCAGCGCACCATACACAAACGTGCAGACCAGTCTGATGATGAGCTCTATGATGCTGTTCCTGATCTTTTTCTTCAAAACCTCAGTGCTTTCATATCTCTTCATCCTATCCTCCTTAATCGAACGGCAGCCGCTCCTGTCCGTCTACGGGCATGAATCCCTCGTCGTCGGCTACGTCCTGATCATCGTCGTATTCCAGTGGATCCGAGCTCTCGGCAAGGCTGCCGATATGGAATTCCACAAACCTGCAGGACCTGTTATTGAATTTCCTGACCACGGTATTCACGGATCCTTTTTCGTCTTTCGACCTTGACCGCGTGGTTATAAGGCCGCGGTCTGCCATGTATTTCATCGTCTTTTTAGGGCTGTACCCTGCCTTCGAGAGTGCCTGGTTCAGCATCGACGGGAAGATGTATGCTGTGTTCCCTGATTCCGAAAGAGTGCCCAGGCACGTCCCGATGGCCTTGTCTCCGAAGTAGGCCTTGTTGGAGAGGATCCAGTCCACTATGAACTGGACCGCGTTCTCGTTCACATCCCCTGCTTCGGCGCTCATCTGCTCCTGCAGGATGGCTGCTGCCATCTGCTTTGCCCGATCCCAGGAGCTCGGGTCTATCTGAAGCTTGGAGGATCCTGCTTTGCCCCCTTCGGGGTTCTCGGCTCCCTCTGCCTCTTCTTTACTTCGTTCTCTCGGATCATCCGATCCACCGCCTCCTTGAATATCGGATTTTCCTGCGCTGGCTTCCTTTTCATGTTTTCCTCCGTTTCTGAATAGCCATGTATCCACCATGGCATCCGCCAGGGCTACGGCCGCGATTCCTGCTATGTGGCTGCCGCTCTTTCCCTGGCTTATGCTGCCGACATAGGCCACCATCTCATCGTACTTTTCGCAGACGGATGCCTCGTCGAGATCTATGAGGTGTTCCACGAACTCGGGGCCTGCCCATCCGCAGTTCTCTCCTGACTCTTGGTGCATGAGGCTTGCCGAGCGTTCATCGTCGAACGGCCCCCCGTAAATCTCCAGGACTCGGGTGCTCACGCCTGTCTGAGAGGTCTCCGTTGAGAGCGGCTCCTCGCCCGTAGCGAGGGCCACGGTGCGCCACTGGTGCGTCGCCTGGAGTCCGCCGCCCTTGGAGCCTCTGATCTTCCCCGTTCCCGATGCGATCATGTAGATGGTCTTTTCAAGGCCCTCCTGGTTGCGTCCTGCGAGCTGCCTCTCATCGATGCCGAGGGGAAGGTCGCAGTAAAAGCTTGCGGTCCTCTCGAGGCCCACCTGGGTGGCGTTGAAGTTTACCATCAGCCTTTCGGGGTCTCCCCATGCGGAGAGGGCAGCCTTAAGCGCTGCAGTCTTTCCTCCCTTGGAGCCTCCCCAGTTGTAGACGAAGAATATCCTCTGCCTGATGATCCGAAGGAGCGGGGCCGCGAAGCTCGCCGCCAGGATGAAGCGGAACTTATCCCGCTCCCTATGCGGCTCCATTGTCCTGATCCATCCCTCCAGCGTGCCCGTGGTGCAGTAAGCAGCCGCCATGCTGCGCTGGCTCGGATCGATATCGAGCACGATGCCTTCTTCCTTGCCTGGGATGAAGCGATGTCCTGGCTGCCATCCGAAGGTGGATGTCGAGTCCGCCTTGCGGATCACGTCGATGTTTTCAGCTTCGAGATCTGCGAGGAAGCGGACCACCTGCTTTGCGTTCTCACTCGTGATGGTGCAGCCGAGATCGGAGAGGACCGTGATCGATCGCGCCGTGAATATGGTGGATCTCGGAAAGATGGCCTTTTTCCATTCCCCGTCGCGCTTGAATGCGATCTCCATCTTTTCCTCTCCTGTCTCTATGCTGCGGAGCCTCTGAGTGAGGATGATCGGCGTCCTACAGACGAGCTTCGGACTGTAGGTCTTTTCATCAATATGGCTGATCCCCTTTTCCGAGTAGATCCATCCTTCGGGCTGCCTCAATGCCACGGGGGCTCCCTTGATGGCTTCAGGGATCGGCTCGGGCTCGTCGAGATCTATCTTTTCGGCCTTCTTGATGAGCGCCAGGATTTTCTTTCCTCCCTGGTCCTTGCCGAATTTGATATAGACCTCCGACGGATCCTTGCAGTGGATCGTGCTGCAGCTCCATCGATATACTTCCCCGATGAAGCCGCCCTCCCTGAGTCCAGTGACCACTTTCCGAAGGAATGTTTCGCCTCCCTGGTCGGGCTCCTGGTGTATGTAGATCCTCAGGTCCTGCAGCATGTCGGCCTGGTGTGGTTTGAACATCGATGCCCCAGGGACTCCGAGTGTACTGATCCCCATCTGCCACATAGACTGGCTGTCACTCTCGCCCTCCACGAGGGCTGCATATCCCGCGGCCCTGATGTCACGAAGCCTCCACTCTCCGTAGAGGCCGATCTTTCCTGAGGATCCGTATTTCCAGCGGAAGTCCTTGTTCGCATACCTCTTTCGGTAGGTCACTTCCTTCCCGTCCTCGTTAAGGTACGGGATCTTCATGTAGTTCACGCCGTCTCGGTCTCTGCAGGTCTCAAGCTTGCAGGCCTCCTTGAGCCAGTCCTCAGGGAGTCTCTTCTCGAATGCATACTGGGAGAGGGTGTATCCCTTTCCTGCCTGGGCCTTTGGCTTTGCCTCTTTCGGCTCCTGGGCAACTCCGTATCTCTGAAGGATCTCCTTGTAGGCCTCCTTGGTGTCGATACCGTGGAGCTCCGCGTAGAAGCTCACGAAGTTGCCTCCTCGGTCTTCGGAGAAGCAGTGCCAGCGCCCAGTCTTAAGGTCTACGGAAAAGCTGTTGTTTCGGTCGGGGTGGAACGGGCAGAGTCCGATCATCTGGTCGCCCGTGATCTGATGCTTCTTGATCACGCTGGCGTATTCAGTTTTGTAGTCGACCAGCTGGTCGAGATCTACTTCTGCAGCGTTCATATCTTACCCTTCCTTTGCTTCTTCTTCGGGCTAGTGCCATATCCTGAGCCCCTTGCCTATGGCGTATCCGTATTCCCTGCATGCCCCTCGAGAGTCCCGCCAGCCGTTTAACATATAGATCCCGTCACACATTCCGAGCATGGCCATGCTGATCTCCATATATTCTTCATGCCCGAGGCTCTCAGGGAGCTCCGCATTGACCCTGGCTGGGTTAAATACCGAGAAGCCCATCTTTTCGAGCTTGGCCTCGGCCTCAGCGAACCTCATAGCATAGTCCTTTGTCCCAGTTATGGGCCCTGATATATAGACCCTGATTTTCGGATCCCATTGGTACCCATGATCGGTCCTGACATACAGACCGTGCCCCACGTTTTTTGGATTTTCCTTTTTCATATGCGCCTCCACAATCTGAAGCAGGAGGGACTGCTGCCAGCCCCTCCCAAACTGTCGCTTAATTGAACGGGAGCCCGTCATCGGGCGATCCTTCAGGTACCTCCATGAAACCGTCGGCATCCGTCTTCGGAGCCGCCTGCGGCTGCTCTTCGGCGTTGTAGTCGGCCGAGGTGATGGCCACGTTCTTATACTGCTCCTTCAGCTGCCTACGCATGTCTGCCACGATCTTTGCCTGCTCAGGGGCGAGGAGGCCGACCCTCTCGACCACTACCTTGGAGTATTTGACTCCATTTCTGTTTGTGGCTGCGTCGAGCTTGAAGTTTACGACGAGGCGGGTGTACGGGATCTTGTTTGATCCCATGATCCTGGCCAGCTGCTTATTCACATCCCTGATCGATGTCGGAGGGATGGAGAGGAGATAGATCTGCGGTCTGCCAGGCATCAGGAGGTAGACTCTGCGGATGTTCTTGCAGGGCTTTCCTGATCCGTCGTCCGCGTACTGGTTAAGCGGGCAGGTGTCGCAGTCTCTGATCTCTCCAGTCTCGTAGTTGACTCCTGTCTTTGCGTCCATGGAGCTGCAGGTCGGGATCCTGTTGTCGGGGTTATCCTCGAAATTCCCAGGCCAGTAGCTGTTCATCCTGTGAGTGAAGACGATGACGCAGCGGATCTCTTTCATGAGCTCGGGATCCTCGGGATCGTCCCCCTCAACCTCGAAGGCCTTTCCGCCTCCGCTGGGTACCTTGACCTGCCTGCAGGCTATGCCGCGCTCATCGTCCAGATCTTCCATCTCATCCTGAAGGTCTGCGATCTCCTCCTCGCTCATGCCTTCATATCCGCTCACGATCGCGAAGTCGTTCAATACGGCCAGCTCGTTCTTTGCCATTTACTTTTCCTCCTTCTTGGTCTTTTCGGGTGCTGCAGCCTCCTGAGGCTTCGGGACGCCGTACATCTTTTCCAGGAGCCTGATCTCCTGGACCTTCTTCAGGATATACTTGATCTCGTGCTTTCCGTCGGTGGTCTTCGTGATGAAGTATCCGCCCCTCAGCCCATCGAAGATGCACACCACATCCTCATTCCTGTAGTTCCTAAGGATGATCTCGTCCCCCTCCTCAACGAGGTTGCCCTCGCAGTCTCTGATCTCTGTGACCTCATATTTTTTGATGTCGATTGCCATGGCTTATTCTCCTTCCTTATCTTCCTTCACGCCGCCTGGAGCACTGCCCCCCCCCAGGAGTCAGGACCTCTTTTATGGCTTCCACGATTTCTTTTCCGATGTCTGAGGCGATGTCATCTATGCTGCCCTCGTGGAGGCCAACATCTCCCTCTACCTTTTCAACCTTGACGCTGTTTTCTTTGTCTGTGATGATGTTGGTGGTCCTGGTATCCATCCTCGCATACAGATCCACGATTCTCAGCCTATTGCCTCCTGATATCGTCTTTATGACCTGCCCAGCCATGATGCCCATCATATTTGCGATGTTGGCTGGAGTCGAATTGCCCATGAGAATCACTTCCTGTTTGCTCGTGCGCTCCCCTGTCTTTGTGGAGGTGACTCCAACGAATACCTCGCTCTCTATTGTCCTAACGTCTCCGTCATTCTCAATGGTTATCTTTATCATTATTCTTCCTCCTCTTCAGGTTCATCGTCCTGAGGTCCTTCTTCAGCCTCCTCGAATCCGTCATCTTCCTCCAGCATCTCCTCGATCGGGGTCTTCTGCGAAGCGGCGATGGCGTAGAGGTCATTCATGACGCGATTCATCTGCGCTGCCATCCCTATCGCCTGCTCCACCAGGTCCACGGCCTCATTGTGGAGGCTGGACGCTGCGTTCACGGCATCGGCGTCCGTGGCCCCGAGGATCGCGAGGTACTGTTTCATCCCTGCTTTCAGGCCGTCCATGGCACGGTTGACTGCTCCGAAGTACTGAGCCGCGATCCCGTATCCCTCCTGCCTGCTGCCTACTGTCGGAGGCTGCGTGGCCATCAGCTGCCTGCAGGCAAAGTCCACGGCCACGTTGATGTTCTCCTTCAGCTCGCGTTCCGAGTCGAGGGTGACATCGAATTCAATCTGCTCGTAGTGTTCCATATCATTCTCCCTTCGCTTTCTTGAGAGCTCGGTTGCTCTCTTTTCTTCGTCTTATGTCAAATGTCTCGTAGACATTTAAGACCTCGGCCAGTTCGTCAGGTAGCTCTCCCTGCTCCTCCACGAGGTTGGCTACCGTGCTCTGAAGAGTGCGGCTGTTGACCGTCTCGACGATGATGTCTCCGAGCCCCTGCTCCCTCAGTACATCGAGGAAGTCGAGCCCCGCTTCCTGCAGCGCCTCCTCGGATTTCTTGGAGTAGATGGTCTTATCCGCCAGGCTGAAGGTGTATCCCTTGCAGCTGATCTTCGGGCAGTCGTCGTCGATCATCTGCTGCGCGATCTCCTGTTTCTTTTCTTCGATCGCCTTGTTATTTTTTTTTGTCGCCTCTGCCAGGCCTTCCTTCTCCTCCAGAAGCTCCTGGTATTCATTGACCATTTCTAATAATCCCATTTTTTTATTCCTTTCTATTCTTCTAATTGCTGCAGCTCGTCGAGGAAGCCGTAGAGCTCCTCCACTTCCTCTTCACTCAGCTTCTCTTCGACTTTTTCGATAAAATCACAGAACCGATCACACAAAGGCCTTTGCTTTTCTCTTTCCGCTGCCTCTTCTTCCTTTATCTCTTCGTAGAGTTCCGACTCGAGAATAATGTCTCTTTTTGCCTCTGAAACGATGACGGGCTTGTATCCTCGTTTTTTCAAGCGGTCCATGTCTCCCTGATTGCTTACTGGGACGGCCTTGGCTCCATGTTCATTTATGAAATCTTCCGCTATTTCTTCCCTCAGTTCTTTTGATACGCGGCTGGTTGAAATGTACACCCCGCTATAAGAATTCAGAGACCTTTTTGTCATCTCGGCGTCATCTAGTTCCTCTATCATCCTGGCTGCATACCATTGAACGTCAAATCCATTCACCATGTTCCTGTCTCTCTCAAGACGAATTACGTTTGGCTTGAAGTCGATGCCTATATCCAGTCTTTCTTCATTGCAGATATAAAGCTCTCCAACGAATATCCTTCCTTTATTCTCCTCTCCATCCAAGACTGATCCATAGCTGGTGTCTCTGTGACTGTAACTGTCCTGAAGGTGCAGATTGCATGATTTAACGTTCTCGTATTCTTCTTGTGTAACTCCTCCGACTTCAATGATCAGACTATGCTCCGGAACCTTGTTCCATATCGCCTCCGTATCCACGAAAAAGGTAGGGACAAGAACTCCTCCGTACCTTCTGGACTTTACGAGCCTTGGCCGCCAGATTTCTCTCCTGCAGTAGTTTTTGAAGACGATGCTCTTCCCGAGACGAAGGAGGACTACCGTTGCGATTTTATAACCCTCTCCGTAATTTCCAATCATAGAGCTGTCCTTATTTTTTGTTGTCACGCCAAAAAGGAGAGTTTTTATATCCAGGTCGCTATGTTTATTCCCGATTCTGATTACTTCCTCTTTCTCATCGTAATCGAAAAACATTTTGTTTCCCGGATCCCTTGCCTCCTCATCTATCGAGTTCTGAAAAAACTCCCTTATCGCTTCCGTGGTTCCCCATTCTGGAACGTAGTCGGCGCTTATACTGAGCTCATACTTCCTCACGCTCACTCCTCCTGTTCGTTGTATTCGTCCATGGTTGGCCTCTTCCCATCCAGATCTGTCCATATGTACGCCTTTCCGGTGCTGCGCTCATAATCTGCCTTGTAGCAGTCCCGGCATATACACCTTCCATTCAGCCACCGCATCTTCCCCCAGTATTCCGGCCTATTGCAGCTCTTGCAGATCACGATGTTCCTGGTCCCTTTTACCGGTATGGTATCAACTTGCACTATGCTCATCTTTCTGAAGCCTCCTTATCACCTTGGTCATGTGTTCGGGCTCGTTGTCCTTGTAAGGTGATTTCTGATACATCCCTCCGTCTGAATGGACTCCGTAATCCCTGTAGTATTTCTGCGCCAGATGAAGGGGAATGTCTTTTCCCTTCCCGCGGACGGTTATGACGCCTCCGTCGCTGTACCGGAATGTAATTTTCCACATAGGCTCCTCCTTTTAATAATCTTTATGGTATTCCGCGAGAATTTTCCCGCAGTCTGCACACACCTTATATCTGTCCGTTCCGGAGATACGAACCATCCCGCTTGCGGAGCACGCCTCCCCGCTGACCTGGTTCTTGTGTCTGCAGAATATCCCCTTGATCGGCCGCCGGCGCGGTACCCGGATAACCCCTGCTTCGCTTAACAAAAAATATTGCATACTATCTTCTCCTTCTCCTCATAGGGAGGCCGTGCATCTTCCTCCAGTTATTTGTGCTTTCCCGGTAAACCTTCCAGAGGGAGGCTGCGTATTCGCTTCCTCTAACTGCTTTCTCGGAAAGTCTATCCAGGGCTTCTGACACCGTCTCAGCGCTTTCCTCCGCTCTTTTCACCGCCGCATGCAGGATCGCATCCATCTCGTCTCCCGATGCGCGAGCCGCATTGAAGGCTTTCCTGCGCACCTCTTCGTTCCTTTGCGCGATGGCTGCATTCACTCCACTGAAGAAGCTGGCCATGGCCTTCGCCCACGCCTCTCCCATTTCAATTATGGTTTTCCTTTTCTCCATCTTCGTCCTCCAGAATTTTAAAAAGTTCCGTCATGGCGCAGTTATCGCAGAAAAAACTTGTTTCTCCACATATATCCGGATACTTGCAGCATTTATCGCAAATTGTGGATGGAATGTCTTTCATATCCTCGATCTTGGCCAGTTTTTCCATGGCCTGTGAAAGCAGCTCTTTGTCTCGGATTACCGCCTTACCAGCGTGATATTCTGTATATCTCATTAGAAAAAATCCCTCCAGTTATCCACCACGGTTTTTGCGATATCCTCTTTTTTGGCCAGGGCCCTGTTGATCATCTCGTCGACTGTCTTTTCCATGACGAGATCGATGTAGGTGCAGGTGTTCCTCTGTCCGATCCTGTGGATCCTCGAGAGGCTCTGCTCATAGGCTGCGTAGTTGAAGTTTTTCGAGTAGTAGACGCATGTATCTGCAGCCGTAAGCGTGACGCCCGTTCCTGCGGTGTCTATCTGCCCCACAAAGACCACGGTGTCAAGATCGGTCTGAAACTGCTGCACGATGGCGCCTCGGTCCTCTTTCTTGATCTCTCCGTAGATCGATACGGCCTTTTTCCTGTCGGGCAGCACCTTCTTCATCAGATCGATGATGGCCTTGACCTCGGGGACGAACCTGGCGAATATGACCAGCTTCTTTCCTCCGTCCACCACGTAGTCCTGCACAATGTCGCTCAGGGCCTCCAGCTTCGCCGCACTGACGAGCTGAGGCTTGGCCGCATCATCTGTTACCAAGAAGCCTCCTGCGAGCTGCTGGAGCCTCAGGAGCTTCGTGAGGACCGTGGTGGCGGTGATCTGCCCGCCCGTCTCGATCTCCGCGTAGCTGTCACGCTTGATCCTCTGATAGAGGTCTGCGAGCTTCTTATCCATCTGAATGTGCCTGACCTCGAAGGTCTGCTCGGGCAGGTCTATTGCCTCCTCCTTCGTGATTCTGAAGGCTATGGAATGTTCCCGCCTTATAAGGTCATCCATGTCCTTGTAGCCCACGATCTGACGCCTGTTAAAACCTCCCATGATGGCGTATCGGTTCCTGAACTGGTAGAAGTTCTTTCCGAAGACCGTCGGGTCCAGGAAACGGTACTGACTGTATATGTCGATCGCATTATTTTGCACTGGCGTCCCCGAGAGGATCAGCTTGTATCTTGCCTGGTCTCCCAGCTGGTGCATGGCCTTGCTCTGAGCTGCGTCGTGGGTCTTGATTCGCTGGCTCTCGTCCGCGATGATCATGTCCGCATCGAACTCCTGCAGAGCCTCAAAGATCCCGTCCCTCCATGTGGACTCGTAGTTGATCACGGCCACCTTGAGTGCCTTGAACGGGAACTTTTCGAGATCTGAGAGCTGCTTCAGTCTTGAAGTCTTGTCTCCCAGCAACGTCCTGCAGGTGTACTTGAATTCCGCGTATTCCTGTAGCTCTTTCGGCCATACAGCTACGACCGACGTCGGCGCCACCACCAGGAGCCTCTCTATCTTTCCTGCGGCGTAGGCGGCTCCTGCGATGGCGATCGCGGTCAACGTCTTGCCGCAGCCCATCTCGAAAAGCAGCCCGAAACCTTTGTTTGTCTTTCCTTCCATGGCTTACTCCTTCCTGCACGGCAGAGGATATCCGTCAGGCAGAGCGTTGATGAGATTCTTTCGCAAGCGCCAGCCCGAGAGCTGCATGGCAGTGAAGGCGTTTGCCTCGCATTCCTCGAGCTCTGCTATCTTCTCATCCATGGCCTCATTGAGCTTCCTCCTAAGGGTAGGAGTTAAGGGCTCGTAGTATTCCATTGGTCGGTTCCTCCTTTTCTGTGGGTCTATATCTCGACCCTTATTCCTACTTCTTTTTCGACAAGCTCTCGGAGCTTTTCCAGATCGAGCGTCCCCTTTATCCAGTCCCCCATGAGCTTGTCGATGGCCGTCATCGCCTTTAGGCATCGCTTTTTCCCGAAGCCGAATCCTCTGTGAAGCACGAGGACGAATATCAGGAACATGCACTCGACCCTGGTGTCGTTCAGGACCTTTTCCTGGTTCCTCCTGAGGTCTGCCTTTATGTCGCGAAGATCTCTTTTACTCTGAGCGAGGGCTTTCCTTCTTTCGGCCCTATTCACTTATCCCACCTCCATGAATTCTGCTCCCTTCGAGAGGGCTATGTTTTCCGCGATCTCCCGAGGGGTTATGTCTCGGATCCCGACGTATGAGTAGTTGCCCTTGCTGCCCCGATAGTATCGCCTCATGTATTCGGGGTTCTGTAGGCGCTCATACTTTCCGCGGATCCCGAGAGCGCTGCGGCCCATGATCTCAGCCATGACCTCGAAGGAGACCCCCTTTTCCTTAAGCTCCAAGAGCTTCCCGACCTCCTCGTCGGTCCATGGCTTCGGCTCGCGCTTCTTGTAGCTTGCCTTCAACCCTATGGTCGATATTCGCCTCTTCACAGCGCCCTCAGAATGCCCTACGGCGGCTGCAATCTCCGTGATGGTATATTTCCCCGCCTCATTCATTCTGCGCAGCCTGGCGTCCTCCACGGGCGTCCACGGTGCGTTGTGCGTTCCGATCTTCCTCCTCGTCTGAAGGTCGCTTTTCCTTTTGTCCTTTACCCATTCAGGCTCGGGCCCCAGGATTCCTGGCTCCATGTTGGCCAGCGAATAGAGATCCTTGTGCTCCTCTGCCCACTGCCAAAACTCCTTCAGATCGACTACCTTGAAGCGGCTCTTATTGACCCTGTGGTAGCGGATAGGGAATCCGTGCTCCTGCAGCCTCTTTGCTGTGTACTGCCCCTGGTTTCTCCCATAGAGCGCGATGAAGATCTGATTAAATGCGACGCGGTCATCATTTTCGAGGTGCGCCCCGAGGCCAAGTCGCTGCGCTTTGACGATTACTGCGTTCCTTGATCTTCCGAGCATCCTCGCCAGGGTCGGAACCGCTACCTCGCCCCACTTTTCTTCAAGCAGGCGCTCCTCTGCAACGGTCCACTTCTTTCCACTCATTCTGCCCCCCCCCGACTACTTTTTCTTCCCATGCCTGCCTCCGTTTCCATCCCAGCCGACAAGGCCTCCGCACCAGTGGCAGTGCCCGTGATTGATCCTGATCCTATGGTGGCAGTGCGGGCAGAGATACATTTCTCCCTGCCTGAGCGGCCGCTCCTCGGTCTCGTATCTGAGGATCATCTTTCCGAGCTGCTCCCCCTGCTTTTTGTAGTCATCGAGGACTGCCTCGAGTTCTTTTTCGGTAGCTGGAATGCCATGGGTGCTCAGGACCCTGACTGTCCCTTTTAGCTGCTCCAGCGCTTCTATATCGAGGTCCCATATCTTTTCATGATCGGGCTGCCCAGCGAACGACTGACTATCTGCGATGAGGTCGTTGATCTGAGCTATCAGTTTTTTATTTTCCACTTTTTCTCACCTCCCCTGCTTCGGGAGGTATGATCCCGAAAGTAATGAGCGCCATGTTGGCCGCCCTGACCTGATGTTTGTAAAGCTGCTTTGTGACTGGGTACCGCACGAGGGGCTCGGGATCCTTCCTGGCCCGTTCCTGGTCCACAGCCCTCCGCACCCTGTGGATGGCCTGACGCTCCTCTTCAATGGCCTGTGGAAGCTTCACGAGCTTCGCCAGGCGGTCGAGGAGATCTCCGCTCAGATCCCCCTCGAAGAGCTTCAGACTCTTATTCCATCGCATTCTGTTCCAAGATCTGATCACGGCGCCCTGGGTGGAGTCCGCGTCCTTGATGAGGATCTTGCCGTCCTTCAGTGCCATCTTCATCGGATCGGCCTCGCAGTCTTCATGAATTCGGCCAGCTCATCGATCTGATCCTGAGTGAGGCTGACTATGTCCGCTTCGCCCTCGTCGTTCTCCCCCATTCCTGCCAGGAAGAAGTTCCCGCAGATCACGTCCGTCCCGTGATATATGAGGCGGTTCGGCGGCAGACCCATGATCTTGCCCTCCTCGTTCAGGATGTAGAGGCACATCGGGACTTTCTCGTGCGGCACGGTCTCAATGTATCCGCCTACGAGCTTCTGCATGCTCTCGAGGCTGCCGTCTATCTCTCTTTCCTCGGGGTAGCCCCCGACTGGTACGTATATGATCCTCATGACATCTCCTCCATGATTCGTGATATCTCCCTGGTGTAAGCCGTGCTCCTGGTGCCCTTTTTCCACAGCTTGTTCGCCTGGTCGGGGCCCATGTTATAGGCCATCAGGAGCCAGTTCGTCCCGCGGCCGTCTGACATGGCATTCAGCTCCTTCAGATAGTCGGTCCCGACCTTGATATTCTGAACTGGGTCAAGCAGGTCCGTAATTCCGAGCCTTGCCATCCTGTCCGTATGGAATCTTTTGTGGATCTGCATAAGGCCGTAGCTCTTTCCCCCGTCTCCCATGGCCCCAGCGTTCCACTGACTCTCCTTTTGGATCATGGCCTTGATGAGGATCGGGTCTATCCCTGCTGCCTCGGCACCGTCCCGTATGGCTGCCTCCACTGGATCGGCCTCCACGGGCTCCACAAGGCCCTCCAGGCGCTCCTCTTCGGTGTAGGCCATCCATTCCTCGGCCTGTCTTGCGTTCATGGCTTCCTGGGCCTCAAGGAATGCCTGAGCCTCATTCTGTGCTTCAATATGCTCAACCTGAAGCACCGCATCCTGGTCGTTGATCCCTGGGCCTGCCACGATCTGAGCCTCTCCAGTAGGTCCGCCTGTAGCGTAAGCCTGGCAGTACCAGACCACCGTAACGCCTACTGCCAGGGCAGCTGCAGCCAACCCCACATTCAACCCCTTACGCGGTCTTTTCCTTGCCTCTCTTCCCAGCCTGACGCCTTCTGAGTGCATCAAGACATGCCGCTGTAAATCTCTTTTCATATCCATCGCTTACCTCCAGGATCACTTCTATCTGATCCCTATCCTTCTTTTTCATCCCTGCTTCCTCTTGACTTTCCGCCTGGACCCTGCCATGCTTTCCAGGCTTCTTGGGTCCGTCGTTCTGAACAGGTTCTCCAATGCTGGTCGCTGAACCTGTCTCAGCCATGCTTCCCGAGTATTCTTTGGGTTGCCGTATGGTCTGACGCCTGCAGTGCGGTTTTTTCATTGCCGCCATCCGTCTGATTCGCGCCTGTCGGTCCACGCTGCGGATGATCTCTCTCCCGACATTCATTGCCTCCGAGCCGTTCTTATTTCACCAGGGCTTGCGCTCCCTATCCCTGTGACGACGGTCCGCCTGAGGCGTCCAGGTTTTCCGCCGAGCGGATTTTATAGCAGCGGCTCCGCCAGACCTGCGTTTTTATCGAGGCCGCGCCCCCTCGTTCCCTTATTAAGTTTTCAGGCTGTGGTCTTTTCGGTGTCCAGCGCCTGCTGGGCCTCCATGCCGTTCATAAATGCTATGACGATCTCTTTCTTTTCGGCTGGCAGCCGTGCGTAAAGTTCGGAAAAAACCTTGATATCGTCGATTGCCTGCTCATCCTTGATATTGGTGTTCATGTGCTTCCTCCTCTCATGTTTTTGTTGGTATGCCACAATTATATGTGGCTATAAACCATTTGTCAATCATATTTTTGTGGTTATGCCACATTTTTGTTGACAAGCCACAATTTGACCGTTATAATTCTGCATAAAAGGAGGGAAAGACGTGAACGATAGGATTAAAGAGCTCAGGCGATACCTGCGTCTTACTCAGGAAGAATTCGCAGCGCGCCTTGGCATAAAAAGAAATACAATAGCAACTTATGAGACTGGTAAAAGCAACCCCAGCGACGCTGCGGTTATTCTCATCTGCAAAGAATTCAACGTGAACGAGGAATGGCTCAGGGATGGAGTCGGGGAGATGTTCAAGGCGGCTCCCAACACGATCCTGGATCAGATGGCGGAACACTACTCTTTTACTCATCGGGACTACGTGGCCGTTGAAAAGTTTGCGAATCTGAACCGTCAGCGCCGCGATGTGATCCTGGACTTTATGAGGGATGTTGTTGCTGCTTTTGATGATGTCGAAGCCGATACGCCCGCAGTTCCATCCGGAGCTCCGGAGCTCGGGGAGATTGATATCGAGGCTGAGGTTGCTGCTTATCGCAGGCAGCTTGAACTGCAGAAAAAAGCGGCGGCAGGGTCGTCTGCCTCGAATGGTACCGATGGCATCGCAAAGAGTTGAAGTAGATAGTTGCGGAGGTAAAACCTGTGAAGCATTTTTTGAACTTACTCAAGCTTGCTGGGCTTGCTCGGTTCTTTAATCTTCAGGAAGAACGCCCTGGCAATAAGAACAAGCTCGGAGATAAACTGCTTCTCAAAACTTGTCCCGAAATGGTTGAATATACGGTAAGGGGCAGAAGCGTCATTACTCACCGTATTCGCACTGAAGAGAGGGTGAGCCTTGCCTCTGATCCGTATGATCCTTCATCAGATAGTGCTTTTTCTGAAATAATTTCTTGCGAAAAATGCTTTTATCCAGCGACGGAGGCTCAGCTTAATTATCTAAGGGTTCTCAATGTTGATTTTCCGCCTGGATTATCATTAAGAGATGCTTCCTGTCTTATATCAAGGGCCCTCGGAGAAATAGAACCTGATGAGCTTATTCCCGTTTCGAAAGAGCTGGCCGAGATTGCTGCTGCAAAAGGGATATGTCTTTCAAAATATTGTTTGGACGGATTGGCTTTAAATGAAATCTGGTACAAAATGGCTAATTCAGAAAAGGTCGAGTTTTTTATTTTCTGCCTTTATCAAAACCTTGTAGGGAATAAAGACTACAAGCTCGAGGAGTCAAAGACCCTGCCTCTCTTCGAGGAATTTAGGGAGAAGTACGAAAACGATGAGACATTTTTGCGATACATTACGGTGTACTGTGGGTCTGAGCTCAGCATTTTCAAACCCTTTGTAAATCACAATAGAGGGGCTTATAAAGTGGCTTATTCTTTTCTTAAAGAGAGGGGGGCCGTTTGAGATGAGAAAAGCTGGAAAAGTTAAAGTCGGAGGGCTCTTGGGTATTGATCTCAATGATTTTTCAACTATCACGGAGGGCTCCCAATATCAGATCGATAAGATACGGAGAATGCTGGAAGAATTTGATGATGTTTCTCTTTCAGACGAGATCGTTCCGCTCCTTCTTTATGTTTTCCGCGAGCAGGCGGTAAGCAATGATCTGCTTCAGAAATTTGTCGAATGGCTTTTTGAGCCTGTCTCGGAAAAGGGATTTAAAATAATTTGCCTTCCCGTTTTTGATACTCTCTCTCCCTGCATTGGTATTGTAGATATGATTTATCGGCGAGAAATATAAAAACCGCCAGGCCTCGGGAAAGGCTCGGCGGCTGTCTCCCCTTACGGGAAGTGCTATATCGCTGTCAACGAATATTCTATAGCACTTCATCGGAATCCGCAAGGGTTTCTTTTTTGTACTCTTTTTGGAGGTGTGCTATGCGTTTTTCCTGGTATGGCCGTAAATCTGTATATTCTGATAAGTCCGACTCCATCGACAACCAGGAGCGGATGTGCCGCGAGCACTCTGACTTCCGCTTTCCTGGCGAGGTGGAGTCCTGGGCGCGGTATTCCGACGAGGACTTCTCGGGCGCCAATGCGAACCGCCCTGATCTGAAGCGGCTCCTGCATGATGTTGAGCTGGGCCTCGTCGATGTCCTGGTGGTCTATCAGCTGGACCGCCTTTCCCGCAACGTCAGGGATTTCTCGAATATCTATTCCCTCTTGGACGCCAAGGGCGTGAAGTTTATCTCGGTAAAAGAAAACATTGACACCTCGACCCCGATCGGCAGGGCCATGATGTACGTGACCGTGGTCTTTGCTCAGATGGAGCGCGAGACCATCTCGGCCCGTGTCGTCGATAATATGAACGGCCTTGCGAAGAAGGGCTACTGGGTCGGCGGCATGGCTCCTCTCGGGTATGTCCGCATGCCCATCGAGGTGGACGGGAAAAAGCATGTCTCCCTGGCTATCGATCCGAAGGGAGCGGAGTATCTCCTTTGGCTCTACGACCGTTTCATCGATTCGGGGAAGTCCATCGGAGCCCTGGCCACTGCATGCCGAAACGAGGGGGGCCTGACGCCAAAGGGTTGCTACTTCAGGAGCTCGGAGATCTACACGGTCCTGACCTCTCCCTTTGCTGTGGAGGCCACTCCCGAGATCTATGATTTCTTTGCGGCTAAGGGCTGCAATATGGATCCTGGCTCTCCGAGGGAAAAGTGGGACGGGACGCATGGTGTGATGATCTACGGCCGTAAGACTGGCGGGAAGCATGTCAGCCGCAGGGCTCCGTATGAGCACTGGCTCGTGGCCCTTGGCTACCACAAGCCCTTCGTTCCTGCAGCGAAGTGGCTGGCCGTCCAGGACCGTCTTAGTGCCAATACATTTGCAAAAACCATGAAGTACGGGACGCCTCTCCTTCGGGGCGTGGTCCGCTGCAAATGTGGGGCTCTGATGATGACCGCTCGGAAGGTGTATAAGGGCCAGGTGCAGTCCGCATATTACTGCAGGCGCCGCTCCCGTCAGGGGGTCGAGGCCTGCGACTGCAAACAGATCAACACTGACGTCCTGGATGAGAAAGCTCTCGAGGCCTTCAGGCGCATCGATCTTGACCACGGCCTCATCAGGGAGTTCCTGGAGGTGGAGCCGTCCACGGGTCCCGATCCGAAGGAGCTGGCTTCTAAGATCTCTCGTTGCGAGGCGAAGATCGGGAAGCTCACGGCCGCGCTGGCGGATGCCGACGGATCCTCCGCCGCCAAGTATATCGTGGCCGAGATCGAGCGGATGGACCTGGAGCTGCAGGCTCTTAAGCGAGAGCGCGATATCGCCGTTTCAGAGGAGCGCGCCAGGGGCCTTGCAAAAAAGACCGCGGAGGCCAAGGCTGCGGAGATCTCGCGGCTTATTCGTGGGCTTGATGGTTTCTCGGATGTCGAGAGGAATGAGATCGTCAGAAGTGTGGTTAAGAGCTGCGTGTGGGATGGGAAGCGGCTTTTTATTTCGCTTTGATTTTCACTATTTTATTCTATCTCCGTCAGGAAGTCGAATAAAATAGTGAAATCTGAAAAGTTATAGTATCCCTTAAATACCAACAAAATACAGGATAAATGCCAATATGGTGATATTTTAAAAGCCCCGTAGAGGCCTCCAGGAGCCTCATATCGGGGCTTTTCTTTTTAGACGGTTAATTCCCCGTCTGCGTTCGCATGAACGGTCAACGTGGCATTCTGAGCGCACCAGCCTGCATCGTTGAAGTAGTAGACCTTGCCGTCTATCTCTCTGAGGCAGTTGTGCGGGAAGTTGTCACCCTTTTCGACGTACCACTTGCCCTCCAGCTCTGTGATCCATCCCTCGACGTATTTGCGGCTCACGTAACCCTTGCTGGTCCTGAGCCACAGGTTTGTCGGCGTCATGTAGACCTTGCCTGTCGGGTAGATCTTCGCTCCGTTGGCGTAAGACCCTACGACGCTTCCTGTCTCGGGATAGTCTCTGATGTTGAGTCCTCCTTCGGCTCGGACGATGAGGCCGTGCTCTGCGGAGCACTTCACGATCTCCAGCTCGGGCTGCTCGATGGCCTCGTACTCAATGTCCTTGAGTTTCAGGACCTCCTGCCAGGCGGTGTCCCCTACTCTCGAGATGATCGTCCCGTAGTTGATGCCCTTGGCTTCTACTACCTGCCCGCCTCCGATATATACTCCGATGTGGCCAGGTTTCCATACTGCCCATCCGACCATGGTCTCGTCGAGCTTTTTGATCAGGACGCGCTTGGTGGCCGTGTCCCTGAAGTTCCAGGATCCTCTGATGATCCCTGTGGTCCAGCTGATCAGACCGCTGCAGTCCGTGCAGTGCTTGCCGATAAACTTCCGAGCCTTTGTGATGTAGCTCTTAGTGAAGGTGCTCGGGTTTTCGGCCGCGAGCTGCTGGATGCGCTCCTCGGTCATGATCTCTCCCTTGGCTCCGAATACATACGGCGTCCCGACCTTGGATTTTACGAATGCCACGAGTTCTTTTGCTGTCGTCATCTTCTTTTCCTTCTTTCCGCAGACAGGCTTATGCCTGCCTGCCTTTTATTTTTTCTCGATTTCCTCGGGGTATCTTGTGCGGTCCCATATTCCCTTTACGGCGTCCCAGCCCTCCATGGCCACCAGGGCCACGAAGAAGCCAGCGATCACGCATGCCAGGACGATGGGCCATTCGATCGGCTGCCCGAGGTATGCCATCGCCACTGCGTAAGCTGCAGGGCAAAGCACCAGGGAGAGCACGATCACCACTCCCGCGGTCGGGATATCCTTGAGGCCTGGCCACTCCTTGATGACCTGTGTGATCACGGAAACCACGAAGGCTGCCGCCCCGATCATGAATGCGATAATGACTGCGATCTGAATGATCTGTGCTGCATCGATGTTGAATTTCATATCCCTTTCCTCCTTTTCTTCAGAACCTGTGCTCCAGGTTATACGAACTTATTTTCCATCTTGCACTCGTGGTAGATCTCTTTGATATAACGGACGTTTGCGTTGATGAGCTCGTTCGGAATGTCGTTCTCCTTGACCACCTTTTCGTAGTCCGAGATGTCCGAGAACACCTGAGCGAACTGCTCCTCGTCGTGCTTGGCTCCCATCCTGCATTCCGTCGCAAAGCCCAGTATGCTGCGCCTTAAGGCCTTGGCTTTTTCGTCTGCCTGGTCCTTCTGCATTTCCTTCAGCTCGCCCTGCATATCGTCGATCTTGTCATAGAGCTCCTTATTCAGGAGGCGTCCGAGCCTGATCATGATCCAGCGGACTGGCTGTATTTTGATGAAGGGAGTCAGGTCTATCGCTATTCCCAGGGCTCCGAGTGCTGCTATGATGTCGGGCAGATTTTCTCTGAAGAGATCTGCCATCTCTTTAAGATTCTGATCCATTGGTCAGCCCCACCTTTCGATGATCGCCTCAACCTCCTCGGCCGAGATGTATTGCCGCAGGATCTCTGTCAATTTAGCACTAAGCCCTGCCTGCCTTGCGATCGTTTGTTCTGCCTCCTCCAGCTCCCTGAGGAGCTCTGCAGGCTCTATTCCTTTTCGTGCCATCCGAATACTCCAGGCTCCCACGTGTTCGCGTCATAGTCGGAGATCCAGATCTTTCCGTTATGGGACACCTCGTCCCCGAGGTCGTAGGCGTCATGTGCTCCGAGGGGCTGTGTCCATATGGCCACGCCGCTCTCTGTGAAGCCGATGGCCTTGTAGAGCGCCTCTTCGGTACCAGGGATCCACTCTGAGGATGATGTGTGGTCCTGGTTGACTCTGTAGAGCTGCGTCTCTCCGTCGGCATTCTTGCCGTACTTCAGGATCTTGCCCTGCTTGTAGGCCTTATCGGGCTGCCACTCCTCGTAGAGGTCTGCCACCTCCATGGCCTGCTCGTCAGGAAGGGCAGCTGCATCGACCTGCAGCTGCATGAAGCGCCTCGTTTGCTGCGCTGCCAGGATCTGCTCCGTCTCGGTATCTCCGCCGCCAGCCATGGAATCAACGACGTTCCCTACCCTTTTGATCTCGCGCTCTGAAGCCGTGAGCTGTCTTGCCTGCAGGATCAGCTGATACTTGTCTCCGCGCTGGTCAATGAATTTGTAGTCGTTGCTCTTTACGAGCCCCTGGATCTCGAGGCCGTCGACCTTTGCCCCTTCGAGGTTTTCCTCTGTCCACTTGCCCCAGAGCTCCTCTGCCGCCTCCTGGCTATCGCACATTACTATCAGGTTTTGGATGCTGCCTGAACCTTCGATCTGAGTGCCGTCCTTCAGGAGTACGGTTGTCTTTTTTTCTTCCATATGGCTTCCTCCATTCTTTGATGTATAAATCGTTGAAGAGCCTGTCCATGTGCCTCACGGTGCGTCCGCAGCTCGCGAACGACAGGTGGGCCTTGAATGACTCGTATTGCTGCTCCACTGCTCCGAACGGTATCTCTCCTGCCTCCACTTTGGGCTGCAGCTTCTTGAGCTTTCTGCGTTCCCTGACTATGTTATCCCGAGACGGTCTGATCGCTACTTTCCCAGTCGGCTCCAGCTTGAATTTGAATTTCAGAAACGTGAACCATCTGTCTATCCGCGATATGTGCGTCTTCCTGTCATTGACCTCGAGGCCTATCTTTGCCGCCTCGATGCGGATCCCCTCCAGGCATTTCTTCAGGTATTCCTTGTCCTCATGGATGAGATATAGATCGTCCATGTATCGGCCGTAGAATTTGATGCCCAGCTTCTCTTTGATGTAGTGGTCGACCGAATTCGGAAAACTCACGGCCAGGATCTGCGATACCTGTGATCCGATGCCGAGACTCCTCTCAGGGCCGAATGCATCAACGAGCTGGTGCATGATCCGCCGTATGGTCGGATCCTTGAATTTCTCCTCGAGCATCCTATAGACCTCTTTATGAGGTATGGAGTCGAAGAAGTGCCTGAAGTCTATCTGAAGGATGTATCCTGACGGGTCGCGTCCTGAGACGTATCCGTTCGGGTCCTTATTCTTGCTGCGGTGGTATTTCTGCAGCTGCGCCACGAGCCTGTTGAGAGAGAAGTGGAGTCCCTTGTCCTTGAGGCTCGCTCCGTTATCATAGATCAGGGAATTGCTCAATACTGGAATGAGGACCTTGTCGCTTATGAGGCGCTGCGGCACTCTTTCCTTGATATGCACGGATCGGATGTCCCTTCTGTGTCCGCGCTCGCAGAGCTCAAATTCTATGAATCCCAGGGAGAGGTTATCGCCATTCTTGACGCTCTCGATGGTCTGATATATGTTCCGAAGCAGGTATGCTTCATACTTTTGGATGCTGGCTTTCCAGCCCGTGTCGAGCCTGCTCTTGTTGAATGCATAGACGTAGTTGTTGGCGTCGAGCATGATCTCGGCCCTGTCGTATCGCCTGAGCCTGGCATCCCTTTTCTGTCTGCGGTTCTTATTTCTTATGCCATCGTTTTCAGCCGCACTGGCTTCGATACAGCCAGCGGCATCTATCGCATCCGAACCACAATGCGAAGGCCTATTTAGCCTATTCGGCATGGACATAGACTCCTTTCATTTCTCATTTCATATCTTCCGCCGAAAAATCGGACCTCTATGGAAAAATGAAATCGATCGGGACCCCATTCGAGTTGGACGCGTTGTTGTTGTTGGAGTCTCCGTTATTGCTGGCATTGACGAAGTTGGTCGTGTTAGCCGCCGAAGCCGACGAGGTCCCCCAGTTGTCCCTGCATGCTGTCTCTGCCCAATGATTCCTTTTCAGATCCTTACTTTTTCTCCCGTGCTGCCGCTTTCGCTTCTTTATCGGCTATGAGCTTATAGAACCTGTTGTTGTCCTTACGCCAGCCGCGCAGGAGCTTTTCCTCTTCGAGGATCATTCCGACGATCGGCATCATCTTGTTGACGTCGAGCTGGAAGTTCCTCACGAGTGCTCTCATCTGCCCCTGCAGGGCCTCGCAGTCCTGAATGGCCTGATTGATCATCCTGCGCCTGTCCTCCACCTCAAAGTTAAAGGCTGGATATATGCAGTTGGCGCGGTAGATGCTGTCGACCATGTCATTCACGGTCGTGATCATCCTTTTGGCCATCTCTTCGGCGAGCCAGCGCTTGTAGGGCTCCAGGCGGTTGGTGGTGATCTCTCCCGTCGCTCGGTCGTAGACCCTCTTCGTGAACTTGATGCCGAAGTTATGCTCCCAGCGGCCGAGGATCTCGTCCTGGAGCTTCAGGGCCGTGGCCATGAACTGCATCTCGCTCTTCTTCCTTTGGCTGGCATATACGCTCATATCATTCCTCCATTACTCCCCACCTGAGGTGGGGAGATTAAAGATCAGGCTGTCGCCTTAGATGTGCAGAAAGCGATCGGGACCCCATTCGAGGTGGACGCGTAGTAGTAGTAGGAGTCTCCGACATTGCTGGCAAGGACGAAGGCGGTCGCGTAAGCCGCCGAAGCCGACGAGGTCCACCAGTTGTACCTGCCTCCTCCGTTGAGGTTCTTTATGATCCTGGCTGTCCCGACCATGAATATCGGCCACTGCTTCTTGTCGCGCTCCGCGGCATTCGTTCCATAGAAGACCTCTCCGAAGATCTCCATCTCTGAAGGCAGGATCATCTTGTCCTCGTAGTACCACTCGTCCGCGCCCTTCTTATCCCTGATCCTGGGCACGGCCACGACGAGGTTCTTCCACTCTGCAGGGAGGTCGTTGTACATCGCCTGAACGAATGTGTAGAGGCTGGATGCGGGATATCCTCCCGTATTGTCATTCGTCTCGTTATACTTCTGCGCGGTCTCGAAGAGCTCGTCGCTTATCCACAGGAGGTGCTGCTGGCTGAAGTCGTTCGCTCCCATTCGGATGAAGTGATTGATCCCTGCGAGGCTCATGTGGTAGGTCTTCCCCCTGAAGGTCATCGGGAGGTGGTTGCCGATGATCAGGTGCTCATAGTTGCCCGCTGCGAGCTCGTCATGCAGCTGGCTGAGTGTTACGGGGATCTGATCTCCCTGGGCTCTGAAGAGATTTTTATTCTGAACGTAGAAGGCTTTAGACTGAGCCTCCACCACCACGAGCCTGTCCTCGTGATCATCCAGTTTCTCCTCCGCCTCGGTGACACGCTCATCCGTGGCGTTCAGATCATCTGCCAGGGCATATGCTCCAGTGCCTGCCAGGATGGTGACTTCTGCAGCACTTGCAACCGTGATCAGGGTCTCCATGGTGATCGTCTGAGGGCTGATGGAGTTGTAGGGCGGGAGATAGTCCGCCTTGTCCTCCTGGGCCGTCAGGATCGCGTAGAGCACCTCGGTTCCTGCTGCGTATCCCGTCTCAGACTCCTCGCTTTCATCCGCTTCCGCGGCCATGATGCCGTACTCTCTGATGTAGTATCCTTCGTTCAGGTTCTCGTTCGAGATTATGGCCTTGATATTGACCGTGGTGTCATTCTGAATCTCCTTGCTCGAGATCCCGAAGCTCTGTTTCTGACTCTTCAGGGCCGTGGCTTCTGAAAGGTCTGTGGTCCATTCTCCATCGCCGCTCACTGCCTTGGTGATTACCATCTTGCATTCCCCTGCCTGGGCTTTAGCCAGGAGAGCGAGGCCGACCTTGGTCGGGACCATCTGATTAAACTGTGCCATCTGTTTCCTCCTCTATGATGTATTTTTTGTTCATCGCCACCGCTCCGCCGATCCTATCCGTGACTGAATTTGAATAGCTCAGCTGCGGCGCCTCATTGATGATGTAGTGTTTTGATACCTGGGAGCCTATCCCCAGGCAAAGACCGACGTCTGCCTCGTAGGCCTTGTCGTTTGCGGATCCGCCCTGCCCGTCGCTCATCCCCATGGTGATCTTTGCCCTGGCGTTTCCCGAAGTCTTTCCTCCCACGTAGATGCTGAAGGCCGCTGATCTCTTAATGCTTACTTTTGAGAGGTGAGACCTGGCATTCTTGACGTTCATGATCATGCGCTCAAGCTCGTTCACTATCTCGGGCGTGATCTGCGTATCTGTCTCGATTTCAAAAGTGTACGGATCTCCTCCGTTCTCAAACCATTCCGTGACCTTCCCTGATCCGAATATGGTTTCCACGAGCTCCTGGACCGCCGAGGGCGTTCCTGCCTTCGAGTACCATTTGAGGCTATTCTTTACGAGCTTCCTCTTTGTGGCTATGTCCAGGCTGTCGTCGTAGTACTGGGTCCTCAGCGCTACGGCCATGGCATCGAGGATCTTTTCGGGCAGCTCGTCTATCGCACAGTAGGTCCTGATGTAGTAAGAGTGTTTTACGAGCTCTCCCATCGCCCACTTGAGGGCGTAACTTATGGCCTGCCATTCGACGTCTTCTTTGTCGGGCGTCGATACCATGGAGAGGAGCTCGCCGTCCTGATACTTAGTCATCCTCAACACCTCCGTATGTCACGGTCGCCTCATCGGTGATCGCGGGGATCTGCGTCTTTTGGATGCTCTTAAAGGCTGGCGCCGTGATCTCCACTCTCTTTGCCCCTGCAGCGACCATCATCTGAATGAGCTGGTCTGGGTTGATATCGCGGCCGATCTTCGCCTGCTGCCACTCTATGTAGGACTGTACGGCCGCCTCTATATCCTCCTGCAGGGCCGCTGCCTGGCCTGCGCTTGATCTGTTGATCCAATACTTGACCGAAACGCTGTAGTCCACGGTCTGAGGGGCGCTGACTGAGACGTTGTCGGTGAGAGGCCGCACCTGATCGTTCTTCAGATATTCCTCCAGGTCCTCGATGACCGCCTCCTCGGGAAGCTTGCTGCCCTCCATGGTGATGTAGACCACCACGCTGCCTGGTGTCGGGCTATCCACGTAGACGTCGTCGATCTGTGAATTGTGGGCCTTGCAAAAGTAGGCGTAGGCGTCTGTCGGGCCCGCTACAGAGAAGCCTGAGGGGGCAAGGAAGATCTTATCCGCGAGGCTCTCGTCGCTCTCGATGTCTGCTCCTCCTGCAGTGGAGTTGACATTCGTGACCGATTCGACGTAGCCGATCCTGTCGATCATGGTGGTTATGGTCCCTACGGCATATCCGTTCCCGACCTCTCCCGTGACCGTGCAGGCTGCGGGGACTTCTACCGAGAGCTGCCCCGCAGGGATCTCCGCATATTCCGTGGTGGCGAAGTAGACCTGCCCTGAGGCACTGGCCATGGTCCCCTGGGGGATAGATGTCACTGAAGTCCTCTTTTCTGAAAGCGTGAACTTCAGGGTGCACACCGCCGCCTGGGCGTCTTTTCTTGTGACTCCTGCGATGGCTCCGAGCTGGTCCAATGCGTTCCCGTAGCTCATCCCGAGCATGTTCTGCTCTCCAGCTCTCTGAACGAACTGGAAGCCCTGGAACATGTAGACCGCGCAGGCGTTCAGGATGAGGGACGATTCGTCTGCAGGCTGCATGGATACGGGGTATCCTGTCAGCTCCTCCTTTTTCTGTTCGTAGCGGCTCTTCATGCCGCTCTCGAGCTGTTCAAGGGTCATGCCGTCGATAAAGTCCACCTTTGGTATGTCTTTGACTGATCCTGGCATTTATTCCTCCTTTCTCTCGATGACGATCGTCGCCCTGTATACTCCGTCTCCTATCTCGTCCCACATGATCTCGGGGATGTCGATCGTCGGGATGAACCTGTCGACCTTGTCGTACAGATCCGTGGCGAATTCATTCTGCAGCTCTTCCAGGCTGTCATCGAGGTATTCATCATTCATCCCGAAAGCCCTGGCGCCTGGGAACATGTGCTCTGATTGCCTCAGGAGGTTCCTGAGCAGCGCGTAGAGCAAGTTTGCCTCTTGG
>ERZ1090869.280-NODE-280-length-27726-cov-15.159879_pt1 | contig 27726 bp, 25 predicted proteins | sample MGYA00478474_ERZ1090869 | MGnify/ENA primary metagenome ERZ1090869 (study PRJEB33644, sample SAMEA5815748) | chicken gut metagenome | biome: Chicken; feature: Gastrointestinal Tract; material: Caecum | place: Ireland | collected 2019-01-01 | study: A study of the... | reverse complement strand
GAGATCGCTCAGTGTCTCGTGGGCTCGGAGATGTGTATAAGAGACAGGATTTTATATGATAACCGTGCGCGAGGTTGCGCTTAAAAGCTTATTTTAACGTTCTGGCGCGCTTCTTCTTCGATTTCGTAATAGTAGTACTTTTCAAGCTTCATAAACTTTGCTATTATGCTCGAAGGGAAGGTCTGCATGGCAGTATTTATCGTCTTTACGTTGGCGTTGTAGTACTTCCTTGCCTGTGCAAGTTCGTTTTCTATCGCCTGAAGCTGGCGCTGCAGATCCATAAAGTTTGTGTTTGCCTTCAGGTCGGGGTAGGCCTCGGCCACTGCAAACAGCGACTTCAGCGTGCCGGAAAGAGCGTTTTCGGCTGCAATCCTGTCCTTGGTGCTGCCCGCGTTTATGGCGCCGTTGCGCGCCGCTATAACAGCCTCTAAGGTGCCGCTTTCGTGCTTGGCGTAACCCTTTACCGTTTCAACAAGGTTGGGTATAAGGTCGTATCTCTTTTTAAGGTATACGTCTATGGTCGCCCATGCCTCTTCGGTGTCGTTCCGCATCTTTACAAACTTGTTGTACGCGCCTATGCATACAGCCACGATTATTATCACAAGCACGACCACAATGGCCACGATAATAACGGGCACTACCCATCCGGCGAGCAGTAATGAAAACATTGTTGTTTCCTCCAGGTTATTTCCGCCGTAACAGCGGAGTTTTATAATTAAATTATAGACTATGCCGCTTACTTTGTCAATATCGGAATGCAGCATTATTGTATAAACTATAATAAGGGCGCAGTGTTGTTCAAATGATTGCAAAAATATCCCGCTTGTGGTAAAATAACTTTATACCGCAATTATTAAATTGTATTTTATGGCATGGTCAGTTTGTTATGCTTTATACCATATTCTGCCGCCGCGGCATATAATGGCAGAGTGCAAAGAACTGTCTCTGTTGTCAATCTGTCTGCAATAACGCACAATGCGCGGTATTTAAAGGGGCTGTGCCGCGGCGCAACGTTCATGGCGGTGGTAAAGGCCGACGCCTACGGCCACGGCGCCGAGCGTGTGGCCCTGCATATACAGCACATTGCCGACGGTTTCTGCGTGGCAATCACCGACGAAGGCGCCGCCCTGCGCATAGCGGGCATAACCAAGCCCGTGCTCGTACTCACCCCCGTCACCTGTGCGGAAGACGCCGCCGCTGCGCGCTTTTACGGGCTGGACGTAACGGTAAACGGCGTCCGGCCGGCAAAATTGTGCGGCGGGCTGAACTGCCATATAAAGCTCAACAGCGGCATGAACCGCTACGGCTGTTCATTGGGCGAACTTCCCGCGGTGATGCGTGCGCTGCAGAATGCCGGCGCTTTTGTCGCGGGACTCTTCAGCCACCTGTACTGTCCGCACATAGAGGGGGAGCGGCAGGCCCAGCTTGCGCTGTTCGGCCAGGCCGAAAGGCTGGTAAAGGCCGAATATCCCCGTGCGGTTTGCCATCTTTCGGCGACCGCGGGCACAATGCTCGGCGGCAGGTTTTTAAAAGAAGGGGTGCGTTGCGGCATCGGCCTGTACGGGTACGCCCCCGCAGGCTTTGAGCGCGGCCCGCTCAAGCCCGCCCTCACCGTATATGCGCGCAAGGTGCAAACTTCGCCCGTCGTCGGCGGTGGCGCAGGCTATTCGGTGGCGCAAAAAAAGTATTCGGCGCTCAGCGCCTACCGCGCAGGCTATGCCGACGGGTTTTTCCGCACCTCGCCGCTCGGCGTCGGCAACCTTTGCATGGACGCCTTTGTCTCAGAAAAAGGGGACGAATTGCTCCCCGTAATGGCGGACGCCGACGAATACGCCGCGGCGTGTGGCACAATAAGTTACGAGGTGCTGTGCTCGGTAACAAAGCGCTCGCAGATGGTATATACAGTTTAACGCGCCGTGAACGCAGCATATAAACAGACGCTGCGGCGGCATAAAAATAAATTGGTGCGGCAATATGCCGCGGTCAACGGCATATGAAGGCTGAACTCAGGCAAAAATATAAAATAAAACGCAAATTTTTGGGCAGCGTGCAGCGCCAGGTGGCGGACGGGGCCATTGCAGACGAATTTTTAAACGCCTTCGGCGGGAAAGGCAGCTTTTTCATCTATAACAGTTTTGGCACCGAGGCGGACACGCACGGCATAATATCTGCCCTTCAGTCGGGCGGAAAGCGCGTGTACCTTCCAAGGGTGGAGGGCGAAAATATAGTTCCCGTGCCCTTCGGCAGTACGCGCAGGGGCGCCTTCGGCGTGGAAGAACCGCTCGGCGCGGCATATTCGGGCGACATAGAAGTTACCGTCGTTCCCCTGCTCGCCGTCAACGGCAATGGGTACCGCTTAGGTTACGGCGGGGGATATTACGACAGGTATTTAAAGGGCGCCCGCACATTAAAGGTCGGGCTTGGCTATCACTTCCAGCTCACGGAAGAATTTATCGCAGACGGGTGGGACGAGCCTCTCGACCTGTTTGTGTGCGAAAGGGGGGTATATGACTTCAGGGACAGAAGATAGGGACATCGAAGGCGGCAATGCCGCCGCAAACGGTGACAAAAATACAGGCGGCGGGCAGGCCCGCACCAGCGCCGAGGACGCTGCCAACGCGCTCATGGCGGCGCTATCCGTGCAAGGACAGGCCGAAAAACACGGCAAAAAGCGCAGAAGGGAACAGCCTGAGCAGCCTTTAAAAGAGCAGTTGCCGCCCGAACAGCCCGAAAGGGGCCGGGCGATAAAAAAGCAACCCGCGGAAAAAGAGGAACAGCCTAAGGAGGAAAAGATAGTTCTGCCGCCAAAGCTCATGGCAAAAAAGGTGCTGCTTGAGCTTGTGGACATGCTCAAGGGGGCGGCGTTCCCGTTCATAGTGATGTGCGTGTTCTCCACCACCATAATCCTCTTTTACGGGTTTGAAGATTTTGCCGTGCAGCTCATTGCCGTCATCTTCGGCGAAGGGCTTATGATAGCGGCGTTCCTAATGTTCGGCAGGCAGAACGGCGCGGCCGCCTACCGCAAAAGCAAGCTCAACGGCGCAAAGCGGCGGCTGGGCAACCCCGATAAGTCCCTGCTTTTAAAAACGGGCGAATATGTTCCGTGGAAGGGTTTTGTAATAGCCTTTATCGCCACGGTGCCGTTCATAATATTCCAGACAATAAAGTGCTTCGGCGACTACTCGTTTGTAGACTTCATGCTGGAGTACGCCTGCGGCTGGGCGGTGGCCCCGCTGGAGGTAATAGGCGGCATACCTCAGCCCTACTACCTGCTTATGATAGTCCTTCCCATAGCGCTTATGGGCGGCTTTTACATACAGGGCAGCCATGCCGAAGAAAAGCGGCAAAAGAATATCGGCCGCGCCGAAGACGACATGCGCAAGGGCAAAAAGAAGCACTACTATGAGGAAAATACCTACGATTCAGGGGTGGAACTCCCCGAAGACGACAGGAAGGGCGGCAGATGAGGGTAATAAGCGGTAAATACAGGGGCATGGTGCTTGCCGAGTTCAAGGGCATGGACATCCGCCCCACCGCCGACAGGGTGAAGGAGAGCCTTTTCAACATACTCTCTTTCCGCATTGCGGGCGCGCGCGTGCTCGACCTGTTCTGCGGCAGCGGCAGCCTGGGCATAGAGTGCCTTTCGCGCGGGGCGGCGGGCGTGCTGTTCAACGATATTTCAAAGGACAGCATTGCTGTTTTAAAAAAGAACCTTTCCCGCCTGCGCGGCGATGAATATGCCCTTTCAAATGCCGGCTGGAGGGAGTGCCTTGCACGGCAGAAAGTTCCCTTCGATATAATATTTATCGACCCGCCCTATGCCGATGATTGCGGCATATATGCGCTTGAATTTATCGGCAGGCACAAACTTCTTTCAAAGGGCGGAGTGGTCGTTTACGAGCGCGACCGCAGTTTTGAAGGCAGTGTAGATGGGCTTGCCTTTGCAGATGAAAGAAAGTACGGCAGAACATACCTCACCTTCTTTTCGCCTGCATATGGGGAGAACTGATTTTTTTCGCGGCGATAGTCCGCATACGGTAACAAAATGAAAAAGTGTGTTTTTTCGGGCACGTTCGACCCGCCCACATCCGGGCATGTTTCTGTAGTCGAAAGCTGCCTTAAAATATTCGACGAGGTAGTTGTGGCGGTAATGCACAACACGGCAAAAAAGCCGTTGCTCTCCGCGCAGCAGCGGCAGTATCTGCTCGCCAAATTGTTTGAAGGCGAGCCCGCCGTAAAGGTGCGCGTTTTCAGCGGCGCGGCGGTAGACCTTTTAAGGGAGGAGGGCACGCCCTTCTATGTGCGCGGCGTGCGCAACGGCATGGACTACGAGTATGAGACCGCCGACTACCTTGCAAGCAAAAAGCTCATGCCCGAGCTGGTGGAAATATATATCCCTGCCGAACAGGATAAAATACAGGTCAGTTCCACGCTGGTAAAAAATTCGGTAAAATTCGGCAAGTCGCTGTTCGACTATGTGCCCGAGCGCATCAAGGGCGACTTTTTAAGTATGCTGGAGGAAGAGGATGATAGAGAGACAGATAAAAATTCCCGAACCTGAAGAAATAAAACAGATGGTGCCCATGCCCGAATCTCTCAAAGAGATAAAGCGCGGGCGCGACAAGCTTATAACCGACGTAATAACGGGCAAAAGCGACAAGTTTGTGGTGATAGTCGGCCCCTGCTCCGCGCATGAAGAAAAGCCCGTGCTCGACTATGTTGAAAGGCTTGGCAGGCTCAACGAGCGGGTCAGCGATAAACTTGTGCTCGTTCCCAGAATATACACAAACAAGCCCCGCACCCGCGGCGTGGGCTACAAGGGCATGTTCTCCCAGCCCGACCCCACCAAGGCCGAAGATATTTTAAAGGGCATACTCACCATACGCAGGCTCAACATTGCGGCCATAGAGGCAAGCGGGCTGTGCGCCGCCGACGAAATGCTGTACCCTTCAAATTACGACTATATAGACGACCTGCTTTCCTACATAGCCGTGGGGGCGCGTTCCAGCGAAAATCAGCTTCACCGCCTTGTGGCAAGCGGAATAGACGGCCCCGTTGGCATAAAAAACCCCATGAGCGGCAGCATACTTGCCATGCTCAATTCAATATACGCCGCACAGAGCGGGCAGGTGTTCAAGCTGAACGGCTGGCAGGTAAAAACAAACGGCAACCCGCTTGCTCATGCAATTCTGCGCGGCGCGGTAGACGGCTACGGCAACGACATCCCCAATTTCCACTACGAATTTGTAATGCAGGTGGCGGAAGGGTACGCAAAGAGTGAACTTAAAAACCCCGCCATAATAATAGACGCAAACCACTCCAACAGCGGCAAAAAGTTCAAACAGCAGATCCGCATCTGCGAAGAGGTAATGCAGAACAGGATATACGATAAAGACTTCAAAAAGATAGTAAAGGGCTTTATGATAGAGAGCTTTATCGAAGAGGGGAACCAGAAGGAAGATATAGTTTACGGCAAGTCTATAACCGACCCCTGCCTGGGCTGGGCCGATACCGAGCGGCTCCTTTTGGATATCGCCGCAAAAGTATAAAAAGGTTTATTCGGTGCAATATTTGCAAAAACATGCGGCAATATGCTGCAAATAACGCATATTTTAAAGGAGGTCGCCGTGTATAAAAAGGTAAGTTACCTTGGCCCCGAGGGCAGCTATTCTCACATAGCCGCAGGGCAGATGTGCGCGGGGGCGCAGCTTATTCCGCAGCGCTCGTTTGCAGATGTCGTAAGCAGCGTGGTGCGCGGCGTTGCAGACGCGGCCGTCCTGCCCATTGAAAACACTTTAAACGGCGGCGTGCTGCAGAACATGGATCTGCTTGAGGCAAACGACTGCCTGACCGCCGTGGCTGAATTTACCCTTCCCATAGACCACCGCCTTATCACCATGCGCGGCGCGGATATATCGGGCATCAAAAAAATTTATTCGCACAGGCAGGCGCTCGACCAGTGCGCAGCGTACCTGCACGAACATTTCCCCGCCGCCGAACTTATAGCCGAGGCGTCTACCGCGGCCAGCGTGGCATGCATAAAACTGCCGCAGGACGCGGCTATAGCGGGCGTGCAGTGCGCGCAGGAGGGGTTCGACGTATCCCCCGAGTGCATTTCAGACGAAAAGAACAACTATACCCACTTTCTTCTGGTAATAAAGGGCGTTTTGCCCGATAATTTTAAAAGCGGCAAGGTCTACTTTTCGCTGGTATGCAACCACGTTCCCGGCGCCCTTTTGCATATCTTAAGCATAATAAACGACTACAACCTGAACATGACCAAGATAGAATCGCGCCCGTTGAAGGATATCCCCGGGGAATACCGCTTTTTTATAGAGGCCGAGGGCGACTATTCGTCGCCGCAGATAAAATCGGCAATTGAGGCGCTGCGTGCGGCAACAAGGTCGTTCCGCCTGATAGGCGCATACTGACGGCCGCCGTTTGAATTTTTCAGCCGTTCAGCCTGTTGCCAGCAGTATAAAAAAACACAGCACAGCCTGCAAAAGCTTCATGCCTATAAACTTAAGCGGCCTTACGCCCGCCTTTGTAAGATATGTAAGCTGTTGCAGCAGAACGCTCGCCCCGCCGAAGGTTATGGTAAAGCCGCACAGCGGCAGGGCAAGGCTGCTTCCGCTCTTAACAAGCGCGGCGCAGCCGCCCGTCATTTCGATGAGCCCGTACGCGGCGGCCTGTGCGGCGCCTTCGTCCATAAACAGATTAAAAAGCTTTTCAAAGGGGTATAAAATATAAAAGTCCTGCGCTATCGCCGCGGCCGTGTAGAAAAACACTATGAACGCGCCCGCCGTCAGCGCCGACTGCACCGCCCCGTAAAAGCTTTCTTCAAGCAGGTTGCCGCTCCGCTTTAAATCGGGTGCAGGCGCATTGCATTTTTTGCCCGCCAGCGAAAATATTATGGCAGGCACAAGCACGGCAACTATGTGGGCTGCGTAAAGTTTTGCGCCCTGCCCGCCGTAGCCGAACATGCCGCCCACCGTCCCCATGGTAAACAGCGGCCCGCAAAGGCTGCACATGTATGCAAGTTTTTTGGCACCGTAGCCATCGGTCAGCCCGGCGGCATAAAACCCGTACACCATGCGGCTGCCGGCGGGGTAGCCGGAGGCGGCGCCCATTACAAGGCAGGCGGCGGCGCACCCGGGCAGTTTTAGTGCAGAGCATGCCCCGTGCAGCGGGCGCGATACTTTGCCGGCCGCCCCGCTGTTAAGCATAAGTGCGCATATCACCATAAACGGCAAAAGTGCGGGCAATACGCACTGCGTCCACAGCGCTATGCCTTCGGCGCACTTTGCAATGTATTTTTCAGGCCGCGCTATTATTGCGGCGGCCATTGCTGCAAGCGCGAAAATTGCGGCGGCAAGCGCTGCCTTTTTCAGCTTTTTGCCAAAACTTTGAATGGCATTTGTTGCTTCTTGCTTTTTTTCGGCGCCTGAATATCGTACTTTGTCGGTGCCGTAATGTGCGCGCATACGGCGCGCGCTGCAATATTTGTTCATAACTTAAAATTATTTTTTATACGGAGATTTTATGAGTAAAAAACTTGGCCTCGCCCTCGGCGGCGGAGGCGCCCGCGGCGTTGTTCACATAGGTTTTTTAAAGGCGCTGGAAGAGGAGGGCATAAAGCCCTACTGCATTTCGGGCACGTCAATGGGCGCCGTTGTGGGCGCCTGCTATGCCTGCGGCATGCAGGTAGATTTTATCCGCGATACAATGCTCAAGCTCAAGTCGTCTGATATAATAGATATCAGCGTGCCCTTCAGCAGACTTAGTATTCTGCGCAGCAACAAACTGCAGAAACTGCTCATCAAGCACATTGGCGATAAAAAGTTTGAGGAGCTGGAAATGCCGTTCAGCTGTACGGCGGTCGACCTGTATTCCGAAAAGCTCTATGTGTTCGATAAGGGCAGCGTTGCGCTCGGCGTTCAGGCATCTTCCTGCATACCTGCCGTATTCAAGCCCGTAGAGCACGACGGCATGTTGCTTGTAGACGGCGGAGTGTTGTGCCGCGTTCCGGTAAAGCAGACAAAGGCCCTCGGCGCCGACGTGGTCGTGGCAATAGACGCCATAAAAAATACTGCCGACCCTGTGGATAAAATCCCCAACCTGGTCGCCATGCTGTTGCGCGTGTTCGACACAATAGATAACCACAATGTGCGCACAGAGCGCGCCCAGCCAGGATATCCCTGCGACCTGCTGCTTGAACCCGAGCTTGAGGGTATAAGCCAGTTTGCCGTAAAAAACCTTGATAAAGCCTACGAAGAAGGTTATCGCCTGGGGCGCGACAATATCGAAGCCGTTAAAAAACTTATCGCAGACTGATTTTGCGGGGCCTGAAATATAGGCGGGCAGTGAACATAAGCGGAGCCGAAAACATAGGCGGCTCCGCGTAATTATTGCATATTTTCAGGGCCGTGCCCTTTCAACCAAAGCTATGGATCTTTTTGACTTAAACGGAAACGAAGAGAGCGCAAAACCGCTTGCCGAGCGCATGCGCGCCAACAACCTCAACGAATTTATCGGCCAACGCCATATAGTTGCCGAAGGCAGCCTTCTGCGCCGCGCGATCGCGTCGGATAGGCTTGGCAGCTGCATATTCTGGGGCCCTCCCGGCACGGGCAAAACTACGCTTGCAAACATAATCGCCGCCACAACGCACGGCGATTTTATTAAGCTGAACGCCGTTCAGGCGGGCGTGGCAGACGTAAAAAAAGCGGTGGAAACGGCGCGCAACAACTTAAAAATGTACGGCAGGCGCACCTATCTTATGCTGGACGAGTGCCACCGCTTCAATAAAACACAGTCCGACAGCCTTCTGCCCGCCATAGAGCAGGGCACCATAATATTTATAGGCTCCACTACGGAAAATCCATATTCTTCCATGACGCCGGCAATCGTTTCGCGCTGCCGCGTGTTTGAATTTAAAAGACTTTCTGAAGAGGATATCCGCGGCGCGTTAAACAAGGCGCTCAAAGATAAGCGGAAGGGGCTTGGGGCCTATGCCGCCGAGGCGGAGGATGAGGCCATTGAACATATCGCCCGCATGGCGGGCGGAGACCTGCGCTCTGCCTACAACGCGCTGGAACTTGCCGTTATAACCACGCCGCCGCAGGCCGACGGCCGCATTGTGATAACATTAAAGGACGCCGAACAGTCCATTCAGCGCAAGGCGCTCTCCTACAGCGAAGACGAATATTACGACTACCTTTCGGCATTCTGCAAATCGCTCCGCGGCAGCGATTCAAACGCCGCCCTGTATTATGCCATGCGCCTTATCGAGGGCGGGTGCGACCCCATGACCGTGGCGCGCAGGCTGGTTATACATTCTGCGGAAGACGTCGGCATGGCCGACCCGCAGGCAATGGTGGTGGCAACTTCGGCAATGTACGCGCTTGAAAAGACGGGCTACCCCGAAGGGCTTATCCCGCTATCCAACGCGATAGTCTATGTGTGCGAAGCCCCCAAAAGCAATGCCGCATGTGCCGCCTATCACGCCGCTATGGAGGACGCCCGCACCGTGCGCGACGACGACGGCGTTCCGCCATACCTTAAAGATAATACTTTCGGCGACGCCGCAACCAAGGCGCAAAGCAAAAAATATAAGTACCCGCACGACTACGCAAACGGCTATGTGGAGCAGCAGTACCTGCCCGAAAAGCTCAAAGACAGGGTGTATTACGTTCCAAAAGATATAGGCTTCGAGCGTGAAGTTATAAAGATCCGCAGCGACAAGGGCAAGCTTAAATAGTGTATTTCCATTTACTTTATGTATAGTTTTAATTGCACCGCGTATCCTTTTACGCGGTGCTTTGCTTTTATGTACGCTTGAAAAATGCGTTTTTAAGGCACGCTTGCAGGTGTCATTGTATAGCAATTTTTAATTGCATGCTTAAGTACAACTTATACTATATAAATATTAATAACAATAAAACATGTCAAAATTACTTAATTTTGAACATAAAACATGCTATTTACTTTTTGTTGAATTGTTTTGGCGTGTATTATGTTTGATTTTTAGTTGTTTTGCCCAAAAATTGTTCTTGACAAAACTGTATTTTTAATATTATACTGATAAAAAATATAGCTGTACACGGCTGCACGGAAAAAGATTTGCGTCACCAGCAAAGATTTTTCGTGAATACAATTAAATATATAAAGGCGTTGAGGGAGAGAAGTAGCCCGGCACGCCGCCTGCAGAGAGCGGGGGCAAGGTGGAAGCCCCGCGGAAAGGCGCCGCGCGAATAACACTCCGGAGCCGCTGCCCGAAAGTTTTTTCAAGTAGGGTAAGCCGTCAGCCCGCGTAAAGGGCAGAGATTTGTTTGAATCTTGCAGAGCGACCGCCGCACAAGGCGGTAATTTAGGTGGTACCGCGGACTGTTTTACCGTTCGTCCTAAACAAATTTTATGTTTGGGCGGGCGGTTTTTTTGTTGCCGCCTTCCCGCAGAAAGGAGGCTTTTTATATGGCAAAGTATCGCACTGTAACGGCCGATAAGCTTTCGGAAGGCGACATCGGCAGGCAGCACACGCTGTGCGGGTGGGTGGAAAACATACGCGACCACGGCGGCGTGTCATTTATTGACCTGCGCGACTTTTACGGCGTGGTTCAGGTAGTCATGCACAATGCCGAACTGCTGCACGGCATCTCACGCGAAGACTGCATTATGGTCAGTGGCATCATCGAGGCGCGCGACGAAGAAACTTACAACCCCAAGATCCCCACGGGCACAATAGAGCTGAACTGCTCGTCGGTGACCATTCTCGGCAAGGTGCACAAACCCCTGCCGTTTGAAGTTGCAACCTCGCGCGAGACAAGGGAGGAACTCCGTTTAAAATACCGCTTTCTTGATATGCGCAACAAAAAGGTTGCAAAAAACATAGTGCTGCGCGCGCAGGTCACGGCATTTTTAAGGCAGCAGATGGCCTCGCTCGGCTTTCTCGAGGTGCAGACCCCCATACTCTGCGCCTCCTCGCCCGAAGGGGCAAGGGACTATATTGTGCCCTCGCGCAGGTTCAAGGGCAAGTTCTATGCTCTTCCGCAGGCCCCTCAGCAGTATAAACAGCTGCTCATGGCGGGCGGCATAGACAGGTATTTTCAGATAGCACCCTGCTTCCGCGACGAGGACGCCCGCGCCGACCGCTCGCCCGGCGAATTTTATCAGCTGGACTTTGAAATGGCGTTCTCAACCCGCGAAGACGTGTTTGCCGTATGCGAAAAAGTCATGTGCGAAACGTTCGCAAAATTTGCGCCGCAGGCAAAAGTAACGTGTGCGCCCTTCCCCGTAATACCTTACAGTCAGGCAATGCTTGAATACGGCACCGATAAGCCGGATCTTAGGAACCCGCTTAAGATAATCGACCTTTCGCAGTTCTTTTCGGAATGTACCTTCAAACCGTTCATAGGCGCAACGGTGCGCGCCGTTAAAACTTCCGGGCGCATGAGCAAGACCTTTCACGAAAAGTTGCTTTCATACGCCCTGTCTATAGGCATGGGCGGGCTTGGGTACCTTGAGGTGGGGGAGGATCTCTCCTTCAAGGGCCCCATAGATAAATTTATTCCCCAACACAAAAAGTCTGAACTTATATCTCTTGCCGGGCTGTGTGCCGGTGACACCATCTTCTTTATCGCCGATACCCCTCAGCGCGCCCCCGTGCTTGCGGGCAAAATAAGGCAGGAACTTGCCTTACGCCTGGGCATAATAGAACAGAACGCCTTCCGCTTCTGCTTTGTGACCGACTTCCCCATGTACGAGCTCGACGACCAGACGGGCAAGGTCTGCTTCACCCACAACCCCTTTTCAATGCCGCAGGGCGGGCTTGCCGCCCTTGATGGCGACCCGCTTGAGGTGCTCGCCGACCAGTACGACCTTGTGTGCAACGGCGTAGAGCTCTCCTCGGGCGCGGTGCGCAACCACGATGTGCGCATAATGGAGCGCGCGTTTGAAATAGCAGGGTATACCGCAGAAGAGCTGAGGCAAAAATTCGGCGCCCTTTACACGGCCTTCCAATACGGCGCGCCGCCCCATGCTGGAATGGCCTCCGGTCTGGAGCGTATCTTAATGTTGCTCACCGGCGAAGAGAGCATACGCGAGGTGGTCGCCTTCCCCATGAGCTCCTCCGGGCAGGATCTTCTGTGCGGGGCGCCCTGCGAGGTCACAGAACAGCAGCTGCGCGAGGCGCACATAAAAATAAGGTAAATAGTAAAGTTTTGTCCGCGGCGCTTGATAGGTATACAATCGACGGTGCTACATTTTCTGTCGAAACAACTTTTGCCCTGTCATTTCGAGCGGAGCGAAGCGCAGTCGAGAAATCTCCAAAGATATGATGCGTAGCGAGATCTCTCCGCTTCGCGCACTTCGTGCACTTCGGTCGAGATGACAAGTAAATTGCCGTAAACGCTTTCGGCGTTATCTATCCCTGTTGCGCCGCTTTACAAAGCGCGCGCTTTATTGTAAAATTTATATTGTTAAATGTGCCTGCGGCAGGGCGCGGCAAAACGCATTGCCCCACATATATGCCGCAACCAATGCAAAAAAACGGAGTTATCATGGCAATAGAAAAACAGCAACTTGAGCACCTTGCCCGCCTTGCAAACCTTGAGTTCGGCGGTGAGGAGCTTGAAAAATTCAAAGAAGGGTTTGAAGAGATGGTGGCCTTCTGCGACGGAATAAACCATGCCGTTGCGGGCGATACGTCCAGTATACGCGGGGTAGATTCCCGCACCATAGATTTTGCAGACCTGCGCGAAGATACAGCGCAGTCCAGCCTTGCGGCCGAAAAGGTGCTTTCGAACGGGCAGTCGTCAAACGGCTATTTCACCGTGAGGAGGGTGGTAAAATGAGCGGAAAAATTGCGCGGTTTTCGGCAATGCTCGCCCGCGGCGAGGTCACCTCGCGGCAGCTTACCGAACGGTATATCACGCGCATACAAAAACTTAACCCCGTGCTCAACGCCTATGTGTGCACTACGTTTGAAGAGGCGCTTATACAGGCAGACTATGCCGACGGGCTTATAAAGTCGGGCAGGGCAACTCCGCTCACGGGCATACCCATGGCGCTCAAGGACAATATCTGTACAGAGGGCCTGCCCACAACGTGCTGTTCAAAGATGTTGCAGGGCTACAGGCCGTGCTACAGCGCCACCGTGTGGGAGAGGCTGAAGGCGCAGGGCGCCGTACTGCTCGGCAAGACAAACATGGACGAATTTGCCATGGGCTCCGCTTCGGAAACTTCCTTTTTCGGCGCGCCTAAAAATCCCGCCGATATCTCAAGGGTAACGGGCGGCTCTTCGGGCGGCTCTGCAGCGGCGGTCGCTGTCGACCTCGCTGTATATGCGCTCGGCTCCGATACGGGCGGCTCCGTCCGTCAGCCCGCGTCGTTCTGCGGCGTAGTCGGATTCAAGCCCACATATGGCGCGGTGTCGCGCTACGGTCTCATCGCGTACGCCTCGTCGCTCGATCAGATAGGCCCGCTCGCCTCGTCTGCGGAGGACGCCGCCATTGTGTACGACGCCATACGCGGCTCCGACGTGCGCGACCAGACTTCGCTGCCCTCTGCGGGCGGCCCTACACCGCTTGAGTGCGATATCTCTTCCCTCACCGTAGGCGTCCCGCAGGAGTTTTTGGGCGAAGGGGTTGCCGAGGAGGTAAAGCAGGCAATCGGTGCGGCATTATGCGCGTTTGAACGCGCCGGGTCAAAGGTTAAAAAGGTAACTTTGCCCGCCTTTGAAGTCGCCCTTCCCGTGTACTATATAATAAGCTGCGCAGAGGCCTCTTCCAACCTCGGCCGTTACGACGGAATACGCTACGGTTTCCGCGCGGAGCAGTTCGGCGACATACGCGATATGGTAATAAAGACCCGTTCCGCAGGCTTCGGCAAAGAGGTCAAAAGGCGTATAATGCTGGGCACATATGTGCTGTCCAGCGGGTATTTCGATGCCTACTACAAAAAGGCGTGCCTGTTGCGCGGGCGCATACGCGAGGAATTTGCAAGGGCGTTCGGCGAGTGCGATATACTCCTCACCCCCACGTCGCCCACAACGGCGTTCAGGCTGGGGCAAAAGCCCGCAAGTTCCACCGCGGCCTACCTTGCCGATATCTGCACCGTACCAGCCAGCATTGCCGGCCTGCCCGCCGTATCCGTTCCGTGCGGCATAGGCGAGGGCGGCCTGCCCATAGGTTTGCAGATAATCGCCGACCGCTCGCGCGACGACCTCGTCCTTGCGTGCGCACACTTTTTTGAAGGGGTGGCAGAGGTAAAAACGCCCCTCTGCAGGGAGGTGCAGGAATGAAGTATCAGCTTGTTTCGGGGTTTGAAACGCATGTGGAGCTTGCCACTGCAAGCAAAATTTTCTGCGGCTGTTCCACAAAATTCGGCGCAAAGCCCAATACCCACTGCTGCCCGGTGTGCACCGGTCAGCCCGGCAGCCTGCCCGTGCTCAACAAAAAGGTGGTGGAGTATGCCATACGCGCGGGCCTTGCCACGCACTGTACAATAAACGCCGTCACCCACCTCGACCGCAAAAACTACAGCTACCCCGACCTTCCCAAGGCCTATCAGATATCCCAGTACGACAGGCCGCTGTGCGAGCACGGGTATATAGAGCTTGACAGCGGCAAACGCATAGGCATCACGCGCATACACATAGAGGAGGATGCAGGCAAGCTTGTGCACGAGCGCGGCTTTACCTATATAGACTATAACCGCGGCGGCGTTCCGCTCATAGAGATAGTCTCCGAACCAGACATCTCCTCGCCTGAAGAGGCGCGCGAATATGTCGAAAAGTTGCAGCTCATCATGCGGTATATAGGGGTGTCCGACTGTAAAATGCAGGAAGGCTCTATGCGGTGCGACGTAAACATATCGCTCTCGCAGAACGGCGTCATGGGTACCCGCACGGAGATAAAAAACATGAACTCCGTCACCTTTATAGAGCGTGCCATCATCTACGAGGCCGCCCGCCAGCGCGAAATTTTAGAGGGCGGCGGAAGGGTGGAGCAGGCCACGCTGCGCTTTGACGAAGCCACCGGCGAAACATATGTAATGCGCACCAAGGAGGACGCGCAGGACTACCGCTACTTCCCCGAACCCGACCTTCTCACAGTGGTCATTCCGCAGGAAAAGATAGATGAAATAGCCGCACATATGCCCGAATTACCCGCGCAAAAGCGTGCCCGCTATCTCTCCCTTGGCATAAGCGCGCAAAATGCCGACCTGCTGTGCAGGTACAGGGCGGTATGCGACTTCTTCGATGCATGCTTAAAGGCGGGTGCGGGCGCAAGGCACGCGGCAAACCTCATTGTCGGCACCATATATGCCGCCCTGCCTACCGAGGAAGATAAAGAGGCGTTCGCCCTTCCCTTTGTGGCTGAGGAGTTTGCAAAGCTTGTAAAATATATCGACGGCGGCAAAATCAATTTTACCCTCGCGCAGATCACCCTTTCAGAGATGCTCAAAAAGGGCGGCGCCGTAAGCGACTATATAAAGGAGGAAGACCTTGCCGGTATATCTGCCGGGGAGCTTGAAAGTCTGTGTATACAGGCTGTCGCCGCCAATCCCGCCGCGGCTGCCGATTACCGTGCGGGCAAGCAGAAGGCTATAGGCAGCTTTTTCGGCTACATCAAGCGTGCCACGGGCGGCAGGGCAGACATAAAGACGGCCGAGCAGGTGCTTAAAAGGTTGCTTTCGGACTGAATTATTATATTGTTGAAAAATTCACGTCAAATTAATAATTATGCCTTAAAGGGGCGCGGCGTTTTGCCGCGCCCCGTTTTTATGTGCGCCGCCGTGCAGGGCGGCGCGTTTTTTATTACCTTACGGTATGCATAAAGTCCGCGCCTGCCAAATAAGCTATAACAAGCACCTGTAAGCTTTGCGCTGCTGCAAAGTTTTATGTTCTGCATTTTCGACAAATTTCGCCAATAATGCGCCATACTTTTTAAATTCTGTGCGCGGTTTTTTATTATCATAGGAGAAAAGTTGTTTTGGCGGCTGTATTAAAACTCAAAAACATATTGCTCGGCTGCGCCGCTGCAGCGCTTGCCGCAATACTTGTCGCGGCGGTATATCTCAGCGGATCATATGCAGTTTTTGCGGGCAATGGCGGGCGGCTTATACCCATATACAGCGTGGGCAGGGACGATAAGCATATCAGCATAACGTTCGACTGCGCGTGGGGCGCCGACTATACCCCCGCAATACTTGAAGCTCTTGAAAAGTACAGCGTCAACGCAACTTTTTTCATGGTGCAGTTCTGGGCGGAAAAGTATGCCGACGTGGTGGCCGATATCGACGCCGCCGGCAACGAGATAGGCACCCATTCAAAGACCCATTCCCACATGCCGTCGCTTTCGGCCGAAGATATCACTGCCGAACTGAAAAGCTCGGCGCAGGCCATAACAAATATAACGGGCAAACAGGTTGACCTGTTCCGCGCCCCCTTCGGCGATTATAACAACAAGGTCATATCAGCCGCGCAAAGCTGCGGCATGTATACCATTCAGTGGGATGTAGACAGCCTTGACTGGAAAGATCTTTCCGCGGCGCAGATAGTGCAGCGCGTAACCTCGCGCGTGCAGAGCGGTTCAATAATTTTAATGCACAACAACGGGCTGCATACCGCCGAGGCGGTGCCCGTAATATTGCAGACGCTTATAGACCGCGGGTATACCTTTGTGCCGGTAGGGCAGCTCATCTACAGACAGAATTTCACCATAGATCCAAACGGCAGGCAACAGCCGCAGGGCTGAATTTGCATTTTAAAGAAAAACTTTCTGGAGGCATTTTATGAATTACAATGCAGAAAAAAACAACAGGGTCTACGTCTACGGCGAAATTGTAAGCGAGGCTAAATTTTCGCACGAGGTATTCGGCGAAGGATTCTATGAATTTTACTTAAAGGTGCTGCGCCTTTCGGGCCAGGCCGATATTCTTCCCGTCACCGTATCCGAACGCATCATGACCGACGACATGAAACCCGGCGCGTTCATAGGCGCACTCGGCCAGTTCCGCTCGTACAACAAGCTCGAAGACGGCCGCTCCCGCCTCATGCTCACCGTATTCGTGCGCGAACTGCTTTCAGAACCCGTCGGCAAAAACCCCAACAGCATAGTGCTTTCGGGCTATATCTGCAAACCGCCCGTATACCGCACCACGCCGTTCAACCGCGAAATAGCCGATATGCTCATAGCCGTGAACCGCTCGTACAATAAGTCCGACTATATCCCCGCCATCGCGTGGGGCAGAAACGCCCGCTTCGTCAAAAACCTCGCCGTGGGCGATAAAGTGGCGATCTCCGGCCGCATACAGAGCAGGGAGTACCAAAAAAAGCAGGAAGACGGCTCCTTCATCACCATGACGGCCTACGAAGTTTCCATTTCAAAGCTCGCCGCGTTCGATGATGAAAGCGACTTCAATCTCGACGAGGAGTTCGAGCTCTATTCCGGCGCGCCCCTTCATCTGCACGAACAGTAAAGTATTTATCGGTCATTTTGCATAAATATGCAAAACAGCGCTTGCATTTTTTCCCGCAATGTGATATCATAATAAAAATATCTGCAATAGTGTTGCAGAGCTATAATTATCTTTATAGGGCGCAACACGTCACGCAATGTATTTCGACCGAGCGAAAGCGAGTGGAGAAATCTCAAAGGCATATTATATAAGGAAGAGATTTCTCCGTGCGTTCCCTTCGGTTCACTTAGTCGAAATGACGAAGTAATAATATTTTACAACAGCAAGTTTAAACAAATTACGTCGAAAAAGTGCAAAGCGGAATTTATTTCCGCTGTTAAGCACTTTTACGACAAAACTAAATATTCACGGAAAAAGATTTTTGCGTAGCAAAAAGATTTTTCGTGAGCTATATGTATAATGCTTTGATGCGGAATAGTAACTTCATTTCCCTGGTTCAGAGATTTACCGGCCGGTGTAAGGTAAACGAAGGGGCGGAGCGAACTCGCCGCGGAGCAGCTTTGCTGAACTTTAAGTAGGCAAAGACGGTTTTCCGCCGTAAAACGGAAGGGGTGTGCATGCACCCGCAGAGGCAACGTTTTTGTTGCGAAGAAGAGTGGTACCACGTCGGCACGACGTCTCTTTACAGGGGACGGCGTGCCGTTTTGCATTTATCCGCGGCGGCGCTGCCGTATCAAATCAGTCTGAAAGAGGGTTTTATCATGAAAAATTACGCCAAGTATTCCAAACAATATTTTCTTCCTCCCGTCCGCTGCATGGACTGGGCGGAAAAGGACGCCATATCCCGCGCCCCCGCGTGGTGTTCCGTAGACCTGCGCGACGGCAACCAGAGCCTTGTAGAGCCTATGTCGCTTGAAACAAAGCTTGAATTTTTCAAATTGCTTATAGAAATAGGTTTCAAAGAGATAGAAGTGGGCTTCCCCGCCGCGTCGGAAACAGAGTATGCCTTCATGCGCAGGCTGATAGAAGACGGGCTTATCCCCGACGACGTGACAGTTCAGGTGCTTACGCAGGCGCGCGAACATATTATAAAAAAGACGTTCGAGGCCGTCCGCGGCGCCAAAAACGTCATCATTCACGTGTACAATTCCACGTCGGTCGCCCAGCGCGAGCAGGTATTCAAAAAGGATAAGGCGGCAATAAAAAAGATCGCAATCGACGGGGCGCTGCTTTTAAAACAGCTGACCGAGGAGGCGGGCGCCGACTACCGCTTTGAATATTCCCCCGAATCGTTCACGGGCACCGAGCCTGAGTACGCCCTGGAGGTGGTAAACGCAGTGCTCGATATCTGGCAGCCCACGCCGCAGCGGCGCGCGGTGATAAACCTGCCCGCCACAGTGGAAAACGCCATGCCGCACGTGTATGCGCAGCAGGTGGAGTACTTCAACAAATTTATGAAGTACAGGGATAGCGTAGTGCTTTCGCTCCATCCCCACAACGACCGCGGCTGTGCCGTCGCCGCCGCCGAGATGGGCATACTTGCGGGCGCCGACAGGGTGGAGGGCACGCTGTTCGGCAACGGAGAGCGCACCGGCAACGTGGATATAATAACTCTTGCCATGAACATGTTCTCGCAGGGCGTAGACCCCTGCCTCAACTTTGAAAACATGCCGTATATCTGTTCTCTCTACCGCACTTTCACAGGCATGGCAATCAATCCCCGCCAGCCGTATGCGGGCGAACTTGTTTTTGCGGCCTTTTCCGGCTCCCATCAGGACGCCATCGCCAAGGGCATGGAGTGGCGGGAGAGCAAGTCCCTTACTGAGTGGAACGTTCCCTATCTGCCCATCGACCCGCACGACGTGGGCAGGCAGTACGATGCCGACGTAATACGCATAAATTCGCAGTCCGGAAAGGGCGGCGTGGGCTATGTGCTGCAAAAATCTTACGGCATAAACATGCCCGCCAGAATGAAGGAGGCCATGGGCTATGCCGCAAAGGGCGTTTCGGACAGGCTTCACAAAGAACTGCACCCCGAAGAGATATACAAAATTTTCCGTAAAAACTTCCTCGATAACCGCGCCGTGTTCGACGTGGCAAGCTGCCATTACAGGCAGACGGGCGGCATAACCGCAGAAGTGGAGGTGGTAAGGGACGGCGCCGCAAAGGTGTACACGGCAGAGGGCAACGGCAGGTTAGACGCCGTTTCAAACGCACTCAAAAAGGCGCTCGGCACAGACTACACCCTCACCGACTACGAAGAGCACGCCCTTACCCGCAAGTCGTCGTCTTCGGCTATTTCATATGTGGCAATAGAGCGCGGCGGCAAGACCTTCTGGGGCGCGGGCGTGCACGAAGATATCATCACTTCCTCGGTAAAGGCGCTCGTTTCGGCAATAAACAACATGCTCGCCTGAATGGGTATGGCGCAACCATAGCGCCGCTGTTTTGGGCGGCATGCCAAATAAATGGCTGTTCAAATGTTTGACTTGCCGCATTTGCCTGCGGTATAATAAATAAGGCGGCGGGCGGCAGCGCCGCGGCCGCACAATTAATAATCAAGGAATAAATAGATGTATCCCGATCCTCTGTTCAGCATAGGCAATGTACATGTGTACGCCTATGGCCTGTGCATGGCGGTGGGTATAATACTGTGCTTCGTGTTCCTTCTCTGGACGTTCTCATACAAGAACTTCAACGAGGAATGTACCGATAAAATGCTCCTTCTGGGCATAGTCGCCACGGGCATAGGCATACTCTTTGCCATGATCTTCCAGTATATATACGACGTAATCGCCAACCCCGGGGAAGACGTAAAGTTCGGCAATATGACCTTCCTCGGCGGCCTTATAGGCGGCGTGGGCAGCTACCTTATAGTGTACAACACATACGTGTACGCAATAGCGCCGCGCACAAAGATAAAGTGGCTGCAGAACAACATGAACGCCAGCCTTACAGACGCGCTCCCCTTCATTCCCATAGCCATAGTAATAGCGCACGCCTTCGGCAGGCTGGGCTGCACGTTTGCAGGCTGCTGCCACGGCCCCGAAACGGACGCATGGTACGGGCTGTATATGTATGCCCGCTCGTACGGGGAATATACCACCGTAATACCTACACAGCTGTTCGAGTGCATATTCCTGTTCGTGCTTTCGGCGGTGATGGCGCTTTTGTATTTCAAGTTCAGGTTCAACTGCAATTTCGGCGTGTACTGCATTGCCTACGGCGTATGGCGCTTCCTTATAGAGTTCGTGCGCGACGACGACCGCGGCGGCTTTATTCCGGGGCTTACCCCCTCGCAGTTCTGGTGCATAATAATGGTTGTGCTTGGCATAGGGTACTTCTTCCTGTATAAATACGTGTTCAAAAAAATGATGAAGCACCCCGAACTGCAGGAGCCGATCAATGAGTATATGAAAAAATGGTCGGCTAAAAATGTAGAAGTAATTGAACGTACTAACAATATTGTTTATTTTGTAGCTATTATTGTTGTTGCCATAACTACTGTCTTGGCTGTCGTTGGCGTATGTATCAGCTGGCTTATTTTTTCAGTACAGGTAGGCGGCGGTATTGGTGAAATTGGAAATGTAAATATCACTCTTTCGCGGTTATTTGAGGTATTAAACGGAACAGGCGGGACTATAGGCAGCGCGTTCAAGGCAATGGCTGCGTTTGCTATACTTACAGTTATTCTTAACGGCATTATAGCGGTTCTTGCATGGTTATTTAAACTTTTTGCATGGAAGCCAATCAAGCTTACCATATTTATAGTTGCTGTTTTATGTGCAATATGCGGTATAATGGGTATATTGACATCGTTCTCATTATGTAATCACATAAGTGTCGGCGTTGGCTCGCTTGCAAGCGGTAATTATAGTCTTGCCGCAGGCGCATGGCTGACTACGATAAGCGGCATTATTGCAGGGCTTGTAAGTATAATGGCCGTGTTCAAAAGTTTTAAATTTAAAAATTAATCAAATTTTTTGCAGTTAGATGTTCGCGGGCGCGGCTTATGCCGCGCCCCCGTTTTATGCCCCCCCCGCATTTAAAAACAAGAGGCATATTATTTATAAACAATTTATTAGATAACAAAATATTTCCGTAAGTATTTTGCGCCGCGCAGGCCGGCTTGCAGCCTGTTTGTTGCGGCATATATAAGGAGCAATTATGAAAGCAACGGGAATTGTAAGGCGAATAGACGAACTCGGCAGGGTGGTCATTCCAAAGGAGATACGCAACACCCTTCGCCTTAAATCGGGCGATCCGCTGGAAATTTTTACCGAGCGCGACGAGCTCATGCTCAAAAAATATTCGCCCATAGCCTCTTTGGAAAAATTTTCCGAGGGCACTGCAAAGAGCCTGAACGACCTTTCGGGCCACCTTGCCGTCATCTGCGACACCGACGAGGTTCTGTATGCCGCGGGCGCGGGCAAGCGCGAACTGCACGGCAAAAACCTTTCTGCCGAGATGGAAAAGATTTTAAACGGCAGGCGCAGCTATATTGCAAACCTTGCCGAAGGCGGCGATATAGTGCCCATAACCGAGGGCGAATCGGGCACCGTCACCGCACAGATAATAGTGCCCATAGTGTGCGGCGGCGACTGCCTTGGCGCCGTGGCGCTCGTTTCCACCCGTCAGGGCGATAAAATAGAGGCGGGCGCGGCAAAACTTGCACAGCTTTCCGCAGTAATACTCGCCTCTCAGTTCGAATAATTTTTATTTTATTTTCTGTCTGTAAAAAAATGTTGCAAGGAGCAAATCGGCCGCATACTATGCCCAAACTATTCAAAAAAATATTTTCAAAACAATCGTATATCGGCGGTGCGGCAATAATAGCGGCGGGCGGGTTTATATCAAAACTGCTCGGCGCGCTCTACCGCATACCGCTCACGTCAATACTCGGCGGCGAGGGAATGGGCATTTACCAGATGGTCTATCCGCTCTACTGCATATTGCTCACGGTATCCGCCTCGGGCATACCCGCGGGCATTGCAAGGCTGATAGCTTCGGGCAGGGCGCCCGGCGCCGAAAAGACGGCGTTCAGACTGTACGGCTTTATAGGCGCCATAGGCACGGCGCTCATGTTTGCGCTTTCGCGCGCGCTGTCCGCCGCCCAGGGCGAACCTGCCGTAGAGCTGTGCTGTAAGCTGCTGTCTCCCGCGGTGCTGTGCGTTTCGTTTATTTCGGTGGTAAGGGGATACTTTCAGGGCAAGGGCAACATGGTGCCCACGGCGCTTACGGAAATATGCGAACAGCTTTTAAAGGTGCTTGCGGGCGTGGCGTTTGCAGTATATTTCAGGGGCAACCTTGCGTATGCCGTGGCGTCTACGCTGGCGGCAGTTACGGTAAGCGAATTTGTAACCGCGCTCATGGCCCTTTCCATGTATTCGGGCGGCAGAGGCAGGCGGCCGCTGTTCAAAGAGAGGCAGGCCGCCGCAGGGCAGATATTAAAGTTTACCGTGCCCATCACCTTCACGGCCATAGCTCTTCCGCTTTCGCAGCTTGCCGAAAGCATCATCGCCGTCAATCTGCTGCGCGCCGCCCATGCCGACGCCACAGCGCTCTACGGCGTTTTTTCGGGGTGCGCGGTAACCATTATAAATCTGCCGGTGTCTGTAACATACGGCCTTGCCGCCGCCAGCGTGCCCAAAATAGCGCCCCTCGCCGCCTCGGGCGATCTCTCCGCCGCCCGCAGGGCGTCTGTAAATGCCGCGCTTATAACCGCGGCCGTCAGCCTGCCGTGCGCCATAGGGCTGTTTGCGTTTGCGCCGCTTGCGTGCAGAATAATTTTTCGCTCGCTCCCGCCCGAACAGCTTGCCCTTCTTGTAAAGCTGGTGCGCATAATGGCGGTAAACGCCGTAACGGCCTCGCTCGCGCAGACTTGCTCGGCCTGCCTCACCGCCCTCGGCCGCCCCTCCGTTGCAACGGTCGTTCAGTGGACAAGCTGTATTCTGCGCGTGGCTGTTGCCGCGGTGCTAATAAAATTCACCTCTCTGTCGGTCACGGGTGCGGCAATCGCGGCAAATGTTGCTTATTTTGTTGCGGCGGCGCTTAATTTGTGGTATATTATAGCAAATAAAAAAACTGTAAAGAAAGGTAAAAAGGCCCGTTCGCGCATGCAAAGGCAGAGCAAGGCCGTAAAAAACGGCAGGGCGCGCGCGTCGGGGCAGGGTGACTTTTTATGAAGATAACGCTTATAGGGCTGGGCGTGGCAGAAGGCGACGTCAGCGCAAGGGCAATTGATGTGCTTGAAAGCGGGGCAAAGATATTCGCCCGCACCGCTCAGGCCCCCTCGTTCAGGTCGGTGGAAAAATACGGCGCGCAGGCGCTTGACTATGTGTTCTCCACCTGCCGCAACTTCGATACGCTGAATAAAAAGCTGGCGGGAATAGTTTTAAAGGCGGCAAAGGAGGGCGACGTGGTCTACTGTGTAGACGGCGCCGTCAGCGAGGACGAGGCCTGCCGCATTATCCTTTCCCGCCATAAAGATACGGCTGTGATAGAGGGCACCTCCAAGGCGGCGCGCGCCTTTTCGCTCGCCCGCCTGAAAAGTTCGCAGTATACGGTCGTTTCGGCATACGATATAAAAAACCTCAAAAGCACGCAGGCCGCCGTCGTCTATGACATAGACGACTTTTATGCCGCAAGCGAGGTAAAGCTCCGTCTTTCCGAACTCTTCGGCGAAGAGAGTGCATGTTCTTTTATCTGCGGCGACAGCGAAAAAAAGATAAAGATATACGAAATAGACAGGCAGAAGGCATACGATATGTCGTGTGCCGTGGCGGTGGAACACGCCGGCTTTTTACATAGGTCAAGGTACGACTACGCCGACATGCTCGAACTCGTCCGCCTGCTCCGTGCGCCCGGCGGCTGCCCGTGGGACAGGGCGCAGACCCCCGAAAGCATACGCAAGAACATGGTGGAGGAGGCGTACGAGCTTGTGGACGCCGTCAACAGGGAGGATGACGACGGAATAGAGGAGGAGACGGGCGACGTGCTTTTACAGGCGGCCTTCTATACAGTGCTCAAAGAGGAGCAGGGCGCCTTTTCGGAGGAGGACGTAACCAGCCGCGTAGTAAAAAAACTCATATTCCGCCATTCGCATATCTTCGGCAACGACAGGGCCGCAGACGAAAATTCCGCCCTCGGCGTGTGGGAAAAGAACAAGCGCGAAGAAAAGCACCAGTCCACCTTCGGCGAAACGGTGGCCGCGGTGCCCGCGTCCTTCCCCGCATGCATGCGCGCGCAAAAGGTGCAAAAGCGCGCCTCTAAGGCGGGGCTGGACTACCTCTCGTCGGTCTCCGCCGCCGAACAGCTCAACGAAGACGTCGGCAAATGCATAGGCGCGCTCGTGGCGGAAGATAAGGAACAGGCAGCCAAAGCTTGCGGCGATCTTCTTTTCACCGCGGTGAGTTTATGCCGCCTTGCCGGCGCAGACTGCGAACAGGCGCTTGCAGACGCCACCGACATGTTTGCAAAGCGCTTTATAAAGGCCGAACAGCTCGCCGTGGAGCAGGGCAAAGACGTATCTTCTTTTACAGAGCTGGACTGGAAATATTACCTCATGCAGGCAGAAAATGCACTTAAAGAGCATTGATATAGGCGGGCTGCAAACGCCCAATAATGTGTTTCTCGCCCCGCTTGCGGGCTACACCAACGCCGTATTCCGCGAAATGTGTTTCTCTCTCGGCGCGGGGCTTACCTTCACCGAAATGGTCAGCGCCAAGGGGCTGTGCTACGGCAGCAAAAATACCGAAGACCTGTTATACGTAACCCCGTCATACGGCGGTATAAAGGCGGTGCAGCTGTTCGGAAGCGACCCCGAATATCTCCGTCGCGCGGCATGCAGCGTGCAGATAGCGCCCTTTGACATTATAGATTTAAACATGGGCTGCCCCGTTCCCAAAATTTTCAACAACGGCGAGGGCAGCGCCCTTTTAGACGACTTTGCCCGCGCCTCTCAAATAATAAAGGCGTGCAAATCGTCGGGCAAGCGCGTTTCGGTAAAGTTCCGCACGGGCATAACTGCGCAAAAACTGGTTACGGCAGACTTTGCAAAGATGTGTGAAGACAGCGGCGCCGATATGATAACCGTTCACGGCCGCACGCGCGATAAGATATATGCGGGCGAGGTAAACTATGGCGAGATTGCCGCGGCAAAGCGCGCGGTAAGCATTCCCGTCATTGCCAACGGCGGCGTGTTCTGCAGGCAGGATGCAGACATTCTCATGGAACGCACGGGGGCAGACGGCGTAATGGTGGCGCGAGGGGCAATGTATTCGCCGTGGATCTTCTGCGAGCTTACAGGTTCGCCGCAGCCAGACAGGTGCGCGCTGGTAAAGCGCCAGCTTGAAGAAACAAATAAGCTGTACGGCGAACGTTTCGCGCTGGTGTTCATGCGCAAAATGGCAGCCTTCTACACAAAGGGCAAGCGCTGTTCTTCCGCTTTGCGCGAAAGGCTGTTCACCTGCGACACTATTGAAAAACTTGAAGGTATGATAAACGAAACAGAATTCTGATTAGAATTTTTTGGGGGCGGTGCAACAGTGATGTTGCGCTGCCCCATATGCATTCCCGCACCGACAAGCCATAAAAATACAAAATATAAGCTTTTTGCCGCTTTTTTGCGCATTGCGGGGCGGTATACTTTGCGTATGCAGGTGTATGTGGAACTTGCCCTTGCCGAAAATTTCTGCATGGACTTCGTGCTGCTGTTCTGCGCAAAGTTGTTGTGTAAAAATGCATGCGGGTACCGCCGCATCGCCCTTTCGTCCGCGCTCGGCGCGTGCTTTGCCGTCCTGTTTCCGCTCATGCGCCTTGCAGGTGTGTGGGCCGTGGCGGTAAAGGTGCTCTCCGGCCTGGCGCTTGCCGCCGCGTGCGGCAGGTTCAGCCGCTTCAGGCAATACGCCGCCTTTGCGGCCGTGTTCTTTGCCCTGTCGTTTGCCCTCGGCGGTGCCGTCTTTGCCATATTCTCCCTTGCCGGGTGGGATGTGCAGGCGGGGCAGGGGTACATGATATCTTCCGTGCCGGTCGGCATACCGCTGTTCCTTGCCCTGATGCTTGCAGTCGCCTGCCGCGCCGTAGCCCTTAAAATACGCAAAAGAGCGGGCGGAACGGTGCACTGCGTGCTCTGCCTGGGCGACAGGCAGGCGGAGGCGGACGGGTTTTTCGACAGCGGCAACAGCGTGTACTTCGGCGGCGAGCCGGTCACCATAGTGCCCGCCCACGTCGCGGCGGCGCTCACAGACGTGTCTGCCCTGTCGCAGAGCGTAAAGATACATACGGTAACGGGCAGCAGCAAAATAAAAATTTTCACCGCGGACAAAATTGTGATATATAACGGCGAAAAACAGCATACAATAAAATATGCAAAAATAGGGATAAGCCCCCGCCCGATAGTCCGCGCCGTGCTTCACCCCGATCTGGCGGCGGATGACTGAACCGCGCGCTTCAAGGAGGAATTTACAACATGTTCGAAAAGCTTAAACGATTGCTTTCGCTATTTTTCAACGGCAACACGCTCGACTATATCTGCGGCACCGAGGCGCTCCCCATGCCCTTTTCGCAGGAGGAGGAGAGCGACAAAATAAGCCGCCTTGAACACGGGGACGAAAAGGCCAAGGCCGCACTTGTTGAACACAACTTGCGCCTTGTGGTGTACATAGCCAAAAAGTTCGAAAATTCGGGGATAGACGGCGACGACCTGGTGTCGGTGGGCACCATAGGGCTTATAAAGGCAATAAATTCCTTCCGCTCGGATAAAAACATAAAGCTCGCCACGTACGCCTCGCGCTGCATTGAAAACGAAATTTTAATGTACCTGCGGCGCATGTCGCGCGTGCGCCAGGAGATAAGCTTCGACGAGCCGCTCAACACCGACTGGGAGGGCAACGAACTGCTGCTTTCTGACGTGATGGGTACTGACGCGGACAGCGTTTATTCCAGCATAGAGGGAGGGGTGGAGCGCGACCTGTTAAAAAATTCGCTCAAAAAGCTCCCCAAGCGCGAGCAGGTGATTATGAACATGCGCTTCGGGCTGGAGGGCGGCGAGGAGATGACACAGAAGGACGTGGCCGACGCGCTCGGCATTTCGCAGAGCTACATCTCCCGCCTTGAAAAAAAGATAATAGGCAAGCTGAAAAAAGATATCAGCCGCCAGATATAATGCGCGGCCATAGCCTGTGGTACATATTAAAAAGCGCGCGGCGCGGCAAAAAATTTAACCCGCCCGCGCGTTTTTAAGAAGAAAAAAATTTTCGGAAATTCGGCCCCCCACATTTAGGGCTTTTTTTTATTTTTTCGCCA
>ERZ1090869.271-NODE-271-length-28179-cov-18.054190_pt1 | contig 28179 bp, 32 predicted proteins | sample MGYA00478474_ERZ1090869 | MGnify/ENA primary metagenome ERZ1090869 (study PRJEB33644, sample SAMEA5815748) | chicken gut metagenome | biome: Chicken; feature: Gastrointestinal Tract; material: Caecum | place: Ireland | collected 2019-01-01 | study: A study of the... | reverse complement strand
AGGCGATGATGACAATTTGAAGTTACGGTTCAACCGTAACCAATTAGAAAGGATGTGCTGATTTGAAGCGGTTGAGTGCGAAGGAATATTTAGAACAGTTAGAATTGATTGATGAAAATATCAATCAGGACTTGCAAAGGCTGTCTGATATGAAAACCGATGCTATGAAGGGCGGCGGTATTGATTACAGCAAGGTCAGGGTGCAGACTTCTTTGACGGGCGGGAAAATGGAAAATGATGTTGTCAGGTATGTTTCTTTTGATGAGCATATCAACAGGGAGATTGACCAGTTCGCAGACGCCAAGGAAAAAATCATTCGGCAAATCAGGGGCCTACATAACAAGGATTATGTCAGGGTGCTTTATAAGGTCTATGTGCAGTACAAATCCCTGAAAGTAGCCGCTGCGGAAATGAAACGGTCTTATAATTATACCATCGAAGTCCACAAGAAAGCACTTGAAGCATTTGAAAAGGTGTATTCAGATTTAGTTTACTTGTGTTAAAAGTGGTTTTTTGTGATTCCAAGTGTATTGATTTTATCAATTTCCGTGTGTATCATGTAAGCTATGAAATTTTAGGTTGCAGATAAATTGATTATTTATCTGCAATCTTTTTGTTTTGATTACTGTCTGTCTGCCGCAAGGGTGCTAATACCTCCTACCTTGCGGCAGTTTTTGTTGAAGAAATGGAGAGTTTTTAGGAAGGAAGGTGTTGCCGGATGGCAAAATTAACTGAAAAACAGCAGCGTTTTGTTGATGAATACCTGATTGACCTGAACGCAACACAAGCCGCTATAAGGGCCGGATATTCAGCAAAAACAGCGGATGTTCAAGGTTCCCGGATGTTGGGAAATGTTAAGGTTCAGCAGGCGGTTGCCGAAGCGATGGCTGCCCGCAGTAAAAGAACCGGGGTGAATCAGGACAGGGTTGTTTTGGAACTGGCGAAGCTGGCCTTTGTGAAAATGACTGACGTTGTTGACAGTCAGGGCCGAATCAAGGACACGGCCACAGATGATGACCTGTCCTGCATCGAATCCATCAAGTACAAGGAATCTGATAATGAGTTCGGCGGCAGCGTGGAAAGGGAAGTCAAGATTTCTTCTAAGCTGAAAGCCCTTGAATTATTGGGGAAACACCTTGGAATGTGGAATGATAAGCTGGATGTCAATATTGCATCCCCTATTGTCATTACTGGTGAAGATGCCCTTGAAGATTAAGGCGGTGGTTTGCCTATGGTAAAGAACCGCATATCTTCACAACACGTTTTCGGGTATATGAAATATATCCTGTACCCGGACGAGTATAAAAAGAAAGCCGCCGACAACGGCGTCACAAAGATGCGCCTGCCGGAAATAGTCGGCAAGGGTTACGGTACATTCTGGCGGTTCAAAGGCAGATACCGGGTTTGTAAAGGTTCCCGTGCATCGAAGAAGTCAAAGACTGCTGCCCTGTGGTACATCACCAACATGATGAAGTACAAAGGGGCAAATACCCTTGTGGTCAGAAAGACCTACCGCACATTAAAAGATTCATGTTTCACTGAACTGAAATGGGCCATTCACCGCCTTGGTGTTGATGCCTTTTGGGACGTGAAGGAAAGCCCCCTTGAAATGACCTATCTGCCGACAGGGCAGAAAATCTATTTTAGGGGATTGGATGACCCGCTGAAAGTTACGTCCATTACGGTTGACCAAGGCGTCCTATGCTGGATGTGGATTGAAGAAGCGTATGAAATCAGTTCGGAAGATGACTTCAATATGCTGGATGAATCCATCCGTGGAGCCGTCCCGGCTGGTTCGGGACTGTTCAAGCAAATCACCCTGACACTGAACCCTTGGAATGAACATCACTGGATAAAAAAGCGGTTTTTTGACACGTCGGATGATGAAGTCCTTGCCATGACCACCAATTACCTGTGTAATGAATGGCTGGATGCTGCTGACTTGAAGGTCTTTGAAACCATGAAGCGGCAGAACCCACGCCGCTATAAGGTGGCAGGTCTTGGTGATTGGGGTATTGTGGACGGCCTTGTCTATGAGAATTGGGAAGAAAAGGCGTTCAGCATCGAGGATGTCAAGGCAATCAATGGGGTCAAGTCGGTCTTTGGTCTTGACTTTGGATATACGAATGACCCTTCTGCCCTGTTCTGCGGGTTCATTGACCAGACGAGCAAAACCATCTGGGTCTTTGATGAAATGTATAAACCCGGCATGAGCAACGAAGCAATAGCGGATGAAGTGCAGCGAATGGGCTATTTGAAAGAGAAAATCACGGCTGATTCTGCTGAACCCAAGTCTATTGACCGTCTGCGGGAACTGGGGCTGAAAGGTATCCGTAAGGCCCGCAAGGGGAAAGACAGCATCAACAACGGGATTGACTTCATTCAGGACTATCACATTATTGTGCATCCCCGTTGCGTGAACTTCATCACGGAAATCAGTAACTATACTTGGGACACCGACACCAAGACCGGTAAGAAGCTGAACAGGCCCATTGATGACTTCAACCACCTGATGGATGCCATGCGGTACGCCTTTGAGGATATTTCCAAGGGTGACGCTTTCAGTTTTGATTGATATTGTCGGCAGAATGCACAGCATCAGCGGCCTTTGATTTTTTCACGTTTTGTCAAAGCGCCGTGAAATACCTAATACCTCCGGGGGCGGTGCGTCCGGTATCGCCTATGATGCTTGCATAACTGCTTTTTAATAACAAATTAGTAACACAGGCCCTTGAAAATCAAGCATTTTCAGGGGTTTTGATTTTATTGAACAATGAAAGGGGTGAATGAACCAGTGTTCAGCAACCTGCTTGATGCGCTGACCTTGAAGGTCACAAACTTCATACTGGACGGGGCAAGGTCACGGATGACTGACCGGGAATTTCTTGAAAAAGAGATTCAGCGGTGGAAGTATTCACCCCATAGAATCATGCAGATTAAGGGGGCGCTGTACTATGAGGGGGAACACGATGTCCTGAAACGGAAAAGAACCATGATAGGGGCTGACGGAAAACTGGAAGTGGTTGAAAACCTTCCCAATAACAGGGTGGTCAATAACCAGTACGCCAAGTTGGTCAACCAGAAAGCCAACTATCTGTTCGGACAGCCGTTTGCAGTCAGCACGGAAAATGACGCTTATTCTGAATGCTTGAAGAAGGTGTTCAATAAGCGGTTTATGAAAACCTTGAAAAACAGCGGAAAGGCCGCATATAACGGCGGTATCTGCTGGCTGTATCCGTACTATACGGAAAACGGGGAATTTTCATTCAGGCTGTTCCCCGGATATGAAATTCGGCCGTTTTGGAAGGACAGTGAACACACTATTCTGGACTTTGCTATCAGGCTTTATCTGGTCATCGGCTACGATGGCACGATGCCAAAGGTCATTGAAAAGGTGGAAGTCTATGACTTGGACGGCGTTCACAAGTTCATCCTGAAAGGCGGCAGCACGCTTGTGCCGGATGACAGCGGCGGCCCTGTAGACTGCCCCCATGTCACTGTGACGGATGCTGCCGGGAAGATTACAGGGTTCAACTGGTCAAGGGTTCCGCTGATTCCGCTGAAATCCAATGAACAGGAAACGCCGCTGCTTAAAAAGGTGAAGTCCTTGCAGGATGGAATCAACATCATGATGTCTGACTTTGAAAACAATATGCAGGAAGATGCCCGCAACACCATTCTTGTCCTGAAAAACTATGATGGTGAAAATCTGGGAGAGTTCCGGCGCAACCTTGCCACGTTCGGGGCGGTCAAGGTCAGATATGACGGAGATACCAAGGGCGGCGTGGAAACCCTTGAAGTCACAGTCAATGCAGAGAATTACAAGGCCATTCTGGAAATCTTCAAAAAGGCCATGATAGAGAATGCCATGAGCTATGACGCTAAAGATGACCGCCTTTCTGGAAATCCGAACCAGATGAACATTCAGTCCATGTACAGTGACATTGACATTGATGCCAATGACACGGAAACGGAGTATCAGGCAGCCTTTGAAGATATTCTTTGGTTCGTCAATGCACATCTGGCAAATACCGGACAGGGAGATTTTGAAAATGAGACGGTGGACATCATTTTCAATCGTGACATCCTGATAAATGAGAGTGAAGCCATTGATAACTGTTCTAAGTCTTTAGCTGTGCTGTCCCTTGAGACAGTCATCGGTCAGCATCCTTGGGTGGATGACCCGCAGCAGGAAATGGAGCGGTTGGAAAAGCAGAAACAGAAGGAACAGGAAGAACTTGAAAAACAGTACAATCCTTTTCAGAATCAAAGGACTGACCCGAATCAGGGCAATCAGGGCGGCGGTGATGTAGACGATGAAGAATAGTGCTTACTGGAAAAAGCGGTTTGAACTGCTTGAACAGTCACAAAACCAAATAGGCCTTGACTGTTTTGCGGACATTGAAAAGCAGTACAGAAAGGCGCAGCGGCAGATTGAAGCGCAGATTCGTGCGTGGTATCAGAGATTTGCCGACAATAACCAGATTTCCCTTGCGGATGCCCGCAGGATGCTGACCAAGAAGGAACTGGAAGAACTGAAATGGGATGTCAACGAGTATATCCGATATGGGGAAGAAAATGCGGTCAATGGGACTTGGATGAAGCAGCTGGAAAACGCATCTGCCCGGTATCACATCAGCAGACTTGAAGCAATCCAGTTGCAGATGCAACAGAGCCTTGAAGTCATGTTTGGGAACCAGCTTGACAGCATTGATTCCACCATGCGGGACATCTACAAGTCAGGGTACTATCATACGGCCTTTGAGATTCAGAAGGGTGTGGGGGTTGGCTGGGACTTTGGCACGCTGGACGAAAAGCATATTTCCAAGGTTATCAACAAGCCTTGGGCTGTAGACGGGAAGAACTTTTCTGAAAGGGTGTGGTTAAACCGTCAGAAGCTGGTCAATGAACTGAACAATGAACTGACCAAGAACATCATCTTAGGCCAAGACCCGCAAAAAGCCATTGATGCTATATCCAAGCGGATGAATGTGTCAAAAAACAGCGCCGGGCGTCTTGTGATGACAGAAGAAGCCTTTTTCAGCAGCGCCGCACAGAAGGATTGTTTTGCTGAACTGGACGTTGAACAGTTTGAAATTGTGGCAACGCTGGATTCCCATACGTCTGAAATCTGCCGGGACATGGATGGAAAGCATTTTCCCATGTCACAGTGGGAAGTGGGGGTCACTGCCCCACCCTTTCATGTTTACTGCCGTTCTACTACAGTACCGTACTTTGATGATGACTTTGATGACATCGGAGAGCGGGCCGCACGGGATGAGGACGGCAAAACTTATTATGTGCCGTCCAATATGACCTATCACCAATGGGAAAAGGGATTTGTGGACGGTGACAAGTCTGAATTGCAGGAAGTCACGCCGGATGTTAAAATAAAGGTGAAAGCAGAGGAATTGAAGGCTGAGAACTTCCCCGGTTCCTTCACTGAAAAGTCTGAACTGAAAAATACACAAGCCCTTGTGGATTATGTGAATAATCTGGAAGGTGCCGACGCAAACGTGGTTGCCCTGTATAACCGCATGGGTAAGCTGGAAAATGTGGAAAGCAACGGACTTCCCTTCAAAATATCCCACGGAAAAGACCATGCAGTCACCACTTACATGAATCCGATGACGGGTAAGCTGATGGAAGTCAGGTTGACGATTCCCAAGTTACAAGGGGATAACCTTGCAGGCCAAGTGAACACCGTGCTGCATGAAGAAATGCACTTGATGGATTTATATGGCCGGACAGACCCCTCAAAAAGCGGCGGGTGGTTCAGTACCAGCCGGAAATCCCTGATGGATGTTTTCAAGAACACGTCTGATTCAATCGGTGATGATGTAGCTGAACTGTTCAAAAAGCACAATGAGGAATTCAAGAAGGTCAGTTCAGATGTGAGCGCAAGATATAGCAAGCAGATTGCTGACTTGACTGATTCCATGTACAACAGGACGTTCAAAGGCTCATACGCTGATTATAAAAAGCAGTATAATAAACTGAAAAATGCCAGAGAAGCGGCGCTTGATTATGAAGCCCGGAACATCATGGGCGGTGGAGTAGGCAACCTTCAAGACATTTATGATGCACTTTCCGGCGGCAGATTCCGGGACAACCATACCGTGATATACGGCCATGGTTCTTCTTACTATCGGAGTGTTGAAAGCCGGGTGCATGAAACGATTGCCAACTATGCAGCATTGAGTATCACAAGACCGGACTTGATTGACCTGTTGAGGGCTGACAAGCCGGACTTGGTGACTGAACTGGATGCGGCAATCCAAGAACTTCTGAAAAAGGCGGGTGGTTAAACATGACAGAACGGGAATTGATAGAAAAAAGCGTAAAAGTACATCAGCTGTTCTTTGATGTGGAATTTCCCCCGATGCTGTCACAGTTCTTTGATTTGGACAGCGATGAACTTCTTGATGAAAAAATTGAAGTTCTGACGGCATTGAAGAATGGAAAGCAGATTGCAGATATTCCGAACTTCTATGACATCTTGGAACTGTACCCCAAAGGGGACGATGGAACAAGTACACACTGGGATTAAAAGCACTGTCAAATGACGGTGCTTTTTTCGTACATGGATAAATTATCATTGAAGCATTAAAAGCCTGTATATGGGCTTTATATGAAGTCAGAAAGGGGGAAAATGCGGCTTGAAAACCAAGATTTAGAGAAAGGAACGGTGGTCTAAAATTTATCTCCCGGCCACAGGGTCATGTGGCGCAGAAAAGCATCCGGCAACGGATGCTTTTCTATTTGTCGGGTTGGTCAAGACGTAAAACCGCAACAAGCCAAACAATCATGTGGGAGTTACCCCGTATAAAAACGTATTTGAAAGGATGGTTAGACATGACAAGGAAACAGTTGGAAGATATGGGACTTTCTAAGGAACAGGTGGACAGCATCATCAAAATCAACGGTGATGACATCGAGAATGCAAAGGCGGCGTCTGCAACGGAAATCAAGAACCTAAAAGCAGAGGTCGCAAGCCTGAACACACAGGTTTCTGACAGGGACAAGCAGCTGGAAACGCTGAAAGCAAGCAGCGGGGACAATGATGCCCTGAAACAGCAGATTGCTGATTTGCAGGCCGAGAACACCAAGGCCAAGGAAACCCATGAATCCGAGATGAACCAGCTGAAAGTTGACTATGCGGTTGAAAAGGCCCTGACTGGGGCAAAGGCCAAGAACATCAAGGCGGTGAAAGCACTGCTTGATTTGGCTGACGCCAAGCTGGACAAGGACGGAAATGTCAAAGGGCTGGCAGAGCAGATTGAAGCCCTGACCAAAGGCGATGACACCAAGTTCCTGTTTGACGAGGGTACGAAGCCGAACCAGCAGTTCAAGGGATTTCAGCCGGGTTCATCTGGTGAAACAAAGCCGGGTTCGGAAGTTGACACTTCCAAGATGACCTATGAGGAATTTTGTGCCTATATGGCAGAACACCCGGACGCTGAATAATTTTCAAAGAAAGGATGAAAGACAATGGCAAAATTTGATGCAAAGAGCTTTAATGAAAAGGCTTTCGGAAAGTATATGACCGCTGTTCCGAATGTGAAGCTGAACAAGCTCAGGGAATCCCGTGCAGTTGTGACTGACCAGCGGCTGCGTGACCTTTTTCTGAATCCCGGTCAGACTGGTACAGTTTACGGGGTCGTTCCCTATTTTGGGCTGATTGGCGGGGATGCACAGAACTATGATGGTGTTAGCAATCTTACCCCCGGTAACACTGACACTTTTGAACAGGGTGTTTTCACCTATGGCCGTATGATGGGCTGGACAGAAGCAGATTTCAGCTATGATGTGACCGGCGGCGTTGACTTTATGGCAAATGTCAGAAGTCAGATTACCCGCTATTGGAATGACCGTGACCAGGATACGATTCTTTCGATTCTGAAAGGTATCTTTGGTATGCAGGCCACGGGAACCGGGAATGTCAAAACTGCTAATGCCGCTTTTGTAAGTGAACACACCTATGACATTTCTGCCGCTGGTGCGGCGGCTACCACGGACGCCATGAAGATGGACGCAACCACGCTGAACAGTGCAATTCAGAAGGCTTGCGGCGATAACAAGCAGAAGTTCAGCCTTGTTATTTGCCATTCTGTTGTGGCAACTAACCTTGAGAACTTAAAGCTGCTTACCTATCTGAAATATACAGACAGTCAGGGCATTGAGCGTGACCTTGGAATGGCTACGTGGAACGGCAGAACTGTTCTGATTGATGATTCCATGCCCGTTGAAAATGTAGAAGCTGTTGAGGAAAGCGGCACATCTGGCGAACCGGGATATACCGCTGCACAGGACGCCTATACTAAGTACACCACGTATGTTCTTGGTGAGGGTGCAATCAGTTTTGAGCCTGTCGGCGCAAAAGTGCCTTATGAGATGGTGCGTGATGCAAAGACCCGTGGCGGTGAAGATACGCTTATTTCCCGCAGACGCAACGCTGTTGCAGTGGCTGGAATCTCTTACCTGAAAGCGGTACAGGCCACGAACAGCCCCACGAATACCGAGCTTGAAAACGGTAAGAACTGGTCACTGGTAAACAACGATACAGGCTGTATTTCTCACAAGGCAGTTCCGATTGCAAGAATTATTTCCAGAGGTTAAGCCGGAAAGGTCAGGTGACAGCCCATGTTTGACGTGGAAACCGTAAAAAAGCGGCTGGAATCATTCGGGTATGAGGTCAAGGCAGATGACGAGTTTGCCTTGACCTTTTGCGTTGGTAAGGTTCGCAGCAGCATCATCAATGATATTAACTGGAAGGAAGTGCCGGAAGGTCTTGAACATATTGCTGTTGATATGGCGGCGGGGGAATTCCTGCTTTCCAAGAAAACCTTTGCGCCGGATGACCTGACCGGGCTTGATTTAGACTATGCCGTGAAGCAGATTCAAACCGGGGACACCAACACAGTCTTTGGAGTTGGTGAAGGAACCCAAACCCCGGAACAGAGGTTGACCACCTTTATCAATTACCTTCTATCCTACGGAAAGGCCGAATTCAGTTCGTTCAGGCGCATCCGATGGTAAATGCAATCAAAAAGGCGCAGCAGCGTGCAAGAAAGGCGATTGAAGCAACCTACTTTGGTACTTTGACCGTTCATGAGATGCAGAAGGTGAAGGATGAAGTGACGAAGCTGACCACACAGAAGGAAGTGGTCACACTGGAAAATCAGCCGTGCAGACTGTCTTTTGAAACGCTGTCGGCGGCTGACCAGTCAAGCACGGCGGCCCATATTGCACAGGTGACAAAGCTGTTCCTATCGCCGGATGTAAAAATCAAACCCGGTTCAAAGCTGACTGTTACACAGGATAATGTGACAACGGATTATGTCAGAAGCGGTTTTTCGGCGGTATATCCCACGCATCAGGAAATCATGCTTGAACTGTTCAAGGAATATGCCTGATGGCTAAATTGGGAAAATTTAAGGCATCCGGCATGAAAGAGTTCAGGGACAAGCTGAAAAAACTGCAAGACCCGGATGCTTTTGTGGAATCCTGTGCAAAGGAACTTGCCGCCCGGCTGCTGCGGTTGGTGGTCAAACGAACGCCTGTAGGCCAATATCCCAAGGGTTCCGGGAAAAAGGGCGGTACTTTAAGACGTGGGTGGACAGGGGAAAAGCGTGCGTCCGCACAGGGGTATGCGGAATCCCTGAAAGTCAATCACTTTGGTGACACCTATGTGATTGAAATTGTCAACCCCGTTGAGTATGCGTCCTATGTTGAATACGGCCACAGGACGGCAAATCATAAAGGCTGGGTAAAGGGTCAGTTTATGATGACCATATCCGAACAGGAACTTTCAAAAATAGCCCCGAAGGTGCTTGAAAACCGGATAAAGAAATATTTAGGGGGACTGAAATGATAAATTCAATCATTGAAGCAATCAGCGTTGCCTTGAATGGAGCGTTCGGGGATAGATATGAAATCCATAGGGAAGAAGTGAAGCAAGACTTGAAAGAGCCTTGCTTTTTTATTCAGTGTCTGAACCCAAGCATGGAACAGTTCCTTGGCAGGCGGTATTTCCGGGGAAGTCAATTCTGCATTCAGTATTTCCCGGAAACGGCTGAAATCGTCAAAGAATGTCATGAAGTAGGTGAAGCCATGTACTTCTGCTTGGAGTACATCACCTGTCAGGGGGATGACAGGCCCATCCGTGGGACGAAGATGCACTATGAACTGAAAGATGACGTGCTGAACTTCTTTGTGAACTATGACCTGTTTGTCTACAAGGCAGAGGATAAGCCCCTTATGGAAGAACTGGAAATTGAAACAGATGTGAAAGAAGGTGGTTGATTTGGCTGCATCAAAGAAAGCGGCGTCAGATGCAAAAGTTTCTGAACCTGTTCAGAGGGATGAACCGAAGTTCAGGAAAGACCAGATTCTGGCATCTAAGAAATTCAAAAACCGGCGTGACCTGTTATCAGCTGTTCTTGAAGATGGACAGCTTTACACCATGTCAGAGGTCAACACGCTGGTAGAAAAATACATGAAAGGAACGGTGAAATAATATGGCATTAGGTGGCGGCAGTTATACTGTGCAGAATAAAAAGTTGCCGGGTGCATATATCAACTTTGTTTCAGTTGCAAGGGCAAGCGCAACCCTTTCTGACAGGGGTGTGGCAACTATGCCGCTTGAACTTGACTGGGGCAAGGAAGGGGAAGTCTTTGAAGTGACCAATGAGGACTTCCAGAAGAACACCCTGAAAATCTTTGGTTATGCGTATGACCACGCAAAGATGAAGGGACTTAGGGATTTATTCCTTGGGGCAAGAACCCTGTATGCTTACCGCCTGAATGGCGGCGGCACAAAAGCAAGCAATACCTATGCAGAAGCCCTTTATGCTGGTACACGTGGAAATGACCTGAAAATCGTCATTCAGACCAATGCGGACGATGATGAAAAGTTTGATGTAAAGACCCTGATGGGAACCACAGAGGTTGATTCACAGACAGTTTCTGCGGCGTCTGAACTGGTGGCGAATGAATACGTGAAGTTTAAGACGGAAGCTGAACTTGCCGTGACTGCTTCAACCCCGCTTACTGGCGGCACGAACAAAACAGTTGACGGCACGGCACATCAGTCCTATTTGGACAAGATTCAGCCCTACAGCTATAACACCATGGGTGTTGTGGTCACGGATGATACCACAAAGAAACTGTATACTTCCTTCAACAAGCGGTTAAGGGATGAAATGGGAATCAAATTCCAGCTTGTTCTTCACAACTATGCTGCTGATTATATGGGCGTTATCAGCGTAAAGAACAATGTGACGGACAGCGGAGAGTCCGCAGCATCCCTTGTATATTGGGTGACTGGCCTTGAAGCTGGCTGTGCGGTGAATAAGTCCTGTCAGAACAGGCTTTATGACGGAGAATTTACCGTCAATACGGACTTCACACAGACGGAGTTGGAACAGGCCATTGATGCGGGTGAATTCGTACTGCATCAGGTCAACAGTGATGTCAGGGTTCTGGATGACATCAATACCATGGTGACCACTTCTGACACACAGGGCGATGTGTTCAAGGATAACCAGACCATCAGGGTCATTGACCAGATTGCAAATGATATTGCAGTCACGTTCAATACAAAGTACCTTGGCACAGTTCCGAACGATGAAGCCGGGCGTCTGTCCCTGTGGTCGGACATCGTAAAGCATCATCAGGAATTGCAGGACATCCGGGCCATTGAAAACTTCTCTGATTCTGATGTTTCTGTAGAAGCTGGGAATGATAAGAAGTCCGTGGCGGTCAATGATGCAGTTCAGCCCGTCAATGCCATGGGCAAGCTGTACATGACCGTTCAGGTGTCATAAGGAAGGGGTGAGAAAAGATGCTGAATAATGTTGTGATGAAGGGAAAGGACACGATTGCCGCCAAACTGGCAGAGTGTTTCTTGACCATCAACGGCAGACGCTACAATTTCATGCAGATGATTGACATGGAAGCAACCATTGAGAAAACCAAAACCACAGTCCCCCGCCTTGGCGCAATTATGGCAGGTCATAAGTCCTGCGGCATGGAAGGGACGTTTTCCGGCACGGCGCATTATAACCAGTCGGTACTTAGACAGGCACTGCTTGACTACAAGAACACTGGTGAAGATGTGTACTTTGAAATGCAGATTACCAACGATGACCCGACATCTGCCGCTGGCAGGCAGTCCGTCATCCTGTATGACTGCAACACGGACGGCGGCGTTCTGGCAAAGTTTGATGCAGATGGTGAATATCTGGATGAAGAAATTGAAGGAACCTTTGAGGATTTCTCAATCCCGGAGACTTTCACCGATTTGAACGGTTTTCTTACCAACTAAACGGTGAAAACCCCTTGTGTGGGCTTTATATAGGCTCATATAAGGGGTTTTTCTGATTAAGTGATAAACAGAAAGGGGAAAAGATAAAATGTCTAAATTCAGCCAGTTTATGAAAGCGAACAAGGTGGCAAAATCCAATGAAAAATATGCGCCCACCACTACCCTGTCAGATGAGAACGGGCAGCCGCTGGAATGGGAGTTCCGGCACATCACTTCCAAAGAGAATGAAGCGATGCGTGATGAATGTACCGTTGAAGTTCAGGTCACCGGAAAGCCGAACATGTACAGGCCCAAGGTTCTGACTTCTGCGTACCTTGCAAAGATGGTCGTGGCCGCCACGGTCTACCCTGACCTGTACGATGCGGAATTACAGGATTCCTATGGTGTAAAGACGCCGGAAGATTTGCTTTACGCCATGGTGGATGATGCTGGTGAGTACCAGAACCTGACCGTATGGATGCAGAAGTTCCAGGGATTTTCACAGACCTTTGAGGAAAAGGTAAATGAAGCAAAAAACTCATAAATGAAGGGGATAGTGACGCAAATTTCGCTTACTATGCCCTTCATAAGCTGCACATCTTGCCGTCAACTTATCTTGAAATGGATGTTCAGGAACGGGCCTTTGTGGTAGCCGCCATTCAAATCAAGATGGAGAATGACAAGAAGCAGAAAAAGAAAGCAGAAGCAAAAGCCAAAAAGAAAGGCAGGTGATAGGGATGTCAGGCATCAGAACGGGGATTGAACTGCATGATGGTTTCAGTGATGTGCTATATGGCATCATTGATGCGGTTGACGCCGGGGTGTCGGCCATGCAGGACATGACGCAGGCCATGAATGCGAACGTCAGCACAGAAGTCTTTAATGACGCTGTGGACGGGGCAGGCAGAGCCGAAGAAGCCATCAACGGCGTCAACGATGCGTTGCAGCAGATGCAGGATAACTTGGCCGCAGCCGGGACAACGGACGGCATCATCCCGCAGGCGCCGCAGCCCCTTCCAGACCCGCTTGTTGAAAATCCCGAACCGAACAGAACGCCGATTCAGCCACGTGCGCCTGACCCGGTGACTTGGGACAGTGACAATCTGGAAGTGTTCACGGGCACAGGTATTGAGCGGTTCCGGCAAGAAGCTGCAAGTGCAAATCAGATGCTGGAACAGTTGAGTGCTACACAGGACGCTATTGCACAGCAGGCCTACAATACCACTATCTTCCCGCCAGATGCGTTTCAGGATTTGAACAGCATGGCGGTCAGAATTGATATGATTCGTGACCGTGTGCAGCAGATTACCAACAACCCTGTGAATATGGGGACGGATGAAGCAAATGCCGAACTGGAACAGCTGCGGGCGCAGCTGGACAGTATGATTCAGACACAGGGCCGTTTGAATCAGGCCGTTCAGAATATGGACGTGGCAGAAGCTAATGCGGAGTATATGCGCCTGTCACAGACGGTCAGCCAGACGGAGCGGAACATCCGGGACAACGTGAACGCACAGGGGGCGTTCAATTCAGAGATTCAGGAAGGTTCTGAACACGCTAACGGCCTGATGAACAGCATCAAGGGCATGGTTGCCGCTTATGCGACAATTCAGACTGTTCAGAGTGTATTGAACATTTCTGACGAACTGACCACTACCACCGCCCGCCTTGACATGATGAATGACGGGGTGCGAAGCACGGACGAACTTGTCAAGATGGTTTATGCGTCTGCACAGGATGCACGTGGTGAGTTTTCACAGATGGCTGACGTGGTTGCCCGGTTTGGTAACAACGCCAAGGATGCGTTCAGCAGTACGGAAGAAGTCGTTGCCTTTTCAAATCTGATTCAGAAGCAGATGACGATTGCCGGAGCATCGACAGAAGAAGCCAATGCGGCGCTGTTGCAGCTGTCACAGGGCCTTGGTTCTGGTGTGTTGCGTGGTGAAGAACTGAACAGCGTATTTGAACAGGCCCCGAACATCATTCAGTCTATTGCTGACTATCTGGAAGTTCCCATTGGTGAAATCCGTGATATGGCGGCAGAAGGTGAGCTGACCGCAGGCGTGGTCAAGGCGGCGATTTTTGCCGCAGCAGATGACATCAACGCAAAGTTTGAATCCATGCCTATGACGTGGGGGCAACTGTGGACATCGTTCACAAACACCGCCATGATGGCGTTTCAGCCTGTTTTGCAGCGGCTGAACGATATGGCAAACAGTGACGCCTTTCAGGCGTTCATTAACAGCGCAGTTCAGGCGCTGGCTACAGTCGCTAATATTGTGCTGAACATTTTCAGCCTGATAGGTTCAGTTGGTTCATTCATCGCTGATAATTGGTCAGTCATAGCGCCTATCGTCTATGGCATCGTTGGGGCGTTGGCAGTATATGCGGCGTACCTTGCTATTGTGAAGGGTATGGAACTTGCATCTGCGGCAGCCACAGCAGTTATGACAGGGGCGAAGTTATTAGCATCTGCGGCTATGGTTTTATTTACAGGTGCAACGTGGGGGGCGGCAACTGCACAGCTTGGTCTTAATTCGGCTATGTATGCTTGCCCTATTGTGTGGATTATCATTTTAATTATCGCACTGATAGCAATTATTTATGCAGTATGCAGTGCGATTGCGAACCTGACAGGGATTGCAAATACTGGGTTTGGTGTCATCACGGGTGGAATCAATGTGGTCATCCAGTTCTTCAAGAACTTGGGTCTTACGGTGGCAAACATCGCCCTTGGCATCGCAAGCGCAGTTGCGGCCCTTGGTCACAATATCATAGCGGCATTTAAAAATGCTATCGCTAATGTTCAGACATTCTTTTACAACTTGCTTTCAACGGCCATGTCCGTCATCAGTCAGATTGCAGAAGCGTTGAACAAACTGCCCTTTGTGGAGTTCGACACAAGCGGTCTTGTGGCGGCGGCTGATTCCTATGCGGCAAAAGCTGCGGCGGCACAGGAAAGCAAGATGGAGTATGAGGACATCGGAGCGGCGTTCAGTTCCGGGTTTGACACATTTGACGCTTTTGAAAGCGGATGGGCGTCAGAAGCCTTTGATTCCGGGGCATCATGGGGTGATGGTGTCATGGATAAAATCAGTGACTTTAGCCTGTCTGACGTTTTCGGAGCAACGGACATTCCAAGTGTGGAAGATTATACATCTGGGTTTAGTGACATCGGCGGCCTTGGCGGTGATGTGGGAAGTATCGCAGATAACACCGGGGCAATCGCTGACAGCATGGACATCACGGAAGAAGATTTGAAATACTTGCGTGACATTGCTGAACAGGAATCCGTGAACAGGTACACCACAGCTGAAATCAGCGTGGATATGTCTGGAATGCAGAACAACATCAACAACAATGATGACATTGACGGGTTCGTGTCCAAGCTGACCGATTCTGTAAATGAAGCGGTTGATAACATGACAGAGGGGGTGCATAAGTAAATGGCAAAAAGTGCATATGACGTGTATCTGGATAACTGTTTACTGCCTGTTACCCCTGAAAAGATACAGATAAGCATTAACAACAATAACAGTACGGTCAACCTTATCAATGAGGGTGAAATCAACATCCTGAAAAAAGCGGGGCTGACCGATATTGAATTTGAAGCGGAAATCCCCCAAGTAAAGCATCCCTATGCCGTCTATAAAGACGGCTTTCAGGGTGCGGGGTATTACTTTGACGTCTTTGAAAGGCTGAAAACTGGAAAGAAGCCATTCCAGTTCATTGTGTGCCGGAATACCCCGGCAAACAAGAAACTTCTGAACACCAATATGAAGGTGTCGCTGGAAGATTACACCATCACAGAAGAAGCCGGGAATGGTTTTGATTTTCGGGTAAAGTTCAAACTGAAACAGTACCGGGAATATGGAACCAAGACCATAAACATCAAGCTGACGGTATCCAAGCCCAAGGCCAGCGCAGAGCCGCAGCGGGAAACGAACAATTCCCCCGCCCCGGCAGCGGCGCAGACATACACCGTTGTCAGCGGTGATTGCCTTTGGAATATCGCCAAGCGGTTCTATGGCAGCGGTTCCAAATATACGGTCATCTATGATGCAAACCGTGGGGTCATCGGCGGCAACCCGAATTTAATTTATCCGGGGCAGGTCTTGACGATTCCGGCGGCTTAAAGAAAGGGGGTGTGTTCAGTGAATGTTGAACTTTTGGTTGGGAATGAAACCGGAGAAAAAGTGTATCAGCCCCCTGTAGAAGAAGGGGTTGAATGGCTGACAGAGCGGAAAGACACCCCCGGAAAGCTGACCTTCAAAGTCCTGAAGGATGACATTCTGGATTTTTCCGAGGGCAGCCCGGTCAGGATGCGGGTTGACGGTGACAACGTGTTCTTTGGGTTCGTTTTCAAGCAGCAGCGGGACAAAGACCAAATCATCACCGTCACCGCCTATGACCAGCTGCGGTATTTGAAGAATAAGGACACCAAGGTCTATGAAAATAAGACGGCGGCGCAGTTCATTCAGATGATTGCAGCTGACTATTCCCTAAATGTGGGAACTTTGGAAGATACCCTGTATGTCATTGAATCAAGGATAGAGGAAAACACTTCCCTGTTTGAAATGGTTTCCAATGCCCTTGACCTGACGCTGACCAATACCGGGGAAATGTTCGTGCTTTATGATGATTTTGGAAAGCTGACCCTGAAACACCTGTCATCTATGTATGTTGGTGTTCCGGGGGCTTACCTGATGATTGATGAAGAAACGGGCCAGAACTATGATTATACGTCATCTATTGATGACAATACCTATAACAAAATCAAGCTGACCTATGACAACGAAGATACCGGATACAGGGAAGTTTATATTGCACAGGATTCTTCCAACATCAACAGATGGGGAATCCTGCAATACTTTGACACGTTGCAGAAAGGGGAAAACGGTCAGGCAAAGGCCGATGCGCTGTTAAGCCTGTACAATAAAAAGACCCGCAATCTGAAAATCACAAATGCGATTGGTGACAACCGGGTGCGGGCCGGGTCAATGGTTGTGGTCAACCTTGACCTTGGAGACATTAAACTGAAAAACTGGATGCTTGTGGAGAAATGCAAGCACACCTACAAGGAAAATGAGCATTGGATGGATTTGACGTTAAGAGGGGGTGAATTCGTTGCCTGATGCGAATGGTTTAGTATCCGCTATGAAGCGGGCGGCAAGAGAAGAAAGAGAAGCAAGCAAGCCTGTCAACATGGTGTTCGGGGAAGTGATAAGCGTTTCCCCGCTGCAAATCAACGTGGAACAGAAAATGGTTCTTGGGGCAAAGCAGCTTGTCTTGTCAAGGAATGTGACGGAACACACCGTCAAAATCACGGGCGGCAATATTCAGAATTACTACTATACGGGAACGCCGCCCAATGCGTCAACCGTTCCTGTAGACCCTTCCCACAGGCACGCCGTGGGGACAATGGAAATCACCGTTCACAATGGCTTGGCTGTCGGTGATGAAGTTATCCTTGCAAGGCAGCAGGAAGGTCAGAAATTCATAGTTCTGGATAGGATTGGGAAATGATACCGTCCACAGTCGGGTTCCTTGACCAAGACTTTGAAATCGAAGAACAGCCAAGCAAAACGTATAAGATGGACTTGAACGGAAATTCTGTTCAGGGATTTGTGGACGGGCAGGAAGCCATGAAGCAGATGATTTTCAGGACATTAAGCACGGAGCGATACCAGTTCATCATCTACCCTTGGTATTACGGGATTGAAACCTTTGACCTTTACGGGGAACCCGTCACTTATGTCTGCCCGGAACTGGAACGGAGAATCACCGAAGCCCTGACCGTTGACACACGGGTCACAGGGGTTGGTGATTTTGAACATGACCTTTCCGTGAAGGGAGTGGTTCACACTTCATTCACGGTTCACACCATTTTTGGTGACATCAAGGCAGAGAAAGAGGTGAGCATCTAAAAATGTATGAAAATGAAACCTATGAAGTGATACTTGAACGGATGCTTGACCGGGTATCTGACCAGCTGGACAAAAGGCCAAGTTCCCTGATTTATGACACCCACAGTTCAACGGCTATTGAACTACAGATTTTATATATTGAACTGGAATATCTGATAAAAAATTCCTACGGCGATACTGCCGCAAGGGAATTTTTAGTCATGCTGTGCAAGGACAGGGGTATCACGCCGGAAAGTGCAACCAATGCGGTGTTGAAGGGTGAGTTCACCCCCACAGACATTGACGTGACCGGGCAGCGCTTCAACATCGGTTCCCTGAACTATGTTGTGACGGAGCAAATCGCCCCCGGACAATATCAGGTGGTGTGTGAGACTGCCGGGGTCATCGGAAATCAGTATCTTGGTCAGATGATTCCGATGGAATACATTGACGGGCTTGAAACGGCCACGCTGACAGAAGTGCTTGTCCCCGGAGAGGATGAAGAAGAAACCGAAGCCTTGCGGCAGAGGTATTTTGACAGCTTCAACGAACAGGCCTTTGGCGGTAACCGTGCGGCATACCTTGAAGCCGTAAGAAAGATTGACGGCGTTGGGGACGTGAAGGTCACACGGGTGTGGAATGGGGACATCCGGCCCGCTGAAATGATACCGAGTGTAAAGGTTCAGACGTGGTATAACAGCGTCAAGGACACGCTGGATGCAGAGGTCAAGGCATGGCTGGGAACCGTGTATGAAGCCGCAAAAGAAAAGAAGCTGACGGCCGGCGGCACTGTACTTGTCACAGTGGTCAATTCCCTTGACTATGGTGAAGCATCAAACGTCCTGCTGGAAAGCATCCAGACGGAACTTGACCCCGTGCAGAATGCCGGGGAAGGGTACGGGCTTGCGCCTATCGGCCACGTAGTCAGCGTAAAGAGTGCGGAAACGGTGGCGGTCTATGTGACCACTACAGTGACCTTTGAAGAAGGTTCTAACTGGACGAACACCAAGACGGCCATTGAAGAAGTCATTGAAGCCTACCTTTTGGAACTGCGGCAGGAATGGGCTGAAAGCTCTTATCTCATTGTGAGGGTCAGCCAGCTGGAAACCCGTATCCTTGGAGTGAAGGGGGTTATTGACATCACCAACACGAAAATCAACGGTTCCGCTGAAAACCTGTCCCTTGGGGAATATCAGGTTCCCACGTTTGGGGGTGTGTCTGGATGATTCGTCAAGTTGACCTTGTTTCCTATCTGCCGCCGTTTATGAAAGCCTATAAGGAACCTGTGGCGGCGCTGGATGCGGAAAACCCTGAATTCTATCTGATGTGGTCGGCGGTTGACAGGGTTCTAAGGAACAGGTTCATTGAAACCGCTGATGAATATGGGCTGTCACGCTATGAAAAAATGCTTGGCATCTATCCATCAGCAGAAGATACCCTTGAAAGCAGACGTTCACGGGTAAGAAGCAGGTGGTTCAATAAAATCCCGTACACCATGAAAACGCTGCTTTCCAAGCTGGAAGTCCTATGCGGTGATACGGACTTCATCCTGACCCATAACTTTAATGTGGGCTATACCCTGACCATACAGACCGCACTTGAAAAGTTTGGTCAGGTGGAAGAACTGGAATCCATTCTAAGGGAGATGCTGCCGGAAAATATCGTTGTGGAATCCACCAACAACATCCTTTGGGATGCAGAAGGGTTCCTGCTTTTTGGCGGCGGCGTGTGCGCCGTGTCCGTCTACACCCTTTCAAACGATTTCCGGGAAAGCCATGACGTTCATGGAATGGCGGCATTCAGCGGCGGCATCGGCCACACGGATGTGCAGCAGATAACGGATGCAATCCGGGAAACGCTTGAAGTTCAAGGCACACTGAACACGGGCGGCGGTATCCTTACTGTCGCACAGCACACAATTTCAAATGATTTCAAGGAATCCATTACGGCAGCCGGAGACGCAAAAGCAGCGTCCGGCTTGGTCACGGTGGATTTTTTTGAAATAAAATCTGATTAAAAGAAAGGACTGAAAAAATGGCAGAGTATTCAAAGCTGATTATCACAAACGATGGTCAGGCATTGATGGCAAAGATGATTGCCGGGGAAGGTGACATTGAGTTCACCAAGGTGGCAGTATCCAGCGCCGAACATGAAGAAGATGAATTGCAGGCCCTGTCATCCCTGTCAGATGTCAAGCAGACATCCCTTGTGTCAAAGGTCACAAGGACAAATGAAGTTGCTATTCAGATTGAAGCGGCGTTCACAAATGCAGATTTGACAGAGGGGTACTATATGCGTACCTTGGGCTTATATGCCCTTGACCCGGATGAAGGTGAAATTCTGTACGCCGCCTGTGCGGAAACGTCAGGAAACTGTTATATGCCAGCATATAACGGGGTCACGACATCCGGCGCATACTTCCGCTTAGTCACCACGGTTGGAAACGCTGACAGCGTATCCTTAGAGGTTGACCCCGGAGCCTTTGCCACCATTGGAGACGTTCAGGCACTGGAAAACGAGATTGCAGACCTGAAAGCCTACATTGGTTATACAGATGATGACATCTATGGCGTGGAAGTAGACTTTAAAAACAACAAGTTCACCCGTCTGGCCGGAGCCGCCAACATGACGCCGGGGGAAATGTTTGATGATGTGGAATGTTTCGGCGGCAGAAAGCGTGTGAATCTGACGGATGGCGGCGTGGAGTTATCCGCATACGGTGAAGCCGGATATACGGAAACCGGAAAGCTGACAACCACCGTTGTGAAGGACGGGACAAGCTATCCGAGCGGCACACCTGTTCAGGTCATGGTTAAACAGCCCAAGTTCTGGTACAAGGTTGTTCCCCTCGATACAGAACCCATTAAGTATCCGCAGATGGAAGAAATCGTCATCACCGGAGCAGCAACGGCAGCCGGAACCATCACGCTGACCATTGGCGATGAAGTCAAGACCGTCACCGTGGCAAACGGAAATTCCGCAGCCACTATTGCCGGACTAATTGATGACATTGGTTTCACAGACTTCCAGACCAGACCGAACGGAACCACAATCCGGTTTGTGTCAAGAATTCCCGGCGCACGGGAAAAGCTGTCCGTTTCCTTTGGTTCTACGGGTGTGACCGGAACCGTGAAGTCTTATGCAGAGGCCCCCGCCAATGGGGTACATATGAGAAAGGCAAGGTACTATGTTTCACCGAAGCCCAAGGCTGGATTCAAGCTGCATCCGGCTTTCATCGTGAATGGTGAAGAACAGGAAGTCATCTACAGGGCGGCTTTTGAGCCTTGCATCTATGACGTTTCTGCCGGAGCATACTTAATGACGGATGAACAGGTTGGAGACTTTACGGCAAGCACAGGGGATAAGCTGTCCAGCATTGCCGGGGCAAAGCCGTGTTCCGGTGTAACACAGAATTTAACCAGAAACAACGCAAGAATCCTTGCGGCGAACCGTGGCAGCGGCTGGTGTCAGGACTACACCATTTCACATTCAGCAACGGAAATGCTGATGCTGATTGAATACGCAAGTTTCAATATGCAGTCGGCCATTGGTGCGGGCCATACGAACAGGACGGATGACGGTAAGACAAATATGTCCGAACTGACCGGGGCCACGTCTAACCTTGGCAATAAGTCCGGCGCAGTCACCGTTGAACTTGGTGACGGCATCAGCATTGTCATGGTGTCCTACCGTGGTGAAGAAAACCTTTGGGGCAATATCTGGAAACATGAAGATGGAATCAATGTTCTGGCGCAGTGGACACACGCTTTCTATATCGCAGACAACGCCTTTGCAGATTCCAAGGATGACGGTTCCTATAAGCTGGTGGACTTCCCCATGGCATTCACAGAAGGATATATTTCAGCCTTTGGATACACGGAAGAATTTGACTTCCTGTTTATTGCATCGGAAGTGCTGGGAAACACTTCCCTTCCTGTTGGTGACTATACTTATTCGTATGTGTCCACCAGTGGATGGCATATTGTGTTTTCCGGTGCGAGTTGGTATGATGGTTCTGATGCCGGGCCTTTCTTTCGTAGTTCGAGCAATACGCCCTCGGCTCGTTATCGTCATTTTTCCGGCGGTCGCTTGGTGTATCGTAAGGCGAAGAATAAGGCAGCATAAATAAAAAACATAAGGTAAGTGCTTTTCTGCTTGGGAAAAGAGAATGACCAGTAAAGGCCACCAGTCAGCGGGAAAAAAACAAGATATTGTGATTTCCAGTGCGAATTGGAATAATGGTTCTAATACCAGGCCTTTCTATCGTAATTCGAACAATACACCCTCGAATCGTAATCGTAATATTTCCAGCAGTCGCTTAGTAAATGCACAAAGGTTCACCCCGTCAGAAATGGCGGGGTGTTCTTATGAAAACCAGTGATGAAGCACTTTGCCGTGGCACTTGCCAAAACATCAAAATACCTTGGGCTGTATTGGTAAACCGCCGCAGGCGGGTTGAAGATTCGGCTCATTGTGCATACAAGGTGAAAAAGACGTGAAACGATATGGATATTTATGGGAAAAGATTTGTTCCATGGAAAATCTTGAATTGGCTTTCCGCAACGCAAAGAAGGGAAAGGGGTGGTACAAGGAAGTTCAGCAAATCAATAAACGGCCATATTACTATCTGGCGGCGTTGCAGTGGATGTTGAAGAATCATAAATATCATACTTCACAATACACAATTTTTACGAAGAAAGACCAGAAGAAGGAACGTGAAATCTACAAGCTGCCGTTCTTCCCGGACAGAATCTGTCAGTGGGCGGTCATACAGGTGATTGAACCGCAGCTGTTGGCATACTTCACAGATGACACTTATTCAGCAATACCGAACAAAGGGATTCATGCGGCATTAAAGAAGCTGCGAAGGGCCGTTGACACCGTGCCGGATGAAATGCCGTACTGCCTGAAAATTGACTGCAAAAAGTTCTATCCGTCTATTGACCATGAACTTTTGAAACAGGCGTTCAGGAAGAAATACAAAGACCCTGACCTGCTGGAACTGATAGATGAAATCATTGACAGCATCAGCACGTGTCCGGCAACCGAAGAAAATATTGAATTCTACAGGTCTTGCGGGAATGAAATAAAAATCGTTGAGTTCAGCGGACAGGAATTCATTGAAGGCGTTGGTATCCCTATCGGGAATTACTTTTCACAGTATGACGGGAACTTTTATCTGACGCCGTTTGACCATTGGATGAAGGAAGTCAAGCGGGTCAAGCATTATTACCGTTATATGGATGATATATGTATTTTTGCAAAGACAAAAGAAGAACTTCATGCGCTATTACAGGAGATAGACGAGTATTTCAGAACAAAGTTGAAATTAAGGATAAAAGGCAACTATCAAATCTTTCCAAGTTTTATCCGTGGCGTGGATTTTGTGGGCTATCGGGTATTCAAGGACTACACGCTGCTTAGAAAATCAACCTGTCTGGAATTTGAGCGGAAAATGGCCGCTATCCGGGCAAAGGTTGAGAGCGGGAAACAGATGAACTATTCAGAGTGGTGTTCAATCCAGTCATACAAAGGCTGGTTGAAATGGTGTGATAGCAGCCAATTATATAAAACATACATTGTGCCTGTTCAGCCATACGCTGATGATTATTATATCAAAAATATCAAGGGCAAAAAATCAAAGAAAGGTGGAAAGAAGGATGACAAATCACGGGAAAGTCAGGAGTGTGAAGCGGCCTGAACAGTTGGTTATGGATGACTATTCTGTTTGGGTATCAAGCAACATTTCAAAGGTTACTGAACCGGGGTCAGAGGAACAGCCGGGGTTTGATGGCTGGGAATATGACCTTGTTCAGTACACCAAGGACGAATTCATCAAAGCGAAGGCAGAAGAAAATGAGTCCCTGTCAGCACAGATGACAGACATGCAGCTTGCATTGTGTGAAGTTTATGAAATGATTCCGTAAAAGAAAGAGGTGAAAGGCTATGGCAAAAATCTACGCTGAACTGATTAAAAAAGGTCTAAAGACCATTGATGATGTACCTGACAAAATCAAAACAGAAGTTCAGGCATTACTTGGTGATGGTGGTGATAACTGATGTTTCAGTTCATCATATATCAAATCTTATTCAGAAAGGATGTGAAACAAATGGCAGTAGTTTATGCAACCCTTATCATCAAAGGGAAAAAGGACTTTGCAGATGTCCCGGCAAGAATCAAGGAACAGGTAAAGACCGTTCTGATTGACCTTGATTGTGGGGATTTAGCAGAGTAACACACAATTTATCAAAGGTGCAATTATAACCGCTATATGACCATTATATGAGGTCTGATGCGGTTATTTTTGTACCAGAAAGGGGTAACCAGTGGAACATTTTCTGATGCAGACTTACACGATAGCACTGCCCATTATACTGACCGCATTGATGGGGTATATTGTGTGGCTGTTAAAAAACCAGAAAAAGGACAGGGATGCCAACAGCAAGGGAACCATGCTGCTGTTGCGTGTCCAGCTTATCGAATACCACGATAAGTATATGACCTTGGGAGAAATCCCCTCTTATGCCTACCAGAATTTTGATGAAATGTATGACGCTTACCATGCGTTGGGTGGGAACGGGATGGTGACCAAGATGAAAGAAGAAATTGACGAACTGCACTTGAAAAAGAAAGGGGAACAGAATCATGAAAAACATTAACTGGTTAGTAAGAATCAAAAATAAAACCTTTTGGCTGACGCTGATTCCGGCCGTGTTGCTACTTGTTCAGGTAGTGGCCGCCCCGTTTGGCTATCAGTGGGATTTTGGTGTTCTGAATGAACAGCTTGCGGCCATTGTCAACGCTGTATTTTCTGTGCTGGTTATCTTGGGCGTAGTAAATGACCCGACAACCGCAGGAACTACCGACAGCGCACAGGCCCTGACCTACACGGAACCCAAAAAGAAATAATTTGACTGAAGGGGGATAAAGTAATGACGGAGTTAGAAGTCAGACAGAAAGTTTTGGATACGGCAGAACAGTTTCTTGGCTGTAAGGAATCTGACGGTTCACATAAGAAAATCATTGACATCTACAACGGCCACAAGCCCTTGGCACGTAGCTATAAAGTAAAGTACACTGACGCATGGTGTGCAACCTATGTTTCAGCCGTCAGCATCCTGTGCGGCTATACTGACATCATGTTTACAGAGTGCGGATGCGGGGCCATGATTCAGCTGTATCAGAACGCTGGACGCTGGCAGGAACGTGATGACTATGTGCCGTCACCCGCAGACATCATCATGTATGACTGGGATGATTCAGGAAACGGCGATTGTGTTGGTTATCCTGAACACGTAGGATTTGTAAAATCCGTATCCGGTAACACTATCAGGGTAATGGAAGGCAACAAGTCCGATGCGGTCGGATACCGCACGCTGGAAATCAATGGCCGCTACATCAGGGGCTATTGTCTGCCGAACTACGCAGCCAAGGCCACGGGGGAGACATCCAGCGTTACGGATGAAAAGCCCGCAGACAGCGGCAGCGGTTCATCCGGTGACCTGAATCGTTCTGTGAAGTGGACTGGCAGAGTGACCGCAAGTTCTCTGAACGTCAGGACGTGGGCCGGAACGGAATATGATGAATGTTCTTTCAGCCCGCTTGATAATGGCACAGAAATCGGAGTGTGTGATACCGTTCAGGCAAAGGACGGTTCCCTGTGGTATTACATCAAGCATAATGGCAAGTACGGATTCGTTCATTCTGCCTATGTCGCAAAGAAGGTGAGTGCATCCGAACCTGACAGCCCGGTCAGCATGAAGGTTGACTATGCACGGTCAAAGAATGACGCTTTTGCCGGAACATATGAGACAACCGCAAACCTGAACTTGAGGACGGGAGCCGGGACAGGTAAGCCCATCCAGCCGACCATCCCCAAAGGGGACAAGGTTACCTGCTACGGCTTTTACACTGCTGCTGGCGGCGTAAACTGGTATCTGGTGGCCTATCAGACAAAGACCGGATTTGTGTCCAGCGAATACCTGAAAAGGCAGTAAGGGCGTGTTTCTAATTTGTTACTAAATGCCTAAGATTTGAGGGGATACACAAGGACTTGAAAACTGAACTTTTCAGGAAATACGGGGTTTTTGCGGGGTGGTGTAATGATGAAATTTATGGTATAATGTAGGCGATAAGGCGGGATTTGCTTTAAAAACAAGCATTTCCCGCCTTATTTGTTTCTAATTTGTTACTGGTTCAATGAAAAAATCATTATTTCAACAGTTCTATGGTTTCCCGCAGCTGTTCAATGGTCTTGTGGTTATACACCCGGTTTCCCACGTCTTTTGACTTATGACCCATCAGCATGTCAATGCACTTTCGATTCCCCCCGGCGTTGTCAAGGTTTGTTTCAAAGGTGTGCCGGGCTTCATGCGGGGTTTTGTCTGCCCCTATCTTTTCCATGACTTCATTCCAGCATTTATAGTAGTTCGTCTGTGAAAATTTCTTCCCGTTAATGCTGAACAGATAAAGGTTGCCTTGGTCAACCAGTGTCTGGACAAAGGGCTTGATTCTGTTATGTATGGGAACTATGCGCCCCTTGCCGGATGCTGACTTGATACCGCCTTGAAAATACCAGTCTTTGGTGTTGACCTGTTCAGTTTTCATTCCAAGAAGTTCAGTCAGTCTAAACCCCGTATAAAGATAAATAAGCACTGTATCAACCCATGGGTCAGACTGGATTTCCCACAGGGCATTGACCTGTTCCGGCGTGAATGGCGTTCGTTGGGTGTCTGGTATCGGCGGCGCTGTGGTCAGGGACGAATACATCTTGTCTATGATGTCCAATTCAAAGGCAAAGCGGTCAAGATGCCCCCACAGGTTTTTTATGGCCCCTTGCGTGGAATATCCGCAGCCGCAGTTGTCAATGCAGTCCTGCATCTGATAGGCTCTGATGTTCCGGTACTTCATTCCGTAGTATTTTGAACAGTGCTTGAACGCCGATTTCAGGGAACTTTGATTTGAAGTTCCAAGTTTAGGCAATTTGATTTTCGCCCATCTGTTGTAGAGTTCCACCAAGGTGACCTTGTTCCGGTCGATGTTCCAAGGGTTATTATTATATTCAGCCAGCAGGATGTTTCCCTGTTCTTCTGTTTCAGCGTAGGCCACAGGGACTTGCCGGGAATGGCCTGCTTCATCGTAGACAGTGACCTTGACTATCCAAGGCTTTGAACGGTTCCCTGACAGCTTGGTCACGCATCCGTAACCATTAGGATTTCTTTTCCCCATGATGTTTCATTCCTTTCCTGATTGAAATGGCAAGAAATGAATGATATAATGGTATTTGCATAGTCCAAATCATCCATTCCTTGATTTGGTTATCATCTGACCCTTGGCTGCTGCAACAGCCGGGGGTCAACTTTTTACTTACAAAATTTTTTTGCGGATGAAAATATATTATGGTCTATGTGTTCTTCTATTATTTTCCAAAATTTATTTTTTCTATTTTGGATAGCTTTTTCTGTTTTAAGCTCTGATGATGCTTTTTCCATATACTTGTTATAGCAAGATATAATTAGACTACATAAATTATCATTAGACAGAAGTTCAACACATTTCCGCAAATTATCAGAATTTTCACTTTCGGAATACTTTTGTAATTCGTTCATTTTAATCACTGCAAATTTATATCGTTCACATAAAGTTTCCGGGTTATTAGTGGTGTACATAATATGATAAGAGTCATTTATCACCCTTTCTAATTGTGAAATATGGTGGTTAGTAATTGAGTTAAAGGAATCCGTTTTTTGTTCTTGTACAGATTGATTTTCCGATATTTCTACATTTTTATGGCTTTGTTTTAACAATCTATATGCAATTACTCCAAAGAACAAGAATATTATGACTACAACAGCAGGCAGCTTTTGAAGTTCGGGTTCTGTAAAAAACAAAATAATTATTGTGACACATTCTATTAAACAGTATATTCCTATTAACTTTTTAATTACATTCAATAAAATACCCCC
>ERZ1090869.267-NODE-267-length-28295-cov-7.794795_pt1 | contig 28295 bp, 23 predicted proteins | sample MGYA00478474_ERZ1090869 | MGnify/ENA primary metagenome ERZ1090869 (study PRJEB33644, sample SAMEA5815748) | chicken gut metagenome | biome: Chicken; feature: Gastrointestinal Tract; material: Caecum | place: Ireland | collected 2019-01-01 | study: A study of the... | reverse complement strand
GGTGTTCCTTCTGCTGTAACCTACCAGGCCTTCCACAAGGCCCTTTTCATTTCCGGATGCAGGGTTGCAGAAAATAGCTTCAAATCCGTAGTGGGCAGCCAGAGCAGCATACCCGGCCTGTTTCCGGGCATGAGCGCCGAAGCCATCTTTGACAGCAACCTTGCCGTTGTCAAAGATAACCCGCCGGGGTACACCACCGAAGTACTGGAATACCTGAATCAAGGCGTCCAGGAAGCTTTCTTCATTCTGCCTCCGGTAAGCCAAAACCAACGGTGCACCGCTGTAACAAAGCCGGGTACAGAATAAGTTTACCACTGTCTTTACCCCGGATAGATATACGTTTGCTTCACCAAAGTCAATCTGTATTGCATCTCCCGGAGGGAAGGCCAGCGGAACAAACGCCTCTTGGGGATTCTCTCGAAGCTGGCTCACCAGACGGCGGACGGTAGTCTCACCGCCGGTGAAACCAAGTTCCTCCACCAGTCGGTCATAGATACGTTTTGCGGTATGGTGCTGTTTCTTGGGGCTGTGAGCATCTTCCTCCAAGCATTTCCGGACGAAAGCCATTACCTCCTCTGTCAAAACGGAAGGTTCCCGGCTGTAAGCTTTACGCTCCCAGGGTACACTGTCACCGTCCCAATACTTCTTGACGGTATTGCGGGAGATCTGCAGGGATGCAGCAATCTGCCGCTGACTCATGCCCTGCAGTCGCATCTTGCGAATCTGTTTGTAAGTTTCCACTGTGATAACCACCTTTATTCGCCCCCTATATAGTCTGCGACTATTATAGGGGATTTCTTTGGGTGGCTCAATAATTCATGAGCGAACACCAGCCAAGTGGCTCACTTTTATATTAGCGTTTACAGGAAAGTATGGTAGAAATTGATTATCCCAAAGATGGTGATGCAATGCCGTATTTCCACATTTGCTGCATGGACCAGGGGGATTCCCAGTTGGAAATTTGCGCCCGGGAGCTCCAGCCGTTGTTCCGTGTGGAATCGAGGGCATTCCGGTCAGACAATGACCGGGAATGTGAAATTGAGGAAGGCTACCTGCGGAAGGCGTATCTGCTTCACGCGCTTCGCTCCTTTGGTTGGACAGTTACGGAGTACTGCAAGAGCCAGATGATAGAGCCATGCGATGTATCTTTGGAGATGCTGCATGAATGCGTTGCCAAAAGTCGAAAGAGAGAATGGCTGAACTATTGCAGCAATCGCTGTGGGGGGCTGTGCGCCGGCCCAGATATGAATGTGTTCTATGTTCCCCAGGGCGTTTCTCCTGAGGATAAATGGAAACTCCAGTACGGTCAGTTGGATGTTGACCAGAATGAGAAAACCGCAGTATTCTTTTCTTATGAAGATGAAGCGCTGCCCAATGTTCAATCTTTGGATGAACTGCGCAAGAATCTGGGCTATCTCTATCCGGCAATCAAAATCCTGTGGGACGATTTGTATTCTGCCCGCGATTACAGCGAAGCCTTGGAAGGAGATGCTGCCGATGTTGTATTTGCCTGGTGTGTCCTGGCATTGGCAGCCCGCCGTCCCTTTGCGCTGAAACCTGGCCCCAGTCAGTGTTCCTTTGTGCAAAAAGACACTTCTGCGAATCAAAGCCTGTATTCTGCATTGTATGGGAACGCTCCTGGAAACTCTGCCAAAGGGACAGTACACTTCTTCTCTGGCCTTATGACGGTAGGTACGGAAGTCAGGGGATATTTCGGAACGAAAACTCGGATTACACTTCCCAATTGGGTGACTGCAATCGGAGATCGGGCGTTTTCTAACTGCACGTGTCTTCGAGAAATCTGTATTCCGGAGGGAGTGACCCGAATCGGGGATTCGGCATTCTTCGTCTGTACCAGTCTTGTTGAGGTTCACCTTCCGGAGAGCGTGACCCGGATTGGGGCTATGGCATTCTCCGACTGCACGAGTCTTGCCGAGATTCACCTTCCAGAGGGAGTGACTGAGATTGGAGATTGGGCATTTTCCGACTGCAAGAGTCTTGCGGAAATCCATGTTCCCACAGGAGTGACTGAGATTGGAGATTGGGTATTTTCCGGCTGCAGGAGTCTTGCGGAAATCCATATTCCGGATGGATTGATTGAGATCGGTCAGTATGCTTTTTTTGCCTGTACAAGTCTTTCGGAAATTTACATCCCGGCAAGTGTGGAGCAGATTGGGTCTAAGACGTTCCAGCGTTGCGAACGGCTTCAAATCTGTTGTATGCCTGATTCTTATGCGATGCAGTATGCAGAAGCAAATGAAATTAAATATACTGTAAAGGAAAATCAGCCCGAAGCGACCGGGAGTGGCGACGGATTCCCGGAAGTTGCTGAGCCTGCTCCCCAGGTGTAAACGCGGATTGTTGCGCGGCTCCCTTGGAAAAAGGGAATGCGGACAGATTCCAAATCAGGAATTTGTCCGCATCCTTTTATATGGGATTATTTCCCATCCTCGGAAGGCGGGGTATATTGCAGCGCCATGCTTAGCAGGGTGCCGGCATCCGGGGCTTCCAGGATGAGGATGTTGCAGTCTTTGGTGAATCTGGGATCAACCAAACGGCTGGTGCCCATGGGAGCGTATATGGTGGTGATGCCCCGGGCTTTCATTGCCCGCATCAGGGGAGCCAGCGTGGTTTCGTCGAAGAAAAGAGAGCCGTTCATATTCACGCCGCCGATGAAGCAGGTGTCTTTCAAAGACAGGTTGGTTTTCAGCAGCTTGGAGCAGATGGCGGCATAGCAGGCCATACCCACATGATTGCCCGGGCCGTCGGGAAGGGGCTGGGGAATGAATATGCTGACATCGTACTTGGATAGGTCAAATCTGGTGGTATTGCGGATGCATTGATAGGCAACCTTGCAGTACTGCTCCTGGATGGGAGCTACAGACCCCAGAACTTCGAACTTACCGGTTCCGTTGGGGAAGACGCAGGCTTCCAGTATGAAGAAATGGGCGCTGCCGTTAAAGTAGAAGGCGGCGTTGACCTGACCGGGGTGGATAGCGATATTGCGCACAATGTTTTTTCCCGGCCCCAGAAGCTGCCGCAAATCCTGGACGGTGTAGGTGTGGGGAGAAGGCTGGTCTTCCAGTTGACGGCAGTAATCCCCGATAAAGCGCTCTGCAAACTGTTCCAGATCCCGGACGCCGGGCTCGACGGCGTAGTCGCTGATCAGAAGGTTTTCGGCTTCTTCCGTGAAAGCAATCATCTCGGGAGGGATTCCCGTTTTGTCCATCCACCGGGGGAGAATGTAGCTGCGCCAGATGTGGCACTTCTCGTAAGAGGTATAGCCGGGCACCTGGATAATCAGGAAACGATCCTGCAAGGGCTTTGTGACATTGGACAAATTGTTGCAGGTTCCGATGCAGAACAGGTTATCCGTGGGAATTACCTCCTCCAGGAAATTCTCATAGAACCCGGTTTTGTCCAATATGGACAGGAGAATATCTGCCTTGGATCGGTTTCCCATACTGCCGGCTTTGTCCACCTCGTTGGCCAGTAGGACTGCGGTGGATGAGCGAAGGTGGTACATGCTTTCCAGCAGCATTCCGGGGCGGGCGTTGTTGTAAATTCTGGAGGTTCCGCTGATTTCATCCGGATCTCTGCCCAGGGAGGACATATCCATTTGGATTAGTTCCATATGAAGGATTTTGGCAATGGCTTTGGCGATGGAGGTTTTGCCGGTGCCGGCAGGGCCGCATAGCAGAATCCCCCACTTGGGTAGGCAGCCGGTGCGGCGAATCTGGGCTACAATTTCCAGAATCCGCTCCTTCACGGTATCCAGACCGTAGAAGGCTTCGTCCAACACTTCCTGAACTTGGGCAGTGGTGGGAATCTGCAGAACTTGGGGGAGCCAGTCAATATTCAGAACAAGCTCCTGCGCCCGGAGGGCATGCTTGCGATCGGTGGAACTATGGGAACCCTTACAGATAAGGCTGTTTTTATTGTAGCAGCGCAGTACCCATGCCGGAAGGCGTTCCTTGCAGGCCTCCAAAAATGTTTCAAACTGCTCCGGGGCGTGCATATAAAAAAGGGAAGTCATTTCCCCAGGCTCTATATCCTTGGGCAGAGGCCTGGAAAGACGCAGAAATATCTGCTGGAAAAAGTCGATGGGAATATCCTCAAGGGGATTGGAGCAGTGGGTTGTGCCAATCCGGTGGACAAAGTATGTGTCCCCCTGTTGCTGCCCCTCCAGAATTACCATAAGACTGCGGTCTCTCAGTATATACATCAGCGGCAGAAGACTGCGAAGATTTTGCCTGTCCGTCTCCCAAAGCCGCACTTTGGATGGGGCAGTACCGACTTCCGTTTCAAAAAACACCAAATCATCCATGGCATCAAAGAAGCCCTCAAGGGTTCCGGGGAGTGTTTCGGGGGAATGGCTGCAATAATCCACTTTCAGCCGGAACGGCTCATTCAACTGGAGCGAGTCGGCGCTTGCCGGGTATAGGTTTTGCATATTTTTGCTGCCTCCCTTTCCTTTTTTGGTCAGTGCGGTCATGCGCAGCCGGAGCAAGGCGAGGAGATCGTCTTCCAGTATGTTCCGGGTGGCTTCCAAGACATGGGATACAAAATCCTCTGCTGTGAGGACAGTGACTTTCCCTGATGTATTGCGCTTCTGTCTCCGTGGGGGATGTTTTGGCCTTTCCAGGTAGCCGCAGCCTGTAAATGCATCTTTTCCGATGTATTTCAGGGATTTTGCAACGTTTAATTTTCGTAAATCCTTGCAGCCGAAGAAGGCCCGTTCTTCTATGGAGAAAATAACTGCGGCAATGCACAGCAAGTTGGGGCAATTTTCAAAAGTGCTGGAAGGCAACGGGTTCAAGGCGATTTTTGGGGCGAAGAACAAGCGGATGGCACTGTCCTGAAACACCCCTTCCCCCAGGAGGAGCGACTCGCAGGGCAGCAGATTCACTTCCACCAGGTTGGGACAGCCGGCAAAGGCACTGTCCGAAATCTCCAGGTTGAGGGCGTGTGCGTAAACCCGGCTAAGACCGCTTTTGGCGAAAGCTCTGTCTCCAATCGTCTGGAGGGATTCAGGGAAATGGGAATCTTGGGCAATGGCGGGGGAATTCTTGCAGGAGGCGGAATCCTCTGAGAATTCCGGTGCACTTTCGGTACAGCCAACATATTTCAGATTTACACAATCCTCAAATGCGTAGTCGTCTATGACCTGAATAGTTTTGGGGATCCATACACGCTCAACATGGACATTCCCTTCAAAGGCGAAGCTGCCGATCCACAGCACTGGGACTCCGTTATACGTCTCGGGAATCACCACATCCCGTTCGTTTCCGGTATATTTCTTGACGGATGCGGCGTTTTCTATCGTTGAAATAACCAGCCCCATGACATACCCTTCCTTCTGCGGGGGACAAACAGAATTCTTGTCCCAATTGTTACAGCCCCATTATACAGGATAATCTTCTGAAGTTCCAGTAGGGCAGGAAGACTTTTTGGAAAAATCTGAGCAAAACCCCGGAGAATATAAGCTTGTGGCGCCGCGCAACATCAGACATTTTGTTGACAATATCCACGGTCATGCTATGATGATATATAGAATCTGTTTCCCGTTGGTGGGAGAGGTTGCTGGGAAATACATTCCGGGGAAGGGAGTTGGGATGATATGGAAGGAGAAATCCGGCAGGTGCATTCCGGGTGCGCCGATGGAGAATACCGGGTAAAGGCAAGGGGCTGTATTTGCGTCAGCCTTCAGTGGGCCAATGAACAGGGGGTGCTGCCGGACTGGACACCGCTGGCATATTTCCCGGTGGGGGCCAACGGGGTGGGAAGCTGCCGCATGATCGGCGGCAGAGCAATTCCGCCGGAGGCGACCCATGTGCTGATGCAGGCGGTTTCCGTCGATATGCACAGCTGCCAGCAGGTGCTGGTGCCCATTCCCATGCCTGCAGTCCCGGCGGAGCGGACACCGGAGCAGAAAATTCTGGTGTTGTCGGATTTGCACCTGAGCAATCAGGACCGGCTGCTTTGCAGGGCCCTTTCCCTGGGTGCGGATTGGGATGGGGTGCTGATTCCTGGGGATATGACCAACGATGGTACCCCGGAGCAGCTGGCTCATTTTTGGCAGTGTGTCACCCAGACGCTTCCCCATACCAAGGTGTTTTGCGTTGCAGGGAACCATGACTATCCCAGATTCCCTCTGCCCCATATCCCCTGGGGCATCGGGGACTATATGACCTTGCAGGAAAAGCTTCTTGAAAGAGCTGAAAGGCAGGGGGCGGCCTGTGAGATGGATGTGAGCGGCGGCTATTCTGCTGTGGTGGGGGATACGGAAATTCTGGGACTCAACGGGGTGACCCATTGGCGGAGCTTCCGTTTTCCGGAGGGGGCCCAGCTGGAGTGGCTGTCCCGGCAGCTGTCTGTCTCCCGGGCGAAGCACCAGATCCTTATGTGCCATGCCCCTCTGGTGAGACACAAGCCTTACCGGCAGGATGGGGATGCTCCATACCTCCACCTGAATAAAAGATTGCAGGAGATTGTGGATTCCCGGCAGAATATTCTTTTCCTCTCCGGCCATACCCATGTGTCCCTGAATTGCAGCATGGGATGTGTGGAGCGGGATGGAAATGGAAACCTGTATATCAACGCCGGGTCTATCCACCCCACAGCCCTGAAGCCAGATGAGCCGCTGCAGCCCTCCTCCTGGACGGAGGGAAATGTGCTGCGGCTGGAGCTGGGGCTGGGAGGGATTACGGTGACAGGTCTGTCCCTTCTGACAGGAAAGAAAATATCCCGGGGCTACTACCGCTTTCCTTAGCTTTTCGAGAGATGAGCTATGAGAAATCCCGTGATTTATGGCTGTTTGTTTTGGAAAGGAGAGATTCCTATGGAAAAAAGAATGTGGAACCAGCTTGTCTGCTGTTTGGAGGACAGGTTCGGGGAGACAACGGTGAGTGCCTGGCTGGAGGAAGTTCAGGTTATGGGATTTTTGGGGGAGACCCTTGTTTTGTATACGCCGTCAGCTTTTCGCCGGGAGGTAATCCAAAAGAAATGTGTCAGCGCCATGGAAGAGATTCTGGGAAAGCTCTGCCACCGGGAATGGAAGGTTGTGGTGTGGGGAGATGGCGAGCGGATGGCGGCCCAGGGGCACAAAATTCCGGATCCGCCCCAGCCCTTCTGCCCGGCAGAGCCATTCACCTATGACCATATGATTGTGGGAACAAGCAATGAATTGGCGGTGCGGACGGCAAAATCACTGCCTGATTCTCTGGCGGAGGATAGCTGTAATCCGCTGTACATTTTTGGCCTTTCCGGTGTGGGAAAGACATATTTGCTGTATGCGGCAGCAAATGACATTCTGTCCAAAATGCCTGATAAACAGATTATTTATAAGAAAGCGGAACAATTTGCAGAGGAGCTTGTTGAAGCGTTGCTGAACGATACGCTGGAGACGTTCAAGGAACAATATCTGAAGGCAGATGTGCTGCTGATGGATGACCTCCAGTATATTTTGAATAAGCCTTCGACACTGGAGGAGCTTTGCCGACTCTTTGGAAGTATGCTTCAGCATAAGAAACAGGTTGTAATCGCTGCAAATCCCGGCTCGGGGAGCCGGCCAACCCTGAAGCAGCTGCAGGACTCCTTTGATATCGGATTTGCAGTGGAGATTGCGCCTCCAGACAGGGAAATGCGCATGGCACTGGTTCAGGCAGAGGCAGAAAAGTATGATTTGCCTCTTACAGAGGAGGCGATTGCCTGCCTGGCGGACAGACTGACAGGCAGCCTGGAGCGAATTCGCAGAGGGATGAAAAAGATTTGTGCGGACCACATCTGTAACGGAATGGAGCTCGGTCTGGAGGATATAGCCGGTGTAGTGTCTGAGCTTTGAAACAGAGTATATCCGTTTAACTTGCCTGGATAAAAGGGCTGGTTTACCTTGCAAAAAGGGGAAAAGTATGCTCTAATAAGAGAAGAAAAGGGAAAAAAGAGAGGATGGGAAAATATGAAGGTAAAAAAAGAGGGACATGGCCTGCTTCTTTGGAGCGCGGTGGTGCTTCTGCTGATGGGCTGCGTGTTCCGGATTTCCCATCAGGGCAGCGGTATCCTGGCTGAGGCCGGGAAGCTGATGGGGGCGGTGGTTCTGGCGTTGGGATTTCTGGCAGGGGAAATGTATGCAGTCCGACTGCCGGGGAAGTGGCGGTACGGGATTGTGGCAGGGCTTTTCTGCTTGGGCGTAATCCTGGGAGTGGCGACGAAAGCGATGCCCGGCTGGTATGTGATGCTTTACAGCGTTTCTGTGGGCCTGGTGATCGGGGAGAACCGGAACAGCGGCTGGCTGGGGGTTGTAAAGTCCCTCCTCCCGGCAATTGTGCTGCCCTTGCTGGGCTTCCTTTTGAAGGCTTCCGGGATGTTTCTTCTGTACCTGTGGATTCCTGTGGGGCTGGCGGTCTTTGGCTGCTGTGCAGCCGGATGGTACTCCCGGCACAGGGCGCTGGATGTATGTGTTTGCCTGGGTCTGCTGATTGCAGCGGCAGGTGTGTATGTGGGTTATCTGTATGTGAGCGGGCAGCTTCCCATGTGGCTGGATGTGCTGTATGGGTATCTGCATCCCCAGCTGAATCCGCTGGGAAAGGGTTTTCCCCAGCTGGTGGCAATGGATGCCCTGAATTCCATGTCCTTCTGGGGGTGCAGTACAGCAATTTCCCCGGCGGCCCGGAGTTTCCTGACCCAGGTCGGCAGCCATTGGGAGCTGGCAGCCCTGGCGGCCCGGGTGGGCATCCTTGGCGTTGTGGCGGTCATTGCTTTGTATGCGGTATTTTTGGTGGACGGCCTGAGGAGCAGACGGTGGATTTTCCGGATTGGAAGTGTGGCTTTTACCCTGCTTGCTGTCCAGATCGTGTTTTATGTCCTGCAAAATGCAGGCATTGTCCTGCTGTTTTATGTGCCGGATCTGCCGTTTTTCTCGGACAACGTGATTCTTAACGGGATTGGGCTGTATGTGGCGGCACTGGGCTTCCTCCGGCCGGAGCCTTTCTCGGAATTTCTGAAAAAAGAAAGGCAAAGGCAGGGCATCCGGGAGCCGGAGCAGGAAACCGGAGAAGGGCAGGAGGAGGAAAGCTTCCAATGGGCAGAACCGGAGGATTTCCGGTTCCAGATAAAGGGAAGCGTGGCAACCCTGGTAAAATACATGGGGACTGCTCCGATGGTGGGAATTCCCAAAACATACCGGGGCCATCCGGTGACCACCATTGGGAAAAAGGCATTTTGTGGAACACCTGTGAGGCATGTGTATTTGCCGGAGACCCTGGAGACCATTGACGACCAGGCCTTTGCAGATTGCCGGGAGCTGTCTTGGGTTTGTACCTGGTATGGACAGTGGGAAAGGGATGGGGAAGACCGGAATGCGGAGGATGGCTTTGGCCCCGGGCTGAAAAGGATCGGAAAAAAAGCCTTTTATTGCGCAGGGATAGGCGGGGCATTTACCAAGGGAGATGGGCTGACGCTGGGAGAATCTGCCTTTGAAAATTGCTCTCAGCTCCAGGTCTTTATTCACTCCGGCAAAGAAGCCCTGAAATTGGAGCCCCGGGTGTTTGCCGGAAGCGACCTGGAATATGTGGTCTGCGAAACAGAAGAAGGAATTTCCCTTCCCCGGGAAGTCTTTTTGAACTGTGTGAATCTCAGAGCCCTGGCGATGAATATTTCCAGCCTGGGGGATCGGTGCTTCTTTGGCTGCAGAAGTCTGGAAACGGTTGCCAGTGACGTCCCCTTGGAGAAAATGGGGAAGGATGTGTTTGCCCATGCCGGGGACTTGCGGAATGCGGACTTGCCGCAGAGCTGGAAAGTGGAGAAAACCGTGTAGAAAAGGGGGATTCCATGCTGCATCATATGAAGCTGCAGGCGGAGCCTTTTCAGAAGATTCGCAGCGGGATGAAAACCTTGGAATTGCGGCTGAACGATGAAAAAAGACAGAGCATCCGGGAGGGAGATCAGATTGAGTTTCTGAACCTTCAGGATAAGAATCAGAAAATCCGGGTGGAGGTGAGAAGGCTGCACCATTTTCCGGACTTTGGGGCGCTTTACCGGACAATGGATATGACCGCCTGTGGCTATGCCCCGGGGGAAACGCCCAGACCGGAGGATATGGAGCAGTACTATACGCCGGAACAGCAGGCAAAATACGGCGTTCTGGGAATCGAGATTGCCCTGATTCCCTGGATGGATAAGGGGCTGGAGAAAATCAGCCGCTACATCAGCATGCTCCTGCGGCACAAGCCCTGGGTTGCCGGATTGGAGATGGATTCCCACGGCTGGGTGGAGGTTTCCCGGCTCCTGGAAGGGGTGAATAAGACCCACCACCTGACCACGGAAATGCTGGAGCAGCTGGTATCCATGGACAGCAAGGGCAGATATGCCTTCAGTCCGGATAAAACCCGCATTCGTGCCAACCAGGGCCATTCTATCCCGGTGGACGTGGAACTGGAAGTCAGGGTTCCGCCGGAAATCCTATGGCATGGCACCGGGGAAAAGTATGTCCCGGCGATTCTGACAGAGGGATTGAGAAAGAAAAAACGCCTCTATGTCCACCTGTCCGGTGACTACCGGACGGCAGTTGCCGTGGGCAGCCGTCATGGAAAACCGGTGGTGTTTCAGGTGGACGGGGCACGCATGTATCAGGACGGCTATTTATTTTATCAATCCGCCAACCATGTGTGGCTGACAGAGGCAGTGCCGCCGCAGTACCTTCATATCTGTCAACAGGAGGGAAGGGAGGAACCGGAATGTTCTATGTAACAGGGGATACCCACGGGGACCAGTGCCGGCTGATTTACGATTCCCAGATGGGTCACTGGTCCAAATGGGATACGATTTTTGTCTGTGGAGACTTTGGGTATATTTTCCGCAATAACGAAACGGAGAAAAACTTTCTGGACGATCTGGAGAGACAGCCCTTCTGCCTCTGCTTTGTGGATGGCAACCATGAGAATTTCCCGGCGATTTATGCCTATCCCGAGGAAATGTGGAATGGAGGCAGAATCCACAGAATCCGAAAGAATGTCATCCATCTGATCCGGGGGCAGGTTTATACCATTGGGGGAAAGACCTTTTTCACCATGGGCGGGGCCTACAGCATTGACCGTTGGTTCCGGGAGAAGGACGTCTCCTATTGGGAGGAGGAGCTGCCAAGCCAGGCGGAATACCAGGAGGCCCGGAAAAACCTGGCGGCCCACAACAATCAGGTAGACTATATCCTGACCCACACAGCCCCGCTGCCCATCATCCACAAGATGGGCTTCCAACCGGATTCCGGAGACCTGGAGCTGACCAGATTTCTGACGGATGTGTACCATGAGGTGACCTTCCGCCACTGGTACTGCGGCCACTGGCACAAGAACCAGGATGTGACAGACAATTTCACCGTCCTTTGGTTCGATGTCCGGGAACTTCGTAAGCGTAAAACCTAATCGTGTATAGAAACCGCCGACTCTGAGCCCGATCTCAGAGCCGGCGGTGTTATTCACTTCACACGGTATTCTGCTGGTATATTCCAAGGCAACAGGTTTTGCACCGCCTGGGTGTCGGTCAGATTCGCATCCTTTGCGGTTCTCAGCAGCCAGGTCAGATATCGGTAGGGATCCAGGACATTCTCAATGGCTGTCTGGATCAGGCTGAACATAATTGCGCTGCCGGTGGCACCCTTGGGGGTATTGGCAAACAGAAAGTTCTTCCGGTCAATAACAAAAGGCTTAAAACTCCGCTCTGCGCGGTTGTTAGAAATTTCCGGTCTGCCATCCTTCAGATAGTTGGTCAGATAGGGCAACTGCTCTCTCAGATAAGTAAGTGCCTTATCCAAGACAGACTTGGGGGCTGCTGTTTTGTCCCCAATCTCCTGCTCAATTCCAAACAGAAGGTTGCAATAAGCCAGTTCCTGAGAAGCGGAACTGCCCTTTGCCTTTCCCTTGGGCAGAGATTTTATTGCCTCGTCATACTTACGGCGAAGATGTACCCAGCATCTGACAACGGTTATCTCCCACCGGGAGATTATGATACCCGACATAGCCAGATATCCCTTCTTATATCCGGCAAGGAATTCTTTCCGACGCTTCGCTCCTCGGCCCGACTGGTACGCATACAGAACAATCGACTTGCCTGTATCGCCACCGGTCTGGTACAGCAACATATAACTCTCGCTCTGAGGTGCCTTTCCCGGCTTATGGAGCACCTGTAGTGTAGCCTCATCCGCATGGAGGACATCTCTGGCAAGAAGCTCCTTATGCAACTGCTCATATACAGGGTATTGGTAATCGAACCCAGGCCAGACTACTGATGAACCAAGGATGCCAGTCCGTCAATCCCGCACTTCAGATCCGTACAGCCACAAGCGATATATATCAGTATGATTTTAACAGGCGCAGTACCGTTTCCATGACAGCTGCGTCTGCACCATTGTAAATATCTGCTTCTATACCGGCGCAGCGAACCGCCACTGCCGGGACAGCTACCTGCTTCGCCTGCGACGGAGTGATTTCGGCAAAGGTCGGCTGAACGAAAGGATGTCGCTGGGACGCCGCCTCAAATAGCTGCTGCCAGTAGTAATAGCTTTTCTCCGGAATCGGATTTTCCTGACACCAGGCTCGGGCAGTCATCCCACTGCTGTAATTCTGGAGATCCATGTCTCCGGGCGCTCCTGCCTGGAGATTGCAGGCAGACTCTGCTCCTTTTTTGATCATCTCCCAATGTGCCAAATCTCTCCCTTGCAGTCTGAAGGTGAGATTTGGATATTGGGAATATTGTCTCACTGAGCAGATACCTGTCGCAAGCCGCTGGCTGGTTTTACGCTTGCCTTAATATTTGGCTGGATTGCTGGCGATGCGTGCTGCGACAGCTGCTCCAATAATGGTTGCGTCAGCGCCTATTGTTTGTTTTTTCCCGGTTTCTTCTGCTGCAGCAGCGATACTGCATCGCAATGCTGTGCCTGCGATTGGGCAATGACTGAAAGTTCAACTTGTTGCCGAGAAGAATGCTTCTGAATGTAATTGACAATATGCAAATCCATCAGCCAGATAGGTATTACTCCACCGCTTTTGATTAGGGCGAATCAGCAAAGGATACTTTGAAAGCATTCCTGCCGCAAACTTTCAATTGACAAAAGGCCCTCTAATGAACGATAATGTGCATTATAGGGATTACCTTACTGACATATAACTCTGCCTGCAAAATCTTTTTGTTGTACGGAGTAGAATTAGAGTAGTTCAAAGAGAAGGAGGCATATAGGTATGTCGATACAATCCAGAAGCCATCAGTATGGAACTGTATTCGAAAACTGGCAAATCCTCGAATTGCTTGGCCAAGGCTCCAACGGAAAAACTGCCGTTTTCCGGTTGAAAAGAATCGATTCTCATCAAGGTCAAAGTGCGCTAAAGGTTGTTAATCTTATCGAAGATCGTGGTGACTACAAAGCATTGCCTGCACCTCTGAAGAAAGAATATGAAGCAGCTCGAGAAGAATGCAAAAGCAGCGCTCTTCAGGAAGTCGATATGATGGCTGACTTCCAAGGCAACACAAACATTGTAGACTACCTGGATCACAAGTTTGTCGACTGGACAGATGAATCAGGCTTCGGTTGCGACATGCTAATTCGAATGGAACTTCTCAAGGACCTTAGAGGAGAGATACGAAGCGGCAAAGCATTTGCCGAGTCCGAGATTATTAAAATCGGAATTGATATCTGCCAGGCATTGATTCTTTGCCATGGAAACGGCATTATCCACCGCGATATTAAACCCGAAAACATTTTTGTTAACAGGAATGGGGATTATAAGTTAGGCGATTTTGGTATTTCCAGAATTCTGGATGCATCTCCTTTGGCTGTTGCCAGTACCGGGATAGGAACACCCCCTTTTATGGCTCCTGAGCAGATCTCCGGAAGGTACGACCGTAGAATCGATATCTACAGTCTTGGCCTGGTGCTTTATGAGTTAAGCAATCAAAGTCATCTTCCGTTTGCAAGAACCGCCTATGTTACACATGAGGATATTGCAAGGAGAATGGCAGGGGTACAGCTTCCTTCACCTGTTGCTGCAAGTGAGGGCTTGGCAAAGATAATCCTTAAAGCATGTGAATATAAAGCGGATGACCGTTATCAAACGGCACAGGAATTCCTTGCTGCTCTGTCCACTTTAGGAAATGTCTCAGTATCACAGGTGGCACCAGCGCAGTTCTCTCTTCCCCTAAAAGAGCAGAAAGAGGTAGGCACACATAACCTGTACACCACGGAACCCGCCTTAGGCGATTCATCTGCTATTCACCCAGCTGCTGAACCAAAGGTTGTTGAAAGAAAGTCTTCTGGCTACGAAACGGCCCCTGCCATTGCAGATGCTGGTGAAGAAATCACTGTTGGCGCTACCTATGAAACAGTACCGGCTAGTGCAAGCCCAGTAGAAGCGCCCAAGGAAACTCGAATATATGAAACCGCACCTGCCATAGCTGATACTAATCTGCCTAAGAAGCGCACTCCTATAACATATTCTGTTGATTCTAGCCGTCGTACAATTAATGACAATGCTCCTTCTTACTCCAAAGATGGTTTTGAAATCCAGGGTAGTATTATTAAGAAGTATACTGGTTCCGATTCTATCGTTACTATTCCTTCTTTCAGTGGGATTGATACCATTGGCGAAAGAGCTTTTGCGGATAATGTAAGTGTTACTAAAGTAGTTATCCCAGATTGTATTAAGTACATAAAAAAAGAAGCGTTTAAAAGATGTTCTATGACTGAAATCAGTCTTGGAGAAAATGTATACCGAATTGAGGAACTAGCCTTTGCAGACTGCAGAGGCTTGACTAAGCTGGTTCTACCTAATTCTGTCTATTGGATTGGGGAATATGCGTTCGGAGGTTGTATGGGGTTGGTAGATATCAAACTTCCGAAGGGTATCTGTTCCATTGAGTCCACTGCATTTGTCGGCTGTGCCCGCGTCAAAAATGTCGTTGCGTCCAGAGGAATGCTTTCTGATGTTCGGGATCTATTCCGTGGATCCGTAAAAATTATGGATTATGATAATCTGGCAAACAAGCAAAAAACCAAGCCCACTGAAACCCATCAAAAGAGCAAAAGAGAGATTCCTGATCATGGTCGAGTAGTTAAGCACGCAACAGCAGCGACCGAATATGGTGGAATTAAAATGGGTGAAGTTGAAACCGATTATCGCAAGATGATTGAAGTTCCGCTAGGCACATATCCTAACGAAACCATTGTTAAGGATCCCAAAGGGCGTGAGCGGGTACTTAACCACATCGCATGGATTCAGTACAAAGGATTTGAATATGCTGTTATGGCTCAAGACACAGGTACGTATAGCTGTATGTATTTTATTTTCGTGGTGAAAAACAAGCAGTACAGCAATCCTCAGTTTGTAACGAATCGTTGGAGGGCATCTTGCGTTTTTGAAGAATTCAAGACTCAATGCGCAGGTGACACGGAGTTCAAGGGTACTCGATACTCTTTCAAAGAGAACAAGCCTATTCTGGTAACGACGAAAACAACTGGCAGACTGTCTTGTAAGCATTCTGAAATGAAAGAGATTCCATCAGAAAAACTTACAACTCCTGTTTCTCTTATTGCACCTAATAACAAGAAATATATATTTGACTACTTGGATACCGTTACTGTAAGCAATACCGAATACTTGGTAGTCGCTCAGCCTGTAAGTGAAACAGCACAGTTATTCTTTATTTTCAAGAAACCTAAAGGTACCGCAAATCATCCGATATTCATTTCCGAAGGCAAAGCCATGCGGAGAGCTTATCGCTCTTTCCAGGAGCGCCACGCTGGAGATATTGATTTCGACGATTTATTGGAGTACAGTGTACCTGTGGCTACGCCCAAGAACACGGGTGGGGCAAAACACTTTACTCAATCATCAGCTGCACATCAGTTCAAGGATCATGACTCAATTCCAGAAACAATCGAAATTAACTCCCAATATCAGATTATTGACTCCTTTGTGTTCAGGCAAGTTTGCAAGGGGAGAAAAGCGGTTAAGCAAGTAATCATCCCCAGAACTATTCAGAAAATCGAATCGAATGCTTTAGCGGGGCTGGTGATTGAAGAGAAGATTATCATCCCTCATTCTGTTTCTTATATCGGCAAAAATGCTTTTACGCTTGGAGTTAACGGAATCGTTGACTGCGAAGCTGGCTCCATGGCATACAGCTTTTGTGTCCAAAACGGACTTCGTAATGTTGTTGATGTCAAAAAATTCAAGGAAGCAGGTGTGTGTCAATACTGTGGTTCACATTTCAAGGGCCTGTTTGGCAAGCGCTGTAGCAATCTAAATTGCAACAAACCCAAAGACTATTAATCCTATGCGTTTATAATCACAAAGCAGGTCCTATTTTGGGCCTGCTTTGTTGTTGTGTGTCCAGCATGGGCAATGACTTAGTGGTGAAAATGCACAACGGACTCAGTAGTAGGAACCATTAGCCAAGGCAAGGGTGTCCACTGCAAGGTAGAATCTGAAAGAAGCCGGATATTGGGGATTGAACGTGGCCCTAATGGGCAAAGCGTTGGGCCGACGAACAGAAAGCGCATACGAGGTTATTATAGATGGACGACCCTGCAATACAAGAAGAAGTCCAATGCTACCCGAAACTTATAACAGTAAATGCGGCAGCTACACGGAGTGAAGGTTATTGCTCTTACTGTAAGCACTCATAAATTTTTGATTATTGGGAATGCGGACAAAATTTTGAACCAAATTTAGAGCAATCCAAGGCTTTGCCTAAACTCCACCGGGCTCATGCTGCCCAGATAGAGTTTAATGCGTGTTTCATTGTACCAGTGTTTGTAGTCATCCAAAATCCCTATGAATTGTTCAATAATCACACCTGTCCAAGAGCGACCATAAAACATCTCTTTTTTTAGTTGGTCCTAAAAATCCCTTGCAGAGTGAATTATCCGGTGCGCAGCCTTTCCTTGACATGGATCTGATGAGCCCCGTTTCTTTTACCCTTCGAATCCACTCCGGCCAGCGGTAATGACATCCCCAATCCAAATGAATCACCGGATGCACCGGATGCTCCCCCGGAAGTAAATTGGCCACTGTCTTATCCAGCATGTTATTTCCAATTGCGCATTCGGGTTTCTTCCAATTGTCCAGCTATGCACAAGACCATCAGAGCAGTCAATTACTGGAGATAAATATACCTTACCGGCGGGGAGCGCGAACTCTCTCATATTCGACGGCCATTTTTGATTCTGAGAATCGGCATGAAAATTCCTCTGGAGAATGTTGGGAACTTCAGGGGTGATTTCACACTGGTAGAAACTGTTTTTCTTGACGAATTGGAACATAAACTTCCAACTTTTCCAGGCGCATAATACGCCGTTCAATCTTTTCGGACAAGGTTACTCCGTTCTTTTTCAGTTGGGTATGAATCCGACGATAACCATAACAGGATGCATTTTCTTGAAAAATCTCCCTAATCTTATAGAACAGCTGCCCATATGTGTCCTTTTGGGCGGCATGGATACTGTAAAAGTAACTGCTCTTGGAAGTCCGGAACAATTGAAGCAATTCTTTCGGCAGATAGGTAGTGCGAAGGGCATCAATCACCTCGGCATTTTCTGGGTTTTTCAGATGAATCAGATTGATGCCGCCTGCTTTTTTAGTAGTTCAACCGCTTTCTCCTGTGCATCCCACTCCATTTGAAGACGGTATACTTGTTACCGCAAGTCTGCAATTTTGCCTCAAGGGATTCTTTCTCCCAACTTGGGGGACGGACGAAATCTTGGACTACAGATAGGGAAGAATTTCATCCAATCCCCTTCACAGTCTAAAAAACGAAAAAGGTAAAATTCCAAACTTTTTGCGTATAAATGATCTGTGTTTATTTCTGTGTTTACATACATTTACTCGTATAAAGTTACATAAAAATACTCAATAAATTAGCTTAAAAAAGCGGAAATAACCATAAATAACAGAGAAATTTAGGCCTTAGCTGAATAATTATACCCTCTCATAACCCGGAGGTCGTAGGTTCGAGTCCTGCCTCCGCAACCATAAAAAAGACCGGAATTCATGCGAATTCCGGTCTTTTTCTATACTTTTTGCAGCGATTTAGAGGAGCCGAAAATCCTGCAGGGGTTTATTTAGGGGTTTATGGTGAATATAAGGTTTTCAGTAAAAGTAACAGGAGCAAATCAAAGGCTGGATCAAGCGATATAACCGGCGCAACCAAAATATAAAGCAAGGGATTGTTCCAAAAACCAAAGACCGTGCACGTAAATATCCTTTACGCGACAACGAAGCATATGAAAGAGAGATCGCCAAGTTGCGCATGGAAAACAAATTGCTACGGGATTTTCTGCAGTCCACAGAAAGGATGTGAGGCCGAGAGTAAAGTATGCAGTTATCTATCGTCACCGGAAGGAGTATCCTGTAGCCGTTATGTGCAAGTTCTTTGAGGTGTCCCGAAGTGGATACTATGAATTTATAAAACGTCTGGGACAGCGTGAGAGCGATGCAGACCTTGCCGAAAGGATTCAGGCGTGTCAGAACAAGACAGATAAAACTTACGGCTACAGAAGAGTCTGGAAGTGGCTGCAGGACAGAAATATAAAGAGAAATCCGAAAACAGTGCTTAGAGTAATGAAAAAATATGGTTTATTGTCCGAGGTTCGTCGTCGCAGGAAGTGGGTAAATCTTGGACAACAGGTACATAAGTATGAGAATCTTCTGAAACGGCAGTTCCGGGCAGACAGACCAAATGCCAAATGGGTCACGGACATTTCCTACATCCATACCAAGGAAGGGGTGCTGTACCTGTCCATGTTCCGGGATTTATACGACAACAGCATTGTTGCTTACAAAACGGCATCCAGGCAGACGGTAAGCTTGGTCTTGGATACTATCCGACTGGCAATAAAAAAGGAGAAAAAGAGAGTCGCTGCGGAGTTGCAGCTCCACAGCGACCAAGGCTTTCAATATACCTCACACGGATATTTTAAGCTAACACAATCTTACGGTATAACGCCGTCGATGTCAAGTAAGGGAAATCCATACGACAATGCAATGGCAGAAAATTTCTTCTCTATTCTGAAAACAGAGTGCATCTACCGACACAAGCCCAAGACATTGCATGAAGCGAATGAGCTGATTGACAGATACATTCACTTCTATAACCATGAGCGTATCCAGAGTAAAACTGGAGTGGCGCCGCTGACGCTGCGCCACTCCGCATAAATTGAATATTTCCTACATAGGGGGCTTTTTGTACTGTCCGCACAAGCTGGGGCAGTTCAATGGCAGGGAGGCCTTTGCTATGGGTTTATTCGGAAGCGTTCTGGGCGGCAAAAACTCTGACCGCATCGGTGAAGGGGTCGTGCTTGCCACGGATGTTGCGAATCATCAGGAAATTCACCACCAGGGTGCCCAAAAGGCATACGAACATATCCCCCATGGTATCCCCCACGCCGGTGCCGTGGACGTTTTGCAGGTCTCTTCCGATGATGGGGGAGGTAACATACTCTCCCAGCTCGAACAGTCCGGCAACCGCCATGGAGGCGAAGAATACGAAGAAGCAGCCGGTGGCGGGGTTGGCGCCCTCTTTGCTGTGGCGGCGCTCCAGCATCTCATAGAAAGCCAGAGCCAGAATTCCCACAAAAACCCCGGACAGGCAGTGAATTACCTTGTCATAGCCGGGAATGAGCACATAAAAAGCGGCGGCGCCTCCCAAGGACCAGCCCAGGTAGGAGAAAAGATAGATGTAGGTTTCCAGCTGCCAGCCGCCTTTCCATCCAAACAGCCGCCGGGAAAGGCTCAGTCCGGGAATCAGCAGCAAGGTGGCAAGGGGCAAAAGGCTTTCGTAGGGACTTTTCCGGACAATCCCCCTTATGGCCAGCACAATGCCTGTAAGTCCATAAATAATTCGGATGACCTTCAAAATCTTCCGGTATTTCTCGTCTCTTGCAATCAATGTTTCCATACTTTCCTCCGGTTCCGGCAGCGGCATGACTGCCCAATATATGTTGTGGATTGATTCCTATGATAGCAAACCTATGATAAAAGGTAAAGGGCAATGATGAGAGATAACATGAAATGCGGACAGTTTGCCGGTTTTGTAATAAAACGAAACAAACCGGCGGGAGTGTAACAGGAAATGATGAATAGGGTCTGGTATGATGTGTGGGAATTGGAAAAGGGCTATACCTCTTGCTGCAAGATCAGGAGCTTGTCAAAAATCTCTCCGGAGAGCAGAGCCTTCAGCATCCGGATGGTGGGTTCCGGGTCAGCGTTCATCCCGTTTTCCGCCCATTTGGATACAACTCCCATTAAGCCGGAGGCATAAAAGTTGGAAATGGTGGCAATCTGGGCCGCATCCAGAATTTGATCCGCTTGGGCGTTCAGCAAAAGGGATTTTACCAGATTGGCATAAAAGTCCAATAGACACTCCGTAAAGCCGTTTTGTCCCTGAATTCGAAAGGCCTTGATATAAAAGGCCTTGTTCTGCTGCATACAGCGGCACAACCCCAAAAGGGACTCAGCCCAGTTTCCCACTGGCTGGGAGGTGCTGATGATGGGGGCAACCTCCCGGTAGAAAATCCAGCTGATAATATCGTACGTATCTTTGAAATGGTAGTAAAAGGTATTGCGGCTGATGTGGCAATGCCGGGCAATCAGCCCCACGGAAATCTGCTCAAATTCCATGGTCTGCAAAAGGGTCTTTACCCCTTGGGCAATTCTTTCCTTGGTAAAGTCCGAGGTTGACATGATTTCACCGCCTTTGGAGGAAGGGGAGCTTTTCTATAATATCATTTTCCAGTTGATAAATAATTAAGATGAAATGAGGAATTTTTATGTTGGAAGGTATCATTCGTTTGCTGTTGGCCATTGCTTTGGCCTTTGGGGCCGGGAAGCAGCTTCTATGCTGAAAATGCCCTCTGTGCTGGGCTTTCTGATTGCCGGCATGGCCCTGGGGCCCCACGCCTTTGGCCTACTCAGCCAGGAGATTCTGGACGCACCGGTCTATCATACCCTGATTTCCGTTCTGGAATGCGGCATGGGGCTGATGCTGGGCATAGAGATGATCTGGCGGAGAATGCGCAATTACGGCAAGCAGATTGTGGTCATCACCCTGGCCCAGTCCCTGATGACTTTCTTTGTGGTCAGCCTGGTGTTTTCCCTGATTTTTTACTTCATGGATATTCCCATCTTCCTGGGATTGATTTTTGGGGGAATTGCCCTGGCTACAGCCCCGGCCCCGGCTCTGTCCATCGTGTCTGAGTACAAAACCGATGGCCCGGTTACCAAAACCCTGATTCCTCTGGCGGTTATGGACGATGTGATTGCCATTTGCGTGTTTTTGTCGGTGATGGGAATTGTTCTGCACCAGACGGCAGGGGGTTCCATTCCCAGCTATCTGGTGCTTCTGGTGGTGGCGCTGCCCATTGTCATCGGTTTTTTGGTGGACTGGCCCACGGCGAAGATTCTCCAAAAGATTGCTTCTGCCAAGGTAAGAGCCGGAATTGTGTTTGCCGGGGCGGTGGTGACAGGTATTGTGACATTGCTGGCCAACACCTACCTGATGCCCCTGCCGGTGCTGAATTTTATGCTCAGCGGCATGGTTTACTCCGCAGTATTTTCCAATCTGGTGGAGGAACCCCTGTTGGAGGAGACCATGAAGTACTGCACCCCCGTCATCGGTGCTTGCTTTACTCTGATGATTATGAACCTGGGGGCACCCCTGGACTACCACCTGATTCTGTGGGCTGGCGTCTTTACGGCGGTATATATCCTCTCCCGGGCAGCGGGGAAAATGGGCGGTGCAGCTTTGGGTGCTCAGCTCTCCCATGCGGCACCTACGGTGAAAAAATACCTGGGTATGACCCTTTTGCCCCATTCCGGAGTGTCTTTGGTGCTGACGGGAATTGCCATCTCCTCTTTGACGGGAGATTACAGCCAGTATGGCGACATTGTCCGGGGAACCATTGCCGCTGCCGCTGTGATCAATGAAATCATTGCCGTATTTGTGGCAAGACAGGGCTTCAAGCTGGCAGGGGAGATGGGGAAAGCCGGCAGTCAGAACACCAACTGCACCAGCAGCATATAGAAGATGGTGCCGCCGCCGATGCTCAGCAGGCTGTTCCGCTTCCAGATGTGAAGCATCGCCACCAGAATACAGCTTAAAAGCTCGGGGATGCCATAGGGCCAGGTCAGGGGGGTGACATCTTTCAGACAGTAGACCACCAGCATACCCATGATGGCGCAGGGCAGCACAGCTCCCAGCCGCCGGACGGCTTGGGGCACCTGTTTCCGGAAAATCAGAAAGGGGAGAAACCGGGTGGCCATGGTGACCCCGGCGGCCACAGCTACCAGAAGAATATCGTGGGTCATGCTGCATTCCTCCTTTTTGCCTTGGGTCTGAGGGTCAGAAGCAGAGCCATCAGCACCATGGAGGGGATGAGGAAAATATCCTTTCCGAAAATCAAAAGGCACAATAAGGTAGAGAGTACCCCCACAATGGCCGGAAAATGCTCCTTGTGGGACAGCCACTGCTCCACAAACAAGGTGACAAACAGGGCGGTGAGGACAAAAGACACCCCTTCAAAGCTCACGGGCACATAGGTGCCGATGAGAGCGCCCAGGCAGCTGCCCACCACCCAGTAGCACTGATCCAGGAAGGAGACCAGCAGGCAGTATCTTCGCCGGGAGACCCCTTCCGGCGGCTGGGCCTGGGTCACCAGGGAGTAGGTTTCGTCTGTCAGGGCAAAAATCAGATAGGGCTTTGCCTTCCCCGTATCCTGATAGGTGTCCAGCAGGGAGATGCCGTAAAACAGATGCCGGGCGTTGACCAGTAGGGTGGCAATGGCGGTGGTGATGAGCCCTGCACCTCCTGCCAACAGTTCCACAGCCAGATACTGACCGGAGCCGGCGTAGATAAACAGGCTCATAGCCAGGGCCCAGCCCAGGCCATAGCCGTTCTGGCTGAGGAGGATTCCAAAACCGCAGCCTAAAAACAGGTAGCCGGCGAGCACCGGCAGGGTATCTAAAAAGGTCTTGCGGAGCGCTTCTTTGGTCATAGGTTCCATCTCCTTTTCTGTTTTTCTGATTATAAAGGTGCAGGGGGAGACTTGTCAAGAAAGGAAGGGAAAGGTTTCCAAAATCCCCTTGCAATTTTTCTCCTTTCCCACTATGATGAAAGAAAAAACAGGAGGAATGGGTTATGAAAAAGGCCATTGATTTGTGGGCCCACGCCGGGGAAATCCTGGAGACCGTGGGCAAGGGAGTTCTCCTTACCACCAAAGTGGGAGACCGGGTCAACACCATGACCATCGGCTGGGGCACCCTGGGAATCGAGTGGAAAACCCCTATCTTTACGGCATTTGTCCGGGAAAGCCGTCTGACCCGGGAGTTTCTGGACAAAAATCCCGAGTTTACCGTGAATATTCCCGTGGGGGGAGATGTAAAGGAGATTCTGGGGGTGTGCGGTACCCGCTCCGGCCGGGATATGGACAAAATCGCCCAGCTGGGACTTCATCTGGAGGAGCCGGAGCATATCAGCGTGCCGGGCATCCGGGAGCTGCCGTTGACCCTGGAATGTAAGGTCATCTACCGGCAGGACCAGGATCTGGCGGCCATCACCCCGGAGAATATCCGCCGTTTTTACCCGCCGGTTCCGCCCCAGGAGCAGGGGGACCATCACATTGCCTATTACGGGCAGATTCTGGGAGCATACCTGATTGAAGATTGAGTAAAAGCTTCTGACCATGCAGCCTTTCTCCTCCGGGAAAGGGCTGCATTTTCAGCCGTGAAGTAAGGACAAGTGTGTCTATGTGGTAGAAGTTTCCGGTAAAAAGTTTTGCCATTTGGAAAAAACTTAAAAGCTTCGTGAACTTTTTGCAACATCCATTGACTTGCAACCGGGAAACTGATATAATCCGCAACAGCTGCCGGAAGGGATTACGGCGGCTTTCCGAAGAGAAGTGAAGAAAGATGGAGATGGTACTTTGGGTATTGTGGAAATTCTGCTGCTGGCAGTGGGATTGAGCATGGATGCCTTTGCGGTTTCTGTATGCAAGGGACTTTCCATGAGAACCAGCAGCCTGCGGGCGGGAGTAATTTGCGGCGCCTGGTTCGGCGGCTTTCAGGCCCTGATGCCTTTGATTGGCTATTTTCTTGGTACCATGTTTGCCGGCGTGATTTCTTCTTTTGACCATTGGGTAGCCTTCGGCCTGCTGGCTGTCATCGGCCTGAATATGCTCAAGGAGGCCTTTTCCGGAGAAGAGGAAGAGACGAATGGAGATCTTTCTCCCCGGACCATGTTTGTGATGGCAGTAGCCACCAGCATTGATGCCCTGGCGGTGGGAATTTCCCTGGCCATGACCGGCAATGTGAATATCTGGATGGCCATTGCAGCCATCGGCGTTACTACCTTCCTGCTTTCGGCAGTAGGTGTAAAGGCAGGCAGCGTTTTTGGCTGTCGGTATGAGAAGCGGGCACAGGTTGCAGGCGGTGTGATTCTGGTCTGCCTGGGCCTGAAGATTTTGCTGGAGCACTTGGGTGTGCTGTAAATAAGTAGATACCAGCCAAAGGGCTGTTTTATCTAAAATTACATTACGAAGATAAATCTATTGGAGGAAACAAACGATGAAGAAGATGATTTCTCTGCTGTTGGTTGTGGCTCTCTTTGCTGCAATGGCTGCCGGCTGCGCCCAGAAGCCTGCCGAGACCACCGAGCCCACCACCGAGGCAACCACTGAGCCTACTACCGAGGCAACCACCGAGCCCACCACTGAGGCTACCGAGGAAGTCTCTGATCCTACTCAGGGCGCTGAGGCCGGTTCTCTGGAGGCGATGATCAATGAGATTGTCACCATTCAGCCTGTGGAAGTAATGATGCCTACGGCAATTCCCCTGGACCTGACGGATACCAGTGAGGATGGGGCCTTTAAGCTGAAGGGCTACACCGGCCTGGAGGATGCTTCTATGCTGACGGAGGCCTGCGCTTACGAATCCATGGTTGGCTCCGTGGCTTTCTCCATGGTTCTGGTTCGCGTGGCTGATGCAGCCAATGCCAAAACCGTGGCTGAGAATATGAAGTCCGGCATTGACACCAGAAAGTGGGTTTGCGTGGAGGCCAATGACCTGCAGGTGGTTGGCTGCGGCGATGTGGTGATGCTGATTATGCTGGATTCCAGCCTGGGCGTGACTTCCCAGAATTTCGTGGACGCATTCCAGACTGTCTGCGGTGGCGAGCTGGACTTCGTGCTTAAGTAAGGAGAAACCCCTGAAGGGCAGCGGATTTTCCGCTGCCCTTTTTACTGTCTTTTAACAAATTCCCCTTGAAGATATGGTATACTACTAAAGATTCTGTGTCAAATTTTCCCAGGATACAATAATTTTCAAACCGGAGGAAATGCTATGCTATTTTCCAGCATCCCATTTTTGTATTATTTCCTGCCGGCAGTGCTGATTGTGTATTTTTTGGTGCCCAGGGTACTGAAAAACACGGTGCTGCTGGTATTCAGCCTGGTTTTCTACGGCTGGGGAGAGCCCAAATATCTGTTTTTGATGATGGGCTCCATATTGCTGTTTTACCTGTGCGGTCTTGCCATCGGCAGGAGTAAAACCAGGCCCTGGCAAAAGTTCTGGCTGATTGTATCCGTGGTGGTCAGTCTGACCCTGCTGGGTATTTTCAAGTATGCAGACTTCTTCGTGGAGAGCTTCAACGCCGCCACGGGGCTGAGTATCCCTTTGCTGCGGCTGGCTTTGCCGGTGGGTATCAGCTTCTATACCTTCCAGTGCCTCAGCTATACCATCGATGTGTATCGGGGCAATGCCCAGGTGCAGAAAAACCCCATCAGCTTCGGCGCCTATGTGTCCTTGTTCCCCCAGCTGATTGCCGGCCCCATTGTCCGGTATGTGGACGTGGCCCGGGAGCTGGACAACCGTACCCACAGCTGGGACCAGGCGGCCCTGGGCCTTCGCCGGTTCCTGGTGGGCCTTGCCAAGAAGGTGATTCTGGCGGACAACTTCGCACTGCTTATGAAGCTGTTCCGGGAGTCCGGGGAGCAGAGTGTCCTGTTTTACTGGATGTACGCCATCGCCTTCATGCTGAACATTTACTTCGATTTCTCCGGTTACAGCGATATGGCTATTGGTTTGGGCAAGGTCTTTGGCTTCTACTTCATTGAGAACTTCAACTATCCCTATATGTCCAAGTCCATCGGCGAGTTCTGGCGCCGCTGGCACATGAGCCTGGGCTCCTGGTTCCGAGACTATGTGTATATCCCCCTGGGGGGCAACCGGGTGAAAACCGGCCGTTGGGTGTTCAATACTCTGGTGGTGTGGATGCTTACGGGCCTGTGGCACGGAGCCAGCTGGAACTTTGTCCTTTGGGGACTTCTTTATGCGGTGTTCCTGATGATTGAGAAGTGGGTGCCCTTCCTGAAGAAAATGCCGGAGGTGCTGAGACACACCTATGTGCTGCTGATTGTGATGCTGGGCTTTGTGCTGTTCAACGCCACGGACATTGCCCAGGCGGGGTCTGACATCGCCTGTCTCTTTGGCTTCGGCGGCTTGCCCCTGGTGAGCCCTGCAACCCTTTATTATCTCAGAAGCTACGCTTTGCTCTTTATCCTGGGCTTTGTGGGGGCAACCCCTCTGGTGCGGGATACGGTGAACCGCCTGGCCTCCGGAAACACTTCCGGCAAGGTGGTAAGCATTCTGGAGCCGGTGGTGCTGATTCTGCTGCTTCTGGTCTGCACCGGCTATCTGGTGGACGGTTCCTTCAGTCCGTTCCTGTATTTCCGTTTCTAAGGAGGTGGCAGCATGAACAAGAAAATCAGAGCCATTGGTGCTGCCTGCCTGGTGGCAATTTGGGCGGGGCTGACCGCCCTGGCGTGGTTTGGGCCTGACCAGGCAGAGTCCGTGTCTGAGCGCCGTCCTCTGGAGCAGTGGCCGGGAATCACCGGGGAAAGCCTCTGGTCCGGCAGCTTTATGGAGGACTTTGGAGACTACTCTCTGGACCAGTTCCCTCTGCGGGACCCCTTCCGGCAGATTAAGTCACTGTTTCATTACTATGCTTTGCAGCAGAAGGACAACAACGGCATTTACATTGCCGACGGCTATGCGGTGAAGATGGAGTACCCCTTGAATACCACCTCCGTAAATTATGCCATGAACCGCTTCCAGCATATCTATGACACCTACCTGAAGGATTCCGGCAGCAAGGTGATCTTTGCTCCGGTGCCGGATAAGGGCTACTATCTGGCAGAGGAAAACGGGTATCTTTCCCTGGACTATGAAAAGATGTTTGCCATGCTCCGGGAGAATATGCCCTGGGCGGAGTTTGTGGACATCACCGACTGCCTGGAAGCCTCGGACTACTACTACACCGACACCCACTGGCGGCAGGAGCACCTGCTGGATGTGGCAGGGAAGCTGTCGGAGGCTCTGGGGGTGACACCTCCCAAGGCGGAGGATTTTACGGTCACCCAGCTGGATACCCCCTTCTACGGGGTGTATTACGGTCAGGCGGCTCTGCCTATGAACCCGGAGAGCATCTACCTGATGGAAAGCCAGTTGTTGCAGGACTGCCAGGTGTTTGACCACGAAACCGGGAAATATACCCCGGTGTACAACCTGGAGAAGCTGTCCAGCCGGGACCCCTACGAGGTGTACCTGTCCGGTACCCGGGCCCTTCTCACCATTGAAAACCCCAACGCCTCCACCGACCGGGAGTTGGTGGTGTTCCGGGACTCCTTCGGCAGCAGCCTGGTGCCCCTGCTGGTGCAGGACTATGCCAAGGTAACCCTGGTGGACATCCGGTATGTGGCCTCGGACTTTGTAGGCCAGTTCGTGGACTTCCACGGACAGGACGTGCTGTTCCTCTACAGTACCCTGGTGCTCAATTCCAGCTCTACTCTGAAATAAAGAAACGGCAGCAGCGAAACTTCTCGCTGCTGCCGCTTTTATTTTGCCAGATTCTGAATCCAGGTGTCCTTTTTGGTCATATACATACCCACAAAGACCTTTATGAGGTCAATGAAGTTGCAGATGATGTAAAGGGGAATGATGGGAAGCCCTGTAAACCGGCTGAGGACATAGGCCAGGGGAATGGTCACCAGCCACATAAAGCCGCCGTCGTAAAACAGGGTAATCCAGGTCTTGCCGCCGGAGCGGAGGGTAAAGTAGGTGGCGTTGAGATACGCCATAATGGGCTTGACGCAGGCAGATACCAGAATCAGCCGGGTGGCAAGCACGCGGACAGACTCTGTGGTGTTGTAAAGCCCTGTCTCTTATACACATCTGACGCTGCCGACGATCGCATAAGTGTAG
>ERZ1090869.261-NODE-261-length-28676-cov-10.386954_pt1 | contig 28676 bp, 42 predicted proteins | sample MGYA00478474_ERZ1090869 | MGnify/ENA primary metagenome ERZ1090869 (study PRJEB33644, sample SAMEA5815748) | chicken gut metagenome | biome: Chicken; feature: Gastrointestinal Tract; material: Caecum | place: Ireland | collected 2019-01-01 | study: A study of the... | reverse complement strand
AGCCACACCGCACACAATGCCACTCAGCCGTGTGCGTGTATATGGGGCAACCGAAACGAGCGCAAAAGCGCACACGGGAAACCCAAAGAACTAATGCAGCTTGCCGGAGGTTTCCGGCGAACGGTCACAAGCCCGTATAAATGCAGAGTGGTTCGACCAGGTTTTTACTTGGTTGAGCGATCCAACGCGCCACCTTGATGGGCATACACAAGGGGTACTTTTGCCACCAAAAGAAGGGTACTCTTACCACGAGTGCGGCTTCAACCGCCATAAGAGAAGGTCAGCCAAAAATTCTGAGAGTTAGGCTCAGAGTGCGCGGATACTGAACGCGGGTAGTATTGAGTTCTCGGCAATAGGTTATAGTCGCTATGACCTCAAACGATATGAATAAGTGCAAGCGAATAAGTGTTGGCTCACTTATGAAACCAGGTTTCTGAGCAGCATTTGATAAAGCCGTTAAGCGGTTTGGGTATCAAGGATACCCCTATCGTGGTGGAGTTGGGTGTTATGCGTGAAAGTTTCAAGGAAATGAGTATCGCAGATGTAAAGCAATCTGGGGGATTACTTGAGCGAGCATGATTTGTCAAGAGTTTAATGCGTGTGAATGTGTGAAATTTTACTCAACGTGGCTAATGGTTGAAATGCCATGTGCGTTAATGAATACCGCAACGATTGCTATGGGGCAGAGTGTTCCCGTTCGTTGAGTGCGGAGCTTGCGCCGCCTGTGTTGGGTTTATATTGCGTGAGTGATTAACTTAAAAACATATAGCGACTGATAAAGTAGGGGAATATCGCGTGGTCAAATACCTTGTAACGGACAGGTTATATGCCGCCTGAAAAAACAGCAACGCAGTAAATAATATGTTCTTACGCAAGGGTTTTGCCTTTGCTTCGCAAGTCTATATCGAGCGCAGTAGCTCCAAAAGGGTTACTGCGCTTCATTATGGGCTTGCCCATAAATTCAAATCAAAAAGGAGTAAGAACTATGGCAACAAAAGATATTAAAGCCCGACTTCTTGCCGATTATGAGGCGAAAATCGCCGAGGTCAACAAGGTTTGTGTCAAAGGCACTGCCGCAGAGGTTGAAGGCAAGCTCACCGAGCTAAAAAACATTGAGAACGATTACCGCGCCATTCGTGAGAAGGAGGTTTTCGCTTCCTGTGCTGATGCTCACGAAGCACTCATGCAGCATCACTTTAACACCATTTCTCACAAGAAGATTTCCGAGGACGGTGTTATGACCGGTGTCGAAAAGTCTGAGCGTATGGTTCAGATTGACCTCCGCAAGTTCTGCGAGTACAAGAGCCTTGATATGGGCTGGTTCTATGAGATGCAGGCGCTTAACAAGCGTTTGACTCTGAAGGCTGCCACCGAGCTGGGGGTTTCCGCAAAGGAACTGAAATCCATCGACGACAGTTACAGTATGGATAAACTTGCCGCAGAAATTGACCTCGGCAAGACACCGACCTCCGATACCCAGTGTGTAAAGCATATGCAGAAGGTTTTGGACTCCCTTTCGGAAGGGGAAGGTCGCGTAAACAGCCACGACTTGGCATATGTTTGGCTTTGCTATGCCAAGAAGAACAACAAGACTGCGCTGAGGGTTATCTGCTCTAAGCACACTATCCTCCAGAGCCTGTTGATGGATGTGTTCCATCGTGTTGTTACCAATGGCACTTACGGTGTCGACCACAAGCGCAGTTCCAATGTCGCTGAAGGTTCCGCACCTAAGACCGAAACGCCCAAGCAGAGCAAGCCCAAGACTTCCAAGAAGTCTGAAGCCGAGACCGTTGTTGTCAAGAAGGCTGAGGCCGCTGCCTAAGCTTCCAAATGCGGAGGGTTTCGGCTCTCCGCGCCTAATGCGACTTGCAAAGGTTTTGCAAACGGTCACAAGTCCGTGTAAACGCAGAGTGGGCAAGGGTTTGGAATTGAAAATGAATTGCCCTTGTGCTATAATTAAAATGATAATGACGAGAGGAGTGTGAGAAATCTGTACGAGTTTGGCGAGGTTTTTGAAGCCTTGTTGTATTCCGCTGTAACCGAGGGCAACGAGAACAAGGAAATTGTCCCGGAACGGTACGAGGTTTTGAGCCAGATTTTCACTGAGGTTTCCAGCCTGATTGGAACTTTGCCGGAGCTGAAGCTGTTCCCGAACTTTACCTCTGGAAGCGTTACCGTCGAAGTACCTGAGATCCACTTAGACAAAGCAGGTGCTTTGAAGCTTAAAGAGGTTTTGAGCAGATGCAACACATTCGAGATTTTGCCGTTGAATGACGGCAGCATCCGTGCGTCCGTTACGGTAAAAGGCGTCTTCAAAACAACTGAATAAGGTTCCCATTTGCAAGACCTTTCCGGTTTCCATCGGAGGGTCTTTTTTATGCCTAAAAACAGGCAACAAGAGGATAGAGGCATTAGATAAACCGAGCTTGCGTTTCTCCTTATCAAGTGCATGAGGCAGACAAGTTCTCAAACCGAAAACGATTTGCTCTATTCCCTTGAACCGTTAGGTATCTCTGCCCTGCGGAGCGTTTCCGCCAGGTTTCAAAACTCAATACGAAAGGAGAAATTGCAATGACCAGATTTGAAGAAATCGGTGTCGAAATTCAGTACGGCGCGACCAGTAAGCGTAAAGCACAAGGAAGTTTCCGTTACTCCTGCAATGTGTGCTGTAATCGCGGAATGCATATCGACTGTGACCGCTGCGCGATTGCCTGCGCTCACAAAACCGTCGTAGAGAGTTTTGAGGCTCTGGAGGCTTTGTCCAATGGCAGGGTTTTCCGCGACGAGCCTTGACGCGGCGTACCGTATGCGAAAAAAGTACCGAAATGCGGAGGGCTTGAAGTTGGCGCCGATTTCATTCCTTGGTCTGAGGAGCTTCTTAATATGAAGATGATATTAAAAAAGAACACGCATATCTCCTCAGTAGCGTGGTTAACCCGCCCACCATTGCGAGTCGGCGGGTTTTCTAATGCAGCCTTTGGCGGTCACAAGCCCGCATGAGAAATGCAGAGTGGAAAGTTTCGAGAGTGAACAGAAAAAAGGAGGTGTTCAGATGGCAGCGATTGTTCCCGTTGGCGAGATCCGAAAGTTCTTCAACGAAAACCGATCTGACTTGGTGGAAGAGTACCGCTTGGTCGCAGAAGAGCCTGATGCCGGCGTTGAAGTTTACATCACCGATGAGCACGGTGTCCCCTACTTCGTTGTTGAGGTCGACGGAGCCAATGAGTACGAAGCCAAAGCAAGTTCTGAAACCGAAATCGAAAGGGTTTATTCGCAGCTTCTTAACCTGTATGTCTGCAAAACCGAAGAATCTGAGGCTGTTACCAGAAGAACCCGCAATCAGATGTACCGCAGAAAGCTTGCAATCCAGAAGCTTTACGGTCTGGCTCTGATTGCCATGAGCGTAATCATGCTCTATATCGCATCTCAGGGTGTTACCGTTGAAGATCGTGATGCAACTGCAGTTCTGCTTACCGCACCCCTTGGTCTTTATCTTCTGTTTACAAGGAAAATCGCCATCTATTAAACCCGGAGAGGTGTCCGAGAGGTTTAAGGAACCGGTCTTGAAAACCGGCGAGGGTAAAACCTCCGTGGGTTCGAATCCCACTCTCCGCCATCGCCACATGGCGACTTTTGCCGATTGTTTTGGCTTTCGGCTTCCTTTCCTTTCTACAGGTCAGGCGGGCAACCGCCTGGTCTAATGCAGCTTTGGGTTTCCAAAACGGTTGCAAGCCCGTGTAAATGCAGAGCAGACCGAAACGGTTTTGCGACGACCCCGGTCGCAAAATGAAATAAAAAGCCCGTGTTCATGCGGGTTTTCGGGGTGTCACCCTTAAAGAGAATCTCTGTATTTTCAACGCAGAAAAAGAGCCATCTCACCAAAGAAGAAAAGGAGGAAATCTTATGTACGAAATCAGATGGGTTCAAGAGCACATTGAGGTTTTCCTCAACGGCATCTTTCAGTTCAGCGCTGACAACATGAAGGAGGTGTACGAGGAACTTGACGGAAGTATATAGACGATACATTCAGCCCACCACTTCCATGAAGGTAACCATCACCTATAAGTCTGATGGTCAGTTATCCCTCATGGGTTCTGGCAGACACGGCAGCGGTCAGGTTTCTGAGTATCTCACCAAAGATAATCCTGCGCCGGGTTTTACAAGAAAAGATTGTTTCCGCCTGAAGCAAGTGTGGAAACGCTGGCACCTCAATCATATGAGAGCCGGTACACCGAAACAGGAAGAGGCTGTTAGAAATTGGCGCCCAACCGCAGACGATCCGAGTTATGAGGGCGCTTGTAAAATGCTCGAAAGCATTGGTTTGCTGACTGATAACGGTTACAGATACGGAACCAGTTGGCTCAAGGAAGAAGTTCCGCTTGATGTTTTGGAGTGGCTTTTCAAACTTCCGGGAACAGGCAACACATTCCTGGAGGTCTACACACCAGAAGTAAATCAAACTGATTTCGATGCCATTCTGGCGGCTATCGGAAAGTAAGGAGGTTCAGATGAAGTTTAGAATTGCAATCGAAGAAACTATGGTTCAGGAGTTCGATATCGAAGCCGAAGATGCAGGCGAAGCAATGGAGCTTGCCGAAGCAAAGTATAAATCCGGTGAGTTGGTTCTGACCTCCGCCGAGGTTCACCACAAGCAGATGGCTATCGTTGCTCCCGATAACGAAGCGACCGAGTGGTCTGAATTTTAGTGTATGGATTTGGTGCCAAAAACACCGAATTTTTTCACATACAATCCTTTTGGTGAGGGAACCTTGAGGAACACTCCATCTCAAGGTTCTAATGCCCTGAGTGGTTCCACTTCCGCAGATAACCATCCTCTGCAAGTTCAGGGCGGGGAGAACCGTAAGGTTCAAGCAAGCGGAATACATAATTCAAATCGGGCAAAGCCCAGAACAGAAAGGAAGATTTCACTATGGCAAAAATCACTATCGCTGGCGACTCCATCGTCATCACTTCCAGCAAGACTCTGGAGGCAATCAAGGATCTGGAGAAGTATCGCCCCAAGGCACTGCGTCTGTACGAGCGCGACGAGGACGGCAATAAGACCGAGGTTTTCCGTGTCGCTTCCGGCAGCACTGGTGTCATCAACGGCAATGGTGCGGTGTTCGCTTCCGTCACTCACGACGACCAGAAGCTGGCTTCCATCACCATGCCTATCCCTGCCGGCACCGCCAATGCGGTTGACTATGCTGCCGAGAAGATCGGCAAGGCTATCACCATGCTGAACCAGGTTGAGGCTCAGTTCGAGGATGCCGTCAATGCTGTCGCTGCTGAGAAGGCTGCGGTTCGCGAGTGCATCACCGTTGCCTGCTAAGTAAAGCAGCTTGGGGTTTGGCGGGCAATCGCCCAGCTCTAACCAAATTAAGGTTTCACAAACAAAAATCTGATGAATAAAAAGGAGAAATCATTATGATTCGTGTCACTATTGGTAACAACCTGAAGCGTTCCTCTGAGAACTATACCCCTGATACCACACTGCGTGCTGCTATGGAGCAGGCCGGCATCGACTACACTTCCGGCATGACCACCCTGGATGGTTCCACGCTCGGCCCCGGCGACCTGAACAAGACTTTTGCCGACTTCGGCTACGACGGCACTGAGGGTCACGACAAGTGCTTCCTGCTCAATGTCGTTAAGGCTGACAACGCCTAATTACATATCGGCTGGGGCACCCAATGGAGGGTGCCCTTAATCATTGAGTAAAGGAGCAGGCTATGTTTAACAAAGCTCTTTTTGGTCTGACTCTCACCAAACAGGTCGCCGATGGTCTGTTCCAAAACATCAATGGGCAGGACTTTAGAGGCGATACCTCTTTTACGGCGACCTTGCGTGCCCTCATGTATAAGAGGGTTCCGAAAGAAGAGTCCATTTGGCTTCGCGTTTCTGCCTCCCGCTATGGAAAATATGAAATCGACGGAGCAACCCCCAAGGATTGCGTTCGCGCTTTCATTAGAAATACCGATATCACGTCTGCGGTTCCCGGTGTTCTGCAGATTCACACCTTTGATGGTGACGAAGAGGGCAATACTGCAAGCTTCGCTGCCATCGACAATGGCGGTCTGAACGCCGCTTTGGGTAACACTTTCACTTCGCTTCCCGATGTTGCGAAGTTTCTGGAGCAGAACGGCAAGATCCGCGCTCGCGTGTTCATCAGCGAAGAGCGCAAGTCCGTTCTGATTTTCGTTGAAAAGCTGGATATCAAGAGATGGCATCTGTTGCAGTCTCTGATTCCCCGTTATATGCCCTGGTATGTGCGTGAAAATCCTTTCGATGATGAGGAAGTTGCGCTGATCCGCTCCCTCACCAAGCGTTACGCACCGGATTACACCGAGCTGATTGAGAAGTTTGCAAGCCGTTTTGATTTCAGAACGCAGGCGGTTCGCAATATGCTTCGTGGTTTTGAAAACGCTTTTGAAAAGGATAAGCTGCAAAGTGTTCGGCAGGAGCTCACAAATAACCGCAATCGCATTGAACAGTTGGAGCAGCAGTTCCGTAACCTCTATGTTCGTATCGCAGACCTCACCACACAGGAGCTTGGTTTGATTGCCAAGATGCGTGGTGATGGTGATGACAATAAGGACACCGAGTTTATGGAGTATATGCTCTGTAATAAATCTATCAATCTCGTTCGTGTCAGCGGCGGTACGATTGAGTTTATCGTAACCACTACGATTTCCAGTTTTGACCCCGAGCTGTTCGAGTCCGCTATTGAGCGGTTTGGTCGCAGCTTCTTCTATCGCCACTATCAGACCGGTCAGCGTTACCAGAACGAGGAAATGACTGACGAGCGCATCAAGCGTCTGATGATTGCTATTTTTAGAGACGAGATTATGAAGCTTCGTGTCTGTGCGGCATACAAGCTGAACTTCTCAGACGGTGGTTACTACGGTCTGAAGAATTATTCGTTTCCTGAGGATATCCTGAGAGATCATACGCCTAATCAGCACATCCAGCATTATGCTTGCCTTGGCAACAATCAGACATATATCCGAAAGGCAATGATTAACCGCGACTATGTTGCAGCAGTGAGCAACTGCTGTGGTTCCGCAACCAATATCAATTTGAGCGAAGCCAACACGGGTACTTTCTTCATGCAGAAGATTTGTGCAAATGATGTAGGTAAGATTATCCAGATGCCTGACGGTTCGACTGCAACGCCTCTGGATGCAGTGAAGTGGTTGGAGGCACAAGATGCGGAAAAGCAAAAAGAAAAGGAGGAAGCACATGAGTAAGCCAATCAAGCTCACCGATGAACTGATTGCTGCAATTCAGCAGGAGTTTATCGAGAATGTCAAGAAGATGAAGATGTTCGACGGTAAGCTCAACTACACCAAGAACTTCAAATGGGATGGTGAGGACAGGGCTTCCGTTGTGTTCTCCGCCGTCGCTTTCGCCAAAATGACCATGCTGGTTCAGAATTTCACCAGCGAGGTTGCTTGGCACGGCGTCGCATACCGTGACGAAAAAGAAAAGAACAAGTTCTACATCACCGACATTCTGGTTTATCCACAGGTTGTTACCGGCTCTACGGTCAATACCGACCAGGATGCGTATCAGACTTGGCTCTATACCCACGAGGACGAGGTTTTCAACAACATTCGTATGCAGGGTCATTCTCATGTTGACTTCAGCACGACTCCGTCCGGTGTGGATACAACCCATCAGGAGAAAATACTGAGCCAGATCGATGACGATATGTTCTACATCTTTATGATTTGGAACAAGAAGTTCGAGAAAACCATCAAGATTTTTGATATGGCAAACAACACGCTCTATGAAACCTCCGATATCGACCTTTACATTGGCGAGGAAGGCTGCGATCTGAATGCATTCCTCAAGGACGCAAAAGAACTGGTCAAAACCAAGGCCTATCAGTATGGCGGAAGCCAGTACGGTCAGGGTGGTTACCAGTATGGAAGACAGCAGCAGATGGGTTTCCAGGCTCAGACCGGTTCCGATAAGACCCAAAGCAAGCCCAAGAGTGGTAAGAAGGATAAACCTGACATCGGTAATTCCGGCAAGGGATACAATTACGGCGGCTACGATGATGACGACGATCAGTACGGCATTTACGATTACAGCCGCTTTTAGAAATAAATAAGAAGGGAGACTGACCAAATGGCTATGGATTTGTCCAAGTCTTATGACTTTTTCAAGCCTGATATGCTGACTTCTCGTGTCCATATCATTGGCTGCGGTGCAATCGGATCGACCGTCGCAGAAAATCTGGTTCGTTTCGGTATCACCAAAATCACTCTTTACGACTTCGATAAGGTCGAAGCGCACAACATTGCAAACCAGATGTTTCGTCAGACCGATATCGGCAAGATGAAGATCGAAGCGCTTGCTGATTATTTGTGTGAGATCAATCCCGATTGTGCGGTGGATCTGAAGTTGGTTCCCGACGGCTGGACAGGTCAGCGGCTTTCCGGTTATGTTTTCCTCTGCGTGGATAATATCGACCTCCGTCGTGAGATTGCCACTAAGTGCAAGGAAAACCAGTATGTCAAAGGTATGTTTGACTTCCGTATGCGCTTGACCGACGCCCAACACTATGCTGCGGCTTGGGATAATCAGAAGATGGTTGAGGACTTCATCAAGAGTATGGCGTTCTCTCACGAGGAGGCTAAGGAAGAAACTCCCGTCTCAGCCTGCAATGTCACTCTCTCCGTAGTTCCTACGGTCAGAATGATTGTGGCCTGCGGAGTTTCCAACTTCATCAACTTCGTCAAGGGCGGCGATCTGCGTAAGCTGATTCTCATCGACGCTTTCGGACACACGGTTGATGCGTTCTAAATAAAACGAAAGGAGTAGCGGTTATGCCTACTATTGCAGACCTGCCCATTGGGGCAAAGTTAAAATTCGGCGCGTATAGCGTCAGCGGTGAGATGCCGCACAAGATTTGCTGGGTAAAGGCTCATCGCGATGGTACTATCCTGACAGAGTTCATGGAAGATCAATGTGCGTTCGATGCGAAAGAGCCGGACAACCCAGACGAATACCGCAAGAGCTACGGTAATAACCGCTGCTCCGTAAGTAATGTTCAGCAGTTTCTTAATGCAGAGGGAACTGATTGGTTCCGCCAAAAGCACGGGTGCGACACCGCTCCCGAGGATCGAGGAATGTGCAACGGTCGCTACGGTTACTCCCACAAGCCCGGTTTCCTGCACTACTTTGAGGAGTGGGAAATCGAGGCTATTGAGGAGTCCGAAGTCAAAACAGCACTGCCCACCAAAGATATTCCTACTGGTGGTGAAAAGTATGAGATCTTTTATGCAAAGGTTTTCATGCCGTCCAGAACCAATATTGGCGGCGGGACGGAAAACCGTATTCAGGAAGGTGAGGTTTGGGATCTGTTTGCAAACGGCGAAAGCAGAACCTGCTGTTTCTCTCCTGAACTGTACGCCAATACCCCCAATACTGACAAGCCTAAATACGAAGACGACGAGTGGTACTACTGCCTGCGCTCTCCGAGCTCTGACGGCTCGTACATTGTACGTTGCGTGGATCGCGTTGACGTTATCAGCGATGCCTATGCTTACATCGATTATATGGGGGTGCGCCCAGCTTTGAAACTCAATCCAGAAATCCCAATCTCAGATGAGCCTGACGGTGACGGTTACTATGAAGTTCTTAGTGCACCGCAGGAGATCATCGAGATTGACGAAGACGATTTCTTCGCAGTTCTGAAAAAGATGTAAATGAGATCTGTAATGCATTACTTCCCGTATAGGAAGTGCTTTGTATTGTAAATCAAAGTTACGAATGGTGGACGGGAAACACCCTGCTGCCCAGAAGCCGCGCTTCGACCCCGTCGCCGCAATGCAGGTTTGACGGCTAAAGTCAAGAGGCTTTCAAAAAAAAAGCACGGAACTCTCACCAAAGTCCAAGGACTTATCCACAGATTTCCAAGAAAACAATACAGCATTCGGCTACAAAGTCTGGTCTTACAGGTCAAAAACCTGGTAACTGCAGATCCACGAGTATCCGGAGCTGAAATTCATCTCATCAACAGAGTAAGTAGATTACAGACTCAATAATGAAAAAGGAGGTTTGGAAGTGCCTTACATTACGCTGATGCAATCCCCAATTTATCATCAGATCACATTTGACGAGATTATTTCGGGGAATGTCAATCTCGCCAACATGGTCAATCCCAATGAGACCAATACAAGAACTTACTTTTCCAAAGTTCTGAATCCCAAGTTCCTTGAGCGTTTTGATATTGATGCAATGGTCGTAACTTTGGAAGAGTTTTGCAAGCAGAACGCAAAGCTTTACGAGGCAAAGCGCAGCGACCTCTATGACAGGTTCTATATTCCCAAGAAGTCAGGTGGTTTGCGTGAGATCAATGCGCCTCAGCCGGCACTGATGAACGCTCTCAGAAATTTGAAAACGATTTTTGAGACGCAGATGTTTGCCCTGTATCATACCAGTGCATTCGCATATGTTCCCGGAAGATCAACCATCGACGCAGTTAAGCGTCATCAAAAAAATGAAAGTCATTGGTTTCTCAAAACCGACTTCTCTGATTTCTTTGGCAGCACAACGCCCAAGTTTCTGATGTCAATGCTTTCCAGAATCTTCCCGTTCAGTGAGATCGTAAAGTCTCAGCGTGGATTTGATGTCTTGGAAAAGGCGCTTGATTTATGTTTTCTGAACGGCGGACTTCCGCAGGGAACACCGATCTCCCCCATGCTCACCAATTTAATGATGATTCCCATTGACCATCGTATCAACAACTGCCTCCGCGATTTCAATGGCAATCATTATGTATATACTCGATACGCCGATGACTCTCTTTTCTCAAGCCGTAAGGGTTTTGACAAGGATGAAATCATCGGCTTTATCAATTCTACGCTCGCAGAGTTTGGCGCTCCGTTCAAAATCAAGGATGAGAAAACGCGCTATGGCTCACGCGCCGGAAGTAATTGGAACCTCGGTGTGATGCTCAACAAGGATAATGAGATTACCATCGGGTATAAAAACAAACAGCGACTGCGGGCTATGATTTGCAACTACATCCTCGACCGCCAGAATGGTCGTCGTTGGGAGTTGCACGATGTACAGGTTCTGCGTGGCTTGGTCAACTACTACAGCATGGTTGAAAAGGACTATGTTGACGGTGTGATCAAGTTCAACAATGAAAAGTTCCATACCGATGTTATGAAAAGTATGAGCGAGGATCTCAACCAGTAGTTTCAGCATCGGTCGCAAGAAAGGAGTGTTACCCATGTATCAGAAAAGACAAAGGCGGTATCGTCGTCGCAGACGAATCTCGCGTACCATCGTAATGCTGATCTTTCTGGCATTCGTAACCGTCGTTTTATGTGGCCTGTCCAATCCGGCTACAGATGCTGAGCCGGAAGCCTCTGCTCCAGTTATCAGCGATACATATGATACCGTTCCCCTGACGGTTAATCCGACAGTTATTCCGTCTATCTATATCACATACCAAACTTTACCTGTTCCAGAAGAGACGCCGGAACCGGAAGAAACTTTTCGTTACTACGACCATATTGCCCTTGAATATGAATTGCAGGAGCTTCTATGGGCAGCTTGTGAGGAAACAGGCTGCCCATACGAGCTTGCTCTTGCGGTCATCTTCAGAGAGTCTACATACAGAAATGTAAACGGTGACAACGGAAACAGCATCGGCTATATGCAGGTTCAACCCCGTTGGCATTACGAACGAATGGAACGCCTCGGCGTCACAGATCTTTCCGATCCGCTTTCAAACTTCAGAGTTGGTTGTGATTTGCTCGCAGAGCTGATAGAAAAATACGGTTCTGTAGAGTCTGCGCTTACCTGCTATAACACGGGAAGTCCCGGTACAAGCAAGTATGCCGACAGAGTTCTGGCATATATGAATGGGACATTCTTCGCTCAGGAGGTTGAGAACGAATGATGTATAAGAGCAGACGAAGAAAAACTCTGAAACGAAGATACATCGACGAAGTGTTCGGCGGTGATTATAAAGCTTATTTAAGGGCGCGTCAGGACGACTACTGCAAAGCTCAGTTCGAGTGGTCGTGCTGGATAGACGCTCTTTGTAAAAACGGTGAAATAACTCAAAAACAGTACGAGCAGGCAACTTTCTAAGCCAATTTTCTTTGTAATGCATAGCTGTTTGTCTTTGGCAAGTAGCACTTTGTATTGTAAATCAAAGTAACGAATGGCTGGGAGGAAATACGGAGCCAGCCACTGATGACACCCGCATCATCGCCGGCAAAGCAGGAATCAAACACCTCGAAGCCACCGTAACCGCCGGGTCAGTTGCAAGAAAACAGACTAAAACCCTTGAACAACCCACCAATCCAAATCCCCAACTGAAGAAATTTAAGTTAAATTCTTCAGTAATCATCTCGATGACGACTGAACCGGGACTCGCATCCCGGCCCTCCGCCCCTTCAGAGATCAGGATTATATATGTAATGATTACAAAGAAAAATACAACGCAAGAGGTGATGGCAAATGATTAAATTGAAACTTGAATTGCAGGATTGGGACGATAGCTGCGCGGATAAGATTGTCACAATCCCATCTAACATTCGATCCGAACTGAATCGTCAGAGTGAGTATGTCATCATCGACAGCACACCGTCTATCCCTGGTGTCCAAACGATGGATGTTTGGGAGTTGAATGAGGTTATCGATGACATCAACAGCGAGAATCCCGGAATGACTGCTCAGCTTCTTGCCTTGATTATGGAAGCTGTCGACGGCGACCTTGAGGATCAGGAGTTCGTTCGTCGCATAAAGGAAAACGACTTCATGTTTGAGGATCTTTCCGATATCACATGGAAAATGGGCAACGAGGAGATTGCCGCCTGTTACATTGCCACGGAGCTTGGTGTTCCGTTTGATACCGGCATCACTAAGGAGATCCTTGAGTTCATCAGCAAGGACGAAATTACAGACTACATTGATTGGTCTGCAATTTGGGCTCAGTATGAAGCAATCGGCTTTAGACTCGCCGAGGATTTGGAATCCGAAGAGTATAGCTTGTACCTAATTCACTGGAGATAAGTCCAGTAAAATATCATCTGTAATGCATTATTAACTGTTTCAGTTAATGCTCCGTATTGTCAATCGGAGTTACGAATGGCCGGGAGGAAAGAACCAGGCTGCACGCCGCTGCGGCAGGCGCCTGAAGAATTCATCCGGTGCAATGATGACACTGCGAGCAGGGTCGGAGTTCCCAGCGAGAACTGCACTCGGCGAACACCCCAAAACACCAAGTTTTTCAAGGGGGGCGTCACCGCCATCGGATCGGATTCCGCAAATCCGAATCTTCGACATCTAATCGCCTCAGCTCCCGACGGGGAGAACCTCCGGAGCTTCCTCAAGAAGACGGGTATACTCTGTAGATTACAGATGAAGCGCAAAGGAAAGGAGTAAGTGAATGGTTCATATCACTGGCGATACCCACGGGGAAATCGACAGTCATAAACTTACAGTAAAGAACTTCCCACAACAAAAGCTTATGACTAAAAGCGACTCCCTAATCGTTTGTGGTGACTTTGGTTGTGTGTGGGATGGATCAAAAAACGACAAATACTGGCAGAAGTGGTATGAGGGAAAGCCTTTTACCACTCTGTTTGTAGACGGCAATCATGAAAATCATAAGATGCTCGCCGAGTTCCCGATTGAAAATCGGTTTGGCGGCAGAGTTCATCAAATTCAGCCAAGCGTGCTACACTTGATGCGTGGTGAAGTGTTTGAGATTGATGGTGCAAAGGTGTTCTGTATGGGTGGGGCATCTTCTCACGATAAGTACCTGCGAAAACCCAATGTTTCCTGGTGGGAAGAAGAAATCCCAAGTACGGCTGAATTCGAGCACGCGATTAATGTGCTGGAAAGCCACAACTGGTGCGTGGATTACATAGTTTCGCATTGTGCTTCCAAGAGCGTACAGGCAAAGATCGCAAACTGGTACGAGAACGATGCGGTCACAAGTTTTCTGCAGTTTGTTGAGGAGAATTGCAAATTCAAGCATTGGTATTTCGGTCATTACCATGTTGATATGGATGTGGATGAAAAACATACGGCTCTTTATCACCGGATTATTCCATTGGGGGCGTAAGCATGAAGAAAAAACAGCAAAGCTCCGCTTTCTCAGAGAGCATAAGTGCAGTGTGCAGAATGTTCGATGATGCTCTGAAAGATTATCAATGGAACAGTGATAAAATCGTTGAGATGGACAGGCTCACGCAGGACTATTTGCATAGCTTGGAGCTTGACGGTTTGAAGTACGAAGAGCGTGCAAAGATTGCTACTCAGCTTGCTAAGTGTAGGCAGGAGCGACGCGAACACAAAGACACCACGATGATTCTTGAACCGTTGGTTCAGTATCTAAATACAGACAAGGGTCGGCAACTATCCAATCTTCTCAAAGAAGTTCTCGGCAAGACACGCAAGGCTGAGGAGAAGATGGAGAACAGGGTTTATTACCCTCGCGTATTGGGAAGGGATGAGAACGATGTGGTATGCTGAAACGGAAAATCAAAGCAGACTGATTGATAGCTATATTGAAACAAGTGAAACCAAGTTTAAGCGTCTGGTGCAGGATAAGCTGGTATCCAAGCGCTGAACAAAAGGAAAGCCAAAAAATCTTTCGTTTTAACTGTGTCGATAAAGCCCTAAAGCAAGGGTTTTACGGCATGGTTTGCAATATATCTACAGTGTATAAAATGATTGTTTCATACGGGGATGTAGCTTAGCCTGTAAAGGGTAAGCCTTTGAGACACGACGGTGCCTGCATCATAAGTCTTTTACCAGCGACGATGCCGAAGTACAAGGTGCAGTGGCTGGCACAAAAAAACAAAATTTGCGTGAGGTGTGCCATGTCGTAAACCAGAACCGGCGGGACTAAGCAGAGGTTTGGGTGGTATGTGCTTACCACTTCTTCCGTGGGTAATTTGTTTTATTTTGTAAGTGAGACGGGTTAGGGAAAACGCTTAGCACATCATTTCGGTCAGAGGCGAGGACGGCATACATAGGAGCATTTGGTGTGGTTCCGGCAAACTGAGGTTTAGGCCGGAGTGTATGGCTGAGATGATGGCGTCAAACCCAAATAGGCAAGCCACTTGCCGAGCTACCCTTGAGGGCTGGAGCAACAAGGTAAAATAAAGTCCCCAGAATGTTTTCCGGTATCAGAACACAACCGGCATAGAGCAGAAGTGTTTAGGGTCTGTGATCCCATGTGGCAATAGGGATAAACGGTAAGGACAAGGCGTGGAAATCTGCAGAAGCGCGAAAAAACCTACAATAGATGCTGGTGTAGCTCAGTCGGTAGAGCAACTGATTTGTAATCAGTAGGTCGGGGGTTCGAATCCGTCCACCAGCTCCATATAGGAAAACAGAATGGGAAAGAACGGAGGTGAAATAAATGTGGACTGTTTATATGCACAAGAACAAGAAAAATAGGAAGGTGTATATTGGTGTCACAGGTCAAATACCAGAATACAGGTGGGGTGTAAATGGGAATGGATACCATGATGGGAGATTTAGAAATGCTATCAATAAATATGGCTGGGAAGGTTTCGGGCACATCATATTATATGAAGGACTAACGAAAGAAGAGGCAGAACGGCACGAAGTTCGGCTTATTCAAAAGTATGATTCCACCCATAGAGATAAAGGGTATAACAATGCGGTTGGAGGTGGTGTAAATAGTGGGTTTCATTTTACACATTCTGATCAGGCGCGTGAAAAAATGAGGAGTGCTAAACGGACTCGCCCGATGACCGATGAACACCGCTCAGCAATATCCAAATATCACAAAGGCAAGGTTGTACCTGATGAAGTTAAGAACAGAATATCTAATACGCAGACAGCGCTAAGAGGTTCTCAGATAGATCAGTATTCGACTGACGGAGTTTTTATTAGGCGGTGGGAAAGCATTTCAGAGGCCGCAAGGACACTTGGAATAGACCGAACTCTTATCATTGCTTGTTGTAAGGGTCGGCAGCAGAAAACTCACGATATGTGTTTCCGTTATGTAGCGAACGCATCCAGCTTAATCTAAGCGGGAAGTCGACCAAAAGATATGCGGATATGGCGGAATTGGCAGACGCGTTAGCTTCAGGTGCTAATGTCAGCAATGATGTGTGGGTTCAAGTCCCACTATCCGTACCATTACGATTATTCAAAAGCGAGGAAGAAAGGTAGGTTTCACTATGGGTCAGTATTATAAGCCACTCTTGATTGCAGAAGACGGAACCAAACAGACTGCCTATTCTCACGATTACGGCAACGGTTTGAAGCTCATGGAGCATTCCTGGGTTGGAAATGATTTCGTCAATGCGGTTCTTCAGAATCTTGACGGTACTCCTCAGCGACTGGCGTGGATCGGCGATTATGCTGACAACGTAGTTGATGATGAGTGCTGCTTTAGCGATGCCTTTATCACAGACCGCAAGGATTTCATGCGGCTCTACGATACCCTTTGGAGCGACGGAAAAGAAACCATCACTCCGATTGATAGAAAGCTTCCGCAGTACAAGCTTTCCAATGATGAGGCAGATTGCTTCATCGTAAATGTCACGCGTAACAGTTATATCGACATGGAAAAGTATGTGGCAGAAAACAAAAGCAAAGATGGTTGGTGCATCAATCCTCTGCCTCTGCTCACCAGTATCGGTAACGGACAGGGCGGTGGCGATTATCGCGGTGATGACGCCGAGGTTGGCTCTTGGGCGTTTGATAAAATCTATGTCACCACACTAAGACCTGGCAAAATGGAAGAGGTTATGTTCCACTTCCACGAGTAATACTTTTTTATCATAAATAAAGATGTTTTGCATCAACAAAGAGCCTTTCGCGACGAGGCGTCTCAAGAAACTATCGATAAATTTAAAAAGCACTTTATTCAGTTCGCGATCGAAAAAACCGAAAAGAATTTATAATGCACATGGTCTGCCGGGTACAATCGATACATAGTGGCAGTCGCTTCGTATTGTAAATCGAAGTAAGGTGTTGTTACTTTTCACGCTCGTGATCAGCTTCGATCCTGGCGGATCGTGCGCGATCACTTTGCGTGTTCTTCTGCATTATGATTTCTCTTTTGGCACAAAGAGAATCTATAATGGATTACGAATTCTTTTCAAATACGAACGAGAGGAGAAACCAAATGAGACAGGAACGGCGCGGTGTTTTTGAAACAAACTCCAGCAGCACACAGGAATAAAGGATGTATTTGAAAGAAGCATTTCGCTATCAGAATTATCTGAATGAACTGATTTCTGCTACTACCAGCTACCTGACTACCGGTCAGTACACCACCAAGACGGTTCAGGAGCATCTGCGTAAGAAAGCAAACCCTGACGCAGAGAATGAAACCATTGATCTGACTGCTGAGAGGGTTCTGACCTGTACCGCAAATCAGATGGTGGATTTCCTGCAGCATCTGATCAATGAGAAGCAGAAGCTGACCAAGGCAATCAGCGACGCCAAGAAGAACTGCGGCACTGATATTGATGCTGAGGTCGCCAATAACCGAATCCGCCAGAGTGTGGCTGCCACCCTGTCCCGCATGGGTAATATGAAGCCCACAGAGCGTATGACCAGGGCTTATGCCTATAAGTTCAACGCTGAGGGCAATCAGGTGCAGTATGCCTACGAGATTAAGGAAGTCACTACCATCGACTTCGACTGCAACAAGGTCAAGGGCATCAGCAAGAAGCTGATCCAGTGTGCTGATGAAGCCTCCACCGCCATTGATAAGGCGATGGTTGAACTGGCGGTGGACTATGTGCCCAACTACAGCGTCAACGATTCCTTCGAGGATGCCATTGAGCAGTTTCTTACTCCTGCTGCTTAAGGCATAATCGAACAGACAACTGAACAACAATTAAATATCGTAATCAAGACCCGAACAACATGAGGCTAATTCTAAACCTGATCTGTTCGGGTCTTTTTTATCTCACGACTTTTTCTACATATGCGGAGGTGTAAAGATGAATTTCAAAACAGATTTGAAACAGCTCGGCAATTTTACGATCACAGGGCAGATGAAAGTCAGCGACCCCTGTTACAGACCCGAGGTTTGGTGCAGCGGTGTTTTGAATACCAAGCCCGGTGTTTGGGAAGCTGCCGTTATGGTTTTGGACAACGAGGACACCGGTGGTTGGGGCAGACGAGTGGCAGTCCTTGCTGCAAAGCACACCGATTGCTCTATTCCTCTGGCGACAAGCATAATCAACGAAACATCCAATTATTTGAAGCTTTCGCCTAAGAGCGAATGGAGGATCGCAGATTTTGAGGTCGGCGTCGACAGCGGTCAGGCAGGTTTCTATGATAACGACAATTTCATCAATCGCAATGGCGGCGATGATGAAAAGTGGTATGACAAAATGTGCAATATCACCCTGTCAAAAGAACAGGCTGGCGTTTTCACAGACGGCGTTGTCGCCAGTTCAGGATATGGTGATGGCGGTTATCCCTGCATTTTCCACATAGGTATTGGCGGTAAGGTAGATTTCGCTTACATCATCTTTATTGGTGATGACGATGAAGAACAGGAGGATTACTAATGGGTCTTGATATGGAAATTCGCAGAATCTCAAAGCCCCATATGGATGATTCTGTGATCTACAATCGTGAAGATATTCACGGGATTATTCTGGACGAGGATGAGCTGAAGGAACCAATGTATCGGCAGCTCACTCCATATGTTCAACCTCTGCAGGTCAGAAGCCAGTATTACGATATGGAAAAGATCCGAAAGGATTATGGGCTGACTGACGATTCATACATCAGCATGATGAGCGATTACCGTATTGCAATCACGGATCGAGGAACACATAAGACGGTTGAAATTTCCACCGAGGATGTCGATAAGAAATACACCGTTGAGCGCGTGGAAAAGCGTTTTGTTTGTAACTCAGAAGAGATTCGCTACTGGCGTAAGGCATATGACATTCAGGACTGGTTCCACGAGAATATCGACGGCGAGGTAGAGAATACTGGCTTCTACATTCTTTCAGTCGAACAGGTCTTGAACTTCAATAAAGTTTTCCGCGAGGATAGGTTTGGAGCAGAAGAACCCGATGAAGAGTCTGCTCTGTTCTATTGGGAGTGGTACTAATGCCTGAAGATTTTGACCGCATGCAAGGGCTCATTTACGATGTTGAGGCCAGAGTTTATGACATACAGGCGCAACAGGCAGGTATCCGTGCTGATGTCGATGCGGTTCACGACGCCATAGACCACCAAGCCTTTGGCGATAGGATAATGGACATGATTTATGCGGAGTTTGCTAAGTACGCGGAAGATATTTGTATCGGTTTGAACAGGGCATTCAAAGAGCACTTTGAAAATGATGAATATGAGATTTCTGGAGAGGAGTTTCACAAGATTATCTCCGATGCACAAAGGTTCCAGTTTTAATAGGTTGTGCAATCAATATCAGAAAGTATGAGGTGAACGGATATGAAGATTGTAAAAACACATACTGGCAAAATTTATGTAGACGCTGACCGTCAGTTGGAATTCTTGACGGTTGGTGACTACGGCAAAGAAAATAATATCAAGGCCGATTTTCTTGGCCTGCACAAAGAAATCAACGGAGTGGCAAATACAAAGGTTGATCTTACTGAAAAATGGGTAGCCACAATTAGCACTCAAAAGGGTTGTCCTATGAGATGTAAGTTTTGTGATTGCCCTCGATTTGGCTTCTATGGAAATGCTACTGTTGAAGACTTGGCTTACGAAGTGCAGACTATCCTCCAAGGCGAGGCTGTAGATCATACAGATAGATTTAATGTTCATTTCGCAAGAATGGGAGAGCCGACATTCAACTTCAATGTTCTTGAATTTGCAAGCAAGAAATTGAAGCCTCTCGTAAGTCAGTATGTTAACGCAAAGACTATTCATCCAGTGGTTTCCACTATGTTGCCAAAGTCAAATAAGCGATTTGAAGAATTCGTCTTAAAGTGGTGTGATATCAAGAATGTGGAATACAACGGCGAAGCGGGACTGCAGTTTAGTATCAACAGCACAGATGATGCACAGAGAAATGATCAATTTAGCGGCATGAGTTTGAGCCTTAACGAAATTTCTGCACTCGCGGCAAAGCTACCCATGCCCAACGGTAGAAAGTATACTTTGAATTTTGCCGTTACCGCTCAGACAATTCTCAACGCGAAACGACTTTCTGAATTGTTCGACAAGAATAAGTTTATTGTTAAGATTACACCTATTCACGAGACAAATTCTGCTGTAACCAATGGCTTTGATGTGACTACATCTTACACTGATTATGATGTTTATAGGGAGTTTGAGCGGCCGCTGGTCGCCGAAGGATGGGATGTCATTGTTTTTGTTCCAAGTAAGGAAGAAGACAGTGACAGAATAACTTGTGGAAACGCCCTGATCTCTAATATATTGGGGACTATGAAAGGCTGATTTGGTGAGGTTTGAAAAATGAAACCAGATATCATTAAGTGGAATTGCCTCAGATGGATTGATGGTCATGTCGGTGTGTTTTGCAGTTGTGGAAGAACGCTATATATCAAGAATATTCCGACCAAAGCAAGACAAAATGTTGAGATTGATTGTCCGTGTGGCGAAACGATACGCACGATATATACAAGATATTCGCACAATTAAGAATGTTAAGATGTCATAAAGGAGCAGGGAAATATGACTATTCAGGAGAAACAGTTTCTCGCAGCTCATGCAAGAGAGCTGATCACGCGTCTTCAGTTTTGTGAAGACGCTGAGTTTGTAGATCTCATTGTCGACTGTGTTGCTTCAGGTGATACCCTCCCCTTGGAGCCTGAAAACCTGAGATAAGGAGTCGAGCGTTATGATGAATAGTGGTTTGTCTCCTGTTTTTTGCAACGCAGGAAGCAACGCAGTTCACCACCATTACTTCGGATGCCCAGTTTGTGGCACTGAGGTTGGTGGTTTTATTATCACCGGCAATGGTGAAGATGACTGGTCGACGCACACAGATAAGTTCTGTAAGGAGTGCGGTCAGAAAATCGACTGGAGTAAAACAGAGTGGTCGGATATATACCGCCACTAACGGAGGAGATATGAGGAAAATCGAAATTCAAGACGGTATGGATGCCGTATTTCTTCCCGGAAAGATTCATGGCTGTGATTGGCAGGCATACATCATTTACCTTAATGAGCAGGCAAACGGTGGTAATGGCTCGTGGGAGATTGAGGTCGTGGATAAAGAAAGAATTCTCCAGATTTACGAGGGAGTGAATGGAGACCACGATCAGTTTTTTGAGGCGCTTCCCAACTGCTTCCAGGGTGAATGGTACTACTGCAATAGCGGCACGAAAGACTTTGATGAATACACAGAAGCTTATCCGACTGCTGATTTTGTTCTTGGCTATCACGGTGGCGCCCACGAAGAAATGATGTTCCTTGTGAATTGGGCAAGGGACAAAGTGTGCCCTGAATGTGGTTTTCCGATCATGTGCGAATGTGTGATCGGATCTAACGAGTCGCTTTCCGGTCTTACAGAGCGGCTTTATAGCTGCAGAGAATGTGGTTCTGCGTGGTCTACACAGGAAAATAACGGAGAAGAAAGCGTTCCGCAACGCTATTTCTTCGGATAAAAGACAGGAGGTTCCCTATGGGTCAGAGATTAAACATTGAAATCGTAAACGGCGAAACTTCATTGGCAAACTGCTATTACCATTGGTCAGCATATACACATTCCGCCCTCTGTCTGACGAAGAAAGTCATTGAGGCGTATTACGACTCCAAGGCAATCGTTGGTTTGAATATGGCGATTGATCTTCTGGAAGCTACCGGCGGTGGTGTCAACGAGGTTGAGCGAGAAGAGATTCAGAAACAACCCGACAAATTTGGACATCTCAAATTCAAGGATTGCGTTAATCGTAATGAGGGTTTGCTTGCCGTGACCGAAAACGGAAAAGAAGAAACCAGAAAATGGGAAGAGGGTCGCGTGACAATCGATCTCGACACAGAAACATTCTGTTTTGATGTTCTGTTTTACGACACCATTAAGGATTACACCGAATACTGCGACGAAAGTTTTACCGAAGACGCTTTTGAGAAACTGCCCGAGTGTCCGTTTGACCTTTGCAAAGTTCCGTTTGATAAGGTGGATGATCTGATCGACTTCGTGGAGAACAATGAATGTGCAAGAAAAGATGAGATGGTTCTCTGCTGGGTTGCATAATGTCAATAAATATAAACAAAACGGCGCTTTTCGTCAATAATAATGAACATTAACAAGGAGGATTTACTTATGGCTATGAACGGTTATGAAGAAGTTGCATCTGTAAAGTTTGTTGAGGGCACCAATGCCACCGAGGTGTACCACTTCGCTTTGTACGACAGAGTGGTTGAGGTCGGTGATTACGCACTGGTCAAGTCCAACAACGGATATGGTGCCAGCAACTACGGTGTTTACGGTGTTGTTAAGGTGGTTGGCATTGAAGCTGCCGCTGAGTATTCTGGCGCTGTTCCTACCGCAGAAATCATCTGTAAGGTTGATCTCTCCGCATACGAAAAGCGCTGTGAGGTGCGTGCCAACCGCACCGCCCTGAAAAAGAAGATGGACAAGATGGTTAAGGACAGCCAAGAGCTTCTGGTTTACCAGACCATCGCCAATACCAATCCTGAGATGGCAGAGCTGCTTGCGGCTTACCGTGAAACCCTCAGCGCCTAATTCACAAGAAAGCGAGGGTTGTAAGATGGTTACGAGAGAGTTTGTTGCGATCCTCGGTTTTGATGAGGGTGTCGCATCAAGATATGACGAAACCAACGGCCACGAAGAAAGCGCTCCGGGAGATTTTCTGGAGCGTGAGTTTGGCTGGCTGGAACAAAGCGGTATTTCTCTGAGTGAGTGGGCTTTGGTCGACGGAGATATCAGGTGGGAGCGCTACATCAGATACCTTGTGGAGTGGGCGGTTTCCCACAGCAGCGAGGATTATGAGGGTATGACGCCTGCAAGCTACGATGAATGGTGTGCGTGTGAAGATGGAGAGGAGTTTTAACCGTGGAGAAAATCAGCGTCCCAACACCTTTGGGGCTTTTGACAGCCTGTATCGGCGGTGATTCCGAGTGTTACCCTGAAATTTTCGTTTATCTTCAGAGAGAAGATGGCGTCGAAATCGATCTTGTTGCAACAGATGTCGATTTGGAAACAAGAAACGCAAGAGCCTACCTCTACGGAGATACATCTTCAGAGGGCTACACTCGCCACCATGTGTGGAGCGAAAATGAAATCAACATCAAGGTTGATTGATAGATGGGTTGAGCTTTTGCCAACGCATGGCGTTCTTCGTCTGGGCACATCTGAATATCTGTTTGATCTTGAGGATCTGCATTTGATTGAAAGCCGCAACTGGTATCCCGATAAAGATGGATATCTTGTATGCGGCTATTATTATTTCGGGCGTTATCAAGTCTCAAGGTTTCACAGAATCGTGATGCACGCCAAGGCGGGTGAAATCGTTGACCACATCAACAAGAATAGAAAAGACAACCGCAAGCGTAATCTCAGACGATGTGCGTTTAATGAAAACGACCGCAATAGAGGTCTTTATTCCACTAACACTTCCGGTGTCACAGGGGTTTTCTTTGACAGGGAGCGTGGAATGTGGCTCGCCAACATCTCGTATAACGGCAGGCGGGTTTATATAGGAAGATACAAACACAAAGAAGATGCTGTCAAAGCGCGGCTTGAAAAAGAGATCGAACTCTTTGGCGAGTACGCGCCGCAGAGAGCATTGTATGAAACATACCAAGGAAGGAGGAGCGTATGACGATTGAACAAATCAAGGAGATGGTCGCAGGTGAAGAATACGATTTTCTGCGAACCAATCCGCATCTGAAGGATCGCATTATGTTTCTGACGCTGGGCGGAAGCTACGCCTACGGCACAAACATTGAAACATCGGATGTCGATGTCAGAGGTTGTGCGATGAACAGCAAAAGCGATATCCTCGGCCTTTCGAATTTTGAACAGGTCGTACACACGCAGACTGATACCACAATCTACGGGTTTAATAAACTGATTGGTCTTTTGCTCAACTGCAATCCCAACACCATTGAGATGCTCGGCTGCAAGCCTGATCATTATTTTTACATCTCTGATGCAGGTCAGATGATGATTGACAACCGATCCCTCTTCCTTTCTCAAAAGGCGGTAAATTCTTTCGGTGGGTATGCAACTCAGCAGTTGCGTCGGCTGCAGAACGCTTTGGCGCACGACAAGATGTGTCAGGCAGACAGCGAAGAACACATCCGTGGCGCAATGGAGCGCTCGCTAAAAGCGTTCTCTGACAGATATTCCGTATTTGATAAGGGCGGGATTGAGTTATTCACCGATGACAGCCCTCGTGAAGATCTGGATAAAGAGGTGTTCTGCAACATCCATATCGACAAGATCCCCGCAAGAGATTTTTCGGTGATGATCAACACGCTCTCAAATGTGATTGGCAACTACGAAAAGCTCAACCACCGAAATCACAAGAAAGACGATGACCATCTCAACAAGCACGCTATGCATCTTATCCGTCTGTATATGATGTGCCTTGACATTTTGGAAAAAGGTGAAATCAACACCTATCGCTATGATGACAGAGATTTCCTGCTCAGTATCCGAAACGGTAAATTCCAGAAAGAAGACGGATCATATAGACAGGAGTTTTTCGATTTGGTGACAGAGTATGAAAAACGCCTGAAGTATGCCAAGGAAAACACTGATCTGCCGGCTACTCCGAACATGAAGCGTGTTGAGGAGTTTGTGATGGAAGTAAATAGGAGGGCTATTGATGATTAAAATTCGTATCCCACAGGGAGCGCAGTCCATCATTGATACTCTCAAGGCGGCAGGGTATGAAGCCTATATCATAGGTGGATGTGTACGCGACAGTATGCTCGGCCTTGACCCCAAGGACTGGGATATATGCACATCGGCAATTCCGTCACAAATATTGTATAGTTTTCGTGACAAAAGGGTGATTGAAACCGGGCTGAAGCACGGTACGGTCACCGTTGTTATGGATGATGGTCAGTATGAGGTAACCACATTCCGTATCGATGGCGATTATTCCGATAGCCGCCACCCCGACTCTGTAAAATTTGTGTCCAACATTGAAGATGACCTGGCACGCAGGGATTTCACAATCAACGCAATGGCATACAACGATGATGGATTGGTCGATCCGTTCAATGGTCGAAAGGATTTGGTCTGTGGACTGATCTCTTGTGTCGGAAATCCAGACGACAGATTCGGAGAAGATGCTCTCCGAATTTTAAGAGCCATGCGTTTTGCTGCAATTTACGGTTTTGACATCGAAGATGTAACGGCAAAATCCATTCACCAAAACAAGGAAAAACTTCTGAATATTGCTGCAGAGCGTATTCAGTCCGAGCTTTGCAAAATGCTTGCCGGCGAGGGTATTCTTGAGGTCTTACTTGATTACGGTGATGTAATGGCAACGATCATTCCAGAGTTGAAGCCCTGCATTGGGTTTGACCAGAACAATCGTTTCCACGAGTTTACCATCTATGACCACATTGCTCATGCAGTAAGCAACTGCGATACAACAGATCCGGTGGTGAATATGTCACTTCTGCTTCACGACATTGGCAAACCGCGTTGTTATACGGAAGACCATAACGGTGGACATTTCTATGGTCATGGGGTTCATAGCCATGATCTTGCAAAAGAAGTTTTGACGAGATTGCGTTTCGATAATAAATCCCGCGATGATATTCTGGAGCTTGTGCTTTATCACGATGCCGTAATTGAGCCTTCGCCCAAAACAGTGCGCCGCTGGCTCAATAAAATCGGCAAGAAACAGTTCATGCGCCTTGTCGATATCCGTATGGCAGACATTTTGGCTCAAAAAAAAGACACTCAGGAATCTCGTATCGACAGATGTATTGCCATTGCAATGATGGCAAGCGACATCATTGAAGAAAATCAGTGTTTCAAGCTGGAGGATCTGGTAGTCGATGGGCACGATGTGATGAACCTCTGTGATGTTAAAGAGGGTAAAGATGTCGGGCGTATTTTGAATGAGGTTCTTGACGCTGTAATCAGTGGAGAACTGGAAAATGAGCGCACAGCAATCGTCAAATATTTAATTATGAAAGGGTGGTCGGTATCGTATGAACAGAAATCTTGATGGCTGTTATTTCCGTGTAGAACGAGATGGAAAATGGCAGAGCATTTGCTTCTCTGATCTTACTGCTGCAGAGCGAGATAAGGTAACGGAAGGTAAAACTGCTGAGTGGCTGAAATCTCTGTGCTATCATCTTGCGGATTAGCTTACGATAATTGGCACCCAGTTTGATATCGTGGGAGGTGGCGATGATGAGTAACAAAAAGGATTCCCTTGGAGATCGCATGAAAGAGTACGAGAATATTTCTCGCAACTATCTCACTCGCAGAGTGCCGGTGATTATTCGTCTTGACGGCAAGGCTTTCCACACTTTTACAAAAGGTATGAAAAAGCCTTTTGACCGTCTGCTGATGACCACAATGCAGGAGACGATGAAAAATCTTTGTGAAAATATTCAGGGTTGTGTGTTCGGATATACGCAGTCGGATGAAATCACTCTGGTGTTGACGGATTATGCGACCATCACAACCGATGCGTGGTTTGGATACAACATTCAAAAGATGTGCAGTATTTCCGCCTCCATTGCCACACTGACATTCAATAAGGTTTTTGGTGAACTGATTGAAGCTGCCGCTCATGCCGGCGGCTTTTTTGATACAGAAGATGAATATCAGAAGTATAAGCAAAAGCTTAACAGGGCAATGTTTGATTCTCGGGTATTCACCATCCCCAAGGATGAAGTTTGCAACTGCCTGATTTGGCGGCAGCAGGACGCGACAAGAAACAGTATTGAGGCTGTTGGTCAGGCAAATTTCAGCCACAAAGAACTTCACAAGAAAACCTGCAACATGATTCAGGAGATGTTGTGGTCTGAAAGAAATATCAACTGGAATGATTTCCCAGTGGATTGCAAGCGAGGTTCATGCTGCTTCAAGGTGACACAGGAAACAGAGATCCCTGATCCCAAAAATAAAGAGCAGACAGTCGTTGTTGCTCGCCGCAAATGGTCTGTGGATAAGGAACCTCCAGTTTTCACACAAGATCGCAACTATGTGGAACGGTGGCTATAATTTGCGCCTTTAAGCAGGTTTGAACAGCAATTATTTGTACCCGAGAAGAACTGGAATGGTGGGGATCTAATGAAGATTGTAGCCAAGTTTATTGGTCGAACATCCTGTGGTTTTGTTTCGAATGGCACATATGAAATCAAAATGAAATTCAAGGATAAGTGGATTTGGATCTACGATTTACATAGTGCAGCAAGGTGTCCATATTCAAATATTAACAAAGTGGCAGAGAACTGGAGAATGCCGGTAGAAAAGATAACAAATACATTCCTTCCTGAATCAAATGGAATTTGGAAAGATTAAGCGAGGTGAAGAGAATGGGAGTAGTAAGCATCAGTAAGGGTAACTCAAAAATGGGAGCGATTCAAAGCGTTTCACTTCCCGCTGTTGTGACCTGCAGAGCCTGTGATTGTCAGAAAAAGTGTTATGCACGAAAGCTGGAGAAGATCCGCAGAACAGTAGCACAGGCATATAAGAACAATCTTGAGGTGCTGATCAGCGCACCTGATATTTACTGGCGGGAGGTCGAGGCAACAATCATGTTGTCACGATACTTCCGCTTTCATGTATCCGGCGATATTCCGAATAAGGAATATTTCGACAAGATGGTCGAAGTTGCAAGTCGCCAGAAGCATTGCGAAATTCTCTGCTTCACCAAGAAGTTCGAGATCGTAAACGAATACATAGCTGCTCATGGTGAGCTTCCGAAAAATCTGCATATGGTGTTCAGCGGATGGGTTGGTCTTGAAATGATTAACCCTTTTTCTTTACCCGAAGCTCATGTGCGCTATCGTGATGGCTCTACGACCGCCAGAGAGGGTGCTGTGGAATGTGCCGGCAACTGCACAGAATGTGCATCTGTCAGCGGCGGTTGCTGGACTTTGAAGAAAGGAGAACAGGTGGTTTTCAATGAACACTGATTTCAATATTAGGAGGCGAATCAGCAATGAGGAAATCGAATAAATGTAGACGTCTATATATTGCCGATTGGCACTATGGGCACAAAAACATTTTGTCCTTTGACAACAGACCTTTCAAAACTGTTGAAGAAATGAATGCTGCGCTAATAGATCGCTGGAACAAAACTGTATTTCCGGGAGATATTGTGTATATGCTTGGCGATATGTTTTGGTGCAATATGGAAGAGGCTGTGACTGTTTTAAAATCTTTAAACGGTCAGAAATTTTTAATCAGAGGAAATCACGATAGGTGCAACGATAACAGATTCCTAAAACAATTTACAAAAGTAACAGAATATCTGGAGATCGATGATGCGGGCAGAAAGGTCGTACTTTGCCATTATCCAATCCCATGTTTTAAAAATCACTTTTACGGGTGGTTCCATCTATATGGTCATGTACACAGCTCTTTTGAGTTTAATATGATGGAGCACAATAAATTTTTGATGCAGGAGCTTTATGGTAGCCAATGTTTGATGTTTAATGTTGGGGCTATGATGCCGTATATTGATTATCAACCCCGTGAATTAGATGAAATATTGGCTCAAAGCAAATGAGAC